>Ga0207663_10000015_pt1 | contig 162409 bp, 212 predicted proteins | sample LARL53metaG_FD_184346 | JGI IMG/M metagenome (GOLD analysis project Ga0207663, IMG submission 184346) | Corn, switchgrass and miscanthus rhizosphere microbial communities from Kellogg Biological Station, Michigan, USA - LAR L5-3 metaG... | ecosystem: Host-associated > Plants > Roots >...
GAACGAGTCGGTGAGGAGACCGGGAGCGGGCTCGCCGGGGCAGCGCCTACCGTGACCTCGGCGGTGCCGGTGGCGGTGCTCCCGTCGCCGTTGGTGACCACGGCGGTGATCGTGAGGGTGGTGCCGGGGTTGGCCGGGTCCGTGTACTCCACGGTGACGGTGATGGGGTCGCCGGAGTTGTAGGCGGCCTTGTCGGTGGTGACGACGGGAGCCGTCGGCGTCGGGGTGGTCAAGGAGTCCTCCTCCAGAAGGGAACGCGGTGTTCTTACCTTCCGGGGGGCGGACCGGGGCTCAGGACCTGGCGGACCTGACGACCCCGAGGCCCGCCAGGATGTCGAACTCTTCCCGGATTCTGTCCGGGACCGCCGCCCCGTCCCGCACCTCGTAGCCGCGCGAGGCGGCCCACTGGCGCAGCTCGGGGGGCTCCGCGCCCCTGCTCCGCTTCTTCTGCCCGGGGACCTTCCTCTTCCTGCTGGCCGCCTCGGTGTAGGGGGCGAGCGCCTCGCGCATCTCCCCTGCCTGCTCGGCGCTGAGGTCGATCTCGTAGTCCGTGCCGTCCAGCCCGAAGCGGACGGTCACGTCTGCCTGGGTGCCGTCCAGGTCGCTGATCAGATCAACCTGCTCTCTCTGTGCCATCGGCCCTCCTCGCGCGCATGTCACTCAAGGAGGGATTTTACACTGATACAGCTTTCCTTGACAGGAGAGGATTAATTCGTCGCGGTGGTCGCGCTGAACTGGTTGGAGTTCAAGGGCAGGTAGTGGGTGTAGGCGAACGTGATGCCCTTGGTGACGGCCAGCGCCCCGACCGTCACCGTCTCGCCGTCGTTGATATCGACAACCGTGACATTCTGGTAGACCTTGCCGCGCCAGGCGCTCGGGTTCGCCTCGGTGCCCGGCGGCTTGATGATCATCGAGGCCGTCACGTAGTTCGGGTTGGCCGCCAGCGCCTTGAAGATGTCGACCATGTTCCAGGTGCCGGCCAGGCCCGCGAGCTGCCACCACACCGGCTGGCTCCACAGCTCCCGGATGGTGATCATCACCGTCCCGCCGGAGATCACGCGCGAGGTTGCGATCTCAACCGGGTGCTCCGCGCCGATCGGCTGAATGAACTGGTAGGGCTGCCCCACGTCGGAGAACGCCCGCTGGCCCGAGTCCTCCCACCCCTCGCAGTAGGCGATCGGCTGGGAGTTGTAGGACAGGACCGTGTAGCCGGAGCCTACGACTCTGGCCTGGGTCGTTGCCATCTGCGTGGCTCCTTACTGCCCGGTTCCGGAGGCCGAGGCGTTCTGCTGGGACTGGGTGGCCACCAGGCCGCCGGTCAGGTCGATCGACATCTGCACCGTGATGTAGTTGAGAGGCATGGCGGGCAGGTACTGGAAGGTAACCGAAACTATGGTCGGGTTTCCCCCGGGGTAGGACTGCTGCACCGCCGTCAGGTTCCGGTAGGAGATGATCGCCTGCCGGGTGACCGACGCCTCCAGGACGCCGAGGACCGCCTCCTGCACCGCGCTGACCGTGTTCGCGCCGATCGGCCTGCCGATCAGCCCGCTCGCCTGGAGCCCCTGGCTGACCGACACCAGCAGCGAGTCGGCCTGGCGCACCACGCTGATCTCCTGGTGGTTGATCGCGCTCGGGTCGGTGGTCACCCCGTGGCGGCACATCAGCGCCCCGGCCCAGTTGTTCGAGCAGATCGACACCCCCGAGGCCGCCAGCACGTTCATGAAGGCGTTGGTCATCCGGCTGACCTCGGACTGCGGCAGCCCGGCGGTGCCCCGGACGATCTGGCTGGTGATCCCCGTGTTGATCTTCATCGACGACAGGATGGCCGCCTGCGCGACCGCCAGGTAGCACCCGGACGCCTGGAAGGTGGTGCTGGTCGCGCTGTTGAACATCAGCACGATCTCCGGGTAGGCGAGCACCAGGCGGCGGCTCGCCAGCCCGGCCGCGAAGGTGGGGATCGGGATGTCGCCCTCGGAGTAGTTGCGGGGCAGCCCGAAGAACCCGATGCGGGGGTACCCGTCGTTGTACGCCACGGTCACCGCCGTGTTCAGGTCCTGGGCCATCGAGTCGGCCATCGCCGCCACGGTGCCCGACTGCGGGGTCAGGTCGTCAGTGAAGACCGGGACGATGATCGTCGCGGCTGCCGTCGTGGTGACCTTCGCGTAGGCCGCCTGGAACTGCTGCTCCAGGGAGCCGTCGGCCGGGTTGCAGGCGATGAGGATCAGGGTGGTCGCCCCGTTGCTGAAGGCGACCTGCGCGCCGAGCGACAGCGGGTTGGCGACCTGGGAGGCGTTCGGGGTCACCGGGACCGTCGAGAGGAACGGCTGGCCGAAGGCGTTGATGACGCTCTGCTGGTCGGTGAAGACCTGCGGAGCGTAGTAGGTGGCGTCCGCGTAGTTGTAGGTGATGCTGATCTGCTGGCCGTCGGAGACGTGCGTCGAGGTATTGACCCGGACGATCGTCGTGGAGGCCAGGCCCGGGTTCCCGCTCGGGTCGGCGATCACCGTCAGGGTGTAGTCGACGCCCGGCGTCAGGATCGTCCCGGCCAGGGTGGTCACCACCGGGGCGGCGACCGGCGGCGGCCCGGTGACCGCCGTGGTGAACACGCCCGTGTAGGTGAGGGTCACCGCCGTGGAGGCGCTGATGATCAGCGACTGGATCGCTGTCCGGTAGCCGAGGGCCGGCCCGACGATGGTGACCACCTGCGAGGGCACCAGCGGGGTGATGACGACAGGGATGCTGACGTCCTCCACGAACACGCTGGGAGGCTGGTACGAGGTGAAGGACGGGATCGTCATGCGGGAGCCTTTCCCGGTAGGGTCACCTCTTCCGGGGATCAGGGGCACAATGACGGCATGACCTTCCAGCCCTGGCTCGGGAAACTCCCCGGCGAGCCGTCTGGCGTCGGCCACCGCATCCTGATCAAGACCAGCTACCGCGCCGTGCACGACGGGAAGCTGCGGTGCGAGAGCACCGACCCGGAGGAGGTCGTCGCTCACGCGGCCGAGGGCGATGCCTTCGAGGTACTGAACTACTACGCGGTCACCGAGGGCTGGCAGCCGTGGACACCGGGGACCTGAGCACCTGGGAAGGCCGCATGGCCGCCGCAGCCGCCGCGCGCCGGGCTGCCGCCGAGAGGAAGCGGGAAGAGGCCGAGGAAGCGCGGAGGCAGGAGGTCATCGCCGCCGGCTTCGACCCGGACATGCCGGAAGGCCATGAAGCGCACCACTGGCACGCCCGGGGGAACGGGTACGAGTGCTCCTGCGGCCAGTTGCACGGCGGTATCTGGTCGTTCGTCCCTGACGCGCGCTGGGGGTCCGATGACCCGGCCGAGGTAGCCCAGGTGAGGCGGGAAGAAACCGACTGGCTGGCGTGGATCTCCTGCTACATCTGCGGCGCGCCCGGGGTTACGGCTCAGGACGTGACGTGGCCGCCGCGACGGATGGAGAGACAATCGGTGACATGACGATGTTCAGCGACTTCGCCGACGAGTTCACCGTCCAGGTGCCCGACGCGATGGAGATGTACGACCAGCTCCGCCGCAGACGCCACGAGGGAATGTACGCGCGGCTGGCAGCTCAGGTGGCGGCCAGTGCAGCCAGGCAGCCGCTATTCGTCCTGGCCCCGCTCATCGAGCCGGACAGGTCTACGGAACCGTCGTGACCTGGCCCGAGGGCACCAGGATCGTCGTGGTGTCCGGGAAGCCCTGCATGTTCATGACCACCTCGACCTCAGACAGGTTGATCAGGCTCTGCGCGTAGGGGTCGGTCACGAACTCGCCGACCACCTGGAGGGCGAAGCCGCGCTCGTAGATGACCTCCATCGTCCCCCAGGGCGTGCCAGGGGCGGCGGCGCTCGGCCGGTCCTCCACCGTGTCGAACGACCACACGGTGGCGATCATCGGGGCCGCCTCCACCACCTGGCGGAACTTCGAGGGGAAGTCCGACTGGGCGGCGAACGCGGTCATCGACACGAGCTGGTCGTAGAGCATGTCCCGCTCGTTGGAGTTAAGCGCCACGATGGTGAAGCTGACGTGGCCGGCGAACCGCCAGCGGGCGTAGGCGTTGCCCTGGGCGTCCTGCTGGGTGTAGGCGATGCCGACGGTGCGCAGCTCGGCTCCCTCGTAGTCGACCCAGATGCCGGGGTACTGCGCCTTCTCCACCGGGTACTCGATCGACACGAACGGCTGCTGGGCGGTGCCGGTCCCGCCGCCCGCGTCGGGCTCCGGGTACCGGGCGGTGAACGACTGCTGGATCGCCTGCACGGCAGTCGTCTTTATCGTCCGGAGGTAGCCCGTCATACTGCTTCCGGGCTATCCTGGGCGCGTGGCTCGGAGGCATTAGATCCGAAGGCAGCCTCGGCTCTCCAGCAGGAGCCGGGGCCGCTTCTGCCTGCTCCCTGCCCCGGCGAGGACCTCCGCCGGGGCAGGAGCCCCGGCGCTTACAGGCACGGTGCTCCCTCGCTTACAGCGGGCCAGGGGGCTGACGGCTGGGCGGCTCCCCCGCTTACGGCGGTACCGCTCCCCCGCTTACAGGCCGCAGGAAGGTATCACGTACCACGTATGCCGCTCACCTGCTAGAACCGGGAGCGCCAGCTCCGGTCGGCCGCGTAGATCCGCTGCGGCTGGAGGCCGCCCTGCTCGGCGGCCAGCGACAGCGCGTGGTTGAGGAACTTGCGCGGGGCGAGCCCCGGGTGACGCCAGCGGACGCCGATGTTGCCCCGGGCTATCTGGCCGGCCACCCGGCCCGGCGTGGTGAACGGGGTGCTGGCCTCCCGGCGGGCAATGCGGCCGGGCGCTCCAGGGTAGGAGGCGGGGACCGTCCGCTCCTCGACGGTGCCGCCCGCCGTCTTCTTGCGCGTCGTCTTCGTCGCGCCGGGCATGGCGGCCCTGCGGAAGATCAGCACCTGGACCTTGCCGGAGAGCGTCTGCCTGGTCTGCGCGTGCGGGTTCTTCTCCCGCTCGGTGCCCGTGGGGTCGTCAACCCACATCGGGATCGTCTTGCCCGCCAGGCTGAACATGGTGAACGGCTGGATGCCCTGCTCCTGGAACCACACGTAGGAGTCCTGCCAGCCGACGCCGAAGAACCCGGTGCCGTACAAGGGGAAGAGCCGGCTGGCGGCGGCACCTGACAGCTTCGGCATCACCCGGCGGGCCTCCCGGACGGCCGCGTTGGCGAGGCTCCGGGCGCGTGGCCCGGACAGGCCGTCCACCCGCATGATCAGCCGGTCCGGGTGCGCGGAGATGATCATCTCCTGGGTCTCGGTCAGCGCCACCATGCTGCCCATGCTAGGGCGGGCGCGTGCAGTTCAGTCAGTACCTGGTAAGCCTCATGGGACAACTACTCAACTACTACTTTTTCTAATAACTACTATTAGTTAGTACTTAGTTGTTCTAGTTGTTCTAGTTACGCGCATGGCCAGCGGTTGTGCAATTCTCCCTCCCGGTCTGTACGATTCTCGTTCAGTTCTTGTGCGATTCTTGTTTTCGAGTTCTACGCGCCGACCAGGCAGTTGTGCGATTGTACGATTCTTTTCCCGGTTTTCGGCTCTCACGCACACGGGCTTCGAAGTTACGTAACCGTCGGTTCACTGATGGTCATCACGCGGCTGCCATGGCTAGCCGAATCCAGATCCCGGGAAAGTGGCAAAAGAATCGCACAATCGCACGGTTGCCTGGTGGGAAGCTGTTTATCGAACACAAGAATCGCACAAGGATCGCACGAGAACCGAACGGGCGGCTGGAGAACCGCACGGCACCCCTTATGACCTGCCGTTACGACCTGGACTCGGTTAGGGTTTTCTGCGCCCTGGCGCGCCCCTTTGGGGCACTGTAGCCAGGTAAGTCACGTGAGTCACTGTAAGGAGCTAACTATGAGCGTTCCTGCGCCCCCGTCCCCGCCACGGGAAGACGACGACCTGCTGACCCCCGCCGAGGTCGCGAAGATCTTCCGCGTCGACCCGAAGACGGTGACGCGCTGGGCAGCCGCCAAGCCCCCCAGGCTCGCCTCCGTCCGTACCCCTGGCGGGCACCGCAGGTTCCGCTGGTCGGTCGTCCAGGCCATGCTGCGCGCCCAGCAGGACGAGAGCATGTTATCAAGAAAACCTGTAATAAACCGTTGTGCGTCCGAGGAGGGCGGTGCTATGTTGGACAGGTAGCCGCCGGAAGGCGGCGAACCGGCCGGCCGGCGGCCTTACCCCCGCGAGGGGCAAGGGGTAGATCCCCCCGGAAGAACTAGACCAAGGCCCCGTGCGCCTCTGACTCAAGCCAGCGGGGTTCCAGATGGAACCGAAGGAAGCATGAAGCAGTCAGTCACCCGCAGCTACCAGCCCGAGAGCTGGCTAACGAGGCACGCCTCGTTCGCCAATCTTGAGGCAGGACAGCCGTGTGACGGTATGCGGAGGCTTGCTGGGTAACACCCGCTGAGGGACCACCCAGGAGCCGCCGCCCAGACCGGGAGGCGGCTCCTCTGGTTCCCGGCCACAACTGAACAGCGTAGGGGTGTAGCTCAACTGGAAGAGCAGCGGTCTCCAAAGCCGCGTGTTGGGGGTTCGAGTCCCTCCGTCCCTGCTGGACCGCAAGGTCCTACAGCCACCGGCCGACGGGCGAGAGCCCCGAGGGCGGCAACCGGCTCGCATATTGAGAACTCAACAGCGGAACACGTAACGCGGCGGGGTGCCAACCCGCCGCAGGTTTCGGCGTGCTGAAAGACAATGCAGCTACTCCTGGGGAGCAGCGGCCGTTAAAGGCCGGGGGCGCTCGCGCTCCTGTACCAGGCAGCACGCCAGCAAGACTCCCTCTCCCTGGTGCTCACGCCCAGCGGCCGGCCTGTTCACACCGGGCCGGCCCGAGCGGCATACCCACTTAGGTGCACGGAGGCGAGCCCGCCCTGGGCACCCGGCTGCGCTAGTCGCTACCCGGTGAATGCTAGGGCGGGCTCCGATGGGGCCTTGGCGCAGCAGGTAGCGCGCTTGCATGGCATGCAAGAGGCCGGGGGTTCGATTCCCCCAGGCTCCACGAGGGTGAAGATGCGGGGTTCGAGTCCCCGCCCCGATGGATGATAAGCCGGGCGGTAGCTCAACAGCGCAGAGCATCACTCATCAGACGGCCCTGTCGCGGCATGCCGCGCGTGTGGCCAGAAGGCGAGACGGCAAGTCTGCTGCCATGTGTAGGGGGCCGTGACGGGCACCCCAGCGGCGGTTATACCGAAGGCCGGGCGTCTCCGGCGGCAAAGCAGCAGGTTCAGCGGGAATTCTCCGTCGTCCCGCCCATGGGGATGTAGCTCAGCAGGTAGAGCACCCGGCCCGCAACCGGGTTGTCAGGGGTTCGATTCCCCTCTTCTCCACGTGGCGATCCGAGGCACGGCATCCGATGCCATCCCTGATCAGGATGGCTGGACACGGTAACCGGCTTGAATGCCTGGCGCGAATCCAAGCGCCCAGGCCGGGGTAACTCGCCACTCCACGTCGAAGGAGGACGCATGGTTCTGCGCCATCTCACATCCAGTTCTTAGGGACTCGGATGTGAGAGGGGGTGACACCCCGTGGCTGGCAAGCAGCACAAGCACAAGAACCGCAAGCACGGGCGCAACCGCGCCAAGTGCGCGCGGTACGCGGCCGAGCACCGCCGGACGAAGAACAACCCGGCGCGTACCAGGCGCAATCCTGAAAGGACGCCGCATGGACGGCGCTAACGAAGTACCAGGAGCGGCCCCGGCCACGCGCCGGGGCTGTTCGAGCGGGATGTAGCGTAACGGCAGCGCGCCTGCTTTGGGAGCAGGCAGCCGAGGTTCGACTCCTCGCCTCCCGACCAGCCGCCTGGGGCCTGCGCAGCCCCCGAAGCCCCCCGCGCAGGGGAGATTAGTCCTGGTCGTAACCCGGCCGGGTTGGCGGCGCGAACCCTCTGAGAACCCGGGCAGAGACCAAAAAAGCCGGGCGCAGTCCATAGCACGGGGAGGCGAAGCCGACCGGCAGTACCGTGCAGGTGCCCAGGAAGTGATCGCGACGCTAGGGCCTGGCACCGAAGGACCTCAACGGAAGTGCGGCGGAAGCAAGAGCCACGCCCTGCCAGAGGTCCGCCTCGGGATATGGCGCATCGGTAGCGCACCCGGCTGGGGGCCGGGGGGCGGCAGGTTCGATTCCTGCTATCCCGACGTTTGGCAGTGCCGAGGGCAGAGCCGCCTTTAAGCGGTAGTCACCCGAAGCGGTGACGACCGTCCCGGCGGGGCACCCGGTCCGGACCGGGCGTCATATGCCCGGTGCACTGCCGGCTAGATCCGGAGAGGCGACGGTGAGAAGCCGTCCCGGGGTGTCTCACGCTCGCGCGAGCGGTGTAGGCCGGTGGTGTAGGTAACAGCATTCTCTGGTTAATCGGAGTGTGGCGCAGCTTGGCTAGCGCGCTACAGTAGGTCCGTGGAGCTTTCAACCGCCCAGAAGGGCGAGCTAGCCATGCTGAAAGTCATGACGCGGGCCGTCGAGCTGGGCTGGATCGCCAGTCGGCCAACGCGCGACTGCCGATACGACTTGATCCTCGACGAAGGCTCCAAGCTGTACCGGGCGCAGGTCAAGTTTTGTGCTCGGAAGTCCTCCCACTCCACCGGGGTGGCACATCTCGATCTCACCAAGGGCGGCGCGCGGAACCGCGCCTACCTGGAGGACGAGATAGATGCCGTGGTGGTCTACGTGGCGGCTATCGACCTGATCGTCTGGCTCGGCCGGGATATCTTCCATGGCCGGAAGCAATTGCACATCAGGTATAAGCCGACCAGGAGCGGCCAGGTGCAGGGGACGCTGATGGCGTCCGAGTTCGCCTGGTGATATCGGGTTATAGCGCAGCTTGGTGAGCGCGCCTGCTTCGGGAGCAGGAGGTCCCCAGTTCAAATCTGGGTAACCCGACGGGGCCTGATGATCACAGGCCTGCTGGGACGCGGCGTCGAGAACCGCGTTAGATGCCGGTGCTGGCTGCACGGGTGAACGGCTGCGCAGGGAAATCCTCCCGGTGAGGGAGGCCGGTACCTGCGCGATGGAATCCAGGCCAGGTTCGATCCCTGGGGCATTGCTGACCTGGAAGGTGGGCTTAGAGGCAGCCATCCTTCAAAGAGCGGGGTCATGCCGCCTCCTGTCCGAGGGCAGCTCGCGGTGACAGCGAGCCCGCTGGCGGGCGGGCGGGCAAACGGAGCACCCCCTTGGCGTAAAAGCACACCAGGTCTTCACGGTCGTGTAGCTCAGTCGGAACGAGCGGTCGCCTGAAAAGCGACAGGTCCCCTGTTCGATCCAGGGCATGACCACGGTGACGGAGTACTACGTCACTTGGCTCCCGTGGTAAGCGCACTACGGGAAAATCGGTTGGCCTGGTGGCCGCCCTGGTGAAGAGCCGGGCCTGGGTTCGATCCCCGGGATCGTGCGCGGATGTAGCTCAACGGCAGAGCCCCTGCCTTCCAAGCAGGCCACGCGGGTTCGATTCCCGTCTTCCGCTCTGCGGCGTGACGCGGCCAGGTCCCTCGGATCGTCGCGGCCAGGCGAGTAGCGCTCCTCCTGGTAAACAGGACCTTCGCGAGGGTCCTGCCTCACGTCCCCCGGGGCACCTCACAACGTCGCCGGCACCCTGGCCTCCCCGCCGCAAGCCCGGAGTGCCAGGCCCTGGACCGGCGGGGCCTCGGGACCACGCGCCGCTAACTCAATTGGCAGAGTGCCTGACTCTTAATCAGAACGTTGGGGGTTCAAGTCCCTCGCGGCGCACTGGAGGAATACTGAAGGCCGAACCCGGGGCTGGTGCCGACGAAGAGGCCTCCTGCCACCAGCAGTATTCCTCCTCACGGGCGAGTAGCAGAACGGCATATGCCGGGGCCTCAAAAACCTTGTGAATGCGGGTTCGAATCCCGCCTTGCCCACAGGCGCTGACGGCGATGTCCGCTGCGGCCGGGAGGTACCCAGTCCTCCGACGCGGCGCACAGGAGCGCGGTATCAAGTACCAGACCGTCCGCCCGGGTAGCGCCCGGGGGAGACTGAGGACTGATAAAACCCGGCCGAGCCTGAGTGGCCTGGGCTGATTGCCAATGGGGTATAGCTCAACTCGGCAGAGCGCCGGCGTCTGGTGCCGGAGGTTCCAGGTTCGAATCCTTGTATCCCAGCGCCGTCGACCTCGGTGAGGCTAGCCGGGGGAGGCCGTCCTGAGCATGACGCTAAAAGGCATCTGCCCTTGTAGCTCAGTTGGTAGAGCAGCGCTCTCGTAAAGCGCAGGCCAGCGGTTCGAAGCCGCTCGGGGGCTCCCGGTCAGTGGGACGAACCAAGGTGCAGCGGCTAGCCGCCAAGGTACCGGCCGGAATCCGGTTTCCACTGACTGGCCTTGTCCTTGTGGCGAAATGGCAGACGCGCCAGCTTGAGGTGCTGGTACCCCGTAAGGGGCGTGAGGGTTCGAGTCCCTCCTCGGACACGGGCAGGATAGACCCGGGGATGCCGCGCGGTCCCCGGCGGAGCGGGGAACGGCAGCGCCGAGCGCTCGGGGCTGCGGCACCTGGTTGTCCTGGACCGGGAGGGTACCCCGGGCTATGCCGCCTTAGCTCAGCAGGCAGAGCGATCCCCCTGTAAGGGAAGGCGCGGCGGTTCGATTCCGTCAGGCGGCTCTGGGCGTTAGCTCAACATGGCAGAGCGCACGGCTTTGGTCCGTGAGGTTCGGGGTTCGATCCCCTGCCGCCCAGCGTGGGCCGCCGGATGGCACGAGGGAGGGTGCCTACAGTTGCAACTACCCGTTCGAATCGGGAACGGCGGCTCTCCAGCTCCCCCGGTAACCTGGCCTCATGAGCGTGAAGCACGTGCAGGCGCAGCTCCGGTCGGGCACCACGGTGCGGACGTGCTGGCTCCCCCAGGGGATCAAGCCGGGTGACCGGGTGACCCTGAAGAACTCCGAGGACCCGGCCCGCTGGTGGGACGTGACGGAGGTCGGCAGCGAGGCCCGCGAGCTGTCGGAGATCAATCGCGGGTGGAACAACAACATCTAGCCTGGATAGCTCCAGCGGCAGAGCGGCTCCATGGTAAGGAGCAGGTCGCCGGTTCGAATCCGGCTCCAGGCTCGGGGACTTCTTGATCACGGTGATCGTGTCCGTGGCGCACCAAGCCCCGCCCGGTGGGAATCCGGGCACCACGCGGTTGTGGCGCAGCAGGCAGCGCGGCACCTTGCCAAGGTGCAGGTCGCCGGTTCGATCCCGGTCAGCCGCTCTCGGGGTACCGAGCCTCCGATGGCCCAAAGCCTGAGTCGCGACACGGAGAGCCCTCCGACGGCCGAGTTAGCCTGAAGGGGACCCTGACCAACTGGCACGGCACGGTGCCTGACCGGATGTCCCAGCCGACCTACCCCGGCTGCGTGACGCCGGCGCAAACCCGACCGGGGTAGCGGCCGGGAACGTGTCTCCGGGGTGCTCGCTGCCGTCGCCCCGGGCGTCCAGTAGGGCGCTGATCCCGTCCCGGCGGGTGAACGGTAGCTTACGCGGTTGTAGCTCAGCAGGCAGAGCACGTGCTTCCCAGGCATGATGTCGCGGGTTCAATTCCCGCCAGCCGCTCCACGCCGCGCCCGGCGGCGTCACTCTCCCCGCGAGGGGAGACAAGGGTTCCTCGGGGCTCCCGGGCACATGGGCTTGTGGCGGAATGGCAGACGCGCCAGTTTCAGGAACTGGTGTCCCGCAAGGGACGTGAGGGTTCGAGTCCCTCGGGGCTCACGGGGATGCGCAGGTGGCCCGGCTTGCAAGAGCCCGGCGGTCCCTAACCTGGAGAGCGAACCGGACAGGCGCGCCGGGCTTCGCCGCTAACGAATGCGCGGGGGTGACCCCGTGGGTTTCGAGTACTCCGCTCTCCGCACCTGGGCCGCAGCACTGGAGTGCAGCCGGATGGACGGGTTCGATTTCCCGTGCGGTCCACCGGGTCCCGGCAGGCCATGCCGGATTTTCCGGACACACCGGAAGCCGGGACCGGCATGGAGAGGTCGCCTAGCGGTCTATGGCGCTTGCCCGGAAAGCAAGTTGGGGTAACCCTCGCGAGTTCGAATCTCGCTCTCTCCGCGCGGATGGTAGATTAGCTGTTATGCCATCCGAAATATCCTGCGCCTGGGCAGCCGGGATTCTCGACGCCGACGGATGCGTAACCATGAGACCGCCATCGGGCGGTCGGTTCCGGTCCCCCTACCTTGTAGTCGACTCCACCGACAGGGAGATCCTGGAAGAGTTGGTTGCCAGCTTCGGCGGTCGCATCCACGAGAAGAGCGTCCGGCATGAGCACTGGCGTCGCCAGTGGTCCTGGCGGATGTACGGGACCGTTGGCATCCTTGAGTTCCTGCGGCTGGTCATCCCGTACATGCGATGCCCCGCCAAGGTAGCTCGGGCGAGGATGCTAATCGACGAGTACCCGGCGCTGACTCAGCGAAACGGCTGGTACACCCCAGAACAGCGGGCAGCAAAGCTCGACATGGAGGAGCGGTTCATGGCTATCGGTTACGGCCGAGGAGCCAGCCTGCGAGCCCTCCCAAGACCCGGAAGCGTAAGCCGAGCTTCGGCCTAACGGCGGCTGTCTCGAAAACAGCTAGGGGTAACTCCCGTGTGGGTTCGAGACCCACCGCTTCCTCTGCTTACGGCACGCGCCGCCTGGCGTTCCAGTTTCCGGCTCCCCAGCCGGAGCCGAACCCCGCCTCGGCGAGGGCCAGGAAAGTCAGCCCGATGGCGATGATCCCGATGATGACGGTCAGGGAGATGCCGTGGACGCCGAGGATCGCGATGATCGCGGCGATGAGGAAAGCGAGGACCGCAAGTCCGTAAGTCATGACAGGGCTCCTTCTGAGGAGCTACCTGCCCCTCAGTTCTTCCGGGGGGCGGTCGAGGGCGTGTAGCTCAGTCGGTTAGAGCACTTCCCTGATAAGGAAGGGGTCAGAGGTTCAATTCCTCTTTCGCCCACCTCGGCGGTGTAGCTCAGTGGCAGAGCACCCGGCTCATAACCGGGAGGCCGGCGGGTCGTTCCCGCCCTCCGCTACCTGGACCTGCGGGCAGGTTCCGGGCTCGTGCGCCAGCAGCAGCGCGGTGCCGGCCCAGAGATGGAATGCTGACTCTCCCGGCAGCACCGGGCGAGGGCACAGGAGGCACCGCCAGGGAAACGGCCCCCGGTAGGTGAAGACCTGCCCGATACGCACGACCAGATACTAGGGCCGTTAACTCAGTGGTAAGAGTGTCACCCTTATAAGGTGAGAGTCGTGCGTTCAATCCGTACACGGCCCACCAGGACGGAGAGCACGTGAACGTCAAACAGGCCCGGCGAATACCTTTCGCGGGCTGGTAGCTCAACGGCAGAGCAGCGGTCTTTTAAACCGTGGGTTTAGGGTTCGAATCCCTGGCAGCCCACCCTGCGCCATTAGCTCAGAGGAAAGAGCGGCCGGCCTCTACCCGGCTCGCCGGGGGTTCGAGTCCTCCATGGCGCACGAGACTGGCCCACTTAAGACGGGCTCCGTGGACGCGGGTGCTAGCCCCTCGTCCTCCCCCGGCGGTCGGTCAAGCCGCGCGGAACACGGTCCGTTGGAGGAATCGGCGAACTCACCTGGCCCTCAACCAGGAGATTGCGGGTTCAAGCCCCGCACGGATCACGCAAGCCGGGTACCCAGCCAGCGGGTGACAAGCCCGGCGTGCAAGGACGCTGGCCTCTGCGAGCGGGAGCGCATGCCTCCCGCGCTTACTCGGGGACCCGTTACGCGGGAGGACGGCCATCCAATACGGCGTCCCCGTAATACGATCCGGACCGCAGGTGGCTGAAATCCGCTGGACCGGACATCTGCCCCCATCGGCCAATGGCTAGGCCGTCTGCCTTTCAAGCAGGAGAAGACGGGTCGGAACCGTCTGGGGGAGCGAGGCCGGGACATGTATCCTGGCCACACGACGCGGAGTGGGGGAGTTCGGTGTCCCCGCTGGGCTCATAACCCTGAGATCGCGGGTTCAAATCCCGCCTCCGCAACGAGGAAGTGCTGGGCTGGTACTTGGCAACGTGTAGCGCCGCAGGGTCCGCCCTGCGGTGCTGTGACCGTAAGTCCCTTAAACCTCCCCCCTAGTCACGTCTGGAGCGCCGGCCAGCGCCAGTAAACGGGAAGAGCACTGAATCATTCCGGTGTAGCTCAATTCGGCAGAGCAGGCGGCCGTTAACCGCAAGGTTCCAGGTTCGATTCCTGGTACCGGAGCATCACGGTTGGCGCGGCGGGTAAAATCCCAGCCTTAACCGCGCCGTCATGGTCTTGCAGGGCAGCCAGGAGTGCCCACCTCCCTGTCAAGGAGGAGATCGCCGGTTCGAATCCGGTCAGGACCGCCGGGAAGGTCATCGGCAGAAGTGAAAGAGCGCGCCTTGTCGAGGGCGGCTCGCCTTCCCTACAGCCCGGTTATCCGCCGCCGGTTGTGCAGCTCGGCCTCGCCGAGCCGCTCCAGCCCGTGCACCGCGCCGCTGCGCCGGCCGCAGGCGAAGCCGACGATGAAGGCGACGACGATGATCACGGCAAGTGCAAGTCCCATGTAACAAACGATACGTTTCCCTGGCTTACCTGGCCACCGGGGACGAAACGGGCGCTTAGCTCAGCGGAAGAGCGCTTCTCTGACACAGAAGAGGCCGGAGGGTCAGCACCTCCAGTGCCCACGGTAAGAGGACAGTGGTGAAATCGGTAGACATTGGCGAGGAAGGGTGCCACCCCCTCATGCAGGTTCGAGTCCTGCCTGTCCTCTCGCTAAAGGCGGCCCTGGTTGCAACCGGGGCCGCCTCAACTCGCGGACGTAGCTCAACGGATAGAGCGTCAGCCTACGGAGCTGAGCGTTGGGGGTTCGAGTCCCTCCGCCCGCACGGTCCCCAGGGACTGGTCCATGGCTCCCCTGCACGGCTCCTCATGTGGGAGACATGCCGTGCGCCGCCGCACTTGCCCCACCCTGGGAGCGGCGGAGTTCCTGGGCGACTGCTCAATGAGTGGTTGAAGCAGTCATCACATCACGGGCGACTAGCTCAAAGGAAGAGCGCTGGTCTCACACACCAGGGGTTGAAGGTTCGAGCCCTTCGCCGCCCACCGGGTCGTAACCCAAACGGTTGCGGGGCCTGCCTGTGGAGCAGGTATTAGCGGGTTCGACCCCCGCACGACCCTCCGTGGTGAACATGGTGCAACGGAAGCACGCCGGCCTAGCTGGATTTACTGCTCTCGTGGAGCCGGAGACCGCCGGGGTTCGACTCCTGGCGTGTTCATCACCCCTGGCGGAGTGACCCGAGATGGCATGGGGGCGGTCTGTAAAACCGCTGCTTCGGCACGGCTGGTTCGAGCCCAGCGTCCGTCACGTAGTTCTTTGCGCCCGTAGCTCAGCGGATAGAGCACCGCCCTCCGGAGGCGGGGGCCGGGGGTTCGAGTCCCTCCGAGCGCACTGGGAAGTGGTGTAAGAGGGCGATCCGGCCAAGCTCGTGGCCACGGGCGAAGGCAGGGGAAGCCCCTCGACAGCGCTGCCCGCCGAGACCATGGCAGCCGGCGGGCGGACAGCATCCCCGGGTTCCACCCCGGGGCGGTCCTGGCGAGAACCCAGGCTTCCCAGCCAACCGCAGGGTGTCCGAGAGGCGAGGTCCTGGTCTGCAAAACCAGGTACGCGGGTTCGAATCCCGTCTCTGCGTCGGGAACCGGGTGCGGTGCATCCATTCCGGTTCTAAGCCCGGTAGCTCAGGGGATAGAGCTATCGCCTCCTAAGCGAGTGGTCGGGGGTTCGAGTCCCTCCCGGGCTGCCCCGCGTGTTCCGCTGCTGAGTCCCTCCGCCCTGGAAGCAGGGAGGAGGCCAACACATGCCAACGATCCCGCCGGATACCGTCGCCGCAGGGCAGACCGGGCACCTGGACGCCCACAACAACATCAGCGACGTGCTGACCGCTTTCCAGGCCCAGCTCAGCGGAATCCCTGCCCTCAAGGCCGGCACCGCCGCGCTGGTCGCCGGGACCGTCAGCGTCTCCCTGTCCTCGGTGAGCACCGGCACCATCGTGCTGGTGTCCCGGCTGGTACCCGGCGGCACCGTGGGGCACCTGTCGGTGCCGACCGTCAGCAACGGCACCGGCTTCACTATCGCCTCCACCTCGGTCTCCGAGACCTCCACCGTCGCCTGGCTCGCTATCGGGTAGCGGCCACGGAAGGGGCAGGAGGAAACCACATGTCAGTCATGGAAACGTCCCTGCCGGGACCAGGCGACGCGCTCGCCGTCATGTGCCAGAACCAGATGTCCGGCCCCACCGTGATCGCGGCCGACGCGAAGCGGAACTACGAGGTCGTCTTCCAGGGCAAGGGCCACCCCGACGGCGAGGACGTCCAGCCGATCCCGGAGGCGCTGCTCAACACGATCCAGTTCCGCCGGGCGCTCAGCCGGGGCGTCATCGTCGCCATCGAGGGGGCTGACCACCCGATCGTCCAGCAGGCCCTCGCCCGCCAGTCTGACGCCTTCGCCAAGCGGATGGCCACGCAGCAGATGTCCGACCGCGAGGTGCTCGACTCCCCGGCCGCCGCCGACATCATCGTCGTCAACTGCATCGGCCCCGGCTCCCGGCCCGGCGCGGTCTGCGGCGAGCAGGTCCCGGTGAAGTCCGGCGACACCGGCAAGCCGCCGCTGTGCGACCGCCACCAGGGCCTGAAGGACCGCTGCCTCAAGCGCGGAGACGGCCCCTGGGTCCTGGAGGACGACGCCTCGATGTACGAGGGGACGAACTTCTAATGCCGTGGGGGCGTAACCCGGACCACGCCGCGATGACCGGGACCTATGACACCAGCGACACCGCCGGCCCGGACGCGCCCCACACCGAGCTGCGCGGGGTGACGGCCGCGTTCGACCTGGCCCGCGCCAGCGACCTGGCGTGGGCGCTGCGGGGGATGGACCCCTCCGACGAGGCCGTCTCCTCGAACATCGTCCAGACCAGCCCGGGGCTGACCGTCAACCGGGGCGACCCGGACGGCGACAGGGCGCGGGTAACCGCCGCCGCCGCCCGTGCCCGCCAGGCCCTGGAAGAGGCAGGGATGGAGCTTGACCCGGTGTCCGGGGCGATCCGCTGGCGCGACCACACCGCGCCGTGGCAGAACCACGCCGCCGCGATCGGCCCCATGACCGTCGTCGATGACAACACGGACCGGAGCGCCGGATGACAACCCCCGCCGACTTCTACGGCGTCCCCCTGATCAGCGTCACGACCCAGGTGGACACGATCACCATCAGCCACACCGTCCCGGCTGCCCTCTCCAAGAAGGGCATCGTCTCCTACCCGTCGCTGGAGACCGCCGGGGCGACGCCGACCTCCGACGTGATCACCGTCTTCGACGTCACCACGGCCACCGCCCTGGTCCTGAACACCGACTACACGCTGACCGCCTCCGGCAGCTCGCCGGAGACCCAGACCTACTCGGTCACCCGGGTCAACAGCTCCTCGGCCTCCGCCGACGGCAACACCTGCCGCGTCACCTACCGCTGGGGCACCGTCCCGGACAGCGCCCGTGACTTCGGCGACTTCCAGGGCGAGGCGGGCGCAGCCCCGGCGGGCACCGCCTTCCAGGCGTCCAACCAGCCGACCAGCGGGTCGACGGTCGCTGGCATCGGCGAGCAGGCGGCCGGAGGGTCCCTCACCGACCCGGCCAACACCGTCAAGGGCGGCCCGGAGACCGGCTCCCCCGGCTCGGAGTACGGGGTCACCCCGACCCACCCGAGCACCTTCGGGTACAACGCCCTGGGCTCCCCCGATACCGAGGCGGTCTACGGCGGCGCGCTGCCGGAGAACTTCGTCCCGACCGACACCAGCTTCACCACGACGGTCGACACCACCGTGGCGGGCGGCTCCAACCTGGTGCCCGCGATGTTCCCGAGCCCGCCCGGGTACCGTGCCCCGTCGGCCGGGGTGGCGGGCGGGACGAAGGACACGACCCTGACGGACATCCTGGGCAACCAGGTGAACGCCACCGCGTCGCAGCCTCCCTCCGGGTACGCCGCGACGCTGGTCGACACCAGCTACATCGGGTCCCCGGCCGCTCCCACCGCGCTGGTGTCGCAGACCGACGCCTTCGCCGCCGACCAGGCAGGCTCCCCTGACTACCTGTCGCAGTCCGGGATCATCCCCTCGTCGATCGTCGTCACCAACACCACCACCTCGACGCTGATGGTGCTGACGACCGACTACACGGTGACCACCGCAGGGAACGGCCCGACCCTCAACGCCTACGTCACGCCGGTCGCGGGCACCAACTTCGCCAACGGGAACAGCGTCTCGGTCACCTACAACTGGGGCGACGCGACCTACTGGGACTCCAACCCGCCAACCTCGGTCCCCGGCGCGCCGACGATGAACTCGGTCACCGCCGTCAACCGGGGCGTCAACGTCAACTGGAGCGCCCCGGCGACCGACGTCTACGTCCAGTACTACCTGCTCCAGTCCTCTGACCTGGGCACCATGTACGTCCCCTACACCGGGCAGCCGGTCAACTACGGGCAGACCTCCCCCTCGGGCGGCGCGAGCATCGGCCAGCCGACCTACCAGTCGGACGTCCTCAACCTGGTGACGGCGGCGCTGGCCGCCCCGGCGACCCCGACCTCCGCTACCGCCACCTCAGGCGGCACCGTGCTGGCCGGCACCTACACGATGGTCACCACCTACACGAACGCCAACGGGGAGACCCTGGCCTCGGCGACCCACACCCAGGTGACCACCGGGTCGACGTCCACCCTGACGGTCAACTCCCCCGGCGCGCTGTCCGGGGCCACCCACTGGTACGCCTACGTCTCCCAGGTCGGCGGGACCACCCTGACCAGGCAGCAGGCAGCCGGGTCCCCCACCCTGATCGGCACCAACCTGACGCTGACCGCCCCGCCGACCAGCACCGGGGCGAACCCGCCGACCCTGAACACGACGATCCCGACCACCTCGAAGACGGGCGTCCTCACCCCGCCCGCCCAGGTCATCGTCAAGGACCTCACCACCGCCGGGGCCGAGGGCGACCCGATGCAGCCCGACGGCTTCGTGCTGGAGTACGGCTATGACTACACCATCACGGTGGTCGGGGCCGGCCCGTGGACGCAGTACCAGGTCGCCCTGGTCGCCAGCTCGGTGAACGCGGCGGCGGGCGACCAGATCGAGATCGACTACTGGTACGGGGCGGACCCCAGCTCGGTCAGCGCGGTGTTCACCCAGGGCCTGGTGCAGAACACCAACGTGATCTACCGGCCGGACGGCACCACCCCCTACAACCAGGGGTACAGGTTCCAGGTGGCGGCCGGCAACCAGCTCGGGGTCGGCCCGTGGTCCGCCTGGTCCTCCTACGCGGTCCCGCTGAACTACAACGAGCCGCAGGCCAACGCCAGCATCACCGTCGGCACCGGCTCCCTCGACCCGGCCAACACGATCAACCCGATCTACAAGCCGGACGGCACCGTCAAGGCGGGCACAGGGCTCGGAGGCTAGGTGGCAACCTTCAGCACGGTCCTCGGGCTCAAGCTCAACGACCCGACTGACCCGTTCCAGCTCAGCGACTTCATCGCGAACTGGCAGGTCCTCGACGCCTCGCCGGGGATCTTCATCTGCACGTCCACCTCCCGGCCCTCCTGGGGGACCGCCCAGGCGGGCCGGCTGATCTTCATGAAGGACCTGAAGCAGACCAGCTACTGGGACGGGGCGACCTGGAACGACCTGCGCGACGCCGCGCCGATGTTCGCCGGCGGCTTCTTCCTGAACGCCGCGTGCAACCCGGGCTCCACCGGCACGTTCAACCTGCTGACCCTCACCACGCCCAGGCCGTCGTCGCTAGCCATCTGGGCGACGGCGACCTACACCTGCGACAACGACGACTTCCAGAGCGCCCAGCAGGCGATCACCTTCGACGGAACCCCGTCGCTGATGGGGTCGTTCCAGGAGGCGGTGCGGCCGTCAGGCGACAACAACGGGGGCGGCACCCAGATCCCGGACAGCGCCACCTCGATCACGATGATCCCGGCGGTTACCGCCGGCCAGCACCAGATCGGGCTCCGGGTCCAGGTCAGCCACCATTACTGGGACACGGTTACCCTCGTCGGGGTGAAGGTGCTCGCGCTGGTCTCCGTCTACGCCACCGGAAACAGCCTGTAACGGACACTGGAGCCTAAGGATGTGGAAGAGGGCGTAATGCCCCCGGTAGCCGTCCGACGTCCAGAACTTCTTCCCGCACTCGCAGATATTGCGGCCGAAGAACCCGTAGAAGGGAAGCGGGATGGACGGGACCCAGGCTCCTTCGGCGTTCATCTGTAGATCCACGCCTGCACCATAGCCCCCGGAAGAATCGGAGGAGGTTCGCTCTCATGACCGTCGACCCCGGCTTGATCGACTGGCGCGAGCGCACCTACCTGTCCCAGTACGCGCAGCCCCCGCTCACCTTCGCCATCTACGTCGGCGGGGTCCTGGCCGACCCGGACCACTCCTCGGTGACCGGCCGGCTGGTGATGCAGAACCCGGACGGCACCGAGGCGCTGGTCAACACCTACACCGCCGCCCGGGAGGGCACCGGGACGTACGTGATCACCCCGTCCTCGGCCGACACGCAGACCCCCGGCTACGCCGAGCTGGACTGGGCTTACTCGATCTCCGGGACGCCGCAGCAGTACGCCTCCTGGCTGACGATCGGCATCGCCAACCCGACCTGGGACTCCCTCCCCCAGGACATGCAGGACTTCCTGGAGCAGCAGGTCTGGGTGCGGTTCGCCGACCTCTTCGACTCCCCCGGCGGCGGCCCCAACCTCCAGAGCTACTTCCAGGCGCACTGGTCGCGGGGCCGGGCGGCGCAGATGATGAGCATCGCGCTGATGAAGATCAACGCGGTCGCCCAGCCGTGGTCGAACTACACGCTCGACGGAAACGGCGGCCCGAAGTACGCCATCCAGTTCTGGGGCGGGCTCCTGGCGAGCTACACCTACATCGAGTGCGTCAAGCAGCTCATCCGCTCCTACACCGAGCAGCCGGCCCTCTCCGGCCCGCCGGTCGCCCGGCTGGACCGTCGCGACTACGTGGACAGGTGGCGCTCCGCGCTCGCCGACGAGCAGGCGGAGCTGAAGTCGCTGCTGGACGTGTTCAAGATCCGGCACATCATGAACGGGTCCCCCAGGGTCCTGGTCTCGGGCGGCACCTACGGGCGGTACGCTCCCACCCGCATCGCCGGCTCCGTCGCCGCCCGCCCGCGCATGTGGGCACGCTGGTACTGATACAGGGTTCCTCGGTATCCTCCTGGCATGACCGCGACGGCCACCTGCCAGTGCGGCAAGGTCCCGGACCGGCCCTGCTCCGCCGCGATCACCCAGGAGGACCTGCTGTGCGACCAGTGCAGGGCATCCCTCCTGGAAGGCATGACTCACATCGTCTTCTCCTGGCTGACCTTGAGCGGGCCGGTCCCCCAGCACTACGCCGTCCCGGTGAAAGGCGTAGACGGGTTCTTCTCCATGGAAGCGTCATGAGCGACGACAAGCGCCCGGCCTATGACTACCCGATCGCCGACCCCCGGCACCGCTGCGTCCAGGGGCTGTGCGACAGCCACGCGGGCAAGGCGGGGGCTGACGCGGAGAACCTCCTGATGCTGGAGCGGTTCTTCCTCCCGCTCGACCCGCAGGAGGCGGCCGAGCGGGAGCGGGCCGTCACCGGGTCCGGGGTCCTCACCCGCGACATGATCGTCCGGGCGCTCGGCGGGGAGCCCGGTGGCTGACCCCTGGGAGCCGTACGAGCCGTGGCGGTCCTGGCAGGGCAACCTTGCCCCGGACGAGCTAGAGCGGTTCCGCCGTGACCTCGAACACTCCCTGAAGAGCCCTGTGCGGTACCGGCTCCCGAACGGGAAGCTCACCAGGCGGGTGCCGCTGCCGCTGCGCGCCCGCCTCAGGCTTAGCGCCCGGGGGATGGTGACCCGCTGGCTCTTGCGGCGGTACCGCCCCCGGAAGGTTCATGACCGCTAAGCGCGAGGCCGAGCTGGAGACCGAGAACCGCATGCTCCGTGAGCAGGTGGCCAGCCTTGAGAAGATCATCGAGCGGATGCAGCCGGTTATCTGCCTGGACAGCAGCCGCCTCGTCGGGGCCGCCGCGCCGCAGCCGCCGGTCTGGTACTGGTGGCCGAACAACACCTGGACCACCGACTTCACGGTGACCTGCGGCTCCGGCACGATCACGGGGCCGACGCCTGAGGGCTCCACAGTCAGCCCGCTCTGAGTTACCCTGGGGTTGTCGAGGGTGCCCCCGTCCCACGGCACGGGCCGACTTCCCCCAAGCGGCCCCTCGCGAGCCCGCCTGCCGCTCCCGCCCCAATGGAAAGTCACCAGGCGGGCTCGCCCCTTTCCCCGGAAGACATGAGCCGGGGAGGAGGCCGGGGTGCCGCACTGGTGGAGCGCTTACTGGGCCTGGGTGGGGTCGAACATCGGGGCGATGCCGGCCGAGTTCGTTATCACGGTCGTGGCGACCCTCGTCTTCCAGAAGCCGATCGCGAGGCTCCTGGCGCTGCTGCGCAGGGACGTCCACGCGGCGGTAGACAAGGCGCAGGAGGACGCGAAGGCAGCCAGGGAGATAGTCGGTGACCTGTACCGGCACATGACCGGCGAGGACCACCCGGTCCAGAACGGGAAGTAGCTCGTGGCCAACCACCCAGGAGCGGCAGCGCTCACCGGCAGCGGGACTATCACGCCGCACGGCACGGCCACCCGCCGTAAGTCCGCCGCCCTGTCCGGCTCGGGCACCTTCACCGCCCACGAGAAGAACGCATACCCGGTGGCGGCCCTGTCGGGATCGGGGAGCTTCACCGCGAACGGGCGGCGTCAGATCCCGGTGACGTTCCAGGCGGGCGCTTCGCTGTCGGTGAGCGCCCGGGTCATCAAGAACGCCACCGCCGCGCTGGCGGCTGCCCCGGTGCTCACCGCCACCGGGTTCGTGCCGATGATGGCCGCGCGCCCCGTGCTGGCCGCCACGGCGAAGGTGACCGAGGTGGCCGCCGCCGCCTTCACTGCGCCGGGCACCCTGACGGCGGCCACGTCGCAGTCGGCCGCGCACCTGTCGGCCGCGCCCGCGCTGCTGGCCCCCGGGCGGATGGCCGCCGCCCGCCTGCTGGCGGGCACCTCGATGTCGGTGTCCGGCACGTACTTCATGCCGGGCGCTGCGGCGCTGTTCGCCGGCCCTGTCCTGTCGGCTGCGGCGAGGGTCACCGAGCTTCCCTCCGTTCACCTGAGCGCGCCCGCCTCGATGTCCGTCCCGTCGTCCCTGCGGGTGCAGGCGTCGGCTGCCTTCCACGGCGGGGCGGCCCTGTCGGCGGCCCCGTTCACCGCCTCCGCCCACCTGTCGGCCGCGCCCGCGCTGAGCGCGGCTGGCACCGGGACCGACTTCGCGCACGCGGCGCTGAGCGCACCGGGTTCCGTCACCTTCCACGGACAGGTCACGCGCAAGCCCAGGGCGGCCCTCAGCGGCTCCGGGACGATCCACTCGCGTGGTACGACCGTCAAGTTCGCCAGCGCCGCCCTGAGGGCTTCTGCGGCCCTCCGGGCGGCAGGGGTGCGCGGCGTCGCGGCGCACTCCGCGCTGACGGCGGCGGCGCACCTCTCAGCGGGCGCGCTCCGCTCGGCGGCGGGCCGGGCGGCGCTGTCCGCCCAGGTAAGCGCCTTCGTCTCGGCCCAGGTGACACCTGGCGTGCGCCTGAGCGCCGCCGCCGTGCTGTCCGGCTCGGCGGTCCTCAGCCGGACGGTGCGGTCCACGCTGTCCAGCGGGGCGAGGCTCACCGCGACCGCGCACGGCACGGCGTTCCCGCGCGCCGCCTTCACCGCCCCCGGTGCCCTTGCCGCCGTGCCGCTCGGGGTGGTCAAGGGCGGCGAGGCGATGGCCGCCAGCCCGTCGCTGCGGGCGGCGGCCAGCACCAGGCCGAGGCTGCCGTTCCCGCAGCCGCCGGGCAGGCAGCAGGCCGCCTGGGAGCGGGACGTCCAGCGCTTCGCGATCGTCCAGGAGCGACAGCGGCACGCCCAGGCGCTTTGGCAGTACGGCGAGCTGGTGATGTTCGCCCTGATGTGGAAGCCCGAGGACATCACCTCTGGGCTGGCGCGACGGTGCACCCGCTGCTACGTCCCCGCCCAGGTGATCAGCGACCTGCCCCCGGAGACGCCGCCGCCGCTGGGATGGCCGACGGCATCCACGGAAGCTCAGATCAGCGCCGCCTACGGGCAGGGCACCCAGTTCCGCTGCCCGCTGTGCTTCGGCACCCAGGTGATCGCGGCCGGGACGGTGAAGGTACCCGGCGTACGGGCGCTGCTGGTGCGCCCGGCGATCCTCACCGACACCGACCAGAACCAGCAGCGCACCGCGCGGGGCGTCGTCAACACCGGGAGCGTGCAGGTGCAGTCGACGCCTGACTTCCGGGTGCACACCCTGGACTACCTGTTCCGGTCAGACGGGCGGCGCTACCAGCTCTCGGTGCCGTCCCGGACGACGCTGCGCACCGGGTTCGGCTCCCCGTGGCAGGACGCGGCCGGGATCAGCTACAACGTCTCGAACGCCAGCCTGGAGGACCCGGACGCCTCGGTGGCGTACGCCATCGCCCCGCTGGCCGCCGAGCTGGCGCAGGTGCTCGGCACCTACACCAGGGTCCCGGCTGACTACGCCTGGGTCGAGCAGGTGAACGGGCCGCTGATCCCCGGCGAGGACCCGCCGCCCGCCGCGTACGGGCTGTATCAGCCGCCGGCCTCAGCGGGCGTCTGACCGAAGTCGTCGAACTCGCCGTTCATCACGCCGCCCAGGAAGTCGCGCCACTCGCCCGGGGTGTAGGTGAGGACGCCCTGGGCGTGGTCCTGGCCGTTGCGGACCTGGGCGCTCCCGTCGGAGAGAAGCTGGACCTCGACGGAGTTGCCGGCGGCGGAGAGGCTCGACTTGAACCATGGCTTACTGACAGTAACGTCATGTGACATATCAGTGATTCTATGCAATAATCCTCGCAAGCACCCGGATTTGGCGGCCCATTCCGGGTGCTTTTCTAATCCCTGTGCACCTCAATCGCATCGCCTGGTACGTTATGTCCCGAGCACAAGCTGAGGTTCAGGCTGAGGCTGACACGCTCCCACATTGACCGGAAGGCCCTGGTTCGACTCCAGGTCCCGGCACCCGCGCCGGGATAGCTCAGGGAGAGCACCCGGAGGGAGCCTCAGGATCAGGATGTGACGCTCGAAGCTGAAGCTCGCGCCAGCACGTGCAGATCCACCTGGTGGCCGCAGACGACAAGAAGCTGCGGGTTCGAGTCCCGCCCGGGGCGCTCCGTGCCCCGGTGGTCCAAGGGCAAGACGTCTTCCGTTCAGGATGACGGCCACCCGACAGCCGCTGCACGCGGACCTGGTGCCAGGAGCGAACCTGATAAGTCCGTAATCCTGATTACGTCGCCCCGGCGTACACGGCAAAGGTGCGCCGGGGCACCAAAGCACCCACGGGGAGAGGCATGACGCAGACGCTCGGGCAGGTAGTGGCGGCGGAGGCAGCGGCGCGGGCCGATGCCAACAAGCGCGGCGGGACGCTGCACAAGCAGGGCCAGAAGACCGACCTCTTCGAGGGGTTCGACACCACGTACTCGCCGTTCGCCGAGGCGGACGACGGGAGCGACTCCCGGGCGCTCCAGCGCCCCCCGGAGGGCAAGCGCGTCCAGCTCGTCGCCGAGGACCTGCTGCGCGAGTTCATGAACGAGATGCGCAGCGCCATCGACCTGGCCGCCGTCAAGGACGAGGCCAACTGCCGGGCGAGGGCCGACGTGATCACGCCCGGCGGCCTGGTCCTGCTGACCGCCGTCCCGGCCACCCACCTGCTGCACATGGAGAAGGTGCTGGAAGACTTCGCGACCTTCATCGCCAAGCTCCCGGTCCGCGACCCGGCCATCGACTGGACCTACAGCCCCGACGACCGGATGGCCCACTCCCCGGCGACCTTCACCAACAGCGAGGAGGTCCGGACGAAGGCGCTGGTTATCGTCGCGCCGACGCAGTACCAGGCCGGCCAGGGGACCACCTACCAGGAGCGCGTCGCCGTCGGCCGCCGCACCACCGTCCGGCACACCGGGGCGCTGTCGGTGCAGCGCAAGCGCGACCTGGAGCGGCGCGTCGCCGAGCTGAAGGTCGCCTTCAAGCAGGCCCGGGAGGCGGCGAACCGCGTGGAGGCCGCCGACGTCCGGGAGGCCGACGAGCTGTTCGGCTATATCCTGGGATAGCCCGGAGACGGGAAAGAGCCCCGGCGACGTAACCGCCGGGGCTCTTTGCCTGCCTGCTACCGCTGGCCGTCCGGGTGGACTTCCATCACCACCGCGCCCATGGGGTCCTCGCACCGGCCCCGTTCGGCGTGCAGGTGCTGCACCACGTACTGGGTCTCGCCGAGGTCATGGAGCGCGCATACCAGCCCGACCGCGCTGAGGGCCATCACCGAGGTGCTGACGGTGACGCGGGGAACCCCCGCCTCGGCGGCGATCAGCTTCGCGCTGACCTTGCCGGGGCCGAGGTCCCGCAGGACGGCCAGCACCCTGGCGTCGGCTTCCTCAGGAGTCATCATGTGGCTTCCTCCCCTGCTTCCAGGCTGGCACGACGGGGAGGCTACCGGAAGACAAGAAGCCGCGTTCCCGGGAACAGGTTCCGGTTGTGGGAGGTGGACTGGACGAACACGGTCATCCCCGGCTTCGGGGTCGGCGCGACCGTGACCTCGTAGCCGTCGGGGAGCCCGACGAGCCCGCGCACCTGGTCGAGCGACCCAGAGTAGACGCGCCGTTCGTCCTGGGGACGCTCGGGGGCCACCTCGATGGCCACGCTCTTGTACGACTGGATCTTGGCCCGGTCGGTGAACTGGTAGTAGCACTTGCCCTTCGGGTAGGCGCGCCCCTGGTCAGCGAAGACCTTCTCGATGCCGATCTTGCCGCGCGGGCCGCCGCACATGGCATCGGTGATGTCGATGAAGTAGTAGCTGCCCGGAGTCATCGGGACGAGGACGCTCTTCACGTCGGCTGCGGAGAAGTCGCGCATCTCGAACAGGCCGCCGCCGGACCGGACGCTGTAGCCCCGGACTCCCTGGGCGCGGGCCGCCATGTAGGACTCGGCGACGTCGCCCATGAGGGTGGCCGCCTCCTCGATCCCCTGCTCGGAGGTCGAGTCCCAGACGCTGATGTTAGAGGCCGGGAAGCCGAACTGCTGAGCCTGCACCTTGCCCATCTGGTCCGGGACGAACAGGCCGTAGGTCTCGTTGTCCGGGGCGGAGGCCAGTGCCCTGGACCACTCGGAGATCACCCGGGACTGGTTCTCGCGGGTGCGGGGGAAGTAGCTGTCGTTCTCTTCCCCGTCGGTCCAGCCGAAGACGACGAAGGAGTGGTTGCCGTACTTGACCGGGATCTCCCGCAGGTCGCTCATGGCGAGCTGGAAGGTCTGGAGGAGCGCGGTGTTCCCGTGCGGGTGGTAGAGCCCCTCCAGTGAGGGCACCCTCAGGACGTCCATGTCGTAGATGACGCACTTTTGGGTCCCGTAGGAGTTGAAGAAGTACACCGTGATCCGGGTCTCCTGGCCGGCCGTCTTCGAGGTGACGGCCAGGCGGGCGATGAAAGCGTCGAAGACGCGGACCACGGCCGCCCGGAGGCCCCGCATGGACAGTGACTCGTCCACGATCAGGATGAAGTGGTTGATGTAGTTGGCCGGCTCACTGGCCGTCGCGCCTACGGGCATTTTCTCCTCCGGTTATCTTGTTTTCCTGTATTTAGTTTAGCGGAGGGGTCTGACATTCGGGAGCGGGACCTGGCCTCCGGCTCGTCCAGTCGCGACAGTTCCCGCAGTATCCCTCGCGGATGTCGTCGGGGCTGTAGCTGGTCATCAGGCAGCGCGGGCAGGTAATGCAGGGCTGCCCGAGGACGGGCGACCAGCAGACCGCGATCCCGTTGGCGTCGCGAACCGACGCCACGTTCCGCTCGAAGGAGACGATGAAGTGGAGGTTGCGCTGCATCTCGCCGATGACCTCACGGGACAGCCAGCGCCTCAGCCGGGGGAAAAGTGGCACGCGGGCATGCTAGCCCGGTTCCTCGTCGATGACGGTGCAGTCGTCGTGGATGATGACGTCGCCCTCGCCCCCGGCGACGAACTCGCAGCGGTCGTGCTTAACGAACCTCCACTGGCCGGGAGCATAGTCCGAGACGGTGATCACCGCGATGCCCAGCAGCGACACCACGGAGCCTCCCCAGGTGACCATGAACTCGGGGGGCTTCTCCCGCGTCCTGGCGGCCAGCTCGCCGCTGACGTCCCTGGCGCAGGTGATCACCTTCCAGCCGGGCTGCCCGTGGACCAGGGCGATATCGGCCATCAGCCGGTCGATGTGGTCGGCCACGCGGTCAGGCTATCCCGGCGCTGCGGCGGGCCAGCACCGCATGGGTAGCCCCCGACTTGATCCAGTTCTCGATCAGCATCGACGCCGAGGCCCCGCCGGGGCAGAGGCGGAAGGCGTCCAGGTCGTCGCGGTCCAGGACGATGAAGTGCTCCTGCTGGGCGCGCAGCGCGGCGATCTCCACCTGGCGGGCGGCCGGCTCCGGGATGATCACCACGAAGGTCCCCATCCCGGCGGGCAGGTAGAAGTCGGCCGCCTGCATCCCGGCGTCCTCCTGGTCCCACGCGGTGATCCCGTGGAATGAGCACAGCCCGTAGAACAGGGCGCGCAGCCCCTTGCCGTTATCGTCCACGGGACAGCACCCGGTCTACGTCCTGCGCGCTGTACGCGCCGGCCGCCTCGCACACGTCCTTCGCCAGCTCGAACAGGGCGCGGACGGTGCCGAGGGTGAGGGGCGGGTAGCTCCAGGCGCTCAGGAGGGTGACGTCCAGCTCGTCCTGCGATTCTTCCAGCAGGGCAAGCCACGGGGCCACCTCGGCGACGGCCTGGCTCAGCGGGACGCTCATGGTGCTTCCCGGCGCGGCTGGCTCCTCCTGCCCGGGAAGCACCCCGGGCAGCCCTCGACCGTGCCGTCGTCGTCGTGGGTGTGAATGAAGGCCGGGGCAGCCTCGGCCACCTGCTCGTCGAGGAACCCGGCCATCTCCTTGTGCCGGTCGGGGAGCCTGGTCCACGCCTCCCACAGGATCTCCCGGATGGCCGCCACGCCCGCGCGGTCCCCCATCTCGTCGAGGTCGTAGATGATCCGGTCGACGATCAGCCACTTGGTCTCGGCGTCGGTGAACTTGCACGCCTGGAGCCCGGCGCGGATCTGGAGCGCCCTCGCGGCGCTGTTGCTCAGCATCACGGCCTCGCGAAGGTGAAGTACGGCCGGTAGGTCTCGTTGAAGCCGGGCTTGTCGTAGGTGACTCCCCACCCGGCGGCCCGGTAGACGGACTCGACGTCGAGCAGGTGACGATCGTAGATCTCCTGGTGGGAGATCCCGAGGCGCTCGGAGATGGCCTCGGCCGCGTCGTCCTGCATGACGATCGCGGAGCGGCCGTCCCAGGCCTCGGCGATCAGCTCGTTGAACACGTCGGTTACTTCATCGGGAAGAGCGGCGGCCTTGGCGGCGGTTACGTCCTCGGGCCGGATCGGATTTGCCATGAATGCAGCTTATCAAGGAAGGCTGTATTTGCCTACTACCCGGTGAGCAGGACGTCTTCCGTCACGATGACCAGCCGCCAGGTGCCCTCCGGGACGTCCATGGTGACCTTCGCGGGCACCTGGAAATGGTCGATCGGGTCGCCGGTTATCCCGGACGCCCCCCACAGGTCGCGGCAGAGCATCATGGCGCGGCGGACCGACGGGTGCATCTCCAGCCGGAGCCCCTCCGGGAAGATCATCTGCGGGCCGTAGTGCTCGGCCAGGTACCCGCTCGACTTCGTGAACAAGTCGCGGGTCACCTGGTCGGCCTTGTCCCAGCCGGGGCACCCCCCGCCGTGCGGCTCGCGGTGCGGCTCGTGCAGGTCGTAGTTCCCGCAGCGGGACCAGGGGAGGGGCATGAAGGGCCTACCTCTCGGCCGCTAGCCCGTTGTTGTGCCTCATGCACGCCTCCTCGGCCAGCTCCGGGGTAACGAAGTGCCCGATCGGGTGATCGTCGTGATAATCCGGGGTGCCCATGTCGGCGTAGACGTTGCAAGGGTTCTGGTGCCCTGTGCGCCAGTGGCGGCCGACCATGGAGGCGGCAGCCTGGCGGTAGGAGCCGTAAGCCTCGGTGATGCTGCTCATGACGGCAGGCTAGCGGTCGCGGAGCCTCTCGAAGGCCAGGACGAGCAGGAGCACCCGGCAGTCGATGTCCCGGGTGTCGATGCTGTAGCCGTGCGGCACCCCGGCCCGGTCGAGCAGGTGGTGGGCGTTGCGGATCTCGGCGAACATCTCCCCGGCGTAATGGGTGTCCGGGTCGGGCGCGGTCCAGTTGTTGTTCACCAGGGGATGCGGCTTGAACGCCAGGTCCTCCAGGACAGACCAGTCCACCTCGCCCCGGCCCGGGAACAGCTCCTCGCTCACATCCTGGTAAGACGGCGCACCGGAGGCGGTTGTCCGGGAACACCAGGCAGTCTCTCGCGTGCTCGATGACGTAGGGGGAGGTCTTCCCGTCCCCGGTGATCACCTCGGCGTCGCATTCCCCACAGGCGAGAGTGCCTGATTTGGTCCAGTAGAGGGTCTGCTGCACCCTTATGTCCTCTCCGGCCCCGCCAGGAAGAAACATATACCACCATGACGGGACGGGAAATACCTGAAGCCGGCGGTCACCGGGACGTAAGGAAGCCCGCCGCTGATCAATGAGGGAAGAACCATCAACCCTGTCCGGGATCTCCCCCGGCTCTACTGCGGCAGGCCTCACTTCTTCAGGGGCGGCGGCTGTAACTCGTCGTCGCCCAGGCCCTCGGCCATCTCGGTCGTGGGGTCGTTGCTGTCGTCCCCGAAGATCCACTGGAGAACCCCGTAGACGGCCTCGGCCGCGTCGTCGAACTCGCCGTTGTCCTGGGCGGCGAACGCCGCCTTCTGGGCGCGGTACCTGGCGGCGTCGATCTCCTCGGTGGTCCGCATGATCCTTGGCATTGACTGCTCCTCGCTGGTGATGTCCGGCGGGGTGCTGCGTGCCGTGGCGTTCCGCTCCCGTAGGGCGGTGATCCGTGGGATCAGTCACTTCCCTGATGCCACGAGTATATCAAGGAAAGCTGTATTTTCCTACTAGGGCCGGGGACGACCCTCGGCCCAGGCCCTCAGGAGCCCGAGGCTCGGGAACGCTCGACCCCCGGTCCCCCGGTGGCTGTTGCACCACTTGTGGGCCAGCCTCATGTTCTCGGTGGTGTTCGGGCCGCCGAGGGACCGGGGGATGAAGTGGTCGCGGGACCAGTGCCAGTCGTCGTCGTCGTCCTCGATGCCGAAGTCGATCGGCTCGCGGCACAGCCAGCAGTCATCGCCGTCGCGCCTGCGGAGCCGGGCCACCTGGCGTGCGACGGCGCGGGAGTGTCCCATTACTCGAAGAACCCGCTCACGTGGAGGGCCAGGTGCCGGTCCTTGGCCTCCTGGGCTGCCTTCCGGGTGTAGTACCCGTAGGAGTTCCCGAGGCCCGCGACGTTCTCTTCCACCACCGCTTCCCCGCACACCTCGCAGTCCACGAGGAACACCGGGGTGATGCTGACCTTCGACCGGGGGATCTTCGCCATGGCTAGCAGCGCTCCCTCAGGGTGATGTCCGCCGCGCCGAGGTGCACCAGGATCGCCCTGACGTCCTCCAGCGTCCGGGGGCGCAGCTCGGCCATGGCCGCGAAGAACTCGGGTGCCTGGGCGCGGGCCGCGTCCAGGTCTTCGGGGTCGCAGTAACGGTCGAGGCGGACTTCCCCGCTGCCGTCGTCCTCGATCAGCAGCCCCCAGTAGCAGCCGTCGCCAGGGACGCGGGCTGCGACCAGGATGTCCGGCACCTTGCCGGGGTCACTGGCGAGCACGGCCGGCCAGTACCAGGCCTCCGACTCGAAGGAGTAGGAGAAGACAGCGCCTTCCGGGAGGTTCACTGCTACAGCTTATCAAGGAAAGCTGTATTAGAACTAGCCCTCTTCCTGGGCCAGGCAGGAGGCTCGCCGGAGTTCGTCCTCGCGGAGTTCGTCCTCGCGGATTTCCGCGTCCCTCTGCCCGGTGAGATCGAACTTGCGGGGTCCCTGTTCCTGGTTGCCGGCGTCGAGCAGCTCGCGGTCCGGGTGCGGGCGTCCGGGAACCCGGGTGCGGGTTCTCTCGTGACCTGGCTGGGCCAGGGCCTCTTCGTCATCTGCCATGCCCGTGATCATAGCCCCGGAAATGGCGGAGGCCCTCGTCGCTTCGCAGCTCGGAGGACCTCCGGTCGCTCTTAACGAGTGATCACTAGCTCTTGGTGATGCTCGCCAGGCCGCGCGGGTTGAGGATCGACATGGCGATCATCTCGTCGAACACCCAGCCCTTCCAGAACGCCTCGACGTTGTGGTTCTCCTCAACGTCGAGGCTGTACAGGATAGGGAAAACTCCCAGGAAGTTCGGCTCGGGCGCGAGGAAGATCTTCGCCTGCGGGACGATGATGCTCCGCTGGATCTGGAACTCGCCGAAGCTGGTGATCGTCTCACCTGCGACAACGCGGTCCTTGAAGGCCCAGCCGGTCTGGTTGATGTCCCACCTGAACATGTCCCTGTAGTCGAAGGGGTTGATCAGGATGCGGGCCGACGGAAGCTCGTGCAGGTCGGTCATCGCCACGGCGGAGTAGAGGCTGCCCGGCGTGAGGTAGCCGCTCGCCTCGGTGATGTTGTGGTTGGGGGTGACCACGTGGTCCGGCCGGGTGGCGTAGTCGGTGATCGCCGCCTGGAGGAGCACCAGCAGCCGGGCGTCCTCCTGCTTGAGGATGGCCTGCTTGGTCTCGTCCTGCGCCTGCTCGACCGCGTTGATGCGCAGGTAGAACAGGTCCTCCTTGCGGATCGCGGGACGCGAGGCGATGCGGAAGAACCGAACGGGGATTCGCTTGCCCTCGAACGGGGTAACCCGGACTTCGCCCTCTGTTCCAGAAAGGATGTAGGCCTGGCCAAGGTCATCCCAGACGTCGTACTCCACCGGGGTACCGGGAGTAACCGGGTCCTCGACCAGGACGTTCCGGACGATGCCCTGGTAGCGCAGCTTGAGCTGGATGGGGCCGACCATCCCGACGCCCAGCCGGCGGAAGCCGTGCATCTCGTCGCTCAGGATGAGCGCCATCTTCCGCACCTTGGCCTCGCGGGTCAGCGAGACCCCGTTGGTCCGGGCGCGGCGCGCCTCGATCTGCGCAACGTAGTCGTCAGACTTGCGCGATGCCACGCGGGGCCGCAGGCCGCCGCCGGGAGCCAGCGCCAGTTGCCCGCCGGCCGTAGTGGTCGCCAGCTCGGTCATGGTTTTCCTTCCCTGCTTTCCGCGTGTCCGCGCTTAGTCCCTGACCGCCGTCAGCATGGCCGCGTCGTAAGGAGACAGGCCGCCGATGACGAGCTTGGTGGAGGAGCACACCTTCAGCAGCCGGGCCACCGGGGCGGAGATGGTGGTGCTCGACGACCAGGGGACGAGCATCCCCTGGTTGGAGGTCGCCGTGCTGACCCCGACGAGGTTCGCGCCGGAGCCGTCAGTCGGGTCGGTCCAGGTGGCGGTGGCGTCGAAGGCAGGCGCGAGGATCTCGAACTCCGCGTCGGGGCCGAGCACCCACACCGCGAAGGCGTTGATGCCGGCGTAGAGCAGCTCGTCGATCCCGTCGCCGCCGACGTACAGCGCGCCCAGGCCGTAGACCGGGACCGCTGCGGCGGTGACGTCGGAGCCCGCGTTGCCCGAGTGGGCAGAGCCGGCCATCGTCTTGCCGCCCATCTGGGTGCTGTTCGCGCCCGCGAGGGTCACCAGGTCGCCGCCCGTGCGGACGAAGCCCATGCCGGGCCAGATCGGGATGGCCCGCGTCCAGGCCGGGTCCAGGAAGCAGCTCTTCGGAGTTGCCTGCGTCCACGTGTAGAGCGGCCTGATCGTCCGCTTCACGTAGTCGTTCGAGAGGTACGTGCGAATCATCGGGCTCTACTCCGTGTCTGGTCGGCCGGGCCGTGTGGCCCTCCTGCTATTCCTTCTGGGGCTGCGGGCGGAAAAGGGCTCATCAGGCCGCCGCGTACATGAAGAAGGTCGGCCCCGGTGCGGTCGGCGCGATGTACGTCGTGGTGCCGTCGGTGCCCGGCGTCGTCAGGCCGGTCGTCGATGTCCCGCCGAGCAGCGGCACCGGGACGCCCGTCCCGGTGATGAACTGCGCGGCCGGGTTGAACGTCGGGGCCAGGATGTTCGGGATGGTGGTCGTCGCGGTGAAGCACAGGCCGAGGTAGTGCTGGCCGGTGTAAGCCGCCGTGTACGGCGCGGTCATCGCCAGGCTCTGCCAGGTGGAGGCGGGCTGGGCGGTGCTCCCCTGGTCGGCCGAGTGCGCCCGCTGCACGTAGGAGCTGTCCAGGACGGCGGCCCACCAGTGGGTTGGCGCGACCCCGGCGTTAGCCCCGGTGCAGAAGCCGAGGTGGCCGACGACCTGCCCGATGGTGAGCGTGGTGCTCATGATGTAGAGGGTTCCGCCGTTCGGCGTGCTGGCGCTCGACGCCGTGTACCTGTGGCACGTCTCGGCGATCGAGCCCGGTATGACGGCGGTCTCGTACGGGTGGGCCGGCGACGGGGCGAACAGGGGCACCGGGTCACCAGCTCGTCAGGCGGGCGTTGCCGTTCGCGGACGCCCAGATCCCGTCGACCCGGCCGCCGTAGACCGGGGCCGGGAACTCGAAGAAGCCCCCGGCCGGGACCTGCACGGTGTAGCTGGTGGCGCTGGCGGTCGTGCCGAACTTGACGTACAGCACGGCGGTCGAGTCGTTGAAGATCGTCCGGCCGCCGACCGCCCCGGTCGCCGCGCTGAACAGGGTGACGCTGCTCGCCGACGAGGCGACGGTGGCCTCCGTTGCCGTCGCCACGCTGGTCGGGTCGGCTGCCACCGAGCTGAACAGCGTCGATACCGCGTTCGCGGACAGGACGCTGTACTGCTCGTCTGACAGCACGGCGGTGCCGCCGGCCGTGTAGCGCAGCCCGTTGGGCAGCACCACGTTGCTCAGGCCGGAGTTGACGGTCACCTGGTAGGGCACTGTCGCCTACAGGAAGAGGTCCGAGCCGTCCAGGTCGTCCATGACGGCCGGGGCGTACTGGGCGGAGGCTCCTACCGGGGCGAGCGACGGGACCGACCGGGCGGCGGTGCGCTGCTGCGGGGGGCGCGCGGCCTGGCGCTGCGGGGCGACGGCCGACAGGACCCCGATCTCGTGCTCGATCAGCGCCGTGGACAGAGCCGCGTCGCGCTCGATGTGCTCGGCGACCGCCAGCTCCTCTCCGTGGGCGATCCCGGCGGTGACCCGCAGGCGCGCCAGGCGGATGGAGGCGAAGGTGCGCCGCGAGGCCTCGGCCTCGCTCAGCGAGGCGTTGACGCTGCCGCCCGCGCCCTGCTGCTGGCCCGGCTGCCGGGCGTCCAGCAGCCACGGGAACGCCGCGCCGTTGTCGCCCTGGCCGCCGATGCCGGGGCCGTGCGCCTTCAGCGGGTCGGGGTCGATGCGGACGTCGGTCTCGATGCGCCGCTGCTCCAGGGGGACGCCGCCGTCCTGGCTGGGGTTGGTCCCCTGCACGGGCTGGGTGACGTCGACCAGGTTGGTCGCCGGGGGCGTCTGCACCTCGACGCCCGGGGTGATCGGGGTGGTGGTCTGCATGGCCGGGACCCGCGAGTTGGCACCGGGCGTGGTGCCGGGACGGCCCGCGTTGTCCATCGCCTCGGGGGCGAGCGCCTGCTCGGTGGTCTCCGACGGCGGACCCTGCGGCGGGTCGGGGACCGGGCTGGCCGGGTTGAGGAGGTCCGCCTGCCTGCGCATCTCCCGGCGGCCGATCTCGGCCAGCTCCCTGCCTACCCCCGCAGCGGAGGCGAGGAAGCTGAGCTGGGCCTCCAGGACCGCGTTACGGGCGCTCAGCTCGGCAATCCGGCGCGTCTGGGCCTGCGCGAGCGCGGCGGCCGTCTTACGGTCTGCTGGCATGTCCTTGTCCTCGTCTTCCTCGTCTTCCTCGTCCTCGGGCTGCTCGCCCTCGGCAGACGGGTCTTCTGACTCTTCCGGGGGCACCGCGCCCTCGCCGCCTTCCCCGTCCTCGTCGGCGGGGTGCAGCGCGGCCATCCCGCACGCCGGGCAGGGGACCCCCGGCTGGGCGGCGGCGTCCGCCTCGAAGGTGGTGCCGCACGCTGGGCAGATCAGCTCCTCGGCGTAGGCCTGGTCCCCGCCTTCCTCGTCTTCCGGCGGGACGGCACCCTCCGGGGCTTCCTCGTCCTCTTCGGCTGCTGCCTCTTCTTCTTCCGCCACGGCATCCGGCGGGAGCCCGTCGGTGTCCCCGGCGGGCACGGGGCCGCCCTCCCCCTGGACCGTCGGCACCCCGTCAGGGGCGATCTGGTCGGGGTGCACGAGCTGCTCGTCGGCGTCATCTCCGCTGCCGATCTCCGCCTGCGCCGGGGCACCGGGCTGCCCGGCACCCGGCTGGTCCGGTGGGATCTCGACGTCCCCCGAGCTGTCGAGCTGGTCACGTACCTCGCTGGCCTTGCTGGTGTCCGGGTCCCTGAAAACCGACGGAGGGACGACGAAGCCGCAGACCGGGCACCGCGATCCCGACCAGACGTTGTGCTCTCCGCAGACCGGGCACTCGTCCATCCGCAGCGCGTCCACCTGCGGCGGGACCCTGGTCTCCCCGTACGCCTGCCTGGTCAGCGAGTTGTAGGACTGGCGCAGCGCGTAGTCCATCGGCCGGGATGTCCTCCCGAGGATGGTGTCCTGCTGGTGGGCCTGGTTCCAGTGCCCCGGCATGGCGGTGTCTTCCTTCCAGCCGATCTTCCCGAGGCAGTGCTGGCACAGCATCGGCATCATCCGGCTGGGCGGGGACCCGACCTCGTTGAAGTCAGCCCCGCAGCCGGCGCAGTGGGTGCCGCCCTCCGCCAGCGCCCCGTGGTAGTGCATGTTCTCCTCGGGGATGTCCGGGTGGTGCTGCCTGCGCCGCTCCTGCCAGCGGGTCCGGGAGTTCTCCCCGAGCTGGTTACGGCCCTTCCCGCCGCCGCCCTTGCTGCCGGATGCGTCCTCGGCGGCGTTCTTGCGGATCTGCACCAGCCAGGTGGCCGCCTGCACCTGGTGCGGGGCGATCTTCCTGCCGTAGTGCGCCGACAGCTCCCTGGACGCCTGCCGGTAGGCGTGCGCGACGTGCTCGTAGTGCTGGTGCTGGCCGATCGGCATGCCGTCCTTCTCGGTGTCGGTCAGCCGGTGCCCGACGGCGACGGACATGGCGTGCCGGTCGACGACCACCTTCTCCGTGCCGTTCCTCACGTCCTCGTCGGTGTCGCCGCCGTGCTCTATCAGGTGGGCGAACGCCGCCGTCTTGGGGGCCTTCAGCACCTTGGAGTGGTGCTCCCCGCCGAGGATGCGGACGGCGGCCTTCTGGTGCACGCCCATCGCCCCGGTGCCTGGGCCGGGCGGGTCGCCGTGGAAGGCGCGGCTGGCGTTGAACAGGTTGACCGGCCACAGGGTGCGGACCGAGTAGGCGGACAGCACGCCGGCCCCCATGGCGGCGTCCCCCTTGCCCATCACCTTGGCGACGTGGTGGGCGTCGGAGTACCACCTGTCGCCCAGCGCCCGCTCGTCGTCGCTGGCCTCGTGGTAGGCGGCGACGATGTGGTGGCTGGAGACCGGGTGGCGCTTGAACCACTCGTGCTCACCGCCCTCGGCCTTCTTCGCCGCCGACGTCCGCATCTCGGCGATGTCGGAGTCCGGGATGTCGTCGACCGTGGGGTAGGAGTCGCTCCTCGACCTGTGGGTCCGGGAGTGGACGTAGAACCCGTTGCGGTCCTTCTTCAGGCCAACCCCGTCGAACCGGGCGTCGCGGCCGTAACCGCGCACCGGCCTGCCCTGAGGCCGCTTCCGGGCGCTCTGCGACTGCATCGGGGCGTCCTCCGGGTTCCACTGGCGGGCGGGCGCGAAGGGCTCGGTGCCCTCGTCCCGGTACCCTCTCTCGACTTCCAGGGGGTGCTGCTCGGTGCCGCCGGCGCTGTTGTAGCGGACGGAGCCCGGCTTGCCCTCGGCGGTGCCTGTCCCGTAGTGCCCGATCGCGCAGTCGTTGCAGAGGAACGGCATGCCCTGGTTCTGCCAGTCGCCGGCTGCGCTGCTCTCGTACGGGCTGGTGAACGGGTGGCCGCAGTTGACGCAGCGGCCCGCGTCGGACGGCCACGGGAGCGCGGCGGACCTGCGCGACGCGGTGAACGGGTCCGGCGGCATCTGCCCCTCGTCCCCCCGGGGGCGGCGCGGCAGCTCGTGCCCTGACAGCTCCTCGAACCGGGCGTGCATGTACTCCCGCATCGCCTGCTGCGCCTGGTCGCGCCGTGCCTCGATGCCGGGGATCGACGCGAAGACGCCCTCGGGGTCGGCGGGGGTGGCGGGGTGGTCGCGCTTCATCCCGTCGTGGTGGTGCCAGCCGCCGTTGGCCTCCGGCTTGCGCATGTTGACCCGGACCTGCTCGCCGCAGACCAGGCAGTGCGTGCCCCCGTAGGTCTGGTCCCGGTTCACGGCCGTCCTCGCGGCGGCCTTCGCCATGCCCCGGGCGTCGGGCTTGCCGAGCAGGTACGCGGTCGGGTCGGCCGGGTCCTCGACCAGGAGCGAGTTCTCGAAGAACGACAGGCCGGCGCAGACCTCGTGGATCAGCTTCTCCTCGACCTTGCCGGTCACCTTGTTGCGCTGGCGGATCTTCTTGCCCTTCATAGCGGGCAGGTGCTTGCAGTACTCGGCGGGGCTGGTCGCCTTGTTGCCGCAGGCGGAGCAGCGCGACCACTCGACGTCCACGCCCATCGAGGTGCGGTTCACCCGCCCGGCGAGGATGGCCTTGGCCAGGCGCGGGAACCGCACGGCGTCGACCTCCATGAGGCCCTCGACCCAGGTGTCCGGCGTCCCGTCGGGGTTGCGGTCGCGGTGCAGGGCGATGGCGACGATGACGCCCCGTGCCCGGCGGTGGTTGGCGTTGTGGTGGTTGACGAAGACCGGCTTGCCGAGGAAGCTCTTGTACCCCTTCTCGATCTCATCGGCCGGGAACGTGTCGTGGTTGTCGTTGGTCCGGCTGGAGATCATCCGGGAGCGGACGTACAGGTAGCCCTGGCGCGGCTGGTAGTCGAACGCGACGCGGTGGGCGGTCTTGAAGATCCGGCGCTCAGCGCCCGCGAGGCTGCCCGGGGCAGCGTGACGCCACGCCTCCAGTACCTCCAGCGTCGCGTACTTCCGCACAGGGTCCTCCCGGTCTGCTCTCCTCTTCCGGGGCAGCCCGGGAACCCGTTGCTCAATACAGCTTTTCTTGATATTCTCGTGCCAGCGAACGCAGAGCAGGGACGAAGCAGGGACACTGGAGGAGAAGATGACCGAGATGACACTGGCCCAGCAGGTCGCCCAGGAGGCAGCCGGACGGGTCCACAAGCTCGCCCCCTACCTGACCGACGGCCGGCACCCGCTCACCCCCGGGCAGGCCGAGGGGATCATGCGGCACCTGGGCACGTGCCCGGTACGGCCAGCTCCGGAGGAGAACGTGGCGCGTCACGACGCTCACAGGGCGGAAACGGATCACGAGCGTCACGCGGCAGGCCCCGTCATCGCCGACATCACGGCCGGGTTCTACGCCACGCCGAGCAGGACCGGCACCAACGACCTGGACTTCTGGAAGGTCACCGAGGGCCGCAGGCCCGGCATCCGGTTCGTCAAGCGGGTGGTCGGCGGCGGCGACGACAAGTACCCCAGGCTGATCGAGATCTCCAACCAGGAGCAGCTCCAGGCGCTGCGGGCTATCCTGCGGGCAGGGATATCAGAGGCTGCCGACGTCTACGCCGTCAACCAGGAGCGCTGCAAGAAGTGCGGCAGCCAGCTTACTGACGAGGCGTCGCGGGCGGCCAGGATGGGGCCTGTATGCCGAGGAGAACGGTGAGCAACTGGATTACGGCCGAGGTCGCGATCCTCGCGATGGTCCTCCTCGCGGCACTGATGCCGGGCGAGGAGGACCTCCTCATTCCCGAGCGCCGCGACTGGCGCGGCACCGTGCGGCGCATCCTCAGCCCGGCCGCCCGGCGGCTCCGCGAGGTCCAGGGCGCACGGGAGGCTGACGCCTACGTGCAGGTCCTCACCCAGGCTGACCTGCCCAGCACCACCGCCCGGTTCAGGACGGCGCTGCTGACCGCGCCGGCGGAGGGGCACGAGAAGGACAAGCCGCCGTGGGCGACCGCGCCGTTCGCGGCGTCTCCCGCAGGCCCGCCGATGGACCGGCCACGACAGGCCGAGCGGCAGCCGCCCACCCTCGTCCGGGAGGCGGTACTCCCGGTGATCAGGAGTGACCTGGGGAGCTATCTGTCGCGGATTCCCGGGTACCCCGAGGACTAGCCTCGCCGTCCAGGGCACCGGCCCGCTGGGACCTGTAGATCATCACGGCCCGCCACACCACGTTGACGAACACCAGGGCCAGCGAGATGACCTGGAGCAGCTCCAGGGTCTGGCTGGAGACCCGGAAGTCGATGAACAGCCAGGACGGAAGGATCGCCCCCGCGATCCCGATCTCCAGCATGACGATGTTCCAGCCCCAGGAACTCTCGTGCCACGGCCAGTAGAGCCGGGTGACGACCGGGAACAGCACCGACGCGATGAAGCAGGCGTTGACTTCCCACTCGGTGACCTCGCGCAGCAGGGAGAACATCACGCCCCCGCCTGGTCCGCGCGCCGCTGTATCAGCATGGTGATCGCCTCCGAGACGTGATTACGTTCCCGCAGCTCCCGCAGCGGGATGATCACGGTCTCGCGCGCTTCCGCCAGGCGCTGCTCTGCCTCTTCCCGGGCCTCACGCGCCTCGCTCAGCACGGGAGAGCCCGGGAAGTACTTCGTGCGCCACCAGAACCGCATGTCACCCAAGCTCCTTGACGTCCCGGCCTGCTCCCGGGAACTCGTCGTGCAGGGCGCGGAGGACGTCCCTGGCCGTCTGCCCGGCCAGGACGCCGGCCTCGGCACGAGCGCCGTTGAGTTCTGCCGTCCGCTTCCAGTCATCTCGCTCTGCCTTCACCTCGTCAAGCCTTCCCTTGGGAACGAGCTGCTCGGTCACCAGCAGGACGATGAAGACGATGATCGCCCCGCCGTTCTCCAGCAGCGTGATGAGGTCGCCTGTCGTCACTCGCCTTTCCCCCGTCCCATCGCTCCCGGATAAGGCCGGCGTCTGTCTCACTGCTTCCGGGGTCGACCCAGACGCCTATGCCGCTCCAGGTAACGGCGGGCATCACCTTCCCCATCAGGAGGGCGAGGGTCCTGAGGATCTCGTCCCCTGGAACCCCGTGAGCCTCAAGGAACACCCCCCGCCCCTGGAACGGGTCCTCGGCGGCCATCTCCTCCCGGGAGCGCTCCGTCCACCACGCGGTCATGCGAACATCACGTCGTCGTCGTAGTCGTCCAGGCTGATGCCCCGCTTGCCCAGGTCCTCGTCGGCGTCCTCGTAGTGGGTGCCCTCCAGGCGCAGCAGGTCCAGGTTCCGGGCGCGGCTGCCCGCGCCCTCCCGGATCAGCTCCTCTGCCTCGGCCTGGGGCAGCACGTCAGCGGTCTTGGACAGGTGCGCCCGCGCCGCCGCCGCGATGTCCCCGTCGGCTACCGCAGGCCGGGAGTCCCCGGCGTAGCCCCTCGCCGCCGCCGACCGCTGGAAGGCGGCCACGATGTCGTCGATCTGCCCCTGCGGCTGGCCTGCCGGGACGGCCGTCTCGTCAGAGTCGGCCCCGCCGCCGGACCACTGCTGGTTGCCGACCGTCTGGATCGAGGGGTCACCCGGGCTCAGGTACTCGTCCCCCGACCCCATGCCCGGCTCCTGCCCGACCGGGGACGGCTGCTGCGCCTGCGGCCACGTCTCCCGCGCCAGGTCGCCCATCGGGGTGCCCGCCAGGTGGTGCAGGTACATCCGGCGCGCCGCGCCGAACTCGCCGAGTGCGGCGATGTCCTCCGCCGCCCCCTGGCCCTGCCCGGTCGCGGCGCTCCCGCCGCCGATCGTCCCGTCGGCCGCCGCCGTCGCCTCGATCTCCTCGTCCCCGGTCGTCGAGGGGAGGGCGGGCTCCGGCTCGTCGCGCAGCTCGGCGAGCGCGCCGTCAAGCTGCGGCACGGTGTCCCGGAACGGGTACGGGGTGCCCGAGGCCAGGGCCTCCTCCATCCGGATGCCCTCCGGGTCACGGGGGGTGATAGAGGTCGACGGGCCGGACGTGTTCGCCCGGTCGGTGTAGCCGAACGAGCCCTGGTCCTCCGGCTGCCATCCCTCCACGGCAGGCCAGTGCAGGTCCCCGGGCACCGGCCTGGGCGCGCCCGGCACCAGCACCTGGTGGGCGGCTGTGTTGGTCAGCGGCATCTGCATGGCGCTGTCGTCCTGGATGCCGCCCCAGTTGTCCGGGTCCGGCCCGGACAGGAAGCCGTAAGAGCCTGGGTCCATGTCCCAGTTGCGGGGGGACGTCGCCCCGTACGGCTTCTGGGTGGGGTGCTCTGACACGTTCTGGCTGCCCCAGGAGGAGTTCGCCTGGTCGGCGGTGGCGCGCAGCCCGGCCATCACCCGGAGCGCGCCGACCGCGCCAGGGTCCGCGCCGGCGCGCAGCAGCGCCACGGTGGCGCGGTCGGCCGGCGCGAGGCTGCTCCAGTGCGGCGGCAGCGGCTCAAGCGACACGCTGCGCTCCGCGCCAGGGAAGTCCCGGTGCGGCGTGCCTCCGTACGGGTCGACGGAGAACCCCTGCTCCGGGCGGAAGGCGGCGGGCCAGCGTGTCTCCCCTGCCAGCCCGGACGGCGCGTCGTGCTGGTGGTTGAAGGCGTGCTCCGTCTTGTTGCGGTGCTCCGCGTCGTGCCAGGCCCGCGCCCAGATGTCTCCCTTGGCCGGGTCGCCCATCCGGGTCAGGGCACGCGCCACCGATCCGGCGTCCAGCCCGTGATGGCCGATGATGTGCTGCGCCAGGTCCCGTGGCGCGACCGGCGGCACGTACGGCCACCCCTCGCGGTGCGCCAGGTGCGCCAGCGGGGCGCGCCACTGCTCGCGCCACTGGCCCGCGTGCGGGTCCCCCTCGTACGGCGGGTAGGACTTCACCACCACGGTCTGCGGCGACCAGGCCGGGGCCTCGGCGTCCGCGCCGAAGGAGCGGCCGAACATGCCCCGGCTCTGCGCCTCGAACTGGAGGGCCATCACGTGGGAGCACGGCCGGCCGGCGTACCGGGCCGCCGCCGCCTTGTCCTGGTGGAAGCTCGCCCAGGGGCAGCCGCAGGCCCAGTACTGGATCGTCATCCTCTTGCCGACCGGGCGCTGGATGCCGCTCTCGTAGGTGTCGTGGTCGCCCCGCACCTCGCCGATCACCATCCCCGCCGAGGCATGGGTGATCCGGACGTGGCCCTCGGCCCTGATCCGCTTCGCCTTCGCCACCACGTCGTGCCAGGCGGCGGTGAACTCGAACCGGAAGGCGGGGCTCCCGGCGGCGGCGGTGAACATCGCCAGCGCGGCGTCCTTGGAGAACGGGGTGTCGTCGTCGTCCGGCTGGTCCCCGTCGTCCGGGTCGTCCCCCTGGTCCCCGCCCCCGCCGCTGTCCCCGTCGCCGGGAGAGAACGGGCCGGGTGCGGGAGCGCCGCGCTTCACCTTGCCGTCGTCCGACCCCTGGGTGTAGGCGCGGCCCGTCTCGCTGACGTCGGCCCCGGCCTGCGGCCAGTTGTCCGGGTGTCCGGGATCGTCCGGGGACAGTCCGGGATCGTCCGGATTCTTCCGGCCGTCCGGCGGAGTGACCGGCGGAGTGACCGGCAGCCCGCCCCCGCTGGCCTGGCCAGACGTGATTTCCGGGCCGTTCTTGTCCGCCGGGTTGTCCGGCGCGTTGTCCGGAGTTGTCCGGGAATTGTCCAGCGAGTTGTCCGGGTCATCGTGCTCGTGCTGCTGCGGCTGCGGGTCCGGGCCGTCGTCGTCGTGGTCGTGCTTCAGCTCCTGGCCGTCGATCCGCACGTGCACGTTGAGCGCGGCGTCCCGGTGCACGCGCGGGAAGCCGTCATCGCCCTCGACCCCGCCCTGGTCGATCTCGCTGTCGTCGTCGTCATGCGGGTGAGGCAGGTCGAGCGCGGCCTCCGCCTCCCCCAGGCGCTCGCCCGGTTCCTCGTGGACGACGTGCTCTCCCGGCCCGAGCAGCGGGAAGTCGGCGGAGTTCACGAAGTCACCCCAGGTGCTGCTCGGCGGGCTCTCCTGCCAGGTGTGGAGGGTGCCGCGCTCCTTGTCGGTCCACGGCACCCGGGCTTCGTGGCGGGAGGCGATAAAGTCGTGATAGCCACCGTTACCCCCGTGGTCTTCCCAGTCGGGGTCAAACTCGTAGTCCTCCGGGTGATAGTGGTCGGCGCTGCCCTCGAAGTGCTCTTGCGAGTGCCGGTGGGGCAGCGAGATGCGCCAGAAGTCATTAGGAACGGAAGATCCGCTATACCCGTGCTCCTCCGCCATGTGATGGTGCAGCTCGGCGTAGTCCTCATCGCTTATCGCAGCAGTGAACGCCCCGATCGGCAGTCCCGGCCCGTTGCCGCTGGAGATCCCCTCGGGGTACATCCCGACGGTGGCGGCGTTCTCGTTCTCCTTGTCGCCGCCCTGGTCCTTCGGGAGGGCCTGGTTCCACCTGTCGTCGCCCTGGCCCTCCTGCGACTCGTCATCGTAGGCGTTCGGGTCCTCGGCTCGGGGGACGGTGCCGTGCTCGGGGGCGTCGCCGGCGTCGTCCACGTGCGTGCCGTTGATGTCGGTGGCGTGGTGGAGCATGCCGAAGAAGCCCTGCGCCTCCTCGATGGCCGCCAGGCGGGCCAGGACGGGGCTCTGGCCCATCAGCGGGGGCGGTGCCTCCTCCTGGGGGCCGAGGTTGTCGCGTGCCCACTGCTGCTCTCCCGGCTCCGCCCAGTACATGCCGGTGTCGCCCTCGCCGCCGTTGTAGTCCCCGTTGCGGGCGTCGTGCTCCGCGTCGTACGCCTCGGCGGCCCGCCGCATCCCGATGACCGTGATCTGGCTGCCGGGGTCAGGCCGGTCGGTCAGGATGTCGCCCAGCTCGGGGTAGTCGGCGGAGGCAGTGCGGTGCTGCTCCTCCGGGTCCTCGTCGTGCTCCTGGGACAGCCGGGTTGAGTGCCTCGGGGTCATGACGCCTCCTCAACCCTTCCCCGGTTCCCCAGGAAAGCATTGCTTAAATACAGGATTTCTTGATATTGTCTTGGCACGAAGACTTGCCTGTAACCCCGAGCCAGACGAGGAGCAGTGATCATGCCGCACCTGATGGGCCAGGTCCTGCCGCGCGACCTGAAGCCGGGCGACGAGATCATCCGCCCCTACGGCTCCAGCCCGGAGCGCGTGAGGCTGGTGGTCAAGCGCACCCAGAGGACGCACGGCGTTATCCGGGCCGGCCACGTCACCCGGTACAAGGTGATCACCGACCGCGCCGAGCACAACCGCTTCTGGGTCGCCCCGCACGTAAGGATCGATATCTGCCTCACCCACAAGAGGCCGGAGGAGTCATGAGCGAGCCGCTGAAGCTAAGGATCTACATCAGGTTGATCGGCACCGATGAGCACCGGCTGCTCCGGGATGCCATCGCCGAGGCCCCCGCCGGCCACGTCACCTACGTTGACTCGCCAGAGGGCCAGGCAGCGATCGTCCCCGTGCAGGCCGCCCAGTGGTGGGAGGCATACCTCGCGGGGCTGTGCGCCATGTGCGGCCAGGGATCGCACGCTCACTGCTCCCGGTATTCCGGCACCGAGTGCAACTGCCTGAACACCGACGTCCACCATGAGATCGAGATGGAGCGGGCGGCCCGTGCCGGGCTGCTGAGCAGGAGGCATCGGTGACCCGGCAGTTTGAGTGGCCGCCTCTCACGGAGGAGGGCGACCGGGTGCGCAAGCACCTGATCACCGAGCACGGCGAGCTTGAGGCGGACGAGCTGAGCGATGTCCTGGCCTTCGCCGAGCACTACTCCCAGCATTTCTCCCCGGACGGGGGGATCACCCCGGCGAAGGGGACGCAGGAGCACTCATTCGCCGACCTGTCCTACAACGCGGACCTGGACGAGGAGGCGTAGGCCGGTGCCTTACGCGATTGCCGGCGTGGTCGTCTTCGTCCTGCTCGTGGCCGGGGGCGTCGAGCTTGACGACCTTATGCACGAGTACCCCGGCCAGTTCTACATGGGCGTCTTCGCCACACTGTTCATCGCCGTGGGCTGCGGCACCGCGCTGCTGCGCAGGGCCGCCAGGGGCGGGCACCAGGTGCCGCTCGTACGGGAGCTGCCTCCCCTGCCGAAGGCGATCCAGGCGGTGCCGGTCATGACCGCCGCCGCCGTGACGGCGGGGCCGCAGGAAGAGGTGGAGTGCGAGCGCCAGGACTGCGACCACAGGGTGGTCCCCAAGGCAGCCTGGGGCGTCCGGCTGGAGGGCGAGGCGAGGGAGCACCTGTTCTGCTCGGAGTGGTGCGCCCAGGCGTGGGACTCCGCCAGGGTGTCCTAGCCGGGCGCTCCCGCGTAGACGCGGCGCTGTGCCTCCTGGAAGGCGGTGTAGGCGAGGTCGGCGTCGCGCTCGGCGTCGTAGGCCTGGGCGTAGAGGAAGCCCGCCGACCCGTCGGTGCCGCCGGCCTGCCGCATCATCTTGTAGTTCGACAGCTTCTGGTCGGCGATGATCTTCAGTGCCAGGTAGGAGGACCAGAGAGCCTCAAGGTCCGGGCCGGCCGTCGCCGACGCGGCGAGCAGCGGCGTGCCGGACAGCGCGGCCTGGCCGAACCGGGTGAACGCGGTGGCGTACAGCACCGGGAGCGCGTGCAGGGAGGCCGCCCCCTGGATGGGGATTTCCCCGGCGGCCGTCATCGTGCCCGGCGCGGCCAGGTGAGCTGTCCCGTTCTTCCCACGGGTCCCCTGGGCGTGCAGGATCGCGGCGGCAAGCAGCCCGGCAGTGAAGTGGAGGACACGGTGGCCGGCGGGGTGAAGCGCCCCCGAGCCGGACAGCGCGGCCGTGCCGGGCACCGTCCGGACGTGCCCGGCGAAGATCGTCCCGGACCCGGAGAGCGGCGCGACGGGGTTCTTGGCGACGGAGGGGGTGCCGCCGAAGGTCCCGATCCCCGACAGGGAGGCACCGGACGGGATGTTCTTCCGGGAGACGGCGGCCAGGGTGCCCGACCCTGACAGCGGGGCGTGGCCCTCGTGCCCGATGACGGCGGCGGAAGCAAGGGAGCCGGGTGCCGACATGGCGGCGGACGCGGCGTGCCCGTGGACCGGCGGGGCGGTCAGGGTCCCGGACCCGGAGAAGGCGACGACGCCCGGGACGAACTTCCTGCCGGCGGCGGTGAAGGTGCCGGACCCCGACAGCGGGGCGAACCCCGCGAAGGTCATGATGAAGACGGCCGTGAGGGAGCCCGAGCCCGACAGCGCCGCTGCACCGGGCGAGATGACCAGCGCAGCGCCCCCGATGGACCCCGAGCCCGACATCGCTGCGGTACCCGGGACCAGCTTCTGGCCGGTGCCGGAGGCGGTGCCCGAGCCGGACAGGGAGACGGCGGCCTGGACCAGCACCAGGGCCTGGCCGCTGAGGGTCCCTGAGCCGTCCAGGGCGATGACGCGCGAGAAGGCGACCAGGGCGGCTGCGGTGATGGTGCCCTGGCCGTCGAGGGGAGCGGCCCCGGGGACCAGCTTCTGGCCCGCTGCGGTGAACGTGCCGGAGCCGTTAAGTGCCGCCGCGCCTGATATGAACCCGCCCTCGACTGCCGTGATGCTGCCGGAGCCGTCCAGGGCTGCGGCACCGGGAACCGTCTTCTGCCCTGTGGCGGTGAAGCTCCCGGACCCCGACAGGACGGCGGTGCCGCCCGGGATGATGATCGTCGGCGGTGCCGTCAGGGTGCCCGAGCCGGACATCGCCGACGCGCCCGGGACCTGCTTCTGCCCGGTCGCGGTGACCGTCCCCTGGCCGTCGAGGGCCGCCGCGCCGGGGACGCTCTTCTGGCCCGTTGAGGTGATGACGCCCGAGCCCGACATGGAGGACGCGCCGGGCACCTGCTTCTGCCCGGTCGCGGTGAAAGTGCCCGAGCCGGACATCGAGGACGCAGCCGGGACGATGACCGTCGGGGGTGCCGTGACGGTTCCGGAGCCGGAGAGGGCGGCTGCTCCGGGAACCTGCTTCTGGGCGGTGGCCGCGATGGTCCCCGAGCCCGACAGGGAGGCGGCCCCGGCGAGCACCCCGGCGGCGGTGAGCGTCCCCGAGCCCGACATCGCTGCGGTACCCGGGACCAGCTTCTGGCCGGTCGCGGTGAACGTCCCCGAGCCGGACAGGGCGGCCGAGCCGAAGGCGAAGATGGCGAAGGACCCGGTGAATGTCCCGATACCCGACAGGGAGGACGAGCCGGGAACCTGCTTCTGGGCGGTGGCAGTGATCGTGCCGGAGCCCGTGAGGGCTGCCGATCCCGCCAGGACCCCGGCAGCGGTGAAAGTGCCCGAGCCGGACATCGCCGACGCGCCGGGGACAGTCTTCTGGCCCGTAGCCGTGAAGGTGCCGGACCCTGCCAGGGCGGCGCTGCCCGCGAAGACCCCGGCCGCCGTGATAGTCCCTGACCCGGTGAGGGCGGCAGCACCGGGCACCGTCTTCTGGCCGGCGGCGGTGATAGCACCCGAGCCTGACAGGGAGGCCGTGCCGGCGTGCGTGACGGTTGCCTTGAACGTCGCGGCGACGGCAGTGTAGTCGGCGGCCGTCGTCTGCGTCCCGGAGTAGGTGACAGCCCCCGTGCTGGTCAGCACCTGGTAGCCGGCGACCAGGCCCATGACCCCGCCGGGCGAGTTCTGCTGCGCCAGGTTGAACCACGGGCTCGACGGCCCGCTGATCGTGCCGATGGACGGGCTGGCGAAGGCCCCCACCGCCCCGATGGCGACCTCGGAGGCCTGGGTGGTCGCCGCCGTCGCCCCGGAGGACCAGGAGGTAACCGTGGTGTCGCTGATCCCGCTGGAGGTCTTGTCGGGGGTAGCGGTGTTGGCCAAGCCGAACCACTCCATGACCGTGACCATGAGGGCGGCCCCGGTGCCCGAGGACGTGAAGGTAATGGAGAGCGCCGTCTGGCCGCCGGCGCAGTTGGGGTCAGCCCAGATCGCCGTCGTCATGAAATCAGAGGAGACGTTCCCGGCGGTGAGCGACTGCGCGAAGTTGTCGGCGCTGCCGCCGAGGGTGATCCCGGTGACGCTCGGGTTGTTGGTGCCCGCGTCCCCGGTGACGCACACGATCAGGCAGTTGCCGGAGGTCGTCGTCCAGGGCAGGGTTATGGATACCGGCGATGCAGCGCCGTTGCCCGTCACCGACTGGACGAGCGACGGCTTCCCCTGGATGCCCCCGGTCGCCCTGATCGTGCCGGAGCCCGACAGGGAGGCGGTACCGCTGTGAGTGGTGCCCACGGCTTTGAACGTGGCGATGAGGGCCGCACCGTCAGATGACGAGGCGAACGTTCCCGCGTAGGACGGCGTGCCCGTCGCGGAAAGCACGTTGTAGCCGACGAGCAGGCCCACGTGCGTGCTGGCGCTGGTGACCTGGGTGAGGTTGGTCCACGGGGACGACGGCCCGGTGATGGTCCCGACGCCGCTGCCGTTGAAGGTGCCGACCGCGCCGATCGCGACCTCGGACGCCTGGGTGGTCGTTGCCGTGGTACCCGACGACCAGGAGGTGATAGCCGATGCGACGTTCCCGGCTGTCTTATCCACGGGCGTCGTGGTGGCGATCCCCGACCATTCCATGACGATCACGTCGACCGACCCGGAGGCGGCGCTGACCGTGACCACGACGGAGGTCTGCCCGCCGGCGCAGTTCGGGTCGGACCAGAGGTACACCGACTCGCTGTCAACGGACGGGTTCCCGGCCGTGGCCGACTGCGCGAAGTTGCCGGCCGAGCCGCCGAGGGTGATCCCGCTGACCGTGGGGTTCGTCGGAGACGACGAGGTGACGACGGCAACGACCAGGCAGTTACCTGCCGTCGTGCTCGACGTCAGGGTAACGGTCACCGTTGTCACGGAGGCCGCTGTCGCTGACTTCGACTGGACAAGCGACGGGGCCACGGGCGCGCCTCCCTCCTATGAGGCCCGCGTGCGGCCGGGCGGTCCTAGCGCCGCGCCGCGTTCCTGGGCGACGCGGTTACCAGACGCTTGCGTCGCAGGTCACGGCCCCGGAGGCGAACTGAACCGTGTCACCGTTCGCGACCCCGGTGATATTGGCGGTCAGAGCGCCCTGGAACCAGCGGAGCGGGGTGCCTGCGGTGTCCCAGATCTCGACTGAGGTGATGGTCGTCCAGGAGCCGGTCGCCGTCCACGACGGGGTGTTAGACGAGGTGGACACGCCGGAGGAGTTCGCGCCAAAGGTGATCGCTACGCCGCCGGCGGTGTAGCCGGGGCAGTTACCTGAGGTGGCCTCGGTGCCGTTGGAGGTGTTGGACCCCTGGGCGGTCATCAGCCGCAGGTGCAGGGCGGTCGGGTAGGTCGGGGCGGACCCGCCGTGCAGGATCGCGTCCATGATGGACGCGGCGCGGGTCCGGTCGGTCATCGATGCCATGTCAGGAAACCTCCGCGCTGAAGCCGGCCAGGATGATGGTCACGGGGCGGCAGGGGATTCCGGTTTCCCTGTTCGCCTGCCCGTGGTTGTGGGGCTGCGTGCAGCACTTGCAGCCCGCCGCGTCCAGCGCGTCGTGGATGTCCACGTCATCGGAGGTGACGGCGGCGACCGCCGTGCACTCCTTGTTCACGCACTGCACCAGGTGCATGCCGGTCCTCCTCACCCCCGCGCGGGGGCGTAGCTCTCGTAATCCACCAGGTCGCCGTCGTCCTCGGTCACGCCGAGGCGCGAGCGGATTCCGACGTGCGGCGGGTCCTGGTAGCCCCGGATCGACGGGCCGGAGAACCAGGTGCCCTGTCCCTTCTGGGCCTGCGCCTCGCTTTCTGCCTGGTGCGCCGCGAGGACGGGCAGGCCGTCGCTCCCGGAGGCGGCGATATCCCCCTCCAGGGCGGCCTCGTTGACGGCACGGGCCAGGGCTGCCATGCGGCGCACCCGGTCGGAGCGGCGCATCAGCGCCCCCTGCTTCGGCATGCCGCGCTTGCCGGCCTTCGGCATCGGGCCGCGCTGCTCGGAGGACTCCGGCGGTACCTGCGGCATGCCGCCCGCGTCCTCTCCGGCGATCTCGCCCTCGCTCGGGGCGTTGACCGGGCCGCCCGCCTGGGCCTCCATCTCCTCGGCCATCTGCTGGTCCTCGGGGGTGGGCGCGAGGTCCGGCAGGGGCAGCGGCTGGACGCCCATCCGGTCGATCATCATCTGCTGGGCGGCCAGGGCCGGGGGAACGCCCTCCACCTGGGCGACGGGGGAGAAGTCGGCCATGAGGTCCGGCGGGACGGGCAGGCCCTGGTTGCGCAGCTCGACGAACGCCTGGCGGCGGGTGCGGGCCTGGGCGATGATGTCGGCGACCGCCTCGTCCTGGCTCTGCTCGCGCTCCTCGTCCAGGTCGACCCCGAGCCCCCGCGTGCGCGTGCGAGCGGAGATCGGGATGCCGGAGGCGCGCAGCGCCTCGGTGAACTGGCGGGTGATGTCCTCGTCCCGGAAGTTGAGGACCTGGCACTTGAGGTCGGGCACCAGGAGCTTGGGCTGCTCGGTGATCCGCTTCTCGCCGGTCTCCTCGTCGGTCTCCAGGACCTCCTCCATGATCACGAAGCGGCGGCCGGAGCGCTCCTCGTAGTCATAGTGTTCCTGCGCTTCAGCAACAATGAGCATCCGCTTGCGCATGTGCCTCATGAGCATCTGCTGGTAGGTGGTCATGAGCTGCTCGACGAGCTGCTTGTTGAGCGCGTCGGCGGCGTACGTCTGCCCCTCGCCCGCCCCGGTGAGGAACGTCCTGGACAGGCCGAACACCTGGAGAACCCGGTCCTCGATCCGCTCGAAGTCCATGCTCAGGTCAGGCATGTTCTCCCGGCCGAACACCGGCTCGATCTCCACCGCGAAGTTGTGGATCAGCGCCCGGAAGTCGCCCGCGAGGGCGGCGTCCAGCGCCATCTCGAAGTTCTCCAGGTCATCGTCGGTGGGAATCCACGGGACGCTGGTGCCGAGGTCGGTGGCGGACGCGCCGAGCTTGCACAGGATCAGCGGGGTGTAGAGCCGGTCGGCGATCGAGTCGAGCGCGGTGTTGAGCATCTCCTGCTGGAGCATGGAGCGCATCGCCCGGGTGAGCAGCGGCAGGCCCCGCAGGCTGAAGGTGTCGCCCTTGAACCGGAGCTGGCGCAGCAGGATGTTGCTGACCGGCATGAATGCGTTCTCGGCGGTGTAGGCGGCCAGCTCCGGGTACTCCTGGACCAGCCGGTTGTACTCCCAGGCCGGCTGGCGGGTGGTGAGGATCTGCCGGATCGTCCACGGCAGCCGGGTGAAGTACCGGGGCTCCTTCAGGAACGGGCTGCGCTCCACCTTGATGTCGTCGGCGTTGAGCAGCTCCTCGTCGTCCCAGATGCCCAGGTCCTCGTTGAACGTGGCGAACGGCCACGCCTCCCCGGTGATGTAGTACTCGCGGCCGATGTCGACGAGGAACTCGCCGTAGTCAAGGCCGTCGTCGCCGAAGAACAGGTCCTGGTAGAAGTCGGTGAGCCGCTGGTCCTTGCACTCCAGGTGCGCCCCGACGACAGGGAACTTGCTGAAGATGTCGACGCAGGAGCCGACGATCGGGTCGGTCTGGTAGAGCAGCCGGCAGAACGCCCGGACCTTCGCCAGCTCCTCGTTCTGGGAGAAGTCGTAGGGGAGGTTGTTCTGCCGCCAGTAGAACAGCGGGTCCCTGGGCCGTCCGGTGGCGAACTGGATGTCGGAGAAGCCAGACCCCCCGGCTCCCCCGGCCGTGTAGGCGGTGCGGCGGCCGACGGACGCCTGCCGGGCGTTGATCCGCCGGTTCTTGCGGGCCTCGGCGACCTCGGGGCTCATCTGCTCGGAGCTGAGCGCACCGACGCCCATCGTCCGGCCGAGCTGCCTGGCTACTGACGCCTGCCGGGCGGTGCCCGACCCCGGCCTGTACGCGACTCGCATCTGACCTCCTACCCCTTCCGGGGAGGAGGTCAGGAGGTCAGGTCAACTGCCTCTACTCGTAGTGGCTGAAGCGGGCGTCGTACGGGTTGTCCGCGATCCACCGCTTCGCCGTCCCTGCGGTGCCCTCCGGGTCGCCCGCCGCAGCCGCGCGCTGCCACTGCTCGCCCATCGCCCGCACCACGTGCGGGTGCCGCAGCTCCCTGAAGGCGTTAGCGGCGACGCTGTGGTCATGGGGGCCGAGGTCGGACCAGACAGCCCCGCCCGTCGGGTCACCGGGGTGGAGGGCCATCATGTGCCACCTGTTGCTCTCGGCGTCCAGGTGGAAGCCGATCTTGTGCCCGGTTTCCAGGCGCAGGTTGTCATCGGGCCAGTACTCCCTGCCCGGGTGCAGGCCGTGCGCCTGGAGCTGCTCCTCCACCCGGTTGGTGCGCTCCTGCAACTCGCCGAACGGGATAGCCCACGTCCCCCGGTGCCCCCGGTAGTGGTACGGGTAAGCGTTCTCGCCGTAAATCATCAGGGTCCTCCGCGTCGAGGATCGCCTGCGCCAGCTCGCGCCACCCGGCCCAGGTGCGAGCGGGGTGGAGGATGATCCACTGGCCGTCGCAGTGGCTGGTGAACTCGGGGATGCCGTCAGCGCCGAGGAGGCGGCGGCCGGAATCACCGGATGGCTGGAGGCTGCTCACGCTGTCATCCTTCCGGTTCCTGCTCGGGGTAGTGGGCGAAGACGTGGGAGGTGACCTGCGGGTAGGGCCGCCTCTGGTCACTGATCCCGTGCGGGGTGCCGTTGGCGTAGGCGCGCTGCATCTGCTCGCCCATCGCCCGCACCACATCCCGGTGGTGCAGCTCCTGAATCGCCCGGTGCTGGACCAGGTGATCGGTCATGCCCAGGTCCGACTCGATCATCGTGTTGTCCGGGTCACCGTGGTGGTGGACCTCCATCCTCCAGCGGCCCGTTTGCGGGCTCAACTGGAAGTGGGCGAAGTGCCCGGTCTCCATCGGCATGACGAAGGGCCAGTCCTTGTCGGTCATCCCGGAGTCCTGCATGCCGCCGAGCACTGTCCCGTTGCGCCGCTTCAGCTCCCCGTGGGAGAGGTTCTCGCCTGGGCGCACGTAGTCGTCGGGGGGTTCCTGCCAGGGCATCAGACCTCGAACTTCCTGTACCAGCGGGGCTCCGGCTGGCCACGGTGCTGCATCATCTCGCGCATCGAGGCCATGACCCCCGGGTGGCGCAGCATGGCGTGGACGGACTCGCCGAGCCGGGAGTGGTCGCCGCCGAGGTCGCCGTGCTCGACCTGGAGGATGCGCGAGAGGGCGGGCCGGTCGTCCTCGTGGGTGACGTACGACGTCCACTGGCCGTCCTCGCCGCCGAGCAGCGTCTCGACGTGGTGGCCGGTGTCGTAGGTGGCCCCGGGCTGCTCGTTCTCGGGGTGGCTGCGGGGGAGCAGGCCGTGCGCCTTCATTGAGCGCACGCCCTCGGCGATGCCCTGCACGTGCTCGTCCTCGCCCATCCACCGGCCGGCAGCGCGCCGTACCGCCTCGAAGGCTCCCATCAGCGCCCCCGCGTCATGTCGAGGAGCAGCCGGTTCCCCGTCTGGGCCGGGCCGCGCCCCTGCGCCCGGTCCATCTGGTCGCGCATGTGGCCCAGGACGTCCGGCCGCCTGAACATGCCGTGCAGCAGCGGGCCGACGTGCTCAGGAACCTCGCCGAGGTGCGCCTCCACGACGTGGCCCTGGTCCCCTTGCGGGTGCCAAACCTGGACGTGGAAGCCAGGCCGGGGGTCCGCGCCGAACAGCCCCTCGTTCTCCTCGCGGCCTCGTGGCCCCACGTGGTACAGCCACATCTTGTGCCCGGTGTCGAGTCGCATCTGGGAGTCGGGGAAGCCGTGCTCGGCGAGCGAGTCCTTCATCCGGTCCCAGTCCCCACCGTCGCCGAAGACGTCCCTCGGGTCGTCTATGTTCCTCACTGCGGTGAACCTGGGGCTGCGGGAAGCGTCTGGCGAACCGCGCCATTCTGGCTCATGGTCACGGTGGTCCTCCTCGTGCATGTGCATCAGCACGTGCAGCGGGAGCATCCCCGCCACCCCGAGCTGGTGGGTGCCGTCCATGTGGGCGCGCAGCTCCGCCAGGTCCCGCAGGGGCTCGTGCCCCTCGGGGACCGCCGTGCGGATGAACGCCTCCGCCAGGCGAAGGCTAGTAGTCATCGCCGATCCCGTGCTGGCGCAGCCAGTCCTGGTCGCCGAGGTGGATGTCCTCGCCGTACTCGCCCTCCAGGTCGGGGTGCACGTGCTCCAGGCGGGCGTCGGCGTGCTCGTTGCGGTGCGTGTCGTCGATCACCCAGTCCGGGTCGTCAGGCGTATCGACGAACCCGTGCCGGTCCCTCATGTGCCGCCGCAGCTCGCCCTCGCTCATTTCATCGTGGCTGGGATCTACGCGCACGGCGGCCCTACCGAAAGGGCGGCGGCCCCTGGAAGCCTGGCGGGACGGGGTGCCCTGAAGGCGCTGCGGGGCAGCGTTCCACCACTCGCCGGGAGCATCCTGGGGCATGCCCGGCTGGCCGCCCGCGTGGCCCGGGGTGGTGGAGTCGATGAACGACCTGGCGAGGCCGGTGCCGAGCTGGCGCTCCGCCTCGGCGTGCGGGTCGCTGCCCTGGCCGAGGTGCATGTAGTGGACCTGCTGGTAGGCAGGGTGGCGGATGACGCCGTACCAGTCGCCGCCCATGCGCCCGACCGACACCTGGTGCCCGGTGGGCAGGGTGCGGTAAACGGCCTCCCCGGTCGCCGCAGCGCGCCGGGTGCCCCCCTCGGCGCGCAGCCGGGCCATGACCCGGGGGTCAGCGCCGGACAGCCGGACGGCCAGGTGGCGGACAAGCTGCGCTTCGGTGAGAGACTGCCCCTCAAGGCCACGGAAACGAGCAGATTCCTTCTTGTTCTTCCCCTTACCGGACTTCTCGTCCTTCTTCGGGGGAAACGGCGTATCGTCGTCACCGCCATCATCGCCAGGCGGAAGTTCCTCACCGTCCGGCGGGATACCCTCAGGCCCGCCTTCCGCTGCGGCATCACCGGGAGGCGGGCCTTCCCCGTCTGCGGGCATGCCGTCAGGCCCGACCATGGCGGGGTCGAGCAGCCCGCCGTCCGGGCCGGTGTCGGAGGGGGCTCCGGGACCCATCGGCATCTGGGGCATCCCGGGGAACGCCGGCTGGACGCGGACGATGTAGTTCTGCCCGCAGAAGTCGCAGCCGATCGTGCCGTCGGAGCGGCCGACCACCTGGCCAGAGCCGCAGAACGGGCAGTGGCTGGTGACCAGCGGGTCGCCGGGGTCATGGGCTGTCCTGCGGCCGACGCCGCGCGGCCGGGTGCTCGTGTTCATGGGGCCTCCTGCCCCTTCCGAGCGTCACAGCGCGACCTCCCCGCCGGCCATGTCCGAAAGGCGGAGCCCCTTGGCGTTGCGGTACCCCTCGGCCCACGTCATCGCCTCCTGGCCGAGGTGGTCAGCGAGCGCCTTCCTCGCCCCGGCGAACGTGCCGAAGACGCGCTCGCCGTCTACCGGGTCCTCGGTTTCCGCGATCCCGCCCGTGGCATTCGACCCGGACCACCACCTGTAGTTCATGCCCCGATTCTATGCTGCTCTCTTGGAAATATACAGCTTTTCTTGATAAGCTGCGGGAATGAGCGTGAAGAGCAGGAACGGCTCATGGAAGGGGCCTACGAGCATGAGTGAGACTAGCCAGGAGCCGGGCGGGTTCAGCGTCGCGGTGGTCACCGGCTTCAGCCCGGTCGAGATCTCGATCCAGCACCTCGTCCTGGACATCGACCCGGACGACTTCTTCACCACCGACAACATGCCGCGCGGACGGGACTACGGGTTCGACGCGGTAGACGTCGGCTACGCCATCGAGGACGCCGGGTACGAGCCGACCTCCGACCTCCAGTGGACAGGCACCCACTGGGCCTACGTCGTGCAGCCGAAGACAGACCCGGCCGGTGACCCGCGCTACCACCCCGGGAAGCTCCCGCCGCTCAGGGCGTGGGAGCAGGGCGGCTACGAGTGACTAGCCGGCAGCCGGAGCGCACGCTCGTCTTCAGGTACGACGGTGACGGGCGCTGCTGGTTCTCCGCCCCTCAGGCGGACGTGACGGGCATGCGGTACCCGGCCCGCTGCACCCGGTGCGGGCACGTCTACGACCTGGCCGCGCTGCGGAACGTCCTGCGGTACGCCGAGTGCGACGTCTGGAGCTGCCCAGGCTGCCGGGTCACCGTCAGCGACCGCACCGGGTCGCCCGATCATCACTACACCGAACTCGGTGCCGACGGTTACGAGAAGAGGCCATCATGAAGCCCAGGACCGTGCAGGAGAGGCTGGACGCGGCGGGCGGCCTGCCGGCGCTCGAAGAGGCCGTCGGCATCCCGGCGGCGCAGTGGGGCGGCAACTGCCACGGGATCTCCCTGGCGGTGCTGAAGAGCGGTCTGCTCGGCTCGGGGCGGGTAGCGCGCGGCACAGCGCGCGGGGTGACCAGCCAGCACTCGTGGATCATCCTCGGGGACGAGCCGCTGCCCAGCGTTTACAGCGAGGAGTCGGTGATCGCCGACCCGACGATCTTCAGCTACGAGCGACGGGACCCGTACGTCCTGGTCAAGCAGAACCTGATGCACACCCACTGGCCGCACGGGGCCGGGGACATCTGGACGCAGGGCGGCCCGCCTCCCGAGCCGACGGGGAAGCTGATCGAGCTGGAAGGCTACGAGGGCCTGTCCGAGCTGGCCAGGTCCTTCCTGGAGCTGTGCGGCTACCCGCTGGACTACCGGGGCTGGGCGCACCTCGTGCACGGCCCGGCCGAGGGGTGGCCCTGCGGGGAGATCGTCACCGCCATGTGCGCCACGAAGGAGCTGGCCGTCGTCACGCCGATCGACGTCATCGGCATGACCACCGAACTCAACCCGAAGGGGCTGTACTGGTGACCCGGTGGGACTCGGCGGTCAGCGCCGAGGCGTGGAACGACCTGGTGAAGCGCTACCGGGAAGCCGGGGGAGCGAACGCCAGCGACTTCGACCTGGCGGAGATAGTGCGGCAGAAGGTGGAGGAGGTGGAAGGCGAGTGAGCGGGACCGAGGACGAGCTGAAGGGCCTCGTCGAGGAGGCCATGCACCTGTGCGTCAACGGGGAGCGCGCCCCCGGGGGGAACGAGACCTGGGCGGCATGGCACCTGAAGGCCGAGCGGCTCCTGCGCAGCCTCCAGCCGCTGGCGCGCGAGGAGCAGCGGCTGCTGACTGTCGACGAGCGCCTGATGGCCCGGCACTACCTCCAGGAGCTGAAGGAAGGCGTGCCCGGGGTACGCGACGCCATGGAGCCGTACACCGGGGTCGTGAGGATCACCGACGAGGCCTGGTACGGCCAGTGGGCGGCCCTGACCAGGAACCTCGACTACTTCACTGAGGAGGTCGTCCGGAAGAGGCGGCCCGCAACCCCCTACGGGAGGATCTGATGCCCAAGGTAATTCCCCCGTGCCCGGCGGCCGAGGACGCCCTGTGCCAGGCGATGGTCCGGGCGGTGGAGACGCTGGGCGAGCCCGGGGTACTCACCGGGGCCTCGTTCGGCCGGTTCACCGACCCGGCCGAGGGCTGGCACTGGGAGCTGGAGGTCAGCCGCCGGATCACCTCCGACCACCCGCACCTGAGGCGCGACAGCGACAACCTGGACCGCCGCACCAGGATGATCATCACGGCGTGGCAGCGTGACGTGGCCCGGTACCGGCAGGACTTCACGCCGGCCGAGGCAGGGTAAATGACCCGCAGGAGGATTATCGCCGGGTGCGAGTGCTCCGGGATGGTGGCGAACGCCTTCGCCGAGCTGCTCGGCTGGGAGGCATACTCCTGGGACACCGAGCCGGGCGAGATGCCGGACCGGGACTACCCGAATGGCGGAACCTACCGGCATGTCCAGGGCAACATCCTCGACGACCCGGAGGCGGGCACGCTCGGGGCGTTCAACTGGTATCACCCGGTGAACCGCCAGCGGGCGCAGGAGGCTGACGAGGCCGAGAGCGCACGCGGCGAGAGCATCCCGCTGTGGGACTTCGGGGCATTCTTCCCGCCGTGCACCCACCTGAGCCAGGCGGGCGCGGTGTGGTGGAAGCACAAGGACGCCACCCGGGGCGGCGACGGCCGGATGCAGGAGGGCGCGGCGTTCTTCATGCAGATGGTGAAGCTGGGCCGCGCCACGTGCACGTACTCCGCCGTGGAGAACCCGGTCGGGGTGATGGGCCTGCCCAGCCAGTCGTGCTACTACCGGCGGCCCGACCAGGTGGTGCAGCCGCACATGTTCGGCGACCCGCTGATCAAGGCGACGTGCTTCTGGCTGGAAGGGCTGCCCCTCCTGACCGCCGACAGGCCGGTCGAGCCGACCGGACGGGTGGCGACCGGCGGCGGGAGCTGGCGCACCGACCAGCGTCACGGGCGCGGGGCGAACAACGGCCACGAGGACGCCAAGGGCCGCAGGTTCCGGCAGCGCGAGCGCAACCGGACCCTGCCCGGCCTGGCCAGGGTGATGGCCGAGCAGTGGGGCACGTGGATCGAGTCGCAGGAGCGCGCCGCGTGAGCGCCGGGGTGTTCAAGGACTGCCATCTCACCTGCGACAGGTGCGGCCGGAGGGTATTCGGCTCTCAGGTCGGGCTCGGCGACGGGATGACCGTGACCGACCTGCGCAAGGTCCTGAAGCGGTCAGGGTGGCTGACCGGGGTGGAGAACGCCGAGCCTCAGGAGGACGGGTCGGTGCTGCGCGGCCCGCGCCTCGACTACTGCGGCCCGTGCAAGCAAGAGGAGGCAAGGACGTGACGATGCAGGACAACCCACGGAAGCCGAGCCGGCTGCTGATGCTGGCGGGGCACTACACCCCGGTGGCGTTCATCGCGCTGGCTGCGATGGCGCTCGCGGACGAGGCGACGGGCAGGCACCCCGGGCTGCTGCGCGACATCACCTACGTGGCGGGGGCCGCGTGGCTGCTCTCGTTCTACGCAGACGAGGGGTACCACTCGCGCGGGCTGTGCTGGCGGTGCGCGAGGCACGCCCCCGCTAACCCGGATGCGTCGGTGGCCAGGTGGCGGCGTGCCCTGTGGCTGCACCACAAGCCGGGGCTGGTTCTCCTGGCCGGGGCGCTCCCGGTGGCCGTCCTCCTGCTGGGCAGTCACTTCCCCCGGTGGCTGAGCGTAGCGTCCGACGTCTGCATCCTCGTCGTGGCGGGCTCGGCGTTCTGGTCGGGCATCATGCACCGCCGGCTGCGGCCGTGGTGCCCGTGGTGCAAGCCGTGGGACGAGGGCGGCGACAGCGAGGCCGTGCCGGACCCGGAGCCTGACCCGGCGGTGGCGCGGTGAGGGCCTGGGCGCTGCTGCGCTACGACAGGACCCAGGCGCAGATGGACCTCTCCGGGACGTACCTGGGTCCCGGCGAGGCGGCCGACGCGGCGGACGGGTTCGGCGCGAAGGCGAAGTGGGGCTCCTGGCGCGAGCGCGAGGAGACCGACCTGGTGACAGCCGACTGGGTACTGGACCGCGAGGGCGTCACCTGGTACATCGTCCCCACCGAGGTGCACCCCGCTCGCGGCTGGTGGGCGGTGCAGCGCGCCATGAACCTGGCACGGGACTGCCTGCGGGCCATCGTGAAGGGCGGTACGCGGTGAGGAGGAGGGACCTGAAGGGCGAGCGCGGGAAGCGCGACCCGGCCGTGGAGACGGCGGTGGGGCTCCTCGGCCACGTGGCCGACCTTCCGGCAGGCGAGCAGCTCAGGGCCGCAGTCGAGCTGCTCCAGATGATGGGGTTCGTCCCGACGCCGGAGGCGGAGGCCAGGAAGCGGGTGCCCGCTCCCCAGGTGGTGCCGGGCAAGCGGACGACCATGCTCCGGGGGCTCAGGGAGCCGGTGTCGGCCTGCTGCGGCGCGGAGATGGAGACGGCGGGGACCGTGACCCGGTACTACGTGTGCACCCGGTGCGACATGCCCTGTGACGCAAAGGCTTCCTAAAATACAGCTTTCCTTGATAAGCTGTATTCAGCAACCCCAGGGAGGGCCAGGACGTGAACGCGAAGATGCGGGAGCTGGTGCACCGGGCGGTGGTCGACGCGCTCATCGCGGGCGGCTCCCCGGTCGACCAGGGCAGGCACTCCTACGGCTGGATCGACGGCCGGTACGCGGAGCTGCGCATCCACATGGCCCACTGCCCCCCGGTCTACGAGGCGTGCACCTGGTACGACTCCTCGTGGAGCGAGTTCCAGGGCACCTTCGACCCGCCCGCCGACATGAAGGGCATCGACCTGAAGCTGGCCTGCCGGTGCGGGCTGCTGACCGGGCGGACATGGCGGTACTCCGGCGGCTACGCGGACCTGATCCGCGCGATCACGGGAGAGTGACGTGCCTGGCTCCCGGGCGGACCGCGAGGTCCCGTGGCACCGCTGGTCCTACGAGGAGGAGCCGCGCCGGGCGACTGAGCGGTACTGCCTGTTCTGCGGTATCGAGTGCCGCCGGGGGTCAGCCGCCGCTTCGTGGAAGAAGGACGTCGAGGTGAGGCCGCGCGGCGGGGAGTGGACCCAGGTCCCGTCCCTGCCGCCGTGCACGTCGCAGGGGGAGTCCATCCGGTACTACCGATGGGAGGAGAGGGCACAGTGAACGACCGGCTGGCGAGGGTGATCGAGGAGAACGCGGAGCGGGTCCGCAGGCTGGTGCCACCGCCTTACCGGGCGGGGCGCACGCGCGTCGTCTACGACACCGCCCGGTACATGCACGAGCAGGACAGCGGCCTGACCGACGAGCAGATCGTGCTCGTCTTCACGGCGCTGGCCTGGGCGTCAGAGCAGCAGTAAGCCGCCCGTCCGGGCGGGACGATCAATCACAGGAGGACGCAGTGAGCAGGTTCTACGGGACGATGACGAACAGCCGGGGCCGTGACGTGACGGCCATGAGCCCGGACTTCGCCCATCTCTGCGGGTGGAACGCCGGGGTCAAGGTCATGCCGTTCGAGGCGGGCGACAAGAAGCACCCGGTCGACGGGTTCCAGGTCTGGATGACCTACGGCAGCAACGGCAACGGGTCAGCGAAGCTGCTCGGCGTCGTCTACGACACCGCCGACGGGCCGCAGTTCGTGGCCGCCGGCGACGAGATGACGGAGGACGCCTACGACAGCGCCGAGGTGCCCGGGTGACCAGGCTGGTCCGGGCTGTCGACGACTCCGACGAGTCCGAGACCGTGATGGTCCTCGGCGGGGAGCACGGCGTGGTCACCCTGCACGTCTCGCTGTGCGGGATACCGCAGGCCATGGTGCTGCACTCGCCCCGGGAGTTCCGGGGGTGGACGAAGGCGGTGCGGTGCCTGCGCATGGAGGTGCCCTGCTGGTCGCTGTCCAGCGTCACGGGCGGGGAGATGACCGAGCTGCTGGCGCAGTACTCGATCTCAGGCGAGGAGGCGCTGTGGCGGCTGATGGAGAACGACTACAGCCTCTACCTGAGGGGTGGGCAGCGGTGAGCGGAGACATCGGCCAGGAGGACCCGCAGGGCCTGTACGACGCCGGCTGGGCGGAAGACGGCCAGGTGACGCACGTCTGGATCGAGGAGGAGCACGAGGCGATCGTCATCGACCTCAAGTCCGAAGAAGGACAGGCGCTCCTGGCGGAGCAGCGCAGGGCGATGCTGGAGCGGGTGCGGCAGATCCTGATCGGCGGGCGCTATGGGTAGGACCTTCCGGGGACGGCCGCCGGGGGAGCCGGGTTCGGGAGACGGGACGAGGGCCGCCTGGCGGGACGCCTCCTGGTACAGGAAGCCCGGGACGGCATCGAAGTACCACGTGGTGGGCGATGACAGCGGGTCGGCGTGCTCGGGGATGCCGCTGGTCCTGGAGAGCGTGAGCATCCCCGTCCGGGACCAGACGGTCTCAGCGGGGTCGGTGGAGGAGCGCCTGCGGTGCAGGCGGCCCGGGTGCAGGGAGAGGTGGCCGTGAGCAGGCTGGTCCGGGGCGAGATGCGCGATGGCGAGGGCCGGGGCTTTGTCGTCGCCGGGGAGCGCGGGGCGGTCGAGATGCGGGAGTACCCGGGGTACTACTGGCGCTTCTACGTGCACTCGCCGGTCAACCGGCCTGAGGTGGCACTACGGTGCGTGCAGGCCACCTGGCGGGGCGGCAGGGAACTGCCGGGGCTGTCCCCGCACCGCTGCCGCATCCTGGAGGGCGACTGCTGGACCGGGCTGACCTACTGCGGGACCTACGACTTCGAGCGGCCCGACGTGGAGGAGGTCGTCCAGTGGGAAGCGCTGGAGGACCTCTACCGGAAGAGGCTGGAGGCCCGGTGAGCAGCGACCCGGCGGTGCTGCTGGACGTGGACGGGGTGTTCAACCTTGCCCGGTTCCGGTCGTCGAGGAACAGGGACCGGCTGATCCGGGAGGGCTGGTTCCACCGCAGGCCCTCCGACCCGTTCGCGGGCGACCGGCTGCTGATGAACCTGCCCCGGGCGCGGGCGGCGGCGCGGGCCCTCGTGGAGACGGGAGCGGAGCTGATCTGGGGGACCACCTGGGGCGCTGCGGCCAACGACTACTTCGTGCCGCTGCTCGGGCTGCCTAAGGTGCTGCGGGTGGCCCCGGTGAACTTCGAGCTGAGCCGCAAGGCGTACACGGTGATCCCGTGGCTGGAGGGCAGGCCCTGGGCATGGCTGGAGACCAGGAGGGCGAGCTGGCGGCGGCGCACGCGATGACGGGGCACGGGGTGCCGCACTGCCCTGTCCTGGTCAGCCCGGAGACCGGGGCGGGCGAGGAGCACGTCGCGGTGGTGGCGCAGTGGCTGGGGAGCCTGTGATGCAGAGGGTGCTGCTGGCGGTCGAGGCGTTCGCGCCTGACGGCATGAGCGAGGGCGAGGCCTCGCAGGACGTGTACCTGGCGCTGCGGGCGGCGTTCGCTTCCAGGGACATGCTGGTCGAGGTCAGTCACGTCAAGACAATGATGATTGCTTCCGATTTATCAAGAAAAGCTGTATCCTGACTGACATGAATACCGAAGAGGCGCAGGCGGTCCTCGACGCGAGGGCCGACGCCGAGAAGCACTTGCTGGAGCACGACGAGACACCGGAGATGTACCTCTCTAGCTCCCGTCTGGCGAGCATGGCGTCTTACGCGCGCAAGCAGACCGGGACCCCCGAGCCGGCAAAGCCGCAGAACGAGCGGGAGGCCGTGGACGACATCCTGGAGGCCATGTTCCCGCAGACCGGCGAGGCCCTTGAGGTCCTTGCTCGGGCGGAGCTGGGATGACCTCCGTCAGGTTCGGGAAGAACGGCACCTCCGTGCCCGCCATGCTCGACTGCTGGGACAACGTGATCATCGCCCAGGTGGTCACCTGCGACACCGGGGCCGAGCTAATGGCCCTCGCCGAGAGCCGCGTGGGCGGGAAGATCTGGCTGCTGACCGGGGACGAGCGCGACGCCGAGGCCATCCTGGTCAAGGTCGACGCCGGCCTCTGGGAGCTGACCTGCGTGCTGCCCGACGGGAACTGCCCCTGGTGCGGCACCCCGCTTAACGCCGACGACCAGCACGAGAACGCCGTCATCGGCTCAGCGTGCGACAGGAACCACCCGAAGCCGCAGGAGGACGAGTGAAGCTCGCAGTCAGCTCCGCCGAGGCGGCGGTCGCCGTCATCGACTGGGAAGGCCCGCTCCCCCGCAAGGGCGATTACATCGAGGTGCCGGGGTCCGACGGGCACGACCCGCTGGTCCCCGGTCACCTGCGCGCCGTGCTGTACGTCGTGTGGCACTTCCTGGGCGAGAAGCCGGAGGGCGGGCTCTACGGCCCGGCCCAGGAGCCGTACGCCGAGGTGATGATCTCGTGAGGCTGATCATCAGCACAGGCAACGGGGAGCACCCCGTCGCGGTGGTCGACGACTACCAGGGGCCGGTGCCCCGCGCCGGCGACTCGATCCACTACCCGCAGGACGGCGAACCCTCTCCGGGCGTGTGCCTCGACGGCTTCATGACGGTGCGCGCCGTGATGTGGGGAATCGTCGCGCGGGACCCGTGCAGGGTGCGGGGCTGGATGGTCGGGGCCGAGGAGCCGTTCGTCGAGGTGATCGTGTGAGCAAGTGGCACGAGGGCCAGAAGGTCCGGGTGGTCGAGTGCGTGGACGCCACCAGGAAGCCGAAGGAAGGCGGGGAAGCGTACCCGGCCGAGGTGCTGCGGGTCGTCGGCCCGTACGTGATCGCCGACATCCCCGCCCTCGGCGAGGTCGCCTCGTTCTGGGTGCAGTCCGGGTGGACCGCCTGGGACGCGATGTTCAGGTGGCGGCTCATGCCGCTTGAGGAGAAGGGGCAGGGATAATGGGCATCTTCAGGCAGGAGTACCCGGCGGGTCACCCCAACGGGAAGGTCTACTCGCTGGTCTACGAGGACGGCGAGCCTTACACCTTCCGGCAGGCAGGCCAGGACCCGATCCGGGAGTGGAACCTGGCCTCGGCCGTCATGTGGGCCAACCACGTGACGAGCGACGGCGGGGGAACGCTCAGCGTCGTCGACCCCGACACCCGGGCAGTGCTGTGGGTCGGCGAGATGAGCACGAGGTCCCGATGACCCTCCCGGCGATGGCAGGCGACAGGTGCCTGGTGGTGCAGACGGACCCTGGCAGCGGCGAGCCCGTGGAGGGCGGCCACGTGATCGAGGCGACGTGCGCCCGGTTCCTACTCAACGGCGACGTCGAGGTCACCCACGGCCACATGGACGAGGCGCTGCGAGGCACCTGGATTCCGATGCGCTTCGACGGGTCGGACGGCTACAACACGGCCGGCTGGGAGCGCTCCTGGCGGCTGATGATCCCCGGGGACCCCGGGGCATGGCGGCCGGGCGACCCGGTGCCGGACGCGCCGGGGCACGGCTACTGGGAGAAGGGGGACTACTGATGATGACGCTGCTCGTCATCGCGGCTTCGTGGATCGCCGCAGACCTCGTTCACAGCGTGGCCACCCTCGGGAAGACCGTGAGGATCACCCGGAGGTACGCGGTCGTCAGCGTGACGGAGGACCTCGGCCTGGCCGCCGTCTACGCCGTCACGGCCCAAGCCGCGCACCAGTGGTGGCTGTACCTGGCCACCGGGCTCCTCGCGGTATCCGCCCCGGTCATGATCCTCGGTTACGGCAAGGCGTTCACGAGGACGCGCCTCCTGGTTGCAAGTCAGGTGGCCCTCGACGTCGTGCTGATCGCCCTGCTGGCCGGCGCGGCTGACCACCTGGGGCACTAATGGACGCCACCGAGTTCAGCGCCCAGATGCGGCGGGGCTACTCCTCCAAGGCGGACGCCTGCCGGGACAAGACCCACCGCTCGTCGTGGGGCGTCATGGTCCGCCTCGGCAACTACAGCGCGTTCAACGGCTACCACTTCACCCCCAGCGATTACTCGCTGGTCAGGTGCGGGCACCCAGGATGCGGGCGGATGTGGCGGACGAAGGCGTCCTATGTGAGCGAGCTGCCGGACCTGACCAGGGAGAGAGGGTGAGCGGCATGACGGACACTGAGGCCCGGACCGTGCTGCGCGCCGTCGCCGGGTACGAGTGGCCGGTCACCGCAGCCGAGACCGCGCGGATGACCGGGCTGTCCCGGCAGACGACAGCCGGGATGATGGCCGAGCTGGCGCGCCAGGGGCTGCTGAGCAGGGCCAGGCAGGAGTCGCGCTCCTCCTACACCGTCACCGAGACGGGGCGGGCCGAGCTGGAGCAGAACAAGACGACGGTCCTGGCGGTGGAGGTGGACGACCGGCTGGCCGCTGAGGTCATGGCCTACCTCCAGTCCGTCAACGGGGTGGAGATGGTCTACGAGCACGGCAACGGCTGCTGCTGCAAGAACTGCCCCTGGCGGGGGAACCACGGGTGAGCACCGCCGACCTGGCCAGGGAGAAGGCCCTCAGCGCGCTCAGGCTCAACCGGGAGGCGGAAGACCTGATCGCCATGGCCCGCAGGCTGCCCTGGTGGCGGCCGGGCACCCGGCTGGCCCTTGTCAACGAGGCTGAGGACCTCCTCCTGGAGGCCGACTCGCTGACCGCCGAGAGCTTCCTGCTGACCGCCATCGCCCTGCGAGGCCAGCGGTAATGGCGGGCGGCGTGGCGAGGAACGTCACCCCCGGCGACGTGCGCGAGCAGGTGCGCCGGATCGGGGCGTACTCGGCGCACGCCGGGGCGACGGCGCACGCCATGGAGGACCAGCTCTACCTGGCGGTGCTCGCCGCCATCGCCCAGGGAGCGCCGCAGGCGGCGGAGCTGGCCCAGGCGGCGCTGATGACCAGGGGCTACGAGTTCGAGAGGTACACGTAACGATGGACAGGTGCCAGGGATGCGGGGCCGGGGACCCGGAGTTCTCGCTGGAGCCCGATGACGGCGCGGAGGTCCTATCATGCGCGGGGTGCCTCGCCGCGATCGTCACCAGGCTGTTCGACGACGGCTCCGTCATCGCTCCCGCCTGGGGGATGAAGGTCTACGACGTCAGGCCGCACACGTGATGACGGGCGAGGACGGCGCGCAGGAGACTGCGGAGGCGGACCCGGCCGCGAAGCGCCGCGAGATCAACCGGCGCTACAACACCAGCCGCAAGGGGCAGAAGCGCAACAAGCGCTACGAGGACAAGCACCCTGAGCGGGCGCTTCGGTGGGAGAAGGCGCGCAACGCAATGAGGCCGGGAGGAGCGCCGTGAGCGCAGTAGAGTCAGCGACCGCCGGGGACGGCTACGAGGTCCGGGCGGGCACCGAGGTGGTGGCCGACGGCCCGGACCACTACGGGGTCGTCGCCGGCCTGGCGGAGGAGGACGGCCGCGTCGTGGCGGCGGTCATGTGCGAGGACGACGTGCTGCGCGGCTACGACGTGGAGGACCTGAGCGTCTTCACTGTGCAGCACGGCTGACGGGGTGCTCCGTTACCTGGTTTCATTGGCAACGTGAAGCCGAGCGAGGACCTCCGGGAGTGCGGCCGGGCCGGGTGCGGCCACCAGCGCCGCGTCCATGACCACTACACGCACTCGACCTATTGCAGCACGACCGGGTGCCTGTGCCGGAAATGGCACCGGCCCCGTAGAGGAAATACAGGCTTTGTTGATATCCTCTTGCTGATATCGGGGCACGAGGAAGGGAGCCTGAGCATGACGAGGAAGTGGCGGGTCATCATCGCGGGATGGGCCAGGGGGCCGGGAATCAACGCGATGTACGAGCTGTGGCTCGGCCTGACGTACGAGCCGTGGCGGCTGGTGCCGCACCTGCGGAGCCCGAGGAGGATTCCGGCAGGCGACGGGTACGAGTGCTCCTTCTGCGGGTCGCGCTCGGCGCGGGTCCAGGCCAAGGGACAGCGCAAGGCCGAGGCGATCCGGAGGCAGTTCGCATGAGCGAGGAACCAGGCAGGTACGCGGCACCCCAGGTGCAGGCGTCCCTGAGGGAAGACCCCGACCGGGGCGGCCTGGTCGTCGGGGTGCACACCGAGTACCCGAACAGCAAGGGCATGCCGTACGAGCGGCACGTGCCGAACCTGGAGGCGGCCCTCGGCTACATCGGGACGTTCTGGCGCAACTCGGCCCCCGGCCGGGACGCGGCCGTGCCGCCCGCCGAGGGCATCGAGTGGGGCTACAGGTACAAGGCCCCCAGGACGCGCCAGGTCAGGGAGTACCAGTCGGACAACAGGGCCGAGGCCGAGCGCACCGTCCGCGAGTTCGCCGAGGACGGCGAGAAGAACCGCTGCGACTGGGAGGCCGGGGTCATCTGGCGAACGGCGGCGGTGAAGCCCGGCGAGTGGCACAGCCTGAAGCTGACGGTCACCGACACCCTGGAGAAGGTCGCGGAGGCCGGGGAGGACGGCGAGGCCGTCACCCCGCAGGTGCTGTCCGACCTGATGTCCCTGGCCGGCGGCACGGTCATCCCGCCGGAGGTGATCGCCACCTGGACGGACGGGGAGCGCGAGCAGGCGGCCCAGTGGGCTGCGGCCGAGCACCTGAGCGCCTCCGACAACCCGGTGATCCGGGTGCCGCAGCCGGAGGTGGTGCGGCGCGCCGCCGAGATCTGCGCCAGCCCGGCCCTCGCCCAGCTCGCCGTCGAGTCGTGGCGCGATGCGGGACGGCGGCTGGAGGAGTCCGGGTTCACGTTCGACGACGAGAGCGCGCACGCCCTGGCGGTAGCCGGGCAGGACGCCATCACCGGGCTGCTGGTGCTGCTGAGGACCGCAGGGGGACCGGGGCAGTTCACCAGCGAGCAGATGGCGGCCACCTACCGCGCCGGGTACGTCAAGGCCCGCCAGGACGCGGTGACCGAGGAGCCGCTGTGAGCACGATGACCCTGGAGGAGATCCTCGACGTGATCGTCCTGATGGACGCGCACCTGGACAGCGCCGCCAGCCCGGACTATCAGGCGCAGCCGCTCGCCCAGGACTGGGCGCGGGTCACCAAGCCGTGCGAGGAGGCCGGGGAGGCGTGGCAGGCGTTCAGCCGGCTCACCGGGGAGAACCCCCGCAAGGGGAAGTGCGGCACCCTGGACGAGGTGCTCGGCGAGCTGGGCGACACGGCCGCGTCCGCGCTGATGGCGGTCCAGCACCTGGTGAAGGACCGGCAGCGGGTACTGGAGGTCCTGTCCGCCGCGATGGAGAAGGCGCGTGCACGCGCCCTGGCCGGCGGGATAGCGCCGTGATCAGCCGGGCGGCGCTGTGGTACACCGCCCCCGTGCTGCTGACCGGCATGGCGGCGGCCCTGGCCTCGGAGCTGTTCGCAGGCTGGCTGGGGGACACGCTGCTGATCGCCGGGTGCGCCCTGCTGCTTCCCTGCTGCGCCGCGATGGCGGTGGCGTGCGGCCTGGACGCCGTGACCGGGTGGCGCAGGGAGCGCGAGAGGAGCAGGCAGTGAAGACAACAGCCACGCACAAGTGCCCCGGGCCGGGGTGCGAGGAGCAGATCGCCGTCGGCAAGCTGATGTGCGGGCCGCACTGGGACGAGGTGCCTGCCCCCTTGCAGGCGGAGGTGTACGCGGCCTGGGACCGGGGACGGGGCCGGGGCTCGCTGCGGCACCTGCAAGCTGTCCGGGCGGCGATCGAGGCGGTGCGTCCCTGATGCGCGGCCGGGCGATGGTGAAGCCGGCCCTCAAAGGGCTCGCGGTGTCGGCGGCGACCATCCCGCCGCTGATGCTGCCCGAGCCAGGCTGGGCGATCTGGGCGCTGAACTTCATCGGGGCCGGGGCGTTCTACATGAGCGCCGTCACCCTGGCGGTGCTGTTCCTGTGGAACGTCCTGCACCCCGACACCGAGGAGCGCGACGCGCGGCTGGAGGCGGCGCGGGAGCACCAGCGGATGATCATGGAGCACGCCAGTCCCCGGGCGGCCAGGACGCAGTGGGAGCGCGCGGTCCTGGAGGCGCGGCGGGCCGGGACGTTCAGCCTCAACGGGGTGCGGCAGCCGGGGACGACGCTGCGCTATCCCGGGCGCGACGTGACCTGGACCTACGATGAGATCGTCACGGCGGCGGGACGGGAGTGGGAGGCCAGGCACTACGGGCCGCAGCCGCCGGGGTCGGTGCTGCGCTACCCCGGGCCGCCTCCCGTCTACACGCCGCCCGGCGGGTTCGAGGTGGTGATCCACGTCGAGCTGCGGGCCGAGCCGAAGATGATCCACGGCAGGGGCGGGCCGCTGAGCCCGGACCACGGCTGGACCTGCGAGGAGTGCGGCGAGCCGGTCACCGAGGGCCGTCGCTTCTGCCGGCCGTGTCTCACTCACGGGATGCCCGGGTACAACGCGCCCGAGCCGCACTCCGGGACCTGCGACCGCTGCGGGAAGCAGACCGGCATGTGCATGCGGGCCGGGGAGGGCCACCTGCACTACTGCTACGGCTGCGCGTACGGCTGACCGCAGGATCTTCACTTCACCTTCGAACCACCTCAACACTTCATCCTGCTCAATCCGCTTTAAACAGGAAAACCTTCACTGGAGGAGAGAGAAATGACCGCAGTCGCCGACGAGATCACCGTCCCCGAGGGCCACGGGCTCATGCACGAGCTGGACAAGACCGGGGACACCCGCGTCATGTGGGACCGGGGCAACAGCGACGAGGTGGCCGCCGCCCGCAGGCAGTTCGACGACCTGACCGGCAAGGGGTACCTCGCTTACAAGGCCGAGGGCAAGGACGGCCACCAGGGGAGGCAGATCCGCAGGTTCGACCCCGAGGCCGAGCGGATCATCCTGGTCAAGCAGCTCGTCGGCGGCTGACGTGCCAGCCGCGATGGCAGCGCTGACCAGTGACGAGGTGGTCAGCGCCATCGAGCGGGCCAGGACGCTGGCGCATGCACGGGAGCTGGCCCTAGCCGAGTCGCCCACGGCCGAGGAGATGGCGGCGCACCTCAGCATCCTGCCGTTCAAGGAGCAGGCGTTCCAAGCTTGGTCACCGGGCCAGACCTGGTTCGCCTGGTGCTCGACGACGAGCACCACCGTGACGATGAGCGACAGCACGTGGACGGCGTGGAACAACGGCGTTACCACCACCAGCGGCTCGCTGGCGCTCAACTACACCAGCGGCACCGCCTACGTCAGCACCGGCACGCAGTGGGTCTCGTGGAACACCAGCTACGCGGAGATGACCGAGGAGCAGCAGGCGGCCGTCGCCGAGGCGCACCGGGCCGCTGAGGAGCGCAGGGCCGCCCAGGAGGCCGAGTGGGCGGTCGAGCGGGCCGAGCGCGAGAAGGCGTCCGAGCGGGCCGCAGGGCTGCTCCTGAGCCTGCTGAGCCCCGGGCAGGCCGCGACGTACCGCGAGCACGGCTGGTTCGAGGTACGGGGCTCCTCGGGCCGCAGGTGGCGCATCAGGAACCGTGGCCAGTCCGGCAACGTCGACCTGATGCCGGAGATCGGCGAGGAGCGCGACGCCAGCTTCTGCGCGCACCCGCCGGGCCACCTGCCGGACGCCGACGCGCACGTGGCGCAGATGCTCGCCCTGGTCACCGACGACGAGGCGTTCGAGCGGACGGCGAACGTGCACTACCGCAGGCCCGCCTTGCGGGCGGCTTAGCAAGAAAAGCTGTAAGGATCTTCCACCGATACAGCCTTTATTGATAAGCTCCGAGGAGCAGTAACTCGGAAGGGAGGCCGGGATGGCATCGGACATACCGCTGCTGTTCGTCGCAGCTTTCATCGCCGCCGCCGGGATAGGAGCGCTGATCCTGATGGTCCCGGCCGCCCGCCGGAGGCAGGCCCTCCGCTCCGAGGCCAGGGACCGGCGGCTCATGAAGAGCCCCGCTGACCTGGAGGACTACCTCGCGCGGCTCGACCAGGCTGAGACCGACGCGGACATCGACAGCCTGGGAGGGGAAGGAAAGTAGACCTCAGTGACTCAGTTCATCTTCGCGGTCATCTTCTGGGTGATCATGATCATCTGCGGCTTCGTCGGCGTGTTCCTCGCGCAGAACCGCAAGGACCGGGCGGGGGCCATCACGGCAGCCGTGCTCCTCGGGGCCATCGGCTTCGGGCTGTTCGCATGGGGCGGGGTCAAGAACATCCCGCTCAAGAACATCGGCGTCCCCACGGCCCTCGGCAACGTGAACGGCACCGTCTACCAGAGCGGCACCTACGAGACGTGGACGCCGTGGCAGAGCTTCACCAACATCGACGAGACCGTCCAGTCCGTCACCTGGGAGGCCGGGCCGAAGAACAACGGCATCAACTGCGACGGCGGCCTCGCGATCCGCATCGGCGGCCAGCAGAGTGCCTGCGCGAACGTCACCATCCAGTTCCAGGTCCGGCCGTCGGCCGCGATCAGCCTCCTGGAGGACTACGCCAACCACGGGCCGCTGATCCCCGAGATCAAGCAGGCCGTGGTCATCCGCGAGTTCGAGACCGTCGTCAACCAGGTGCTGGGCGACTACGACCCGATCACCGACCAGCAGAACGTCAGCGACGCCAAGGTCACCACCAGCCAGTTCACGAAGTTCGCGCCGACCATCCTGGCCGACATGCGCAGCGACATCGGCGACAAGATCATCGTCCAGGCGGTCTACCTGCCGAAGGTGATCTTCGACCCGACCATCGAGGGCGCGCTCAACGCGATCCAGAAGGCGCACGCCGACTTCGCGGTCCAGACCGAGAACGAGCTGGTCAACTCCGCCCACAAGCAGGCGCTGACCAACCTCGGCAACCCGACCCTCAACCAGCTAATCGCCCAGTGCCTCGCCAACGCGGGCACCAGCAACCCGGGGTCCTGCATCCCGGGTGCCAGCACCAAGCTCCAGCTCAGCGGAAGTGCGAACGCTGCGGGCTAGCCCAAGCCAGTCCCGGCCGGGTCGACTCCACATCCCCGGCCGGGGCTGCACCGCAAGGAAAGGTACCCGGCAGATGGCCCCCGTAGTCGCAGTCCACAGGTCAGCCTCGGCGATGGCCGTGGTGATGATCGCCCTGTGGACGCTCAGGGAGGACCCGGAGATGCTGGCCGTGCTCATGATGGTCTGCCAGGCCCCGGAGCTGATCGCCATGGCGCTGCTGATGATCGCGCTGGCCATGCCTGACCACACCGAGAGGACGACGACATGAGCTGCCTGAACTGCGGCACCCATACCCCCGGCACGTACTGCCCCAACTGCACCGCCTACGCGCGGCAGGAGGGCGTGCTGCCGGTGGTGGACGACCCGGAGAGCCCCGACGCCAGGGAGCCCGGCACCGGGCTGTGGATCTTCAACTGGCGGAGCCGGGCGCGTTAGACGTCCCGCGTGACCTGGTTTCCCAGGGACAAACCGCGCTTCATGGGACGAACCTCAGGAAAGCACCACTCAAGGACATAAGAAGGCATAAGGGCGTTGCGCACGCGCAACGGGAGCGAGCGGGAGACAGGATGGCTGACTACGTGGGGTTCATACCGGCCGTAGGCTGGCGGGCTGCGGTGACCATGAAGGACGGCAGGTACCAGGACACCCCCCTGGTCGCCTGGGCGTTCGGGCAGCACGACCTGGGGGTCGCGTTCATCCCCGACCCGGACGGCGGCGGCACCGCCGTGGAACTCTGCAAGGCGACCGCCCCCGGCCTCGGCATCGAGGAGTTCCGGGTGTACCACCCCGGCGCGAGGAAGACCAGGACCCGCAGGGAGCCGGCACCGGACGCCCCCGTCGTGCACCTGATGCTGACCGACCCGGACGACCTGCCGTACAGCGACATCTTCACCGCCTGCTGCGGGATCAACTGGAGGTCGGTCTCCGGGGTCATCGCCAGGGACCGGACCCTGGCCACCTGCCCGGGACGGCCGAAGGGCACCGGGGACGCCCCGTGATCGCCATGAAGCCTCCCCGGGCAGGCAGGAAGATCCTCCTCGCCTGGGCAGCGGCGATCACCGCCTACGCCGGGCTCTGGGCCTACCACGCCGCCGCCTACGGGCTCTGGTACAGCGGCCCGGTGTCCCCCTGGCTCCGCATCGGGCTGTCAGCGAGCCTCGCGGCGGCCCTGGCGCTCACCGTCCCCTACTGGCTGCGCGCCAGGAAGAAGGCCAGGAGGTGACCCTGTGGCCGTTCGACCCGCCGACCGAGCCCATCCGGGTACCGACGCTCCCCCTGGAGCCCGTCACCCGGGGCAGCGAGCCGCCGCACTGCCCCAGGTGCGGCCTGGCGACGGAGTTCCTGTCGGCCGGCCACTACCAGAACGGGTGCCTGCGCACCATGCAGGAGTCCGAGTACCACTTCTGCTGCCCTGGCCGGTGCGAGCTGGCCGCAGCGTGAGACAGGCGGGTGCCTGCCGAAAGGCACCCGCCCGGGAATCCCAACCAACCAGAAGGAGGCGAGCGCGATGCGCAGCCAGTGGGAAATTATCACAGTAGAGCAGGCGATGACGGTCCTTGAGACCGCCGACTGCGGCCGGAACCTGACCAAGGTCAGGGTGGAGAGGTACAAGCGCGACATGCTCGCGGGGTGCTGGTTCGAGATCCCCCAGGGCCTCGTGTACGACACCCGCGACGTCCTGCGCGACGGGCAGCACCGCCTCGCCGCGATGATCGCCGCAGCCCAGGAGATGGAAGAGGCCGGGAAGATCGCCGACGCCTTCGAGTTCTCCATGCGGATGTGGGTCACCAGGGACTGGGAGGGCAGCCCCGAGGCGTTCCGGGTGATGGACACCGGGGACAGCCGCAGCTACATCGACCTGCTGGTCATGGGCGGGTACGTCAACGCCGACCAGCTCCGCGCGGTGCTGCGGCGCATCGCCTCCTGGGAGGCGGGCAAGTCCTACACCCACAAGATGTCCCCCACCCACACCGAGCTGGACAAGATCCTCACCGCCCACCCCGAGGCGGTGGAGGCGGCCCGGTTCGGCAAGGCGTGGCGCGCCCCCGTGGTGCCCAAGAGCATCGCCGGCTTCTGCTGGTGGCTGTTCTCCTCGATCGACGCCGACGCCGCCCAGTTCTTCATGGACGGGCTCCGCACCGACATGGGCTTCGAGAGCAGCCCGGAGAGCCCGCACCCCATCCACGTGCTGCGCGAGCGGCTGATCCGCGACCAGAAGGTCAACCAGGGGCGCGGCAGCTTCACCCGGCCCGAGGTCGTCCTCTGGATGATCATCCGGGCCTGGAACATGTACCGGACCGGGGAGTGCAAGAAGAAGATCCAGCTCCCCGAGGAACTCAGCGACGAGGGCTTCATCAAGCCGGTCTAGGATGCCGGCAGGCGCGTCCCTCACGTGAGGGGAGGAGGCGCGCTGCGGGGCCTCGCGTACACCGTGACCGAGGCCCCGCCCTATGCCCAGGACCTACCAGGACAGGAGAGGACTGCCCCGCCATGGGACAGGAGAGCGGCGCGCCAGGGCGCGCCAGGACCGAGCCGGCACGCGCCGTGCCAGGGTACGGGCTGCGCTGGCGCGCCAGGGACTGGTGGCGCGCGGCGCGCTGGCGCGCCACCGAGAGGCCGCTGTGGGTCATGGGGACGATCTGGTGCGCCGTCGGCGCGCTGATGATCCTGTCGTCCTTCACCGTGCCCGGCGCAGGGCCTGTGCCCGCGATCTTCGGGGCCGTGGTCCTTGTCCTCGGCGCGCTCGCCATGCAGGTCAAGGGGCGGTGGCGCAGGTGAGCGCGCCAGCAAGGGCAAAGCGGCCCGGCGCGGCGGTGCAGCGCAAGGCCCCCGTGCCGATGTGGCGCGCCCCTGACACGGTGGCGTGCCGCGACCAGGACACCAGCCTGTTCTACCCGGTGGAGGGACTGCGCGCCGACGAGCAGGAGGCGCGCTACTGGCGTGCCAAGGCGATGTGCGCCAGGTGCCCGTTCCAGGACGAGTGCCTGGAGCGCGCCATGGCCGAGGAGAAGACCGGCGGCCGGTACGGCATCCGTGGAGGGATGACCCCCGAGGACCGCAAGCTCCTCGCCAGGAAGCAGTCCCGTAAGCCGAAGGGGAGACCAGGGCGGCCGAGGCGCACGCAGACCGTGGCCGCGTAGCCCTTTCCTCAATACGGCTTTTCTTGATAACCTCGGAGGGCGGCTCAGAACGGGCCGCCCTTCAGCCTCAGCAAGGAGGGGCAAGCATGCCAGGACAGGACATCAGCACCAGGGACGGGCGCACGCTCCACGCCCGCAACACGGCCGGGAGCGGCGGCGAGGCGGCTGACGGCCCGGTCGCCGTGCTCGTCAAGGCCCCGGTGCTCGAAGCCGTCGTCATCATCAGCGACGGGGTGCGCAGTGCCTCCGCCGTCATCGGCGGGGACAAGGCCGATGAGGTACGCGCCCGGTGGGAGGGCGGCATCTGGCGGCTGGAGTGGCCGGAGGATGCCGGGGTCACCGTCATCAGCGGCGGGGTCCAGTTCGGGAACGGCAACGTCCAGTTCAACAGCTTCGGCGGCTCCGTCTTCGCCGGGCGCAACGTCACCGTCAACGGGGTACGTGTGGGCAGCGGCAGCATGCCGGCCGTCGAGACTCCCACCCTCCAGCTCTACCTGCCGTCCGGTTGCACCCTGATGATGGACACCCAGAGCGGCGACCTGCGCGTGCCCGCTCCCGTCAACGAGCGGCACGGCCTGACCGCGCTCAACTTCAGCAGCCAGTCCGGGAGCGTCTCCTCTGACTGCGCCGTCGGCAGCCTGAGCGCGCAGACGGCAAGCGGCGACGTCACGGCCAGCGGGGTCACCGGGCAGGTCAGCGCCAGCTCGATGTCCGGGGACGTCACCATCAGGCAGGCAGCCGGCACTGTCCAGGCAAAGGCCATGAGCGGTGACGTCAAGGTGCACGCCATCGAGGGCGTGATGGTCACCGCCTCCTCGATGTCCGGTGATGTCCGGGTCACCCAGGCACAGGGCGTCCGCGCGATGGTGAGCGCGTCCTCGATGTCGGGGCGCGTCAGCAAGCCCTAGCAGCAGGTGACCCTAACCGAGGAGGCCGGGAGAAGTTTTCCCGGCCTCTTCCGCTAATACAGCTTTTCTTGATATGTTGGCAGTGCAAGGGACGAGCAGCGAGGAGGAGCGCCAGATGGGCAGCTACGACCAGCTTCCAGAGGACTACGACGGGCCTGCCCCCGAGCACGCGATCTTGTGCAACTCCAGGTGGAGCCACAAGGGCCTGCGTCACGCGCACCCCAGCGTCGAGCTGGTAAGGCTGTGCTACGCCGCTGCCGCCGACGAGGCGAAGGGCATGGAGGTCTGGCCCTGCTCCTGGGGGATGCTGGCTTACAACGAGGACGGCGCTTACACCGTCGAGTGCGGGCTCCCCACCCGCTACACCGACCAGCGCGGCTCCTACGAGTGCGCAGGGGGACACGATCACGTCCCTGCCGACCTGCTCTACGAGCGGGGCCAGGCCTATACCGATGACCCGCTGGAGGCCGAGGGCCTGGCGCGCAACGGCGTCTTCCCGCTCCAGCCGAACGGGCAGGCGTGGTCCTGATGCCCGCGTACAGGCTGATAGCCGTCAAGGCGGACGGGACAGGACTCGACCACTCGTGGGGCGACTCCTACGAGGTTGAGCACGCCACCTACCCGGAGGCCGAGGCAGACGTCCTCGGCCGCGAGGGAGCAGACGGCGCGAAGCCCTACGACAGGATCGTGAAGGGCTGGGTGAAGGACGGCTGGCGCTGGGACCCGATCCCCGCCTGCCAGGGGTGCGGGAGCTTTCCCGCCGAAACCCAGTGGGCCGGGACCGGCGAGCTGATCTGCTGGACGTGCTGCGAGGCCAGGCAGATGCCTGATGAAGGGAGAGAGCAGTGAGCCAGGAAGAGCGGGCACTGACCCAGGAGGAGCGGGCGCTCAAGCGGTGCTGCCGCGCCTGCCGGGCAGGCGTCGGCGAGAAGTGCTTCGACCTGCGGCCCGGCTACAAGGGGCTGCGGAAGAAGCACCTCTGCTCCACGCGCGTCGTGGACGCGAGGCCGGGGGCGAGGCGGTGACCGACGGGATTCTCAGGGAGCACGGCGTCACCCCCAGCGCCGAGAGCATCTTCGCCAGGTGGGGCATGTGGCCCAGCTCCCCGGCGGTCAGCGAGATCGCCCGTCGCGAGCAGGCTAAGCGGCTGCTCGTGTACCTCGCCCTCAAGGGCTACGGCGTGCCCGCCTGGGACCGCCTCACCAAGGGCGAGCAGGACGCCCTGTCCGAGGAGCTGGCCAGGGTGTTCCGGGACACCGAGGCCGAGGTGCGCAAGCTGGCCCTCGCTGAGCTGGCCGAGTACGAGCGCAGGGCGCTGGCCCTCCAGTGCGAGAAGTGCCGTGCCCAGGAGGGCACCCAGTGCTGGGACATGCGTCCGGGCTTCCAGAGGAGGCACGTCAGCCACCCGCACAAGGAGCGGATGGAAGCGCTGGCAGAGGCGGAGGCGGAAGCGTGAGGTTCTTCGAGGAGTACAGGGTGAGGCTCGCCGACCCGGTGTTCGACTGGGATGCCCTGTCGTGGCTGCGCGCCGCCGTCGAGGCGCGCCTGGTGGACATGCACGAGCGGGCGGGCGAGGTGCTGCCCACCGACCTGGCGCGGGGCCTGGACCGGATGGCCGGCTACGCGGGCCGCGACCAGATGTACCTGGTGCTGCACGGCCAGAACCTGATCGCCTGCCACGCGCTCACCCCCGACGGCGACCCTGTGTTCTGGACGCCCGGGGAGCTGCGCCAGGAGGCGCTGTACCTCGACAACGCGATGGTGCACCCGACCAAGGCCCACATGGGGCTCGGCGCGCTGATCACCAGGCACGCCCTCGAAGAGGCCAGGGAGCGGCGCATGGACTTCGTGCGCCTGGACTGCCAGCGCTCCAACCCGAGGCTGCGCTCCCACTGGGAGAACCTCGGCTTCACCCACCTGCGCGACGTGGAGGTACCCGGCCGCGCGTCCGGCACCCTGATGGAGGCGAAGGTCTCGTAATGGCACAACAGGACAAGTACGGCAACTGGTGGCCCGATTACTTCTTCACCAACCCGTCGCCGGAAGAGCAGGAACGACTCGACAACCTCGCCCGGGGAGCGTTCGCCGCAGGCAATGCCTCGGTCGCCGCCAACCCGTCCGATCCCGCGTTCTGGATGCTCCTCGACAAGCACGTCAGCATCCCTGTGGTGCACCGGGACGGCTGCTACATCTGCGAGGACCCCGAGTTCGCCGCGATGGGGCTGCCGCTGTGCTCCCCCTGCCCGAACTGCGTGCGGCAGATGGAGATCTGCCCGACGTGCGGCGGGCGCGGCGGGATGGCCGACAACACCCCCTGCACCGACTGCCTGAAGACCGGCATCATCGGCACCCTCGGCCACATCGCCGCCGACGACACCACGTGCGACGAGTGCGACTACGAGCACGGCCCCGACGACTACGGGGAGGACGGGCTGCTCACCGGGATGCCCAGGGAGAAGGCCGTGTTCGTCTACAACCTGAAGCACCCCCAGGACCCCAGGTCATGACTCGCGACGAGCTGGTAGCGCGAGACGAGGCGTACCTGGAGGAGGCCAGGCAGGCGGCCGAGGCCGTGATCGACGGCATCATCCCTGCGGTCTACCTCCCCGCCTGGCCCCGGAACTACAACCCGTACCTCCTGCTGGGCAGCACCACCGACCCGGCCGTCTTCCGGCTCACCCTGGTCAACATCAGGCTGGCCATCCGGACGGAGGAGGCCTGGTCGAAGTGCGTCAACTGCGAGCGGCTGTACCTGTGCGGCGCTTACGGTAACACCTGCTCGGCCGAGTGCTTCGCCGCCCGCTCGAACTTCCTCGACAACCCGAAGTAAATCCGTCACAGAAGGGAAATCATGAACATCCCACGGTTCCTCGCCGTCGCCGCCGTCGCGGCAGGCGTCATCACGGTCGCCGCGTGCGGCCCGTCCAGCGGGAACGGGGCCGCGTCGCACGTCCCCACCGCGTTCACGCCCTCGGCTATCGCCAGCGCCACCCAGGCGCAGGCCGCCGAGTCCGCTGTCGCCCAGGTGGCCGACAAGTGCCTCCCCCAGGGCACCAGCGTCAACCTCTGGATCGTCGAGCTGCTCGCCAAGAAGAGCACCCGCCAGGCGTTCGTCACGTGCGAGAAGATCCCTCCGGGCGACGGCGACAAGGTGGCCGCGTGCATCCTCACCGCCGCCCAGGCCTACCACGCCAGCAGCGCGGACAAGGCCGCGAAGCAGGCGGCGTTCATCACGAGCGCCGGCACCTGCGTCAACAGCCTCGGCGCTACCCCCTCGGGCAGCCCGTCCGCCGCGTCGCTCGCCCCTAGCACCGCGAGCAGCACGTGAGCGTCATCTCGCACCTGCTCCCCCACCGCAAGCTCGCCGGGCAGGTGAACGCAGGCATCAGCGACGGCATCACCGCCCTCGGCCAGTCCCAGGGCACTCTGCTCACCGGGCAGAAGGTCAAGGCCCGCTTCATCCAGTCCGCGATCTGGGGCATCGTCGCCGGCCTCTGCGGCGCGGCCGTCGTCGCCGGCTTCTACGACGGCCTGTTCCAGGTGAACTGGTACGTCCACGTCGGCGACGTCCACTTCGAGATCTTCTGGCTGAAGAGCTGGTGGGACAACCTGGTCGGCTACCCCTGGTGGACCTTGTACCGGCACGGGATACGCGACTATGGCGAGCCTGCCTTCGCCACCCTCGCGGTCAAGACCCTGATGGCGAACCGCAAGTACTGGGGCGTCCGGGTCAGTGGCGTGGAGGTGGCCGTGCGAGCGGCGGCGGTCATCGTCCTCACCATCGTCCTGGCGGTCCTCGGGATCTGGCTGGTCGACTTCAGCCTCCCCTGGGCATGGGCGCACGTCGCGTCCTCCGTCGGCCACCCCGGCTACAAGGTGAGCGCTCACTTCCTCGGCAAGCTCAGCGTCCCGCAGCTCGCCTTCGGGCTGCTCGTCATGGGCCAGGTCATCCACCGCGTGTGGGCTCCGGCCGGGGCGACGCTCCAGGGCGCGCTGATGGACCGGGCGGTCGATCGCAAGCAGTCGGTCGTGCAGAAGGCCAGCGCGCACCTGGCAGCCAGCATCCCGGGCTACGGCAAGTCCATCTCGATGGACGAGGCCGTGGTGATCGACCACGCCGGGTGGCACATCATCCCTGCCTGGGTCCGGCTGCCGCTGTCGCCGCCCGTCATCCGGGAGCGCTTCTCCGAGATGTGGCGCGGCAACCAGGCGGTGAAGACCCGCAAGGGCCACCGCACGGCCATCATGATCCTGGCCTTCTTCCTGTTCCTGGTCATGTGCCTCGGCCTGGTGGGGGCGCACTGGGCGGCGCTGGGGCACACGGTGCCGTACCTGTTCCCGGGGCACTAGCACCAGGGAACCCAGGGGGCCGCAGGAGTGATAATCACCCCTGCGGCCCCTTCCATGAATACAGCTTTTCTTGATAATATTCTCTCATGAGCCTCACCCAGTTGATGATCCGCCCGGAGATCCTCGCCGCCCACAAGGCCACCTGGTTCGTGGTGGCCGGACGCCAGCGGATACGCCGCACCAGCAGGATGCGCGGCACCTGGGGCTACGACGTCACCTGCTCGTGCGGCTGGGACAGCAAGACCGGCGGCGCGACCAGGGGCAGCGTGGAGGACGCGCTGTTCGACCACCGCATGGACGCCCAGATCGACGCTGACGCGCTCGCCCAGGCCTGCCCCGACTGCAAGGCCGAGCCCGGCACCGGGTGCAGCGACTGGAGCCGCCTGGTCAGCTACATGCACGCCGGGCGTTACCAGGCCATCCCCGACTGAGGACTTTCTTCCCGCAAGGAACCAGCAACCGAAAGAGGGAACATGCCAGACAACAACGACCTGCTCGACCGGGTGCGCAAGCTGCTCGCCAAGGCCGAGGACGAGGGCTGCCCGCCGACCGAGGCCGAGGCGCTGACCGCCAAGGCGGCCGAGCTGATGGCCCGCTACGGCATCGACCGGGCGCTGCTCGGCGCGCTGCGCCCGGAAACCGACAAGCCGACCAGCAGGGCGTTCACCCTCGACAACCCCTGGGGCGACGTGAAGCGTCACCTGCTGGCCGGCCTGGCGAGCGTGATGCGCTGCCAGTGCGTGCAGACCAAGAGCGGCCGGGGCGCGGCAGAGACCACCGTCCTGCGCGTCTTCGGTTACCAGTCGGACATCGACCGGGCCGAGCTGCTGTTCACCTCGCTGCTCGTGCAGCAGGCCAGGGCGCTCGCCAGCCAGGCGGTGCCCGGCTACGGCAGCGAGGCGCGGACGTGGCGGCGCTCCTGGATGCTCGGGTTCAACTCGGCCGTGGTAGCGCGGGTCCGCGCGGCCGAGGAAGCTGCCGCCAAGTCCTCGGAGGACTCCGGCGAGGAGGCCGGGGGGATGTCCTCCGCCCTGGTCCTGGCCGACCGATCGCTGGTTGTCCGGTCCCTGGTGAGCAGCCAGTACCCCCGGCTCCGCAAGGCGCGGGTCACCTACTCGGGCGACGGTTACGGCGACGGGTACCGCGAGGGGCAGAAGGCCGACATCGGCACCACCCGGATCGGCGGAGGGCAGCGGGCGCTCAGCCGCTAGCCCGGTGCGGAGAGGGCGCAGGGGAAGCCCTGCGTCCTTTTCGCGTTCCCCATTGCGTCAATACAGCTTTTCTTGATAATGTTGGTCTTGCAAGGGACGAGCGGCCAGGAGGACCCCATGGGATACCAGATGACCCCCACGACCAGGACGGCGATCCGGGCGCTGACGGCGGCCGGCCTCCGGCACCGTGGCCCCGACAAGGACTTCAAGGTCTGCAAGGAGACGAAGAACGGCGAGGTCCAGTACACCTACGTCGTCTTCCTCACCGAGCGCGGCGCGAAGCTCGCCCTCACCGAGGCCCGCTACATCGAGGCCGTCTGCCGCGACTACGGCTACCCGTTCCACGTGGTGCCGACCAGGAACCGCGCCGGCGGGGCGATCATGCACAACAGCACCGCGCCGAGCACGCAGGGGGAGCAGTGAGCATCAGGTGGCACCGGATGACGATGACCGTGGACGGGCACGACAGCCCGCTCCTGGTCTACGTCAACGACGAGCGCGACTGGGCCGGCTGGACGATCGACCGGGTGCCCCAGGGCTCCCGGTTCGAGTACCAGGTGCGGTACCACAGCGACAAGATGGGCGGCCTCCAGCCCGGCCTCGCCGAGGCCAGGGCCGTCGTCGAGCGCGGCGGCCGGGACGCCTACGACCCGCCGCGCATGAGCGGCCGGGTGCAGGTCGAGTACGAGTACGCCGTCACCAGCGGGATCGTGAAGCAGGACAACGGCGGCAGCCGCGTCCTGGTCCGCATGAAGACCCCGGACGGCCCCCAGGTCGGCCGCAACGTGGTGGCTTACCACGGGCACCCGTACGAGCGCTGGATCGAGCGATCGAAGCTGAAGGAGTACAGGCGCTGGTAATTCCTCCTTCCTAAATACAGCTTTTCTTGATAATGTTGGTCTTGCAAGGGACAAGCGACCAGGAGGACCTGATGACCCAGATGACCCGCCAGCAGATGACCGAGTTCGACGCCCGCGAGCTGGAGTACATCACCCGGCGCGACGAGGTAATGCTCCGCCTGGCCAGCTTCCAGGACCGCGTGCACCCCATGGTGCGCGACAAGCGCCAGCGCTTCGGCTCCAGGACCTGGGAACTCACCGACCAGCAGGCCGAGGAGCTGCTGGAGCAGCACGCGGCCGGGGACGACGCCTGGGACGCGCGCATCTCGATGCGGCCCTCGGAGATGATCATCCTCCTCGCTCAGACCCGCGACCTGATCAGCGTCCTGAACGGCTCCATCGAGGCGATGGAGAACGAGTACCGCAAGGCTCCCTGGCAGCGGTACTTTCCCTGCCTGAACGCCGACGGCCACATCCACGCCACGCTGCGAGCCTGCCCTACCGTCCGCCTGGACACCTCGATGGGATGGGCCGTCCAGTACTCCGGCCTCACCGCCGACGAGGCCATCCATGGGGTACCCGGTGAGTTCGAGGGCCTCGGCGAGACGCTGTGCTCGGTCTGCTTCCCCGGTGCCCCCGCCGAGTGGTGCCGGACCCGCAGCGAGATCACCCGCGCCGAGCGCGAGGCGGCCAAGGCAGTGAAGGACGCCGAGCGGGATGCCGTCAAGGCCGCCAAGAACCTGGCCGAGCCGTTCAGGGCCTGGGACGGGGACCGCATCACCACGGTGGCCGCCGCCAAGGCAGCCGTCCGCAGGCCGGCCGAGACCCAGGTCGAGCTGGAGTGGAACAAGACCCTGGAGGCCTCCAGCCGGTGGGAGGACCAGGAGAGCTACCAGGCGTTCATCGCCCGCATGGAGCGCCGCCTGGAGATGGAGCGGGCGGACGCGGTTCAGCTCAGCTACATCCTGATCGCCCGCGAGGCCGCTGCCCCCGGCACCGGCTGGAGCCGGGCCGACCAGGACAAGGCCTTCGCCGACGCGCTGAAGCGCAACCGCAGGGCCTGGTTCAAGTAAGACCAGAGGCCCGGCCCCCGTCACTAGGGGCCGGGCCTCTTTAACATCCGTATATCAAGAAAACCTGTATCATGGAGGAACTATGAGCGACCACTACCATCACGTCGGCGACGTCCAGGGGGCAGCCCCAGAGGGGCACAGCCACACGCCCCGTGAGATCGGCGCGGCCGAGGAGCACGACCTGGAAATGCTCAGGCGCGACGTCCAGCGGCTCGAATCCCAGCTCACCGAGGCGCTGCGCCAGCATGCCGAGCTGGTGCGCCAGCACCAGGAGATGGCGAAGGACCAGACCGAGCTGGTGGAGCTGGTCCAGACACTCACCAGGGCTACCCAGTCAATCGGCCAGAGCGTGGCCGACCTGTCCTCAACGATCCAGGGAGTACTCTCATGACCCTCTTCGGGTGGGAACTGAGCCGCATCCTCAAGTGGCTCCTGATCCTCGCCGTCATCGTGTTCATCTTCAAGAACCCGGTCGGCGCGGCAGCGGAGTTCCACCGCTTCCTCGCCTTCCTCGACCACATCATGAACAGCATCATCACGTTCGTGAACTCGGCCGCCTCCTAGCCATGGCCAGGGGGAAGCGCCGCTACGGGCGCAAGCTGAGCCGCTGGGGCCTCCCGGCGGCTACAGTCTTCACCCTGTGGCTGGCCGACAACGACCCGTTCGGGCCGTCCGGCCTCCTGGCATTCCTCGGGCTGGCCCTGCTGCTGTCCGTCTTCTGGCCGGTCGCCCTGATCATGCTCGTGCAAGCCCCAGGCAGCCTTGTGCCGAACTCCTGGCGCATCTGGTGGCGCGGCGGTGACCCGGGCAGGCCGCACATCCCCAACTGGCTCAGGCGGGCCGTGTACGCCGCCGACGGGCGGCGCTGCTGCTACTGCGGCTACGCCGGCTCCCTCCAGCTCGACCACGTGCGCCCCTGGTCGCGCGGCGGGCGCTCCTCGCTGTGGAACCTGATGACGCTGTGCGAGCCGTGCAACCTGGTCAAGTCGAACTACTGGCAGGACCGGGACTACCGCTGGTACCGGCCGTTTGCCGGGCACGACAACATCCGCACGGCGGCGGCCATCCTCTCGTTCGAGCGCAGGCACCGCTGGAGCCCTCTGCGTCTCATTCGGGCAGCAATGGCACTTTAAGGCTGCGGGGCAACGCGCTCCCGTACTATCTTTCCCTGGTAATCCTGACCCAGGAAGGAAGTTTGCCTTGAAGCTAAAGCCAAGGTTTGCCCTGCCGGCCGCGTTGCTGCTGGCCGTAGGGATCGGGGCGGGTGCCTTCGCGGCGACCAGCGCCCCGGTCGTTAACCCCAACGTCGACACCGTGGGCATCGTGGGCTACTCAGCCCTCCAGAACGGCAACGACACCTACTTCACCCACATGGGCGGCCAGTTCGGGCTCGGTGACCCGCAGTACAACGTGGACAACCCGCAGATCCCGTTCCACCCGTTCATCGGCTCGCTGGTGGACAGCCTGTCCGGTCACTCCTGGACCAGATTCACCAACCCGCTCGGGATCACCGTCTCGGCGGCCCGCGAGCAGCTCTGCGGCGGCTTGCACTCCTTCGACCGTGGCAAGGCGATCGAGGAGGTGATCGTCCCCGACTCCGCCACCACGGTCGCGGTCGTGGCGATCGTCGGCCAGTACGCCCCCAACGGCGGCGACCCGTGCATGTCGGCCGTCCTCCCCTCCGGCGTGGCCGAGGCCGTCCTGAAGCACATCCCTGACCGCGACACCATCAAGCTGGACCTGCTGTTCGACGGCGAGCACGCGCACAACGGCACCACGGCCGGGAACGCCTCGTTCATCGCCACCGACCTGAGCCACCCCACGGCGAACCAGGTGAACACCGACACCCCGGTCTTCGGCGGCGAGAGCATGGACGCGACCAGCGAGTTCTACGAGGCCCAGAACGGGCTGATCGGCGTCAAGGGCGGCACCCCCACCGCCAGCCTCCCGTCGGAGATCGTGCCTGACGTGAACTTCCCGGGGCTGGTGGCCAAGGAGGCGCACGGCGCGCTCAACGGCAACAGCCTCAACGGCGAGGTCTTCGGGTCCTTCCAGTCTGGTCAGGCCTGGACCGTGACCCCGGACGTGACCGAGCAGGGCGGCAACGTCATCACCGGGGCCGTCTCCCAGTACCGGAGCGACCACTTCTCGATGTATACGGCTCCGGGCGTTTTCCCGGCAGCCCTGAGCTAGTTCCAGTAGGCTGGGCCTGCCGCAAATGGTCCGTTAAGAGGCCCCCTCCCACCGCCGGGAGGGGGCCTCGCGGCTTCCCGGGGTCCTTGTGCGAATACAGCTTTTCTTGATATCCTCCTGGTGCAGAGAACAAGACGCCGAGCCAGGAGGGCATCATGAGGTACTTCGCGCTGGTAGGGACCGACGACAGCGTGGTCGCAGGCGAGGTCTGCGACCTGATCATCGTGGACGAGGACTCCCCCGGCGCGTCCGGGCTATCGCTTCCGCTGTTCGTCAAGGTCACCGACCCCGACAAGCTGGGCAAGGCCCAGGCCGCCGCCGAGGGCGTGCTCCGTGAGCTGGACTGGCGCGTCACCGGGCCATGGGAGATCGCCGACACGCACCTGCGCGCCCCGGTGGAGATGAGGGGGCCAGGTACGGCCGGGGCAGCGCCGCGCGAGGCCGACGAGTGGCCCGCCGGGAAGTCCTTCGGCGAGCTGAGCCCGGGGCAGAAGGTCGTCCAGGCGAGGAAGGCCGGGCGGAGGCTGGAGGCGGAGCTGAACTCCCCTGCGGTGCAGGCCGCGATCAGCGCGCTCCTGGACTCGGACCTGGACGAGCAGGACGCGGCAGCCGTCGAGCGGCACCTCGGCCTGTAGCCGGAAGCAAGAGCCCGGACCGGACAGTCGGTCCGGGCTCTTGCGTGAATACAGCTTTTCTTGATATTCTCCTAGTGCAAGGACACGAGCAGCCAGGAGGACGCCATGAGCAGGACCAAGCGCCAGTTCGCCGCCTACGTGCGCTCAACCGGGGCCAGCCCCGAGATCGAGATCACCGTCGAGCACTCCAGCGAGAAGTACGACCTCGTGGGCGTCGTGCTCGACCAGCAGAACCAGATTCACCCCGTCGCCTACGGCGTCTCGCGCAACTCGGTCGTCTCGCGCACCCGGACCATCTGCCGCAAGCAGGGCTACTGGTACAGCACCCACGACGTGTTCATCAACACCTGCGTCGCCACCCTGTGGGAGGTCACCGCCCCCGTCGTGCGCGAGTACTTCGGCAGCCACAAGGTGGTCATCACCCAGGGCTTCCTCCCCGGCTCCGGCTGGGTCGACCTGAGGATCGGCGAGCACGGCCGCAAGGCAGGCAAGGGCCGCATCCGGGCGCTGCTCCGCGAGGGCTACACCGCGCTCGGCTTCAGCCAGGGCGGCCGGACCGCCGACTTCCAGGCAGACGAGCTGGTCAAGTCGATGAACCTCCGGCCGAAGGCCCAGCCGTGCTAGAGCGCCAGCGGTACAAGCGCGACAGCGGCATCTCCCTCGTCCTGCTGGGCGAGGGAGGCGCGGTCGCCCTGGAGTCCTGGACCGACCCGGACGGGGACCCTCACGGGGTCATCGTGCTCCACCAGAAGGCCGAGGCAGGCGACAGCCGACCGGCCGGAGCGTGCGAGTACATCCCCGGCGGCCGGTGCCTCCCTGACGAGTCCTACATCGCCGGCCACGAGCTGGCCCCCGACGTCCTGGCCGGCTACGAGGAGCGCGCCTGGGTCGAGCTGTACCAGTGGTTCACCAGCCGCCTCGGCGGCGGAGAGGAACAGGAGTGAGCACGGACGAAAACACGCTCCCCGGCGCGGACCCCGCACCGGGTCCGGACGCGGTGTTCGAGTGGATGTCCGCAGTCATCGCGGTAGCCGCCCGCCGGCTCGGCGTCCCCGCCGTGCCGAGCGAGGTGACCAGCGAGGAGCGCCGCCACCATGCCTTCTGGGAGTGGCCCACGGCCGGGCGGAGCGTCACCCTCGTGGAGACGCTCCCCCACCGACGGCAGATCCTCGGCGTCCGCAGCAACGGCACGACCGCCTGGTACGAGGGGCGGGCGCTGCGGTGGTTCCCCGGCATGGAGAACATGATCCTGCGCGACCTGGGAGTGCCCGTGCTGCGACTGGGAAGCCCGGACACCCCGGGGTACCCGCCGCTACCATAAGGCGAGGGGCGCACTCCCCCCAGATCTTCCCGCGCCCCGGCAGCACGGAGCCCGTCACGAACCACAGCCGTGACGGGCTCCGCCGTTTCTACAGGGCCAGCAGCGGGGCCAGCTCAGCCAGCTCCCCCGCGCCCGCCGCGCCTCCCGTAGCCTCTCCCGCCCCGGCACCCGCGCCGCCCGGCAGCATCGAGCGCAGCCCCTGGCCCGCCAGCATGTCCTTGACGGCTCCCCCGTGCCCGCCGCCGCTGCCGCCGTCCCCGCCGGAGCCGCCGCCGCCCATCGGGGCGTTGCTGATCGCCGAGTCGGAGAGGTCAGCCTCGCGCAGGTAGCCCGACACCACCTTGCGGGCCACCCGCTCGCACTCCTCGCGGGGCAGCCCCGGGTTGGCCTGGGCGATGGCCGCCGTCGCCTGGAGGACCCTGGAGCGCACCGGGTCGCGGCTGGAGGTGACCTGGCCGACAGGGGCGGCCGACCCGCCCGGCATGCCGGCGGGGATGCTGGGGGTCATCCCGCCGCTGCCGGGGGAGGCCACGCCGATGTCCAGGGAGCCGTCCCCGGTGCCCAGGTCCGGCGGGGTGTACTGGTTCGTCATCATCCCCTGCGGGCTGGCGTCCGCCGTCCTGCGCAGCGACCCGGTGGCCTCCTGGACCGGGGCGGCGGCCTCCGGGCGGGGGCGGGTCACCTGCGGGCTGGGGCCGGACAGGGGACCGGGCGGCACCTCGGAGTAGGACCCGCTGAAGTCCGGCCCCTCGCTGTGCTGGTCGGGCTTCTCCCCACCGCCGCCCTCCCCGCCGTTCAGCAGCGGGATCAGCGACACCAGCGGGTCGGTGCCCTCCGCGAGCGCCTCCCGGTACAGGGCGTACCGCTGGGTGGCCACCTCGGTCATCGACCCGGCCTCAAGCCCGTGGCGGGCCTCCACCGTGGCGAGGGACTCCCCGGCCACTGCCAGGCGGTGGAAGAACTCCTGGTCCGAGCGGGCCGCGTACAGGAACGGCAGGATGCCCTCCAGGTCGGCGTCCGCCCTGGCGAGCGCCGCCTGGCGGGCGATGCCCTCGTGGTCGTCCGAGGCGATCGTCCACAGGTCGTCCATCAGTAACCCCCTGGCTCGTGGTGGTGCGGGACCGAGCGGGCCACCACGTCGGGGTGGTCGCGGTACTGGCCGTAGTGCATCTCGTTGTGCAGCCCCTGGAGGAAGGCGGAGCCCGGCTGCTTGGTGCTGTCCGGGCTGTGAGTCACGCCGTGGTGCATCATCATGTGCTCGTACAGCTCAGGGGCGCTGCGGGGCGGGTCGACGTACTCGGGCACGGACCCGGAGGCGTCCCCGGTGCGGGGGTCCTCCCAGTCGTCTTCGTCATCGTCGCCGTCGCCGGCGTACCACTCTGCGGTCACCCTTGCGAGGTTAGCCGCCACGCGGCCCCTGAAAGCCTCCAGGAGCGCCGTGCGCCCCTGGCCCGGCGGGTAGGCGTCCGTGTTGCTGTAGCCGCTAGAGTCGGCCTTGTTGGGCGCTACGGGGGCCAGCACGGCGTTCTCCGGGTGGTTGCCGGAGAAGGTGTTGGTGAACGGACCGTCCGGCTGCGCGGGCTCCTGGGGCTTGCCCATCACGTCGTCGGGCACCACCGGCCCGCCGGGGAGCGGCGGGGCACCCTGGTACGGCGGCGCTCCCCCGGGCGCGGCGGGCATCGACAGGCCGCCCATCGGCGGCGGGGTGCCCGGCCCGTTCAGCGGCGTCGACCCCATCGGGTCGGCGGAGGACCCCGGCCCGTCGGTGATCAGGTCCGTGGAGACGCCCGCCTCGCGGGTCAGGTAGACGTTCCTCGACCCGTGCTTGCGGGTGAACGAGTGGTGCAGGCTGATACGCCGTCCCAGCGCAGGGTGGTCGCCGGACCTCAGCCAGTGGGCGGTGATCCACTCCCCGTGCATTTCGGGCCGGTCGGTGACGCCCGCGTACAGGCCGGCCTCGAACCTCGCCGACCCGGTGGAGACCAGCCGCTGGCCCGGCTGCCACTTGCTGGCGAACAGGTAGCCCTTGCGGAACTCCGGGTCGGCCATCAGGGAATCAGGGGCGAAAACCGCCGAAACCCGGCGAAGCCCGGCAACATGCCGCGAGGCACGCGCCACCTGGAAGGACTGCGCCGCCTGCTGGGCGTTCACCGCCTGGCCGGAGTCGCCGCCCATCGACAGGGGCACGTCCTGCTGCCCCTGCGGGCTCTGCGCCGCCCCGTAGCCCTCGGCATAGCCCTTCACGTACGGGCTGACCCCCGAGGAGTTGTCCGCGAACAGCGGGCGCTCCCCCGCCGATCGGTCGGACCGGCCCGCCGCCTGCCCGGCCGCGAAGTCGGAGGCCTCCGGGGAGGCGTTCTGCGACCACGGGTCCGGGGAGGTCTCCGCCGAGTTGTACGGCGGGTTGATGTCGTCGGTGCTCTGGTGCGGCTGGCTCCAGGTGTCGGCCTGCCGGGTGATCGCGGCGGTGACCTGGCCCCCGTCGTCGGCGCGGGGCTGCGTGCGGCCCTGGGCGTACCCCTGGGCGTAGGCCGCCAGGTAGTGAGGGTGCAGGTCGGGCCGGCCGGTCGCCCTCGCGTACTCGGCCTTGCTCAGGGCAGGGCGGCCGGTCAGCCCGTGCGTCAGGCCGGCCAGGTTGTTCCACGCGCGCAGGTACTTGCCGTGCTGGATCTTGTTGGACCCGAAGTCGTCCTGGTGGCGGGCACCGCGCCCGTTGGCGGCGTCCGCCTCCCCCAGCGCCTCGGCGTGCCCACGGTCCATCGCCAGCGCGATGCACCGGACCAGCGCGCCCTTGGTCACCCAGCCGAACACCGGGTCGTACTCGGTCTGCTCCTCCGGGGGACGGCCGCCGCGCGAGGGGTTGGTGAATCCCTCGCCGTAGGGGTCGTAGTGGGTGCCCTCGTCGCTGAGCCCTGACTCGGTGCCCGGGTCGAGGCCCCGGGCGAAGGAGGGAGCCTCCCGCCGGGGGGCGGACGGCTCGTAGCTGCGGGTCGGCCGGGGCTGCCGGGGGCGCTGCGGCCGTGCCTGGCCGGGCTCGTCACCGTGTACCCACTTGTGGAAGCGGTCGGAGTCGAAGTTGCGGTTGCCGTTGGGGGTGAAGCCCGCTCCGGCGTGCATCGTATCGGCGATGGCCGGGTAGACGTGGTGCTGGAAGTCCTCCTCCGACACCTCGCCCCGGTGCCGGACGTTGCGGAGCATGTCGGCGACTGCCTGGTAGTGACCGCGCGAGTAGCTGGTCTGCCGCCCACGGCTGCGCCAGGAGTAACCGGACGGGTCGGTGGCGGCGCGCTCGAACAGGTCCCGGTCCACCCCTCCCATGCCGCTGGTCGCCTGCGGCAGGTCACGGGCGAAGGAGCGGGCCACCGGGCCGCGCACGTGCTCGGGCATCCCGGAGATCGCCGAGGCGAGGTCCTCGTAGTGACGGCGGCCCCAGGCGACGGCCTCCACCTGGAAGGCCCCTGTGCGCGGCTGCGGGCCGCCCGGACCCGTCGACCACTGCTGCCCGAAGGTGGAGGACGGGGCGTTGTCGCCGAGCGGGAACGCCACTCCCTCGGGGAGGTCGTCGTCCTGGGGGACGGGCTGGTTGTTGGGGTCGACGACCTGCTGGATCTGCGGCAGGCCGGAGGCGGCGGTGCGCGCCATGCCCTCCACCTGGTGCTTGATCTCGCCGCAGTAGGCGTCGGGGTCGCGCTTGTCCGAGTTCTCGCTGGTGCAGTCGCTGAAGTCCTCGTACCCGGCGAAGGGCGCGCCCTTGCGCATCGCCAGGAAGTGGCCCGGCGGCAGGAAGCTGGTCGTCACGTTCCCCTCCTACTTGCCGACGGGGGCGACGTGGTACTCCCTCGCCATCTCGTTGATGTAGTTGACCACCTTGTCGTGCGGCTCGTTCGTCCGGCCGATGTCGTGCTTGGCGTTCCTCACGTCGGCAGCGCTGCCGACCGGGAACTTGTCGCCGGGACCGGGCAGGTGGTGAGGCGCGCTCTCCCGCTCGTGCTCGGTGACGCCGCCCGCCGCCAGTCCCCTGGCCCCTGTCCGGGCGTGGCCCCTCGGGTGCTTGGCGCACGCGCAGTCCGGGTTGGTGCAGTCACCGCAGGGAACCCCCTTGCAGGCGGTGCAGGACATCTCGGCGAGGACCGGGCGCACCACGGCCATGAACCCGTGCAGCACGGCGGTGTCGTCCAGGGTGCGGTCGCTGCTCCCCCAGGCGGCGGTGAAGCGGTTGTGCGCCTCGCCAAGCTCGGCGGCCGAGTGAGACGCGGTGATCGCCCGCAGGCCCTCCCGGACGCCTACCGCCTCGCACTGGGCGGCGCGGCGCGCCTGGTCGATGTCCATCGTGTAGCCGACGGCCACCGAGGCGGTGTGGGAGAAGTCGCCGCACGCCTCGTCCGGCCAGTGGGCCGAGCCGCACTTCTGGTGGAACGGGTGCATCACCTCGGCGCTCGCCATCCCCCAGCGGTACCCGAACGGGTCGGGGGCGGAGTAGCCGGCGACGGCCTGCCGGCGGTCGGCCCCGGCGTCCTGCATGGTGCCGGCCACCGGGTTGGGGTGGCTGGAGGCCATCGAGTCGGTCGCGGCCGGGGTGGTCGGCAGGGTGCCGGGCGGTCCCAGCGGCACCTCCGCGTAGCTGTCGGCCGTGTCGAACATGGTGGTGTGGCTGTCCGGGCGCTCCGGGCCGGTGCCGAAGCCGGAGCCGCCGTTCTGCTGCTGCATCACCTGCTGGATCAGCGGGGCTCGCTGGGAGGAGGCCTGCGAGTCGTGGTCGAACCCCTCCACCTGGTTGAACGGGTCCTGGTCCGCGCCGAAGGTGGGGAACACCTCGGTGGGGTACGGCGTCGGCGCGGGGGCGTTGTTCGGGTCGATCGTCTGGTCGATCTGCGGCAGGCCGCTGGCTCCCTCGCGGGCGTCCAGGTAGGAGACCACCGAGATGAACTCGTCGGCCGCCTGGCCTGACCGGCTGCCGTAGGCGGAGGCGAGGGTGCGTGCCCGGCCGTACGCCTGGGCGGCCAGCTCCTCGCGGTCAGCGCGCAGCTCGGGGGGCAGGCCCCGGTACCAGGTGGACGCCTCGGCGATCATCGCGGTGCGGTAGTCCAGGGAAGGCTCCCGGACCTCGGCCAGCCAGTCGGTGGCGGCGGTGTGGTGCTCGTGGACGGGGACCGGGGTGAGGCGCTGGCCGGCGATGCGCGCCCCCAGGTCGGTCTCCCGGTCCAGGGCGGCCCGGTGGCGCTGGCTGCTGTCGAAGTCCTCCAGGGCGGCGATGGCCCGCGCCAGGGGCTGCCCTCCTGCGTCCGATGCCTCGCGGATCGTCCGCATGAGGTCGCTGCGGTCTGTCATGAGCCCTCCCGTGGGTTCCTGCCCCTTCTGCGGCCAGGTCACGGGATGGGGTCAAAGGGCGGTAACGGAGAGGTAACGATGCTGGCAGACGACTCGATAACGTCCATGATCACGGAAAGGTCACAGCCGCGAAGGGGCGGCATCCGCCCGGCGTCCACGAAGTCGAGCCACATGCCGGCCACCTCGGAGGCCGCCAGGCCGCCCTTCACCCGGTCAGCGGCCCAGCCGGGCATACGCCCGTACCACTGCTTCCTGCCGGAGTCGGGCTTGCGCACCGGCTCCAGGCCCAGCTCGACCGCCCTGGCGACCAGGGCGCGGATCTGGGACCGGGTGAGGATCACCCGGGTGCCCGCGTCGAGGATCTCCCGGGCGACCGCCACCGGGTCGTTGCCGTCGTCGCGGCGGGCCGCCGCGTCCGCGCTGGCGCACCCCTGGTGCAGCTTGCGCCCGTAGAAGTAGAAGTACTCGTCCCCGAGGACGAACTCACCCTTGCACTCGTCGCAGGTGATCCCCGGTTCCCTTGCCGTCGCCGTCGCCACTGAAGCCTCCCAAGGCTTCCGTGGCGAACTGGCCCTCCTCGTCCGGGTAGATCCCGTAAGCGGCCAGGATCGCGGCCGAGAGCTTGTCGGCGGCGGTGGCGGACAGCCGCCGCAGGAAGGCCCGCGCCTCGTCGAAGGCCGGGGACACGCCGTCCCGGGCCACCTTCCCGTCGAGCAGCTCCAGCATCGCGTCCGCCTGGCGCAGGTCCTCCGCGAGCGGCCAGATGTCTTCCCGGCCAGGCCACTTGCGCGGGTCCGGTCCCTCGTGGACCGGGACCTCCTCCGGGTTCGCGCTCACGCGGCCGGGACCTTATATACCGAGGCGAGGGCTTCGATGGCCGCGTTCTTCCACTCGGGGACCTCGCGAGCTGAAAGCCGCATGATGTAGCTCGGGTGAGGCAGCGCCAGGAGCCTGCGGCCGTTCAGCTCGTGCCAGTGGAAGCGAGACTCCTCGAACCGGCCGATGGAGTCAGCGCCCAGGCCGCGCCAGGCGACCGACCCGGCGGCGACGACCACGACGGGATTGACGGCATCCAGCTCGGCGGCGAGGCGCGGCTGCGACGCGGTGACCTCGAACGGGTAGGGAGTGCGGTTCCCGGGCGGACGCCACAGGACCACGTTGGTGACGTAGCACAGCTCCCAGGGGACCTCGGCCCTGGCGAAGATGTCCTGGAGGAGCTTCCCGGCGGGGCCGGTGAACGGCCTCCCGGTGCGTTCCTCCGTAGCGCCCGGGGCCTCGCCGACGACGGCGAGCGCGCCGTGCGGGCCGTGCCCGCGCACCATCTCCCGCCCCTCGGCCAGCCGGGCGAAGAGGGGATTGCCCGCGTACGCCTCGTACAGCGCGTCCAGTGACTGCTGCTCGCTCATGTGTCTCCTCCCGGGAACCAGCGGGCCGGGCGGCTCGTGAGAGCGCCCGGCCCGGGGCGGCGGTCATCGGGACCGCCGCTGCAAGGAACAAGCAGCCGTCCCTCCCCGCGTACGCCCGTGGGGAGGGGGGACTACCAGGAACTCCAGGATAATACAGCTTTTCTTGACAGCACAAGGGGTCAGGCGAGGCTCGTCAGTTCCTTGTAGCCCTCCTGCGGGAAGTCGCCCTCGCGCCGCGCGGTCCGGGCCGTCGGGTGACCCTTGGTGGCCTTGCGCCACTCCGGGTACCGCTCGCCCCACTGGCTGGTAACGGTGCCCCCGGTCATCACGATGACGTAGCCGTCGGGCTGCACCTCGAATGGGGAGCTGAGCAGGTCCATGTGGTCGTACGGGGCTCCGGCGGCGTCCGGGTCGAACCAGGCCGGGAACACGAAGTCGGACACCGTGCCGGTCACCTCGGTGCCCTCCTCGGTCCGCACGGTCATCTGGTAGGAATCGCTCTCCACCGGGTCGCCCACCTCGCGGGCAACCAGGGAGCCGTCGGCCCGCTGCGCCCAGCCGTTGCAGGCGGCGTCGCCGAGCGTCTCCAGCACCTCGTGCGACAGCACCGAGCACACCGACAGCTTGCCGGCGAGGATGCCGCCGCCGTTCTCCAGCACCGGCTTGGCGAACACCCGTCCGTAGACGCTGGCGTCCGGTCCCTCGGTGTGCCAGCCGAGGTCCCCCGCCTGGTCGGCGTTGTCGAGGATGCCGATCATCGCGTCGTAGTGCAGCACCGAGGGCTGCTTCAGGAAAGTCACCATGGACGGCTGCACCCCCCACGCGGGAGCGAAGTGGTCGCGCGCCTGGCGGTCGACCAGGAGCGTCATGGCGTAAGCGTCCTGGTCGGTGACCGAGGTGCTCAGGTTCTGGACGGCGATGATCAAGGCTCCTCCGTGACAACAGGGCGGTCGGGGGCGTTGCTCGCCCAGCGCCAGCGGTGCTCGTCCACCAGCCGGTGGTCCTCGGCGATCCTCGCCGGGTCGTTCGTCTTCACGTTCAGCAGCTCGATGATGACGTTGCCGCGCTCCAGGAACGTGCAGTCCTTCACCGGCTCGCTGGACCAGCCGTCGGCCAGCTCGATGAAGTCGCCGGGGCGCGGCACGGCGTGCACCGAGCGGGTGGTCTCCATGCAGTAGATCCCCGCAGGGGCGGGGGCGCTGACGTACAGGTGCCGCCGGACGGTGACCGGGATCACCCGGCCGCCCTCCGCGCCTCGTCCTTCCAGTTGATGGAGTGGCCGCCGGCCCACTGCATCATGACGCCGACGAACCGCTTCGCGGCGTCGCTCCACCGGGACTCGTCGCCCTCGGCGATCAGGCGGCCGTCCTCCTCCCGGAGGATCAGCAGCATGGTGCTGCCGTCGGCGGAGGGGATCTCGATCCGCCACGGCGGCGGGGCCAGGTTCGCGGGGGCGATGTTGCCCTGCATGACCGGGCCGGACGGCGTGAGGCGCTTGCGCATCTCCTCGGGGTACTGGGAGGTCACGGCGTCACTCCTGGGATCTTGGTGAAGTCGGCGAACGGGTCGGGGTCGCGGGCCATCTTCTCCCAGCCGGGGTTGTCCTTCTCCCACCGGGCTCGGCGGCGGATCGCCTCCGGGAGGGTCCTCGGGCAGTGCGGGCCGGGGTGCAGCTCGGCCAGGGAGCACCAGTGGTCGATGAGGCCGTCGGGGGTCTGCTGTTCCCGGCAGGTGCGCTGCGGGAACTCGGCGAACTTCACCTCGGGCAAGTCGTCGCTCATGCAGCCCTCCCTGTCAGCGGGAAACTTACCACGTCGTCCCCTCGCTTCACGTGCAGGTGAGTGAACCTCAGCGGCACCGCCGGGTGCGGCTCCGGCAGCTCGTCGCCCTCCTGCATGTAGGTCAGCGTGATGTGCGGCTTCCAGTCCTTGTGCTCGCTGGCGGAGAGGTCCTCCAGCAGGCGGCGCAGGCGGCCTACCCCGCCGATGTAGGCCGGGACGTAGGCGGGGACCTTGCCGTCGCTGCTCGCGCTGGGCGGGAAGATGCCGATCCCCCTCAGCACCCCCTCCAGCGGCGGGCACTGGGCGGCGGCGGCCCTGGCGCGCCTGCACGCCTCCTCGAACGCCTTGTCGCTGAGACCGGACCCGAGGTAGACGATGGTGACGTGGTGGTCGTCCACCCCGCCGGGCACCGGCCGCACAGTGCCCGGCGGGAGATCGAGGTAGATCATCCCGCTGCGGGGCTTCAGGTCATAGCCTGCGGCGGCAGTCCGGCCAGGGCGCGCCTCCCGGCAGCCGGGGCACCCCAGCTCGTGCGCGAGGCCCAGGTCGTGCCGCTCGCGCACGACGCGCAGCGGGTGAGCTGAGCGCCTGTCCCCCTCGAACTCGCCCTGGGGGTCGTCCTCGTGCGGCCCGGTCGGCTCTACCTCGTACACGTGCGGGTAGGTCGTCCAGCCGGGAGAGTCCTCCTCGTTCAGGTACCTGGAGCCTTCCTCTGCCCACCTGGCCGCGTCATGCGGGGACCTGGTGAAGAAGACGTGCGGCAGCGGCCCGTCGTCCGCGTTCACCGGGTCATGGCCGGGCTCAATGAGGTCGTCCTCGGCGAGCCGGAACGGCGAGCCGTGGTACCAGCGCTCCACGGCCCCGCCGCGCGCCCACGGCTTCAGGGTGGCCTCCTCGTTCCTGCGGAACTCGTCTTCGCGGTCGAGGCGCTCCTGCTCGAAACGCCTCTCCATGTCGGCCCGCTCGTGAGCCTTGCGCCGCTCGGGGTGCCGGGCGTACTCGGAAGCCTGCGTGGCGCGCTCGGCCGGGGACAGGCCGGTCAGCGGGAAGCTGTGCACCTCGTCGCCCCGGCGCACGTGCACGTGGGTGAACGACACCCCTACCTGCGGGTGCGGCCCCGGGTCGGGGTCGTTGCCGGTGAGCTGCGCCCTGGTGACGTGCGGGGTGTACTGCTCGTAGTGCGCCCGGTCGAACTCGCCGAACTCCTGCTGGAGCCGGTGCACGCCGGGGATGCGGGCCGGGACCACCGCGACGCGGCGCTTGTCCGACGGAGCGCCCGGCGGGAACGTCAGGTGGCCGCCGAGCGTGCCCCGCAGCGGCGGGTACCGGGTGGCCGCCTCCCTGGCCCGGTCGACCACCTTGGCGAAGTCTTCATCGCCGATCGCCCTTGGCAGGTAGGCCAGCGCGATGTGGTGGCCGCCCTCCTGCCCCTGGTACGGCTCGACCGTCCCGTGGGGAACGTCGAGGTACACCATCGCGTTGCCCGGGGTCCTCCTCGGGCGCTGCTGGCCGCCGGAGGGGGCTGCCGCCTCGCGGCGGATGCCGACGTCGGAGTAGTCGGTGGCCCCGCTGCCCCGGTAGGCGACCGGGACGTGGCGGCCGACCGGGTGCCAGGTCCATCCCGGCCCGTTGCGCTCCGGGTGCAGCGGGGCGATGGCCCCGCGCTCGTCGGCGTCCGGCTCGCCTACCCAGGCTCCCTCCACGTGCACGGTCTTCCCAGGATGCAGCCGGACCTCCTTCTCCGACGGCATCGACTCGTGCTTCCCGCTCCACATCGGGTGGGACCGGGGGATCGCCTGCGCCTGCGGGTGCTCGACGCGGGCCTGCCAGATCACCGGGTAGCGGCCCTCGTGCTGCTGGCCGGTGATCACCTGGTGCGGGACCACCGACCAGTGGATGCCCACCGAGTCAGGGTCGTGCGGCGAGTCGTCCTCGAAGTCGCGCCGCTCGCCGCGCCAGATCCGGGTGCCGGGCACCGGGTTCCTGGCCAGGTCGAGCTGCGGGTCCCGGTGGCGGCTGTACGGGGCGGCGACGGCCTCCTCCTGCTCGGGCGGCATCGGCGGCAGGTGCGACTGGTCCGGGGGCATGTGCGGGCTCCGGCCGCTCCCCGGAAAGTCGCGGGACAGCCCGGTGGCGTGGCGGTGGTGCGCCACCTGCGTCACCGCGTCGGGGTAGCGGTCGCGCATCTCCTGCGCCGCGTCCCCGTGGCCCGCGCCGTCCAGCATCAGCGCCTGGTGCCAGACGAAGCCCCCGCCGTGATCACGGTCGTCGGGGTCCATCTGCGCCGGGTCGGGGTCCCGGTGGCCGCCGGCCTGGCTGGCACGCGCCGCCGCCTGGAGGGCGTGCCGACGGATGGTGACGTGGTGCGCCGCCTCGTGCGCCAGGGTCAGCGCGTTGTCCTGCTCCGGGTGCAGCATGACGCCCAGGCTCCCGTCCTCGCCGGTCGCCGGCTGGGACACCCGCTGCTCCGGGTGCGGGTGCGGAGCCGCCCACGCCCGGCCGCCTTCCTCGTCGGGGATGATGAAGGACGCCCGGTGCAGCATCTGCCGCAGCACTGGGGTGCGCTCCTCCCCCAGCGGCCGGGTCAGGTCCGGGTAGGCGCTGCGGAGGTGATCCTGGAGGATGGACACCACGGCCCGGTTCGGCTCGCGCTCGGCCTGCTGCTGCCACTGCGGTGCGGCGGCGGCGGCGGTGCGGCGGCCGGACGGCGGCGTCTCGTCCGGTTCCTCGTAGTCCTCGTCCAGCGGGTGGCGGGCGAGGCGGTGCGGCTGCGCGCCGGGGATGAACAGGTGCCGGTGGTCAATCCAGTCGCCGACGCGCCGGACCTTTTGCAGCAGCGGCTCCCCGTCGTAGCCGACGCCGGACATCTCGCCTCGCACCAGGTGGCCGGTCTCCCCGGGCCGGTCGTTCCCCTGGCGGCGGTTCTTCTCGGCCTTCAGGACGCGCCCCCGCATCTCCTCCTGCGGGTCGTTGCCGTACTCTTCGGTAGGGATGTCGCAGTCCTCGTCGCAGCTCTCGTCGTGCTCGTGGTCCCGGTCCAGCCCGTGGCCGATCACCGGCTCCCCGTGCCGGTCCAGGTCGTAGGCGCTGACTCCCCACTCGTGGTAGCCCCCCGCCGGGCTGAACGACCGCTCGTTCTCCGGCCAGTGACCGAACCGCAGGTAGACACCGCTGGTTTCGGAGCCGCTGGTGTCGGGCTGCCAGGAGGCCGTCTTCGGCTCTGCGGCTGCTGTCGTACCGGGCAGCTCGCCGCCGTGCTGGCGGTGGTAGTCCAGCACCCGGTCGCGCACCTCGTCGGGCTCGTCGTGCTCGCTGGCGTCCTCCCAGGTGCGCTGGTGAGGCTCCGGCTCAGCCCGCCACGGGGCGATGTGCTCGACGTGGGTGACCTCGATGTCGTCGGGGTCGGCGATGGCCGAGATGCTCTTCGGCGCGCCCCTCGGCCAGTCCTGGTGCTTCTGGATGGCCTTCGTGGATGCCTCGCCGCCCCGGGTGGCGTCGGTGTCGTACGGTCCCTCCACGCCGTTGCCGTAGGTGATCCCGTGGTGCCCCTGCTCGCGCAGGTGCGCCTTGAAGCCCGCGAGGATCTCCGGCATGTGCGGGTGCCACTGGAGGAGCGACTGCGCCTTCTGCCCCAGTCGCCAGCGCTGTCCCGGGTCACCGGGAACCTGGGAGAAGTCGCGGTGCGTGCCCTCCTGGTCGGAGTAGTTCCACGCCATGGTCCCGTTGAGCTTGTCGTCGTGCCAGTGCGGGTAGTGCCCTGAGGCCCAGTCCGCCATCGCGATGTTGAGGTGGTCCTCGGTCGGGAAGTGAGCAGGGCTGCCGCCGCGCAGCCGGGCGTGCACGATCGCGGCGGAGGTACTGGAGATGCCGCCCCCGGCGAACTTGTGGCCCACCTCGTGCAGAGGGCTGAAGTGGACGCCCAGGTGCTGGTTCGGCTGCGTCCACCCGGAGTTCATCACCCGCTGGTCCGGCGGGAGGGCCGCCCGCTGCGCCTCGTCGGAGTACTTGCGACGGCCGCTGAAGTCCGGCTCGCCCCGGGTCCCGTGGAACCAGATGTACGCCCAGTCGTCCCGCCCGCCGAACTGCGGGTCTCCGTGGTAGGGGTTGCGCAGGTACCCCTGGGCCGCCGTCCTGGTCAGCGCCAGCTCCCTGATGTGGTCCAGGACGTGGCGCGGGGCGTAGGCCAGCCACTTCTCGGTCAGGTTGGCAGGGTCGTCCCAGCCGGTGCCCTCCGGGGAGAACGCCTGCGAGCGCCCGGCGTGCAGCCGGTCCCACAGCGCCCTGGCCTCGCGGGTGCGGGCCGGCTCGGGCATCCGCAGGATCGCGCGGGCCTCGGCCGCGACTGCCCTCGCCTGGGCGAGGAAGGCCGGGTCGAAGTCGGCGATCGTGTGCCCCGGCAGGTGCGGCGGCTGCACCGACCAGCGGCCGTGCGTCAGGTCGTAGGCGGCGTACGGGCGGATCTGGGTGACGTCCCAGGCCCGCTGGTTGCAGAACCCGGTCAGCGCCCACGTGCCGCCGAACGACGGCCGCCAGTGGTCGTCGTTGAAGTGCCGGTGGAACGCCGCGTTCAGCACTGAGGCCGCCGTCCCGGCGTCCGTCCCCTCGAAGGCGCTGTGCCGCTGCGCCTCGCGCAGGTCGATCGCGACGATGACGTCCAGGTCGCGGGCGGTGCCGTTCGGCCGGGGGCCGGCCCACTCCGACACCGCGCCGCCGAGCAGGTACACCCGCGTCCAGTCCTGCCAGTCGCTTCCGGCCAGGCCGGAGTCGGTCCGGATGCACTGGTCGAGGCGCGTCATCACGCAGTGACGCACGTCCGGCCGGAGACGGCCGTGCTCGTCGAACAGGTCCTGGTCCAGCCCGGTGGTCGGGCCGAAGATGCCCGAGCTGGGCTGCCACCGCACGGCCTCCCTCGGCGGGTGCACCCGCTCCAGGTGGGCGGCCGACGGGACGACGGCGGAGATCGAGCCGTAGTCCTCCCCGTCGTTCCGGTAGAAGTAGCCGCGCCGGGCCTGCCCCCGGGTGATCTGGGCGCGCATCCGGCCGTTGGCGTGCGCGTCGTCCATCGGGATGGCGGGGTGGTTGGTCATCGGGCCGGTGATCCGCACCGGGAAGATGCCCGGCCGCGCGTCCATCGGCACCTGGTGTCCGGTCGAGTACGTCGCCCGGCCCGACGGGTAGCGCGGTGCCTCCAGCTCCCGCTCGGCCCCGGTGACGGTGTAAGGCTTCAGGAGGGTCTTGCCGTACTCGCGGGTGCCGTCCCAGTCGCCTTCCAGGGGGGTCCCGATGCGGGCGTTCAGCGCCTGCCGGGCGGACTCCTCGGTGCCGACGTGAAGGCCGTAAGCCTGCCTACTCTGCTGGTCCCAGGTTCGCTCGTCCGGTGTCCCGTGGTAGAAGATCCAGTCGCTCTGCCCGGCCGTCACCGCCCTGGCGGCAGGGCGGGACGGCGCTAGCGATTTGGGCGGTGATCCTCGCACGATGCTTCCGGGGGCAGCCGCCTCACCAGGTCCTCTGCGTCCTGCGCGGCCCTGGACGCCTGGGCTGCCAGGTCGTGCACCGCGTCGCGCACCGCCGGGTGCAGCGGCATCTCCGACAGCATCTCCGACATGGCCGCCAGGCCGTCGCGGAGGGCCAGGAACAGGTAGGGCAGCGCCCGTGCCATGCCGGCCGCGTCCCCGGGCTCCTCAGGCTCCCAGGCGGCCAGCAGGTCGCGCACGTCGGCCGCCGCGCCCAGGGCAGGCGGCGGGGCCACGTCGTAGACCGGGATCAGGGCGGCCCTGGGCGCGGCGAAGTGGGAGACCACCGGGTGGGAGCCGAACACCGGGTCGTGCCCCTCGGGGTAGTCGTGCTGGTGCTCTGCCCACTCGCTGTCGTGCATGCTGGCGTGCAGCTCGCTCGGGCTGCCGCCGTACCCGGCCGAGGATGACCCGTGCTGGGTCCTGATGTGCTCCTCCAGCTCCTCGCGGGAGCGCGGCGGGGCGGCGTAGGGGACGTGCTGCCAGGTGGCGGCGGTGCCGGCGTCCACGCCGTGCTCGTTGGGCGGCTGCTGGAAGCCCATCTGCGGCTCCCACTGCGGGTGCCCGGCGGGCATCGTGTACTGGCGGCGCGGCGGCACGACGGGAGCCCGGTTCACCCCGTGGACCTCCTCGTCGGGGTGCTCCTCCTCGTGCATGTCCTGCGCGTGGTCCTCGTCCTCGGCGTGGTAGACGCGGGTGTGCTGGCCCCCTTCGTCGTCGTGCGAGTGCACCTCGAAGTGGTGCTCCGGGTCGCCCTCCCGCAGCTCCTCCGCGTCGGGTCCCTGGTAGCCCTGGTGGCCGGGCAGGTGGCCCTCCGGGTCCATCACCGTGTAGAGGTGATGGTCGAGGTACCGGCGGTTCTGCTCGTGGTCGCGCTCGTGCTCCGCCTCCAGGTCGGGCTCGTCGTGCCGCAGCTCGTTGATGTCGTACCCGTGGTGCTCCACCAGGTGGTGCTCGGCGTCGAAGTCGGTTCGCGGCCCCCAGTGCATCGTGACGTACTGGCCGTGCGGGGTGTGGCGGTAGCTGCCTGTGTCGGGGAGGGTGTGCTCCCCGTGGTGCTGCTCGTGCGCCTCCTCCAGGGCCTGGGCGTAGGGGTCGTGTCCGTGGGTGTACGTCGGCAGCTCGTACTCCGGCATCGCGTGCTGGGGGAAGCCGTGGTCCTCCCGCAGGTGGCGCTCGGCGTCGGCGAAGTCGACGCTCCTCCCGTGGAAGTGCGCCGAGCCGTTCTCCCGGTGCTCGGCTACCGCGTCGTCGTGCGCCTGCCGCTCCTCGTTCTCCGCCTGCCACTCGGGGTGGTGGGCGGTGTCGGACAGCATCCGCTTGTGGTCGGCCCACCCGGCGGGAGCGCCGTGCTGCTCGGCCGAGCGGGCGCGCTCGTCCTCCTGCTCGTGCACCCGGCGGTGCAGTGCGTCCATGCCAGCGTAGAGCTGCCGGTCATGGTGCGGGTGGTCCCACGGCACTGAGTCGCGCACCTCCTGGAGGCCGCGCCGTACCCCGCCGCTGCCGGCGTGGAACCCGGTGAGGTGCTCCTCCAGCGAGTTCAGGCGCGGCTGGGTGTTTTCCCGGTCCAGGCCCCGGTAGAAGTCGAAGTGCCCCGGCGGCTGGTGCTCCCCGCGTTCCTCGAAGTGCGCGACCACGGCTGCTGTCACCTGGGTTCCCTCCTCGTCGTCCGGCACGCGGCGGATGACCCGCAGCGGATGCTCCGACTTCCACTCGTCGCCGTTGTAGCCCATCGTCACGTCGCCGGTCGGCTCTACCTCGTACACGTGCCCCCCGGCGTCACGGGCGTACGTCCGTGCACCTGCCAGGCTCGTCGTGAAGTGCACCCGCTGGGAGCGCGGCCCCTCGTCGCCCCAGGGATTGGTCGGCATCCCCTTGCGGATCATGCTGCCCGGCTGGAGTCTCTTGCTGCGGCTGCCGTGGTAGAACGGGCCGCTGACCTCCTGCTCGGCATCTACGTAGCCGCCTTCAGGCCCCTGGCCGTACGTCTGGTGCCGCCAGGTGAACGACGGGACGCGCGGCCCTTCCGCTGTAGGCAGCCCGGCCGCCGACAGGCGGGTAATGTCCCCGCCGGGCGCAGGCAGCTCGACAGGGCGGCTGGCGGCGGGGTCAGTGAGCACGCGGTTGAACCTGTGCTCGCGGATCTGCCGGGCCATCGGGGAGTCCTGGGGCATCTGGACGCGGCCAGGCCCGGTGAACTGGTGCTCGTCACGGTGCCACTGGCTCACCAGGTCACGCGCCCCGTCCCAGCCGATCACCGGGTGAGTGGGCGAGTCAGTGAAGTGGCTGAACAGGTCCCCGCCAGCGGCGCGGCTACGCTCGTACTCGGCGTGGTTCATCTCAGCGGCCTCGCGGTCGACGCGGGCCTGCTCACCGCTCTGGTGCGCCGGGTAGGTCTCGCCGCAGTTCCTGCACCGGGCGACGCTGCTCGGTACCGGGGTGCCTTCCGGGTCGCCGAGGGTGAACCGGAGGGCTTCTGCCCCCTTCTCGCCGAACGCCGGCTCACCGCAGTGCGGGCACGCCGCTTCCGGGTGGAGCGTGTAGTTCGACTGCTCCTCGTTCTCCTCAGGCGGCGGTCCCACGGCCGCCGTGTGCTCCGGGTGCTCGCCGAAGTCGTGCCTGCGCCAGGCCGATTCAGGCTCGTCGTGGAACTTCCACGACACCCCGGACACGTGCACGGGAGTCCCCTCGCGCAGCGGGATCTCCTCGTCGTCGTGGTAGCCCATGCCGAACACGTTCTGGTCGGCGAGGGTTTCCGGGTCGGTCTCGATGTCCTCGCGGTCGGGCTTGCGGGCGTGCACCACCACGTTCATGTCGTGGTCTCCGGGAGTGCGGTAACCGCCCGTGCCGACGTCGGCGTAGTGCCGGGCCTGCTGCTCGTTGCCGGTCCAGTGGGTGCCGAAGTCGCCGAGGTGGTGGAGCACGGTCCTGGCGGCGGACTCCCCGGCGGGAACGCCCCGGAGCATGTGCATGTGGTGGCGGCCCTGCGAGCCGTCGTCGTCGATCCGCATGCCCCGGTGCACCGTCGCCGGGATGCGCGGGTACTCCTCGTCCCAGTCGGTGTGCGTAGTCTCGTGCCGTTCCGATTCCTCGGGGTCGTCGTGGAACGTGGCCTCTCCCTCGTGCGCGGTGCAGGCGTGGCAGAGGTAGCCGCCGTGCCCCGGGTGACGGTAGCGGCCCTCGTCGTCCTGGTTCCCGTACTCGGGGTGGTCCCAGGTCTGGACCGGCGGGACATACGCTTCCTCGGTCTCCTGCCGGTGCCGGACGCGCTTCAGCGGGTCCTCCGGGTTATGGCGGCCGGAATCCAGGGTGTTCAGCGTAGGGTCGGGCTGCGCGTGGAACAGCTTCTGCTGGAAGCCGGGGCGGACGGGGGAGCCCGGCTCGGCGAAGTGGGCGACCACCGGGGGACGGCGGCCGTCCAGGTACCCGCCCGGGAACCTGTCGGCATGGTCCTCTACCCCGGGCAGCTCCTCCTGCCCGGCCTGCGGCATCCGGCGGCGCTGCATCTCCGCCTCGTCGCGTCCCATGCACGGGTGGCCGGCCGCGTGATGCTGGGTGATCTCCGCCTGGCCTGGGTGGAAGACGACCGCCGACAGGGCGTGATGCTCTCCGGGGTCCTCGGCGTGATCGGCCTCAAGCTCGTTGCCGTACAGGATGCCGTCATGCCCCTGGGCCTGGAGGCGCTCGCGGAACCGGCGGGCGATGCCGTCCTTGTCCGGGTGGCTGGCCAGCCACTGGGCGCGCTTGCGCTGCCCTGGGTGAGAGGCGGCGAACAGCCCCTGGATGGGCCGCTCGTCCTTGCCGATCAGCGGCTGCTTGTCGTCATGGCGGAAGCGGGCTGTCAGCGGCCACTCCTCGCCGTCGGAAGTGGTGTCCGGGTCGTAGTCCTCGCTGTGCGGGTCCTCGTCCTCGTAGCCTTCCCGGAAGTGGTTCGCGATCCAGTTGCCGGCCCTGGCCTCGTGCTCGTACGCCTCGTTGTCCATGTCGTGCTCGGAGCCGTAGACCTTGGGGTTATGCAGGTGCAGCCGGGCGTGGACGACCGACTGCGGCTCGGCCTCCCGGTACCGGGTCTCCGGCTCGGGGCCGTACTCGCTGTCGTCCTCGCCGCTGGATGCCCCCTGCTGTGCGAAGTGCTCCGCCACCCCGTGGTCGGCGGCGAAGTGAGCGCCGAGGAAGGTGTTCCAGTGCGACAGGTGCCCGCGCAGCTCCTCGTCCTCGTGGTCATGGTGCTCCGGGTAGCTGAACCCGTGCATGAAGTCCTCGGGGCGGCCGTGCGTCCCGTGGAACCACTCGCCGCCCCCGGTGTGCGGGTTGGGCAGGCCCGGCTCGTACCGGGCGGCTACAGCGCTCACAGCGCCTCCTTTGACGCTGCCCTCAAGGGCGCGCAGGCCGCGCACGTACGGCTCCAGGTGGTCGTTCCCGCCGCGTGCGTAGTCGTCCCTCACCCACTGGTAGGAGCCGGTGCCGGCCGGGTCGTCGCGCATGTACCGCGCCGCGCCGTGCCACGGCTCGTGGACGGCCACGATCTGGCGCGGCGGGACGTCGCCGCGCATGATGACGTGATGGTAGCCGGAAGCCCAGTCCTGGACCTTGGCGTCGTCCCAGGTACGGTCCCTGTTCATCGCCTGCCAGGGCTCCTCGGCCTGCCCGGAGATCTCGCCCGGGTGGGCGTGGAACTCGACGACGGCGCGGCCCTCGGAGTGGTTGGCCAGGATGTCGTCGGGCCGCTTGGTGGAGGCCCACACGCCGGCCGACGGGTCGTCCAGGTTGCGGTCGCCGGCGTCGCCGCGTGCGTACTCGCGCAGCAGGCCGCGCTGGCGGATCGACGGGACGTTCTCCAGCGGGGTGTAGTGCCACAGCCGGACGTGGCCCCGGGGGATGGGGGCGGTGCCGGGGTCCGGGGGAAGCTCTTCGCGGGGCTCCGCTGCGGATGCGGTCACCCCGGGCTGGCCGCTCGCCCGCTCCGCGCGCAGCCGCTGGCGGCGCTCGGCGTTCTGCCTGTTGTACTCCGCGTTCATCTCCGGCGGCTCGTGGTCGCCGACGGCGGCATCGGACTTCCCGCCGCGCGGCCCCTTGCCCCGGTGGTTCTTCCCGCCGCTGAAGTGCACCAGGGCGCGCCTGACCGGCGGCCCGTGGTAGGACCACTCGTTGATGGAGTTGCCGTCGGTGCGGAGCTGGTCGGCGCGGGCCTCGAACCTGACCACCGGCCAGTCGTCTTCCGGGTTCGACTGGCGGCCATGGTCACGGGCGTACTCGGCCGAGGAGGACACCCAGTCACCGGGGCTGACGCTCCGGTGCGGCGACGGCAGCGAGCGGTACATCGTCACGCGGCGCGACGGCCAGTCCCTCGACCGCCTCACCTTGTCGTAGGAGTCCCAGGACCCGGGGCCGTCGTTGGCGATGTACCAGTCCGGGTGCTCGTGGATGTCGGCCGGGTAGGTTCCCTTCGTGCCGACCTCGTGCATCGCCTCGCCGCTGTCGGCGTCCGGCCCCTGGTGCTGCCCCCGGTAGCCGGCGTCCTCTGCGGCAGCCTCGAAGTGCCCCAGGAGGTCCCCGGGAACATCGCCGCCGCTCGCCGTCATGACAGCTAGGTTATCAATAAACCCCGTATTCGGGGTAGATGCACGGTCCTGGAACACGAGAGCCTCCCATGTCTTCCACGGGAGGCTCCGGTGCTCGAATGGCAGGTTCCGCTAAGAGGCTAGCAGCACGCCCTCGTCGTGATGGCCGGCATCGGCGGTGAATCCCTGGCACGGGGTGCCGTCGGGGCCTGCGTGGCAGCCCGCCGCCCGGCACGGGGTCCTGCCGTTGCTGTGCATGGTCAGGGGGTGATTGCACGTGGCGCAGCCGGCGGCGGCGGTGCTCACCACGAACCCCCCGGTCTTCACCGGCCTGTCGTCGTTCCTGCTCATGGGCATCTCCCTTCTGTTCCAGGGTAAAGCGGAGACGATCTTGTGTCACGAGCGGTGCCTGCGCATCGATCCCATTCCCGCCCCGTAACGTCCCTGCTGCGCCAGCCGCCCCGTGCGGGGCATCATCCCGGGGCGCATGCCACGGGCCAGCGAGCCCCGCCCGGTGGCCGACCCCAGCTCGGAGGCCAGCGGGTTCATCGTGTCGGGGGAGAAGCGGTCGAGGGCGTCGTGGCCGCCCGGCTGGCTCATGTGCGGTCGCTGGTTGCGCAGGTCCTTCGCCAGGTAGGCCTTGAGCTGCTCGCCGAGCAGCCGGGCGGTGACGATCGCCGCCGTGTCGGCGATGTCCTTGGTCTGCACCGGGCCGGACGACGGCGGCAGCACTTTCTGCACGCCCTCCGGCTTCTGGAGGAAGCGCAGCTCATCCTTCAGCTCCGCGTGCGGCGGGCAGTGAACGAACCCCATGTTCAAGGCCGTCTTGAACGTCTCGTAAGTGGTCCAGTTGAGCGGGCCGGTGGCCGTCCTCTCGTACACCATGATGTTCTTCTGGAGGTGGGCGGCCCGGACCATCTTCTGGAGCGCCTGCACCGAGGCGATCGAGTTCCACTGGTCAAAGGTGAGTTCATCCGGCTGGAATTTCATCACCACGTTGTCGAAGATCCAGTCGCGGATCTCGTCGTAGTCCAGGATGTGGTCCTCGAAGTCGGCCGGGTCCCAGAAGTGCACCAGGTCGAAGACCACGTGGTTCAGCCCGTCCGGCCCCGGCTCGCAGTGCGCCACCGAGAACCCGAAGCGGCAGTTCACCGAGGCCGGGTCACCGTGCGCGGTGTAGTCCAGGTACAGCGGGCCGCGCCCCTGCATCGTCAGCTCCGGTCGGCCGTACTTCGGGTCGCGCTCCAGCCAGGGGGCGAACATCTCGTCGATCTTCGCGGTGTTCAGGTAGGCGTCCAGGGCGGTCGCCCAGTCTGACCGGCGCTCCACTCGGAACGTGTCGGGGTTGGCCTTCTCCTCGCGGGCCATCTCCTCGTCGTACGCCTGGATCGCGCCCTTCAGCGCCTTCAGCAGCGGCAGGTTCTCCGGGTCGTACTCCCCCAGGTCCCCGGTGAAGCCGGGCGGGAACAGCGGCAGCAGGTGCGCCCGCTCCCAGTCCTCGTAAACCGCCCAGGACTCAAGCTGGACCATCAATTTGGTGGGGAACGCGGGCATTGTCTCGCCCGGCTCAGGGGCCGGCTCGCGGGTCAGCGACAGCTCCCACAAGTGATAGAACTCGCCGATCATCTCCCAGGTGCTGGAGGGCAGCACCACAAAGCCGTCGGTGCCGAACTGGTCGAGCGACGGCTTGGCGGCCGAGTAGACCACCCCGAACTCCCTGGTCACGCCGGCGTTCTTGACGTGGGCAGCCTCATCGAAGCCCAGGATGCAGCCGGCCGGGCCACGGGGGGCCAGCGGCGTCGACTCGCGGGGGATGATCCGGAAGGTGGCCATGTCGCGGGAGGAGGCGATCCCCCTCGCGGCGAGCTTCCGCATCCGCACGAAGTCGTAGGGGGCGTAGACGGTCAGGCTCTCGGCCAGCGCCTCGCTGATGTACTCGGTGAAGCAGGGGGCGGTGGTGATCACCGAGTACAGGTCGCCCCAGAGGTTCTCCTTGGCCTGCTCTTTCTTGCCCGCGAAGACGGCGCACGCGAGGGGCTTGTTCTCGTCGATGCCGTAGAACTCCTGGGGGTTCCCCTTGCTCATGTAGTTCCACAGCACGTAGGCCATGCACAGCGCGGCGATGTAGCCCTTCCCCGCGCGGCGGCCCAGGGCGATGATGAACTCGGGGAACCACTTGTAGCCGCGCTTCTTCAGGTAGGCGATCCGCTCGTACAGGTCCGGCTGGATGCCCTTGGTCTGCGCCGAGAACTTGTTGTCCGCCGCGTCCGGGTTGGTGTCCCGGAACCGCTGCTGCCACTCGGCGATCACCTGCCGGTCGTAGGCGGTGAACAGGTCGTCGCGCAGGAAGACGACCTTGATCAGGGTCGCCTGGCGGGGGTACAGGTTCGGCTTGCCGAGCCAGTCCTCGCCGATGATGAACGTGATCGGGTCGGGGACCGGCGGCCCGTCGAACCAGGCGAGCACGTCCAGCGGCCCGGCCTGCTGGGTCTCAGGTGCCTGCCACCTGCTGATCGCCATCCGCGCCTCCCGTTACTTCCGGGGACGGCGGGTGAGGCTCGTCGCACGGCACCATGACGCCGTGCCAGGAGACGCGGCCGTCCCCGGTGAAGTGGAAGCGGACGCTGGAGGCAGCCTCGATCTTCCCCCTGGCCTCCGCCGGGACGCGGGGATCGGCCAGGTGGACGGTGTAGAACTTGGCGAACAGCCTGCTCCTGGGCCTGAAGGCGTACCAGCCGGAGTAGCCCTCGCCGCGCGGCCCCATCCCGTCGGACTCCAGGATCTTCTTCTGCTCGCGGGTCAGGTCGGCCGCCGCGACGTACTCCAGCGCGCCGTCCGGCCGCTGCTCCCCGGTGAAGTGCGAGAAGCAGTGCAGCAGGCCCGGGTCGCGGGGCAGCAGGTTCTCAACGTAGAACTTGTGCGGCCACCCGTACTTGCGGTCGGCCCACGAGGCGTAGGGGCCGCCGGGATCGTAGGGGTGCTCGGGCTCGGCGTGCAGCCGGAAGTGCGCCTCCCACCCGGTGGCGTCGCAGCCGAGGCACTTGCCCTGGGGGACGATCTCGGCGGCCAGGTCCTCCGGGTGAATCGAGCCGCAGTACGAGCAGGTGCGGAAGTGGTCGCCCCGGCGGGGCTTGCGCCACTCCCAGCCGCCCCACCGGCCGGCGTCGCCCCCGTGAACCGGGTCCTCAGTGGGAGTGCCCGTGGCCATGGCCGGAGTTCCCCTCCATGAAGCGGCGGACCGTCTCGCGGTCCGTCTTGATCACGCCGGCGTCTTCCTCCGGCAGCCCGAGGACGTTGCTGGTGACCTCGTGGACCTGCCGGTCCTTGTCGAAGACGTGCTTGCCGTCGGTGCGGCCGGTGACGGTGACCTCGGGCATCGCGCCCTCCTGCGGCTGGCCGCCGACCGAGAATCCGTACCAGCTCACCTCGACGGTGAAGCCGATCCCGGCGAACCGCTCGCGGATCTCGCGCTCGAAGTCGATGTAGTTGTGCCGGCCGTACCGCGCCTTGTCGTTCAGCTTCAACTGGAGCTGGAGGATCTCCTCGACCTCGTGGTCGTACAGGTCCAGCACGTCAGACATTCGTTCCTCCGGGCAGCGCTCGCTCGTTCGTGAGCACCGCCCTGATCTCAGCGGAAGAGTAGGCGTCGCCGACGAACTGCTTCCACTGGGCCGGGGTGAGGTACCCGCGCACCAGCTCGAAGAAGGCCATGAATGCGCCCTGCCAGGCAGAGGCCTCCACCCCTTCGCCGTCGCGGCTGCGGGCGATCTGCTCCTGGAGGCGGACGGCGGCCACCATGTCCGACGGCCGCACGTCCGTCATCCCCGACAGGAGCTGGGTGGTTCCCTGGCGGATGATCGCCGACAGGGCGTCCTCCCCCGTCGCCGAGTCGCTGGCGGCGTCAGCGCCGCGCGCCTGCGCCGCCTCCTCGAACGCCAGGCGCGCCTTCAGGTGCGGGGGGATCAGGTGGCCGTGGTCGACGTGGTACCGCAGGATCGTCATGTTGGGGCAGGCCGGCTTGCGGGAGGCGAAGAACTTCTGCACCGACTTGTAGCTCCAGCCCTCGGCCAGCGCCTGGTCGATCTGGTCGCCGTACGGGCTGCGGCACGCGCCGCAGGAGTCCTCGTAGGGCTTCTCCCAGGTCGCCTCGTCGGTGACGACGACCTTGACCCGGGGCCGCCCGTTACTCCCCGTCCCCGTCACCGCCGTCGTCACCGCTCACGAAGGTGTCCAGGCCGTCCTGCGCCCGCCTGACCGGGTAGTGCCCGTCACGCGAGTTCAGGTGCGGGTACTTGCTGTTCCACGTCCGCCCGAACACGCCCCGGCGGACGGCTGGGTCAGCGGTGCCGGTTCCGGTGTAGACCTCGTGGTCGTAGCGGTCCTGCTGCTTCCAGGGGGTGAGGATGTCGCTCTTGGCCTCCCGGCTGGTGACGCCCTTCAGGGACGCCCACAGCAGCGCGTCGGCGGCGTCCTCCAGCTCGCGGCAGGTTCCGTGGCGCAGCCGCATCGGCCGCCGCTCCGGGTCCACGGCAGTCACGCTGCCACCTCCTCCGTCCAGGTGCCGCCCGGCCAGGCGGCGGCCAGGGTCCTCGCCCCCTGGCTGGCGTAGGAGGACACCGGGGCGCTCTCCTGGAGGCCCATCAGCAGCGCGGCCTCCCGCTCCGTCATGTCCTGGTAAAAGACCAGTTCTACTGCTTTCGCCCGCTGCGGGGTGAGGAGGACCTTCCTCTGCTCGAAAAGGTCCATGAGGTCAAATATGCAATAGAGATCGCCGTCCGGGCCTGTCAGTGTGTCTATTCCCTCACTAACATAGAGAGAGTAGAAAAACTGCAAGTTACGTAGCAATCTGATAAGCAGCTTAGGGTCTATCTCGCACCCCCTGCCTGGGCAAACGCCACTACTGGCACATGAATTACAGGGCTCACAAGCGCGATGATAAAGCACGGAAGGGGGAGCATAACAAGATGCTCCCCCTTCGTTTTCCTGCTTACTTAGGCCAGGTGCTCTCCATGAACCTCTGCATCCCGGCCAGGGTCCTGACCACCCCGTCCGCCTTACGCGACAGCGCGCTCTGGAAGAGCGCGAAGTACCGCTCCTGGGCGGCGTTCTTCTGGCTGTAGTGCGTCCGGTCCTCGATCGTCGGCTTGCCGCTCACCACGTGGTCCGGCAGCGCGGTGTACCCCCGGGAGAAGACCTCCTCCCACTCGCCCTTGGCGTACATCGCCTCCGCCCAGATGTTCGCCTTGACGATCTCGAACTCCAGCATGTGCGAGTGGATCAGGCCGATCAGGCGCAGCCGGTCGGTGTCGGACAGCAGCTCCCACTGCTCGACGGGGATTCCGTACTCGTCCTTCTCCCACTGCGGGGTCCCGTCCTCGTAGGTGAGGACCTCCCCGAAGCGGTCTGTCGCCGGGACGCGGACGTGCCTGCGGACGCGCTCGATGATGGCGAAGGCAACGCCGAGGCGGCTGCGGATGATCTTGTCCGACAGCCCCTCCAGCTCCATGACCATCCGGGCGTCGTCGCCGGCCCAGCCGGTCCGCATCCGGGAGAAGCCCGTCGTCCTCATCGCCGTGGTCCGGTCCGGGTGCGGGTCGGACGTCATCGGCTCCTCGGCGGTGGCGTCCTCGGCCGGGACGTCCGACTCCGCCAGGACCCGATCTATCTGCTGCTGCGCGTCGCTCATGCTGCCGCCTTCCTCAGGTCATAAAGCCTAGTGAGACCCACTGACAGTCCGTCTCTCTGGTGCTCGTCCCAGCCGCGCGAGGCAGCATCGGGGACGTGGCGGAGCACCGCCGCCTTGATCGCCGGCTTGCGCTCGGCGCTGAGAATCCTCGGCCTGCCCAGCAGGACCGCCGACACATGGGTGGGCACGATCACCGCGCACGCATCGCACTCGGACCACACGACTGCGCCGGCGATAAGCGAGGACTCCTTGCGGTGACCGCCTCCCACGGGGGGAGCCTCCACCGCCTTCAGGATGCCCGGGTCGCTCATCCACCGGATCAGGTCCGGGTGGTCCCACAGGGAGTCCCGGAGGTCCTTCATCCGCTGCCAGGTGCCCATGTACCCGTCGTCCGACTGGCGCGGGTGGATGGTCCCGTGGTCCTCCACCTCCACGCGGCTCGTCACCTGGAAGAGCACCCAGCCGACGTTGGCCAGGGAGGCGTCCCAGGAGAGCATGCGCAGGCCCGGCATGAAGTCGGTGACGGCGGGCGGGTGCCACGGCGGCTTCGCCGGGGCGGCGCGGCGCGCCCTGAGCTGGCCGCGCATGTCTTCGAGGGCCTTCATGCGAGGATCGGCACCCCCCGCTCCAGGTGCGAGATGACCGCCAGGTACTTCTCCTCGGTCGCCGTGGCGAACGCCGGGTCGAAGTCCAGGTGGAACTCCCGGGTCTCCCACGGCGAGCCCATGGTCATGAACAGGAAGATGTACTTCCGCAGGCCGCTCAGCCTCATGCACTCCTGGCCCTGAGCCCAGTACTTGGGCCACTTCTCCCGGAACTGGGCGGTGTCCATGTCCCGGACGCCCTTCAGCCCGAACGGGTAGATCGTCTTGAAGTCGAAGCCGTAGACGTCATCTCCCGCCAGGGACCAGGCGGCGCGGGTGTCGCCGAAGTTGAGGATGGCGTCCAGGTGCGCCGAGGAGCGCGTCGCCGGGTGGGCGAAGCCGAACTCGGTGCAGTACCGGAACCCCGGCCGGGCGCGCAGCGGGCGGTACGGACGGCCGCAGCTCGGGCAGTCGCCCTGGGGCAGCGGGACGGCCCGCCCGGTCCAGGCGAGGAACGCCTCGATGATGGCGTGGAACAGGGACCCGGCCATCACCGCCATGCGGACGTTGTAGGCCGACTCGTCGAAGTCGTCGCCGGCGGCGAGACCCCCGGTCAGCCACTGGTACAGCTCGTGCTCGGTCATGAGCGGGTGCTGGCTGGCGTGGAACCGCCCGTCGGGCCGACGTGGCATCGGCCGCTGCACCAGCAGGTTGAGCGGCACGTCGGCCCTCGGGTCCATGACGAACTGGTGCAGCAGCGGCTTCACCAGCGTCCCGCTCGCCGACACCTGGGCGAGCCTGGTCAGCTTAGGCACTAGCCGACCTCGATCTCCGGCTTGGCCTTGCAGACGCGCACCAGAAGGGTCCCGGTGCGGTCGTACAGGTCGCAGCCGGCCGCGATCACGTCGTCGAGGAACAGCTTCGGCCGGTTGTCCATGCTGCGGTCCACGTGGCAGGTGTGGATGTCCCAGTGGGTCCGGCTGCCGTCGGCCGCGTAGTCGTACGCCACCCCGATGACCTCGCGCGGGTCGGCCTGCCGGGCGGCGTTGCGGAACTCGGTGGTGCCCTTGCGCGGGCCGTCGGGGAACAGGACGGCCACCGTCCAGGGGAGCATCGGCAGCGGGTGACCCGCCTGGCCGGGGTCGGCCTGCTGCCGGGCTCGCAGCAGCTCCAGCTCCGTCGCCTGCTCGGCTATCCGCTCGCCTGCGCGGAGGAGGGAATCGTGGGCGTCGGCCAGGGCCTTGCGGAGGCTCACCGCCTCATCGGCGCGCCGCACGAGCTGCTCCAGGGAGGCGGGGACGGGCACGGGGACAGCGCCCGGCTCTCCCGAGATGATCATCGGCGGGTTCGCCTCGTGCTCGGCCCACCTGCGAGCTGAGAAGAGTAGCTCGCCCAGGAAGTCCAGCGGGACCGCCGCCCAGTCTTCCAGGACGACGGTCAGGTCGTCGGTGCCGTACCAGCGCAGCGGCAGGACGGGGGTCTCGCCGAGGGCCTGCTCGCGCAGCTTGGCGATCATGTCCAGGGTCTCGGTGAGGGACTTGCCGCGCGTCGACTTGCACTCGATGGCGATCGGGTAGGGGATGTCATGGGCGGAGCGGCCGTCGGCCGGGTTCTGCCACTTGCTGCCGCTCGCCGCCGACGGCGTGATCCCCAGGACCTCCGCCACGTGCTCGACGTGGCGGCGGCCCATCTCGGTGGTGCTCGGGTTAGCCGGCATCGTCGGCTCCTTCCAGGTCGTCGACCGGGGCGTCGAAGTCGAGCGCCTCCCGGATCTGGTTCATGACGTCCGGGTGCTCCCGGAGGTAGGCCGCGCCCTTGTCGCGGCCGTTGGCCCGTCCCCCGTCCGGGAACGTGTACCAGGCACCGCCCAGCTTGATCACTCCCTGGGCCGCGCCCATCGTCAGGTGCTCGTCGGAGGAGTCGATCCCGGGCGGCCCGTACTGGGAGGTGCCGACCTTGTTGATGAAGAACTGGGCCGACCGTCCCGGCAGGCCGTTCTTCATCCGGGTGACTCGGGCGACGTGGCGCTGGCTGACTATCGACGGCTTCTCGTCGCCGGGCAGCTTCAGGGTGCGCTTGTCCCCGTCCTCTCCGCGCATCGACATCTCGACCTTCGCGGTGGTGCTGTACTGCATCGCCATCGGCCCGGCTGACTGCGGGCCGCCGTACTGCGAGAAGTTGGCCCGCTGCTGGTTGACCAGCAGCACGATGCACCTGTGCAGCCGCGCCAGGGTCGACAGGTGCTTGGTCATCTTGGTGATGACCTGCGCGTTCTTGCCCATCGTGTCATCTGAGGCGCTCTTCTCCAGCACCTTCCAGGACTCCATGCCGCCTACCGAGTCAACGACGAGGATGCCGTAGAAGCCGCTGGCGCAGTAGTCGCGCGCCATGTCGCTGGCCTCCTCGGTGCTGGCCGGCAGCAGGGGAGCCCACCGGCCGCTCTTGATCGCCTCGTCCGAGCAGTCCAGGCCCATCTCGGTGGCCCGCGCCGGGTCGAAGGTGTTCTCGATGTTGACGTAGGCGGCACCCCGGTCGGGGAACAGGTTCAGGAAGCTGATGATCGAGCCGATCACCAGGCTGGACTTCCCGGAGTCCTTCGGCCCGATGATTTCGTAGACCCGGCCTTCCTGCCAGCCGCCGACCCGCAGCGCCTTGTCCAGGTTGATGGAGCAGGTGGGGACGATGACGGGGGGCGGGCCGTTGGCGATCCGGTGGCCGCCGTACCTGGAGTGCATCTGCGCGGAGAAGGCGGCCAGGGAGGCTGCCTTCGAGGTACCGATCGACGGGGACTTCGGGGGCACGGTCATCCTCCCAGGGGGTAGATAGCGGTCAGGTTCCACCCCATGCGGTGGCTGCCGTTGCTGAGGTAGGCGCGCTTGCGGACCTCGGCCTGCACCAGGGTGCCGGGCCGGATGCCGCGCAGCATCGAGGGGACGTCCAGGTCGGTGTCGCGGCGGGGGGAGAAGCACGCCAGGTCGAGCACGCTGACCTCGGTGAGCAGCTTCACCCACCACATCACGGAGCCCTTCCTGGTCATCGCCATGTGCGCGTCGGCGAGCACGGCGGCGGCCGGGTAGGTGCCCGACGGGGCGGTCACCAGGGACCGGGCCATCTCCCTGGCCTGCTCCCGCAGCCCCTCGTGCAGGATGTCGAGCTGGTCGAACACCGCGCTGGACATCCAGGTTCCGTAGGCGGCCAGGTCGGAGCGGAACAGCTCCGGCGGGGTGTACTCGCCCCAGGCGGCCATCCCGGGCACCGACGGCGGCGTGTACCGGCGGCAGCCACGGAAGCACTTGGAGGACGGGGCCTTCGGGACGAACTTCAGCGGCTTGCGCCCCTCGGCGAGCCGGGGGGCCATCAGCTCGTCGTACGCGGCCCTCTGCTCCGCGAGGTCCTGCTCCCAGTCGAGGCTGCACGGGAGCCCGCCAGGCCCGGAGGGATCGTCGACCTTGTGCACGCACCGGACCAGTGAGCCGTCCCGGTCGGCCTCGATCAGCCGGACCAGTCCCTTGCGGGTCGGCACCAGGCCGTCCAGCGCCCCTGCCCTCGCCAGCGCGTACAAAACCCCGGCGTCGACCTCGGAGCGGGCTACGAAGTCCTCGTAGGAGCTGTACGGCTGGGCGCTGACGATCTTCCGCACTGCCGCCGCGCCGACGGTGGGGATCGCCAGCAGTCCGTACCGCAGGGTGATCCCGTGGCAGGTGAACCCGCCCTGGCAGTAGCTCACGTCCGGCGGCAGCACCGTCAGGCCGACGCGGCGCGCCTCCATGACGAACTCGGGCAGCCGGTCGGTGCCCTCCTCCTGCCCTGCCTTCTTCGACTTCTTCTTCACCGTGGACATCACGGCGCAGAGGAACTCGGCCGGGTAGTGCTCCTTCAGCCAGGCGGTCCAGTAGGACAGCACCCCGTAACTGAAGCCGTGGGCCTTGTTGAAGGCGTAGCGGCCGAACTCGGCCATCGCCTCCCACATCTTGCTGACCACCTGCTCGTCGTGGCCGCGCTCCACCGAGCGGCGGACGAACTCCTCCCCGGCCGCGTCGATCTTGTCGACCAGCTTCTTGCCGAGGATCTTCCGCACCCCGTCGGCCTCCAGGTCGCTGTACCCGGCCACGATCTTGCAGGCCCGCATGACGTCCTCCTGGTAGCACATGACGCCGTAGGAGCTGCTGAGCATGTCCTCCAGGAGGGGGTGCGGGTAGTCCACCGGCTCGCGCCCGGCGCGGCGCGCCAGGTAGCGCTCGGCCGCCCCCGAGTTACGGGGACCGGGGCGGATGATCGTGGTGAGGTCAGCAAGGTGGGCGAGGGTGCGCGGCTTCATCCTCCTGGCGAAGTCAGAGCACAGGGGCGTCTCGATCTGGAACATGCCGAGGGTGCGCCCGGTGTCGATCGCGTCGTAGACCTGCGGGTCGAGGTGCTCGGCGTCCCAGGAGCGCGGGTCGAGCTGGATGCCGGTGCGCTCGCGGACCAGCTCGATCGCCATGGAGATCGTGTCCAGGGTCCGGAGGGTAAGGATGTCGAGCTTGAGGAGGTTGAGGTCCTCGGCCGCTCTGTAGTCCCACTGGCTGACCAGGAGGGTGTCGCCTGGCTTGGCGTGCCGCATCGGCATGGTGCCGGTGAGGGATCGGCCGGGGGAGATGATCAGGCCGGCGGGGTGCTGCCCCTGGGCGTACACCCGGTTGCAGAGCACCCCGGCGTCCCTGAACAGCTCCGGGTAGCGCTCCAGGTACTCCGCCATGTCCGGGCTCTCCATGTGCTCGGACCAGGAGAGGCCGAGCCCGGCGGTACCCGCCTCGGCCTCGTCGATGATCTTGGCGACCCTCTTGGCGTCGGCGATCACGTCGCTGCCGTACCTGTCCTCGTACACCGAGGCGAGCTTGTTGACGATCCCCTTTGCCTGGTACCGCATGATCGTGCCGACCCGGACCACGTGGTCGGCCCCGTAGCGCTGCACCGCGTAATCCTGGATGGGGGTGCGGGCGCTGGTGGGGAAGTCCAGGTCGAAGTCGGGCAGCGCCATCCGGCCGGGGGTGAGGAACCGCTCGAACAGCAGCCCCGCCTTGATCGGGTCGACCGAGGTGATCCCGAGCACGTAGCTCATGAGGGAGCCGGCGGCCGACCCCCGGCCGGGGCCGACAAGGAAGCCCTGCTCACGGGCGAAGCGGATGATGTCCTCGACGATCAGGTAACAGCCCGCCAGGCCCTTCTGCGCGACCACCTCGAACTCGTACTCGTCACGCTCCCGGTACTCCCGGCCGAGGCCCTCCACCAGGCTCCAGCGGGACTCGATCATGGCCCGCAGCGCGCGGGCGTCGTCGGCGGCGGTGCCGCCGGGGGTAAACACCGGCAGCTCGGCGTGGCCGCCGATCCGGGCGTCGCAGCGGGCGGCGATCTCCCCGGTGTTCCAGATGGCCCGGTCGACGACCCCCGGGTCCAGCCCGTGCGACAACAGGCTCTCCCGCAGCGCCTTCTCGGTCAGCATGGGGGAGAAGTTCCAGTAGTCTTCCTTCCCCTTGCCGCTCTGGCACGCCATCCAGGTCTTGTGCAGCGCGGTCTCCGCCTCGCTCGGGTAGTGCGCGTCGCAGGTGGCGACCAGCGGGATGCCCATGAAGCCGGAGGCCTCGGCGAGCGCCCGGTTGTAGACCGCCTGGAGGGGGATGTCGTTGCCTTGCATCTCCAGGAACAGCCGGTCGCCGAAGATTGACTTCAGCCGGTCGAGCTTGAGCAGCAGCCGCTCCATCGCGGCGTTGTCGCGCCCCGCGTCCAGCAGGTCGTCGGCGATGATCCCGCCCAGGCAGGCGGTGGTGCAGATCAGGTCGGACCCGTACTCCTCCAGCACCGCCCAGTCCATCCGGGGGCGGCCGTAGAAGCCGGAGACGTACGCCTCGGTGGATGCCGCCCACAGGTCGCGCAGGCCCCTGTCAGACTGCGCGAGCAGGATCAGGTGGTCGCCGTTGACGAGGCGCTTCTGCGCCTCCTTGTCGCCCTCTGCGGGCCGCAGGAGGCGGTCCGGGCGGAAGTACGCCTCGATGCCGAGGACGGGGTTGAGCCCGGCGGCGAGCGCCTCGCGCTGGAACTCGACGTGGCCGAAGCAGCCGCCGTGATCGGTGACGGCCAGCGCGGTGCTGCCGTTGGCAGCCGCCCTGCGGACTGCCTCACGGCAGGTAGACAGCCCGTCAAGGGTGCTGTACTCGGTGTGGACGTGCAGGTCGGCGAAGGACATCGCCCCTCCGGGACTGCGATGCCCGGCCGCGAGACAGCGTGTCTCGCGGCCGGGCACCAGGGCGGGTCAGGAAGAAGAGGCTCCGGAGCGGGCCGCCTGGAGGCGGCTGGCGAACTCGTCTACCGCTGCGGGGTCGGGACGGGCCGTGCCGGCGTCGGCTGAGCCGGTGGCCGCGTCGTCGCCGTCGTCGTGCTCGTCGCCGCCGTAGCCGCCCTCGGGGATCGCGCCCTCGATGAACCAGCGCTTGTACCAGTCGAGGGAGCCCCACTTGATGATCTCCGCGTCCAGGTCGAACCCGGTGAGTTCGAGGGCGTCGGTGTAGCGCGCCCAGGCGGCGGAGCCGGGGTAGAGCACCGGGTCGGGCTCGTTGACGGCGAACGAGTAGTCGTTCTCCTTGCGGGTGATCCGCACGTCGCGGGAGGCGAGGGTGCCGCCGTCGAACAGGGCGGCCTCCAGCCCGCTCCAGAAGTTGCGGTGCTTCTGGGAGATGATGACGAAGCGCGGGATCTTCCTGATGGTCCCGTCTTCCATCTTGAACTCGTCCTCGACGTCCCGGTAGCCACGGACCCTGCCGGTCGCCGTGTCCGTGACGGGCTCGCGGACGACGGCGAGGGCGAAGGTCTGCCAGTCGGGGAGCGACTTGTCCCTGGCGAACTTGCCGTCCCGCTTCTTGCCCCGGTCACGGTTGTGCAGGTAGCAGTCGCCGTAGCCGTCCTCGTAGGCGCTGGTCGGCTCGCCCTGCTCGTCCAGGACGATGAACATCCGGTCGTTCTGGCAGACGCCGAACATCGCCTTCGGCCAGTTGTCCCCCTTGTACTCCGCCGGCTTCACCTTCGTGTCGGCGAACATGTGCATATCGGCTGAGGGCATCTCGTCGAGAGAAGTAACGATCCTGACGTACCAGGGACCCTGGCCGTCCTTCATGACGAGCGGCCTGACCCGGTAGAAGGCTGAGGAGCGGTTCTCCTCAGCGACCTGCTCGGCCTTCTTGACGCCCTTAGTGAGATTTGCCACTAACTGCCTCTTTCTGAGTTGTGCGTGACTATTCCGAGGGATATGCCCATTTCCACGGCTTCCTGTGCCTTTTGCGGGCTAGCCCTTTCTCCTGTCACGAAGACGATACAGCCTTCATTGATATCGCGCAACACCATCGGCGATTCCCCGTAGCCCTGCGCCACGGCGAACCCGGCGGTGACGCCGCGCTCCCGGAGGGCGGCGGCGACCATGCCCTGCCACGCCTCCAGGACGGCCGCGTCGGGCCGCTGGATGCCCTGCGGCCCGGCGACGGCGTAATGGCCCCACTGCAAGGCCCAGCGCGACGTACGGGCCTGTGCGGGCCGCTCTGCGGGCTCCCCGGCCTCCTCCCCCTCGGGCTCGGGAGGAGCCGCCTGGAAGCCCATCTCGTTCATCACCTCGTCGGCCGTTATATCCTCCCCCTCCGACATTCGGCGGCCGGCCTCCGCCGCAGCCCTCCGCCGGATGGCGGCGGCCACCTCGCGGTCGCGCAGGAACACCCCGCCCAGCGGCGTCATGTCGTAGGCGCGGCGGACCTCCGGGTCACTGAGCTGCGCCACGACGTACGTGAGCCGCTCGTCCTGGACCTGGCCGTCGGGACGGGCGCACCTGGCCACGTAGGCGCGGCGGATCTCCCCCTTGGTGGCGCGCCAGTGAACGCCGAGGATCAGGTAGTACGCGCACACGTCCCAGGAGAACGGCGGCTGGACCGCGACGGTGCCGCACGAGGACGCCTGGGCGGGCCGGCCATGGGCGAACCGGACGAGGGTGCCCTCCAGCAGGACGGCCGCCTCGGGGCGGTAGGCCTCGGGCCGGATGTCGGCCGCGCCTGACACCATGACCCCGACGTAGTGCACCAGGTGCGGCCCGAGGGCGCGGTCCAGGTCAATGTCGCCGTCGGGGTCACGGTAGGCAAACGGCCGGGTCACTACTGGTCGGCCGCCTCGTTCTCGTCGGTCAGGGCCTGCTGATCGCTCATGGTCCAGCCGGCCGGGCCGAAGCCGAAGGACTGCTCGCCCGTCAGCCGGGCGGTGATGACATGGCCGTCCTCGTCGAGCCCGAGAGGGACCTCGCCGTCGCGGGCGGTGATCACGTGGCCGGTGACGGCCCCTGTCTTGCGGATGCTCATGGTCTTACCTCCTGGGGCTCATGGTACGCAGGCACAGCGGCGCGGCCCCCTGGCGAATCCAGGGAGCCGAGAACCGCTCGGAGAATCGCACAATCGAACGGACCGCAGGTCATCCCCCCCTTTGAGGCCTGAAAAGAATCGCACGGGAATCGCACGGGGCCGGAGAATCGCACGGAGAATCGCACGAGATCAGCCGATCCCGTCGCTCGGCCGGACCAGCGCCTCCGGGAAGCAGGAAACCCCGCCGCCCCGGTAGACGTCGAAGTACTTGCTGAAGCGGGGCGTGAACGCCTTGCGCGGCAGCGGCTTGAGGTGCTCCTTGCTGCACCAGTACTCGTACGCCCCGTAGATGGCCCCGATGGTGCGCCCGGCGTCGCGCCTGTCCGGTGCCGCGCGGTCGATGCACGCGGCGATGAACTGCGCGATCGGGTCTTCCTCGAACTTGTAGGACTCGTGCGCCTCGCGGGCGGCGTCAGGCAGGCCCAGGCCGTCCTGGGACCAGGTGACGGCCCCCTCGACGATCCACCGCAGGATGCCCGAGGCCTCCTGGGCGAGGAGGCGCTGCTGGAGGGTACCGTCCCGCTCCTCCTCGGGGATGACCACATCCCAGGGGATGATCCTGATCCTGCGCCAGGTGGCGGCGTCGTCGGAGACGCCGGGCAGGTGGTTGGTAGTGACCTGGATCTTGCCGACCATCGCGAACTCGAACCACTCGGCTCGCATGTAGCGGGCGGCGATGGTGTCTCCCCCGGTCAGCGCCTTGATCATCGGCTCGTCGAGCGGCCGTCCCTGCTTGGTCTCGCTGGCCGACAGGAACCGGCGGCCCGCCATGCGGGCCACGTCGTTGGGGATGCGGTCGTCCAGGCCGGCCATCAGCGTGGACACCGGCATCGTCTGTGCGTAGCCGCCGAGCACGCGGGCGATCACTGCCTGGGCGACGGACTTGCCGTTCGCCCCCTTCCCGTGCCAGAAGAAGATCGCTTGCTCGTCAGTCCGGCCGGTGGCGCAGTACCCGGCGATCCGCTGGAGGTAGCCCCGCATCGCCGGGTCGGGCTGCACCCGGCGCAGGAACTCGGTCCACAGCGGGGCCTCGGCGTCCGGGTCGTAGAAGGCCGCCGCCTGGAGCGTCATCCGGTGGTCGGGGGAGTGCTCCAGCAGCTCCCCGGTGGCCAGGTTGACGACGCCGTTCTTGCAGTTCAGGAACATCAGGTCGCTGTCGAAGGTGTCCTGGTTCATTCGCATGGCCGGCAGGTACATCGCCAGCCGGGCGGAGGCGCTCACGGCCTTCCTGGTCTGCTGCTTGCCGACCCACTCCAGGAAGCGGGTGCGCGGCGAGGCCATCTCCTTGTCGCCGTCGGTGGGCGCGTCGTCGGGGTCCTCCTCGTAAGCGAACGCCTCGGTCTCCGGCAGTGCGCGGATCATCGCGTTGGCGTACCGCTCGCCCGTGGTCACCTCGTCCCTGACCCACACGCCGTTCTGGTAGACGGCCCAGGTACCCCACTCCGGGACCCAGCGGAGCTGCTGCCCCCAGTGGTCGACCATCCGGTCGGCGAGGCCCATCTCGGTCTGGGCGCGGCGCGGCCACTCGGTGCGCGAGGAACTCCACTGGACGTGCCGGGGATTCTCCACGCCGGCGTTCCACCCGGACAGGAACGTGGCCCTGACCTCGCCCGCGCCGAGCCCGGCGTCCTTCGCCGCCTCAGACAGCGAGGTCCAGGCAACCGACTCGTCCAGCAGCCCCGCCCCGCCGAGGGTGCCGAGGGAGAACGCGCACTCGTTGAGCACGGTGTTGCGGCTGCCGGGCGCGGCGTTGCGCATCTTCTCGCACTCGGCCCGCAGCGCCGCCTCGCCGTACTTGCGGTTGACCGCCCCGCCGGACTCCGGCGCGCGGCCGGCCAGCAGCTCGCCGGCCTGCTCCCGGTTGTACTGGGACAGCAGGTTCAGCAGCCACGGCGGTGCCTCCGTCGGCTCGATGTCCTGCCCGTCGTTCAGCTTGTAGATGCCTTTGGAGGACAGGGACGGCGGGGCGACGACGAAGCCGCGCTCGCCGCGCAGGTCCAGGCCCTGGCCCAGCAGGGTGCGGGCGTCATTGCGCACCTCGAAGCCGGGGTGCTTGAAGAAGTAGTGACGCCCCCCGCCCCCGGTGTGGTGGATGCGGGTCTCGGGCAGGTCGCCGTGCCGGTTCTCGTAGCCGGCCAGCCGGGCGTCGCCGCCGTTGTAGGAGTCGACGTCGAGGACGAAGATCCCGCTCTTGCGGCCGGTGACGATCCCGATGTTGGCCAGGGGCCACCACTCCGACGGGTTGGGGTCCTCCGGCCGGGGACGCCACCAGTACGCCGCCTCGGTCGGGTCGGTGGTGGCCACGTCCGGCCACCTGAGGTGGACCGGGTGCTTGCCGGGGCTGGGGCACTCCGTGCCGTCGCGGCACGAGCACCTGTCGCCCTCCATCCAGCGCACGGGGATGACGGCGAAGCCGTACCTGTGCGCGTACATGGACGCGGCTGCGCACAGCTTCGCCCGGCGCGCGTCGTCGGCGTCGGAGATGTAGTTGGTGCCAAGGTCAGCAGCACCCTGGATGTCCTCGCTCACCCCGCGCCTGCCAGGAGCTGGAGGGCGAAGAAGTCGTCCTGGCCCTCGGCGAAGCGCAGCGGGGTGACCGGCGCGCCGCGCCAGAAGCCGCCGTGACGGCCGAACGCTTCGGCGCACACGGCCATGGCCTTGTCAGCGCCGAAGCGGTCCCAGAACTCGCCGAGGATCTCCTCGGCGCGGGCGCAGGCCACGCTGGGGCCGGAGGTGCGGAGGATCTCCCCGAGCACGTACGCGGGGAATGACTCACGGGTAACCGCCACCTGAGGGGACGGCAAAGCAAAGTCCAGCGTCTGCGACATGACGCATCGACCTTCCGGGGTTGAGGAACCGAAGGCTGTTTTACGGGAGGACGGTGCGCTTTCGCGCCGTTCCTGCCGTGTAGGGAGAGGCTACGACCGCGATAACACGCCGGTCAAGCCGTACATTAACTACCAGAATGATCCTTCAGAGTACCTTTCTGCCATTTTCCGCATTCCGTACTTATTCAGCACCGGGAGTACGTTTCCGCGATCCCAGGCAGTTCCGTGCATATCAAGGACGCCTGTTTCGCTGAGTTCCCAGAAGGACTCGTCCTCCGGCTTCCTGGGCGGGTCCCTCAGGTCCATCACCCGGGACCAGTCGAGCGCCAGGTCGCCCTCGGCGCGCGGGAGGATCTCCGGCGGCAGCGGCCAGCTCCCCGAAGACAGGGTGAGCATCCGCAGCGCGACGGCGGGGCCGACGCCGTGAACGCCCGGGATGCCGTCGCTGCGGTCCCCGGCCAGCGCCCGCATCCGGGGGAGCCGGCCAGGGGGAACGCCCCAGGTCAGCTCAACCTCCTCGGCGCTGATCGGCTTCTCCAGGACGCCCAGGGGGCGCGCCCACACGCGGCCCGGCTCGGTGAGCTGGAGCATGTCCTTGTCCTCCGACAGCAGCATCACGCGCACGCCGGGCAGGGCGGCGGCGGACAGGCGGCAGGCAGCGGCGATCATGTCGTCGGCCTCGAAGTCCTCATGGCACCACTGGGTGATCCGGGCAGCGTCGCAGAACTCGCGGACGGCGGCGAACCGGCGGATGTCGCCCCAGGAGTCGCCCCAGCGGTTGCTCTTGTACTCAGGGACTATCTCCCTGCGCCAGCCCGACCCGTTGCCGCCGTCCCAGGCGATCATGAGGTACGCGGGGTCCAGCTCGCGGACGACGGCGGACAGGGAGCCCGCGAACGCGGTCAGCGCCCCGGTCGGGGTGCCGTCCGGGGCGGTAAGGCCGGCAGCGCGCGTGCCTTTGTGGCACCGGACGAACAGCCCGGTGCCGTCAACCGCCAGCAGCCAGGGTCCCTCCACTACGGGAGGTCCGGCGAGGAGGGGAGCAGCTCGTACAGGACGCCCTGGGCCTCCACGACGCGCAGCACGCGGGCGAGCCGGTCCGGCTCGATCCCGCCGAAGCGGACCAGGGACCAGACCATGGGCTCGATGTCGGACAGCCAGAAGACACGGGCGCTGACGGCCTTGTCCGGGTCGTTGCGCCGGAACCGCATCCGGGTCCCGTCGGAGTTGACGAACCAGGTCTCCGGGTGATCCTCGTCTGCCTTCAGCCGGAGCCGCAGCCAGCTTGCGCTCATGGCGAAGAAGAACTTCGCCACCTCGTTCATGTGGTAGGTCGGCCGCGCTCCCCTGCTCCAGTCCCGGGACTCGATCATCTCCTCGGTGACCATGTAGCCGGGGAAGTCAGGCAGCCCGTCAACGGTCGCGGCCCTCAGCTCTGTCATTTGCTCCCTCTCGGGGTTACAGGGGGACGCCCGCCTCCGAGGTGGGGAGGCGGGCGTCCCGGTCATCGGTTACTTCTTCGGCGGGTACAGCGAGGCACCGTCCGGCCTGCGCCGGGTGATGCTCGCCAGGATGGCCAGGTAGACCTTCGGGTCCCGCCTGACGGCCTTCTTGATCTTGCTCTCGTCCAGCACCCGCTCGGTGCTGGTGATCGAGTTGAACTGCGCCCTGGTGATCAGCCCCTCGTCGAGGAGCTGCCACAGGTCGGTCATGCTCAGCTCGGAGTTGCCGGTGGTGAACCGCTGCTGCCACGGGTCCTCCAGGCCCTTCACCGGGACCTCGAACGGCTGGCCCGGCTTGGCGGCGAGGACGTGGCCCTTGGCGGCCCCGTCAGCGACGATGGGGCCGGTGATGCCCAGCTCCCTGGCCACCGCGTCCATGTGATGGCGCATGGCCTCGTCGATTGCCTTGTTCCGCCCGCCCAGCAGGACGATGACGGCGGCGAGAGCCCGGTACTCGGCGGTGATCCTCTCGACCTCCGCCTCCTCCAGCTTGCGCGGCTCGGTCGGCTGGACGTCGCCGAAGAGCTTGGCCACCAGGTTCAGCGCGGCGCGCAGCTCCGGGGTGACCGTCACCGTCTTGGCCGGCGGGGCCGGGGGGACCTCCGGCTGGGGGGCCTCTCCGGCGAGCATCTTGGTGAGCGCGTCGAGGGTCCACGTCTTGGAGCCCGTTGCCGTCAGGTACGCCTGCGAGTCGGCGGCTACCTGCGCGAGGGCAGTGCCGGCGATCCGGTCGTCCGTCGTGGTCATGTGCGTTCCCTTCCTGGGAAGTACTCGGTTGTTAGCCCGAGAATATCAAGAAAGCCTGTATCTGACAACGGGACACCGCTAGTGGCGCTCCCGCTTGATGGTGACGGAGTTCGTCACCCGGGGATACACGGCCAGCCTGCCGTTGTCGCACCTGACGTCCAGCTCCCCGGAGGCCGGCTCGAAGCTGACCCAGAAGGTGACGCCGTTGGCCTGGAACAGGATGTGGGCGTCGCCCAGGGGGGTGTTGACCTCGGAGGTCACGCGGGCGAAGACGCTGCTGTCCGCCGGGCCGGCGGCGAGCGCCTCCCTGGCGGCGGCCAGGTCGCGCTCCAGGCGGCTAACCAGGTCCTGCCCCCACACGGGGAGCTTGCTGACGTCGTGCTGCTGCGGCTTCATGGCTTCACTCCGATGATGAAGGCGACGCACTGCTCCCAGGGCATCGGGTCTCCGGTGATCTCGTCGCTGGGAACGTGCACGTGAGGGTGCTTCGCGGTCCACGGCTCGAACAGGCCGCTGGGGGCGGCCGGGTCCCACTGCCCGGTGGTGAAGCCTGCGGGAAGGATGCGCCCGAGCCGCCGGCCGTCAGGCGCGATGACCAGGGCTAGGGCTGACCGGCGACCGGAGTAGGTCAGCCGCGCCCGGAGGAGACCGCCCTCCCGGACGGACGCCTCGGTGATCTTCAAGTTGTTCCTCATAGGAGGAGTTTATCAAGGAAAGCTGTATTTGGGGAAGACATGGCTGAGGGCCGGACCCCGAGCGGGAGAGGTCCGGCCCTCAGGACAGGGGGACTACGACGCGGCTGCGGTGGTGTCCCAGTTCCTCTCGCCCTGGCGCGGGTTGAGGTGCTGCTCGCGCTCCTGGGCGTGCCGGGCCTTGAAGACCTCGAACGGGGTCTTGGCGGCGTCCTCCAGGCCGGCCGCGACCGGGATCAGGTCGCGCACGGCGTCCTTCACGGCGGCGTGGACCGGCTGGTCGTCCAGCTTCTCGGCGAGCCTGGTCAGCCCGTCCTTGACGGCGGTCATGATGTCGGGAAGGTGCTCAAGCATCGGGTCGACCCCGCCGTCCCCCATGACCGACGAGGGCTGGAAGCTGGAGAACAGGTGGCTGATCGCCTCGGTGGCGGCGTTGAGGGATGCGGGTGCTGCTGCCATGTCTGGTGTTCCTCCGGTGAATGTTGGCTGGTGCCGTGGGGGCACCGGGCCGGCGGAAGCCGGCCTCCTGAATGTCGCCGCAGCGCGAGGCGTCCGGTCCGCGAAGGGATCGGTCGGCGGCCTCATCGTGCTGGCAGGCGCTGGAGCCGGGGCGGCCGGAGCCGGTACCCGTCTCCTGTTTCTTGACAACCTTATCAAGAAACCCCGCATTGCGCGTCCTCTCCTGCGCATCCGGATACGAAGGCGCAGGAGCCGCATCTTCCTGGGCCGCACGGCCCTGCGCGTCTTGCGGGCCACCCGCCACCGGCCGTACCGGCGGACGTGGTGGAGAATCCACGGCCGGGAGAACCGCCGCAGCCGGTGCGGTCGCAGCGGCCTCGGCGCTCCCCGGCGGCGGCGCGGCCAGCGGAGCCGCGAGCCGCGTACCCGGACCCTCGGGGGTGCCCCGGCGCGGCGGCTCCGGCGGCGGGTGCCGCGCGGGGACGCGGCGCGGTGCCAGGGACGCCACCAGCTACGCCTGGGAGCGCCGTGCGGCGCGTGGCCGCCGTGCGGGGCCGACGGACGGGGAGACCGCCAGGACGGCGGCCGGAGCCGGGGCGGGACGAGCCTGCGCCAGCCCCGGGCAGCGCGCGGCGGCGTGTAGACTCCGCCGCGCGGCCGGGCGTGACGACCGGGACGGGGCAGCGCGCCGCCAGGGGCACGCGGGGTCCTGGTGCGGGGCGAGCCGAAGCGCGGGCTCCCTGTCCGCCCGGCACGGCCGGGACGGGGGAAGGACCCTCCCGCGCGGCGGCTGCCGCGCGAGCCGCCGGGGCTCCCGCCACGGCGGCGGAACGGCAGCCCGCGCCCCCCGGCGGCACGTCCCGCCTTAGGAAGGCCCGGGGAGCGCATCCGGGAGGCGGGCCTCAGGCCGCGCAGCGGGCCGCCGAGGGGACCACGGCGTGCCCCGCCGCCGATCCGCATGCCCCGGGGAAGGCGGCCCATGCCGCGACCCCCGGGGAGGCCTCGCGGCAGGCGGCCGGGGCGCATGCCGCGCAGGCCCGGGGGAAGGCCACGGAGCCCCGGCGGGAGGCCTGGTCCCCGGCGACGGCCGCTGATGCGCCGCGCCGCCAGGAACACGACAGCCCCGACGCCGATGACGGCGGCGAGGGTGCCGGTGCTCCTCCAGCCGATGACGTGGCCGAGGCCGCCGATGACGGCGGCGAGGGCGAAGACCGCGATCCCGGCTCGCCTCACGAGAGGGAGCCGGGACCCGGAGCCGCCTCCTCCCCCGCGCGGCGGCGGGGGAGGAGGAAACGGCGGGAACGGGCTAGCCATGGTTCTGATTGCCTCCTGGGAGAGTTCCGGCGGGAGCGGCGATGAAGGGGCCGGCGGCGGCGGGGCGGCCGACCAGGCGGACCGGGGGGTCGGCCGGGCCTGCCTTGCGGGCGGCGAGCAGCGGCTTGGCCTGGCGGCGGTGGTCGTGCCTGTCGCAGATCATCCGGGCCAGCTCCCGCTCAGGCGGGAGGGCCGAGATGGGAAGCTGGTTCAGGTGCTGCGCCCACTGGTCAAGGTCAGCCTGCGAGATCTCGTGAGAGATCATCTTCGGCTGCGCCTTCAGGGCGGAGATGGCGCGGACGGTCTGGCCGTTCACCTGCGTGCCAGGCGACGGCGCGACCGGGCCGGGCGGCGCGACCGGGAGCTGCGCCACTGCTGGCGCAGGTGCCTGCGCCACCTCTGGCGCGCCGGCTGGCGCGGGTGCCTTGGAGCGCGCCACGACCGCTGCCCTAGCGTCCTGGCGCGCCACGCTCCTGGCGCGCCGGTCGACGCGGCGCATCTCGATCTCCAGGCGGCGCGCGTCGCGGCCAACCTGGTAGTCGCAGATGGCGCGCTTCGGGTCGGTCTCGCCCGCCCAGGCTGCCTGGGACATGACCCGGACGGAACGCCACGGGTGCCAGAAGACCCGGTTGGTGCCGAGGCGCACGGCGTGCCCCTCGACCAGGCCGAGCGCCATCAGCTTGTCGCGGCTGACCCGGCGGGTGTGGACGCCCCACAGCCACGGGCTGATCGCGGACATCAGGAACATGCCGACGGCCATGAAGGTGGGACGCAGGTGGGGGGCCGCGTAGTGGCTGTAGTTCATGCAGCCCATCACCAGGGCGAAAGCGTAAGCGGCCAGCTTGATGCGGGTCGAGGTGTCGTTCGCCATCGTCGCCTGGTGGGCCTGCCACGCCAGGTAGACGGCAACCGACTCGAAGGTGACGGCAACCAGCACCTGGCCGATGAGCAGCCACGGCACGTGATCGCGGATGAAGAAGAACTGGCCGATGAAGGCCGTCGCGTTCACCATGACCACTGGCACGGCCGCGCCGAGCGCCGGCGCGGCCGTGCGCCAGAAGGAGCGCCAGCGGGGGTGCGCCGCCGCGCCGCGCTGGCGCGCCGTGGCGCGCCGGGCCTGGCGCGCGTCGATCCGGGACTGGCGCGCCGCCTGGCGCGCACCGCGCCGCGCCGCTTCCCTGCTGTCGTCCGCTGCCTGGCGCGCCTGGCGCAGTTCCTCCTGCGCCTTCTGGTAGGCGATCTTCTCGTAAGTTTCCACTGGAGTCCTCCTCGTGCGTGCTAGTTCCTTGCGGCTACAAGATATCAAGAAAAGCTGTATCGTGTCTACTAGATCTGACACGCTGCAAGGTGAGTCACGGTGCGCCGGGTACCCGGCGCAGGACCCCTGGGACGCGCCGGGAGAGTGTGACCGGCGCGCCACCAGGGAATATCCCGGCGCGTGCCACAGTCTTCAATATCTGGAAAACTAGATAAGTCACAGTAACGGTCACACGCCGCGCCACACCCGCGCCACAGGAGAGAAGAAGTGCACGAGGAACCGCAAGGGGGCTACGCCAAGCACGGCCACCCGGCAGAGACAGTCGGCCTTGCCGCCGTGGCGGCGCTCGGCCTGGAGGCCCTGCTGCCTGCCGTAGGGGCACCGGGATGGGTGCTGCCCGCGACGGAGATCATCGCGGGCCTCGGCACCGGGGTGGTTACCTGGGCCGGCACCGGCCGGATGCTGTTCCCGGCCTTCCTCGCCGCCATCGGCTCCTTCCTCGGCGGGTGGACCATCTACGCGCAGGTGGCCGGCCTGTGGCACTGGAACGTGATCGGCACCCTGATGGCCGGCACGGCGGCGCTCACCCCGCTCGGGGTGTTCTCCTGGCACAGGCGGAACCGCCGCCAGAACCCGTTCGACGGGCCTCCGGCCATCCTGGCGGTCCCCGAGCCCTTCGCGCTCCCCCCGCAGCCGGACGAGAACGAGCTGGAGATGCGCCGGTTCGAGATGATGCTGACGGACTTCGGGCTGGGCGACGAGAAGAGCCCCCTCACCGTCACCTCGCTGACCGAGGAGCGCTCCGGGCGCGTCGTCCGCTTCACGCTCCCCCTGTCGGGGAAGGTCACCATCCAGCACTGCCGCGACCAGGCCCGCAACATCGAGGTGCGGATGCGCGCCGACGAGGGGGCGGTCAGCTTCGAGCGGGACGGGCCGTCCAGCAACGTGCTCATGCGGATTCGCGAGCGGGACGGGCTGTCGGAGTCGCGCACGCTCACCCCCGAGCTGCGCGCCACCACGTGCAACAAGCCGATCCTGGTGGGGTACCAGGAGGACGACACCCCGCAGCTCATCACCGTCCGCGAACTGCACACGATGATCGTCGGCACCACCGGCAGCGGGAAGTCGAACTTGCTCAACACCATCGTCACGCAGCTCGCCTGGTGCCCGGACACCATCATCTGGGTCATCGACATGAAGGGCGGCCGGTTCGCCCGGCCGTGGTTCCAGGCATGGTCGGAAGGCAAGGCCATCGCCCCGCCGATCGACTGGCTGGCCACCACGCGCAAGGAGGCCGAGCAGATGATGCTCGCCCTCCCGGCCGCCGTGGACGCCCGCTCCAAGAGCGGGATCGGCGGCAGCAAGATCATCCCGTCCGCTTCGATGCCGCAGATCCTCATGATCTGCGACGAGACGGCCGTCCTGCTCGGCACCGAGCGCGGCGGGCGCGCCCAGATCCAGGCAGACGAGAAGACCAACACCTGGTTCGGCGAGCAAGCCGTCACGGTCGCCCAGATGGGCCGGTCAGAGGCGGTCGGGACCATGTGGGCAGGGCAGCGCGGCACCCAGTCGATGGCCGGCCCGAGCGACCTGAAGGCGCTCACCGACCAGCGCATCGCGCTGCGGCCCTCTTCCATCGACGAGCTTCAGTGGGTTATCCCTGATACCTACTTCGCCGGGGCGCAGCTCGCCTACCTCGCCGAGACCCCGGGGGTCGGGGTGGTCGCCAGGGGCAAGAAGGCCAGCCAGATCGTCAAGTTCCTGCACCATGACCACATCGAGGGCGTGTGCGGGACCGACGAGAACGATCCGCGCTGCCCTCCGGAGTGCCCGATCTACCGCAGCGCCGTCGAGACAGCGCCGGTCCGGCCGCGCCTGGACCGGCTGACCGCCAGCGCCATCGGGCAGCCCTACGCCCGGCGGTGGGAACGGGCGGCCGAGAGCGGGGTCCTCCGGGTCCCGCAGACAGCGCTCCGGCCCGTTCCCGTCTCCCTGTCGGGCGGCGGGGACGCTGCCCGGTTCAACGACATCATCTCCGGCCTGAGCGACCCGGAGAGGGACCTCCACCCCGGACACATCCGCATCCGGGAGCTGCTCGCGGCGCGCGGGGTAATGGGAGCCAGCGTCTCCCAGATGATGTCCGTGCTGGAGCAGGAGGGGATCAGCGGGGTGCGGGAGAGCGTGCACCGCTGGCTGCGGAGGGACCGCGACGACGGGCTCCTGCACCACCCCAGCTACCGCCGCTGGGTATGGGGGCCGGGGGAGAACACGCCCGACGACGACGATTAGGTTAGCGCGGGCGCGGCGGGATGCCCGCCTGGGCGGTGACCCGGCTCACCTCGTCGGCGAGGGGGCCGCGCTCGCTCTCGGCCGCCAGGAGCTGGGCGGTCACGTCGCGCACCTGGGCGGCCAGCTCGTTGACCCGGCCGACGCGGGCCACGCCGTCGTCGTGGAGCTGGGAGAAGTGCGCCATCCGCGCGCCGGCCGCCTCGTCCACGGCGGCGGCACGGGCCGCCGCCTCGTCGGTCATCCGCTTCGCGTCGGCGCGGGCGCTGGAGATCAGCGAGTTCGCCTGGGAGCTGGCGCTCCGGTGGCTCTCGTCAGCCTGACGGCGGGCGTCCTCGATGATCTGGGCTGCCTGCTGCTCGGCCCCGGCGATCATCTCGGCGATCTGCTGCTCGGCCGCCGCCTGCTGCCCGGTCACCTCGTCTGCCACTACCTGGAGCACCTCCCACATGAGCTTGCGGCCGGCCGGGCTCTGAGCCGCCTGCACGACCTCCGCCCCGCCGTGCTGGAGGGCTACCGCAAGCTCGTGGCCGAGGCGCTCGATCTCCGTACGGGCCTCGGCCACCCACTGGTCTACCTGGCCCCGGTGGTAACCGCGCTGGGCGATGTCGAACCCGGCGGCGCTCACCGACGCAGTAGGCAGCGCGGAAAGGGCGGCGGTACCGGACCGGGACGTCGGCTGCGGCATGGTCATGTGTAGATCCCGTCTGTCACGCCGGGGACGGTAACGGTCGTTTCCGCCTCAGAGGCCCCGTAAGTCCCAAGCTGATTAGCTGGAAACATCGTATCCGTGGCCATGATGATGCGGACGAAAAGGGGAGAACACGTCAGGACGGGCCTTCCCGACAGCGACGCAACGGCGGTGACCTGGGCCATCAGGCCCCCATGATGCTCCCGGCCTGAACCTGCGCGGCCGTCAGCGTGTAGGTCGTGTCGGAGAACCCGAAGTCGGTGGAGCCGGAAGGAGTGTTCCCGGCCGGGACATCCGAGGAGCCGCCGCCGCGCCCGAGGGTGCACTCCGCCTGGCTCCCGGTCAGGTCGAACCCGGCCATGGTGACGGACTGGCCGCTGCCCAGGGTGACGGAGCTGCCGTTGACGGTCAGGTCGGACGACGAGGCGCTGCCGGCGTAAGACAGGCTGGTCGGGGTCTCCGCCACGGCTACATCGCCAGCGTGAGGCTGCCGGAGGCGATGGTGAAGGTGTCCCCGGCGTTGGTCGTCTTCGGCGAGGTCAGCGGACCCCACCACAGGCGGCGCGGCGAGCCGCTGGAGTCCCACAGCTCCACGGCGTTGATCGTCGTGGCCGGCATGTTGGTCACGGTGACCGCGACGTTGCTGGCCATCGAGCCGCCGGAAGCCGAGGCGAACGTCACCTGCGGAGCCCCGGTGCCCGAGGTGTAGCCGCCGCCCGTGGCCAGCTCGGTGCCGTTGCTGGTGTTGGTCCCTGTCGCCGTCATCAGGCGGCAGGTGATCGGCGTGGTCGGCGCGGTGAAGCTGTTTCCCACGGACGCCTGGAGGAGTCCGTTGGAGAAGGTCTGGTCGAGGTTGCTCACCCTGAGGCTCCCGTAAGGATCGCGTTGCAGCTACCGTCGGGACACCCGGCCTCCGCGCAGCACCTGAAGTGCCGCGAAGCGACGACCATGCTGCCGTCGTCCCCCGGTACCACCACCTGGTGGTGACCGAGGTCGTCGACCTCATGGCAGTCGTCGCACTCGCGCAGAGCCCTCGCGGGCTCAGGCTGCACAGACATGAGGCTCCCTCCTGTTCCTTCCGGGCCTAGAAGCGCACGACGGCGGACGCGGTAAGCGCCGTCTTGGTGTCGTTCCGCTGGAGCTTCACCGTGGTCACCCCGCCCCACGCGCGCCTGAACACGACGCTGGTCGCCTGCCCGTTGTGAAGCGGGAAGCTGAGCTGCTGGGCGGTGGACCCGTCGGTGAACCAGGCGGTGGCGGTGACCACCGACCCGGTATCGCCGGCCACGGCGATGCGGAAGTCCGTGCTGGGGAACATCTCGGCGACGGGGACGATGACGGCGAGGTCGCCGGCGTGCAGGGGGACGATCATGCCTGGCTCGGCCACGGCTGGCTCCGGGGTGGGTACGGGCGGGGGCTTGGGGGCCGGGGGCTGCGGCAGCACGTGGGAGGCGAGCTGGGGGGCGGTCCCGGGGAAGGCCGAGCAGTCAACCGGGCCGGAGATGCCGGCCACGGAGGCGCTGGAGGTGAACTGGAGCATCAGCGGGGTCTTGCCGCCGTACGGTGCCCACCAGGAGGCGGGGACCTGCTGGTAGAGCACGCCGGGGTCACCGGACCCGTTCACGTACTCGCTGGCCCACAGCCAGTCGAAGAACGACAGGTCCATCCCGCCCGTGTACCAGTGCGGGCAGTACCCGCCGATCGGGTGCCCCGGGTAGAGCCTGCGCAGCTCGGTCACGCAGTCGAGTGCCTGCTGGCGCGTCGGCGAGCCGGAGGGAGAGCGCTCCAGGTCGACGGCGATGCCGAATCCCCCCAGGTCGCCCGCCTCCGAGGCGAAGTACTGGGCCTGGGCCGCCCCGCCCGCCCCGGCGTCCAGGAAGAGGTAGGCGACAGGGACGAAGCCGTGCGCGGCCACCTGGCGGAGCCCGGCCTTGGACGCGCTCCAGGCGGGGTTGGTGTACCCGGTGCCCTCGGACACCTTCTCCGCGCCGCCGATGCAGACGGCGGACACCCGGTTCCATGCAGGGACGCCCTGGTAGGACGAGCAGTCCACGAAAAAATTGGTAGTCCCGGTCACACCCCTTCCGGGGGCTACGGGAGGATCAGGCCCCCGGGGGAGTCCTTGTGGCCGTTCGACTGGGCGCGGGACCGGGCGCGCTGCTCGTCGGCCTCCGCCTGGCACCGCTGGTACAGCCCGTAGACCAGGGTGTTCACGTTCCCCTGGTCGGCGTCGGGGTCAGCCAGCGGTGCCATGTAGAGGATGTGGTCCGTCCCCGCCGCCGCCCAGTCGACCGGGACGCTGACGGCGACCATGTAGGCCAGGTTCATGCCGCCGCCGGACCTGTCGGGCAGGAGGGCGGGAGTAAGCTCCCAGCCGATCTTCTCGCGGACCACCGCGAGCACCGGCAGGCTGTCGATCGCTGCGGCGACCTTCGCGCCGATGGCTTCCGAGATCCGGTAGGGCACTCAAACCGCCTTCCTGGGCCGCGCCTGGGCGTACAGCTCCCTGCGGTCGTCGGCCGTCACGTAACCGTCTGCCTCGTCATCATGCAGCATGTAGTCCTGGGTCGCATTCCGGGCGAGGACGCTGCTGAGGTTGGACGTGACCTCGATGGACGATTCGAGGACGAAGGTGACGAAAGTCAGCGGGTTCACCCGGCCGAGGCGGTGCCCCCGGCTGGCCCGCTGCACCCTGGTGGAGTGCTTCCCGGCGGCGTCGTACTCGACGATCACGTCAACGAACGGGACGTTGATCCCCCGGGCGGCGGCGTCGCTCACCAGCAGGACGGCCCCGCCCTCATAGGCCTCGAACGCGGCGAGCTGGCGGTCCCGCTCGGCCGGGGTCATCCCGCCGTGGTAGGTGAACACCGGGCGGTCGCCCAGCCGGCGCTGCAAGGCTGGCATCACCGTGTGGGCGAAGAAGGTGAAGACCATCATCTTGCCGCCGCCGGCCATCACGATGTCGGCCGTCGAGACCAGTTCCTGGGCCTTGGCCGAGGAGCACTTCTCCAGGTCGCCGCCCAGCTCCTCGGCGATCATCGCCAGGAACTCCGACTCCCCGTTGCGGGCCGCCTCCAGGATGGCGAGCGGGTCACCGGCCAGCAGCCGCAGGGCGAGCTGGAGCCCGGCGGGGGTCTCGACGCGGTTGCCCTTCTCGTCCCAGGCCAGGTCCTCCAGCATCCGGTAGAGCTTGTACTGGTCCTCGTGCATCCGGATGCGGCGGAACTCCTCCAGCAGCGGCGGGAACGAGTCGCGCACATCGGGGTCGCTCTTGCGCTTACGCAAGATCCACGGGTCACACAGCTCGCGGAACCACGCCATCCCGTCGGGCCGGTAGGAGGGACGCCCCCACGGGTCCCGGCTGCGCACCACCCGCTCGTCGAACTCCTTCACCGTGGGCATGACGCGCGGCAGGACCACCCGGAACTCGTTGAACATGCCCTCCAAATCGCTGTCCATCGGGGTGCCGGACAGCGCGATGACGCGGGTCTCCCTGCACGCCTTGCGGAGCTGCTCCTCCAGCCACTTGTGCGCCTTGTAGAGCTGGGAGGACCGGCCGTGCCCGATCTTGGTCACCTCGTCGTAGACGAGCATGACCCTCCTGCCCGCGAGGGCCTCCAGCAGCGGCCCGGGGCGCTGCGTCCGCGACCGGCTGCCCTTCTCCGGGGCGACCGCCGCGTCGGTGCGGCAGGTCTCGTACGTGGTGACCAGCGCCTGGGGCAGGCCGTCCAGCAGCTTCTTGCGCTTGGGGCCGTGGTAGAGCCCCGCCGACAGCCGGGTGAACCGCGCGAGGTCGCGCATCCACTCGCCGAGCTTGTTGACCTCGCAGCAGAAGATCACCAGGTCGATGTCCCCGTGCTCGAATGCGACGGCGGCGGTGCCGAGGGCCATCACGCTCTTGCCGAGCCCCATGTCGGCCGCCAGGACCGCTCGTCCCATCAGGTACATCCTGGCGATGAACTGGTACTGCCAGGGGATATCGTAGGTGGGCTTGAACAGCACCCCGGGGGGCCACTCAGGATGGGGTTCTCCCAGCTCAGGCATGTCCTGATAATACCAGGGGAATGTCCCGGTAAGCGGTTGCAATACAGGATCTATTGATAATAGGATAGGGTCATAGCCCCCGCGCGGGGGCGAACTTGAGAGCCAGGAGGAAGAGCCGTGACAGACATCGCCGAGCCCCAGGTCACCGCCCCGCTCACCTTCGCGGAGGCCCAGGAGGTCCTCGCCGCGAACCTTCAGGGGTACGCCCGCCGGACCCACCAGATGGCGCTCGCCGAGATGATCGAGGGGGTCCTCGCAGGCGGCGGCCACGGGATCGCCCAGGCGGGCACCGGGACAGGAAAGTCCCTCGCCGCCCTGATCACGCACATCATCGCCGGGCTCCGCCTCAAGGACGCCGGGCTCCCCCACCGGACGGTCATCGCCACCGCGACGAAGGCGCTCCAGGGGCAGTACGCCTCCAAGGACCTCCCGTTCCTGGAGCAGTACCTGGGGGTCCCCTTCAAGTCGGCCGTCCTCAAGGGCCGCTCCAACTACCCGTGCCACCTCAAGATCGAGGAGCTGGACAGCCCGAACGCCGCCCAGCAGCAGGTCATCGCCCGGGTCCAGGAGATCAGCACCGACGAGGCCGTCAGGGAACTCACGGTCGTCGACCGGGAGAGCTTCCCCGGGATCAGCAGCGCGGACTGGAGCGCGTTCTCCATGTCGGCGGACGAGTGCCCGGGAAAGAAGGACTGCCCGTTCGGGGGCGTGTGCATCACCGAGCGCGCCAAGGCGAAGGCGGCAGACGCCGACGTGGTGGTGACCAACACCTCCTACCTGCTCCAGGACCTGATCCTGCGCAAGCGGTCTGACGGCAACGTGCAGCTCCTCGGCGAGATCGGCCGCATCGTCGTGGACGAGGCGCACACCCTGGCCGAGGTGGCGCGCGGCGCGCTGGAGGACACCATCGGCCAGGGCAGCCTCGCCAAGATGGCCAGGGACATGAGCGCTTACATGCAGCGCGAGAAGCTGGACCACTCCCTGGCGTCGCAGGTCGAGCGGTCGGCCGCGTCCCTCTGGGAGCACCTGGAGTACGTCTACCGCACCTGGATGCGGGAGAAGAACTACGGCTCCGCCGACCCGATGGCCCTGTCCGAGCACGCGCTCATGATGGACTTCGGCTCCTACTTCATCGACCTGATCGAGGCGCTGTCGCGGGCGCGGGACGAAGTTAACTCCAAGCGCGCCTCCGACGACCGGCAGAAGCTGGCCAAGACGCGCATGCTGCGCCGCTCGGCCAACATGCTCGACCGGCTGGTGGCCTACGCCGGCTCGCCGGAGGGCGAGACGGTCCGCTGGGCCGAGCTGGAGGTCAAGATGTTCCGGGGCCAGCGGCACGAGCGGGTCCTGCTCTGCTCCTCCCCGGTCGACGTCGGCCCGTTCCTGCGCGACCTGCTCTGGGAGGAAGTCCCCACCATCCTGATGTCCGCCACCCTGGCGGTCGGCGGCAGCTTCGAGTTCACCGAGGCGAACGTCGGGCTCCGCAAGGGCGAGGCCGTCGCCTACAGCGCCGGCTCCCCGTTCGACTACCCGAAGCAGGCCGTCCTGTTCACCCCCGACAAGGACCGGCCCGAGCCGCTCCAGAAGACGATCGTGGCGTGGAAGGCCTACGCCCAGGCCGCCACCCGGCAACTGGTCAGCGCCTCCGGCGGCGGCGCGCTGCTGCTGTTCACCTCGCGCACCGCCATGAACGAGGCCTACGGCGCGCTCGCCGGCGACTTCCGGGACCAGGACCTGACAGTCCTGAAGCAGGACGACTCGACGCCGGGCGAGCTGGTCCGGATCATGAAGGAAAACGGCCACGCGGTCCTGTTCGCGCTCAAGACCTTCTTCGAGGGCGTCGACATCCCCGGCAGCGCCCTGCGCCTGGTGGTGCTCGACAAGCTGCCGTTCGTGCCCCCCACGGACCTGGTGCACAAGGCGCGCGAGGAGGCGGTAGCCCGCCGGTACGGCACCCAGCGGGCAGGCTTCGACCACCTCTCGGTCCCGGAGATGACCCTCACCCTCACCCAGGCCTTCGGCCGGCTGATCCGCAGCACGTCCGACCGTGGCGTCGTGGCGATCCTCGACTCGCGCCTCAGCACCAAGGGCTACGGGCGCAAGATCATGGAGTCGCTCCCGCCGGCCCGGCGCACCAGCGACCTCAGGGTCGCGGCGGAGTTCCTCGCCACCTGCCGGTAACCCACGGCAAGCACAAGGGGCCACTCTCGTCGCCAGAGTGGCCCCTTCAGCGCTTGCGCGGTTCCTCGCAACACACCATACAGGCAGTTTCGTCCGTAAATCCAGCGGGGGCTACGCGGCAAGCTGCGCGATGGACTGCCCTGAGGCCCCGTTACCGCCGGCGGCCCCGGTGCCGGACGCGCCGCCGTGAGTACCAGGGGAGACGGTGACGCTGCCCCCGCCGCTGACCGGGGTGAGCGACACGGTAACGACCGTCCCCCCGCCCCCCGGCCCTCCGCCGCCGCAGTTGCCGGCGATAGGGGTGGCCCCGTTGCCGCCGTTCGCGCTGATCAGGCCGTTGTTAGTGATCGACCGGGCGAGGATCGCGACCACCCCGCCGCCTGCGCCGCCTCCTCCTCCGGAGTTCGACCCGTCTCCCGAACCGGACCCTCCGCCCGACCCTCCGCCGAGCGGGACGACCGTCCCCTGCCAGCCGGCGACGCCGGAGAGCACGGCGAAGGGGGTGCGCCAGGAGACGGTCCCGGTGGAGGAGACGACGGTGCCGGCCGCGCCGCCGGAGCCCTTCGCCGGGCTTGACCCGCCGTTGCCCCCCGCCCCGGCCGCGTTCGACGTGGCGGCCGGCGCGGCGGCCCCGGCATTGACGGTGCCCGACGCCCCGGTGAAGGCCCCGTAGAGCAGGTTCCCCGCGACGGTGCCCGGGGAGGACCCGGACGCGCTCCCGCCGTTGTTGGAGATCGTCCCGTTGTTGAGCAGGAGCCCGTCGACCTGGAGGGGGAGCCCGGCCGTCTTCAGGGTGACGCCGGAGTTGACGGTCAGCGAGGACGGCGGGAACTGGGTGAACAGCTCGGTCATGGTGTAGATGCCGCCGCTGAGGCTCAGCCCTGTGATCGAGGTGGTGCCGTCGAGGATGAGCGCACCGCCTGACCCGTTCCCGAAGATGCCGTAGAACGCGATGGCACCCGGCGCGGACAGCGCGCCGGGGATGACCACGGTCTGCCCGGCGGTGCCGATCACGATCTGGTTGGGGCTGCTGGCCGTTGCCCCCGGGCCGATGGCAGCCGAGTTGGTGCCCGAGACGTTGGCTCCCTGCCCGATCGCCACCCCGCCGACGGCGCTGGAGCTGACGGTGGCGGTGCCGCCGATAGCGACCGAGTTGTTCGCCGTCGCGCTGGCCGCCGCTCCCACTGCGGTGGCCTGCTGCCCGGCCGCCGCCGACCGAGCGCCGACGGCGACCGACGAGTTCCCGGCCACGGCCGCCTGGTACCCGGCCGCCACCGTGGAGGTGCCCGAGGCGGAGGCTGCCTGCCCGGCGGCTAGGGACCCCTGCCCGGCGGCGCTGGCGGAGTCGCCGTAGGCGATCCCCTGGTTCCCGGCGGCGGTGGCGTTGCTCCCCACGGCGGTTGACTGCGTGCCCGTCCCGGCGAACACCAGGCTGACCGTGGTCAGCGCCGAGACCTGCACGTCGATGTCATGGATGGTGAGCGGGTTCTCCCCTGGCGGGGCGATCTCGATGTCGACCCGCTGCGGGCTGTCCATGTAGAAGTCGATGGTCCCGTCCTGGGTGATGAACGGGTTGGGCAGCAGGTTGCTCGTGGTCCCGTCCACGTACAACGGCAGCCCGACGGGCGTGCTCGTGCCGTTGACCAGGACGGTCACGGCGGTCCCGGCCAGGTAGGTGCCCATCGTGTCGGTGACCGGGGCTCGGTAGTGGGCTCTCACGGCTCTCCTTAGTCCAGCGCCTGCGCCATCGACTGCCAGGCGGCGAGCACCCCGGGCGGGGCGGTGAGCACCGAGTAAGTGCCAGTGCCCAGCCAGATCAGGTCATAGTCCTGCTTAACCGCTGCTCTCCTGGCAGCGAAGAACTGCTGAACGTATGCGATGAAGGACTCGCACTGCGCGGCGGTGAAGGCGGCGTGGTCGGCCCCGTAGCTGCTCAGGCCGAACGGCTTGCCGTGCGCGTCGGCGAAGGCGGCAGCCGCCGCCAGGGTGGGAGCGCCGGACCCGGGGGCAGCCCCCTGGCAGTAGAAAGTCGGGGCTATCACGTCCACCAGGGCGTCACCGGGGTACCAGGTCCCCAGCCAGCCGCTGGTCATCGCCTTGTTGGAGACCGCCAGGACATGCTGGTAGCCGTTAAGCCGGATGACGTCCACGTAGCCCGGGAGCATCGCCAGCCACCCGGCCGGGCTGGCGAACGCGGTGTCCGCGCCCGCCCAGACCGACACCGATGCCTCCAGGCCGCCTGCCTGGCAGGACCGGAGGAACGTGCTGAGCTGGGCGGGAGTGTTGGTGGCGTCCGGGCGGAAGTCGAACAGCACCCGGCGTACCCCGGCGTCCCCTGCCGCCGGGGAGGCGGCCAGAGAGGCGGGCACCTGGTTGCCGAGCGCGATGCGCCGGGCCGGGACCGGGTGCCCGGTGCCGGAGATCCACGCGGCCACCGAGGCGTCTGACGCGGCCACCGGGCCGAGGTCAGCGCCGACGCCCGACGCGGGGAGGGGCACCCGGATAGCGGTGCAGGCGAGCGACGACCCTGCCGTGAAGGCCGCCGCCCCGCTGCGCAGGCTCCCGGTGATGACCGGGTTGTTGACGCCGTACACGTCGCAGTAGGCGTCGGTGTAGATGTCGCCGCCGTCGGCGGGGGCGTAGGAGTCGCAGTAGGTGTCGGCGTAGATGTCGGTCCAGGTCTGCGGCAGCGTGACCGGGGGCTCCGGCTCCCAGGCGAGCCCGTTCCCGATCTCGGCCTGCGCCGGGACAGGCAGGCCGTTCGGGAAGTCGTTCGGCTGGACGGAGACGCCCAGGATCTGCCGGACGGCGAAGAACCAGTCGTCGGGGACCGGGCCGGAGGACATCTGCCAGCGGGGATCGTCCTCGACGTCCGTGTAGTGGTCGGCAGGCGACATGTTGGGGCCGTGGCCGATGCCCGCCGGGCGGGGCGGGATGCCGCGCGGCCAGGTCTGGTACCAAGGCCGGATGGTCAGCCCGGCGATCACCAGGCCGGTCCGGTAGCCGGACACGCGCCACATGAGCTGCGTGCCCTGGCCGGCCGCCGGGGCAGGGAAGGTGACCGCGCCGTGCGGGTTGTTGCGGATGTCGTAGGCGTCGTGCCAGGAAGCGCCGCCGTCGTTGCTGAACTGCCAGGTGATCGCGTCGTCGAACACCGAGATGTTGTCCACTCCCCAGGAGTCGGTGGTGGACTCCTTCTGGATCACCTGGGCGGTAACGGTCGCCCCCAGCGGGGTAACAGTGGTGTCTACCGTGTTCCAGTTTAGCCCGGTAGTAGCAGCCCAAGTCGGGTAGAGCGCCTCGACCTGAGCCCAGGTGTTGGTGGAAACACTGCCCTGGCCGACGGTGAAGCCGGCGAACCACTCGGTGACCGCCCCGCCTGCCACTGCCTGCTCGGCCTCGGCGATGACGGTTCCGGTTACGCCGTCCAGGAGCTGGAGGTAGAGGGGAGCCGACAGTGCCACCGGGGAGAACACGCGGGCGGCGGCGTAGAGCCGCCCGCCGGGGGAGCTGGCCGCCGGAGCGCCCGTGTAGGCGATGCCGCCGAACGAGGAGGACGCCGGCGGCAGTCCGAAGTCGAGCCACTCGGGCACGGACGCCTGCATCGCCCCCCAGGAGCCGTAGGTTGCCTCCAGGTAGGCCCAGCTCCCGGGAACGTAAGGGATGTTGAGGTCCGGCGCGCCGCCCCGGGTTACCTGCACCATGGCCCCGAGCTGGGACTGCTCGGGGGACGGGGCCAGCGGCACGGCGTCGCCCACCGGACCCCAGTCGGGGAAGCCCGGCAGCGAGAAGTCGGAGTCGTTCAGGAGCTGGACCGGGTTGGACTGCACCGTGGCGAACTGGAGCCCGGTGATCGTGTGGGTGGAGGACAGGACCGCGCTGGTCGCGGTGGCTCCCGACGGGGAGAGGTTCGACGGGGTGAACAGCCCGGTCCCCGGCTGGAGGTCCCACCCTCCGAAGGAGAAGCCCGGAGAGGTGGTGTTGGTGAGGGACGCGAAGGTCTCGGTGTACTGCGGGGTGTCGTCCGCCTGGGTGTAGTCGATCGCAAACATGGAGATGCCGGAGAGGGCCACGAAGTAGGCGACGCGCCCGTTCACCGGGACGGACTGCTGCTGGTAGGAGCTGGTCCCGGGGGCTGCGGGAATCGCCTGGGCCGGCTGCCACTGCTGGAACCCGTACAGTGACCCGCCCTGCTGGGCCAGGGTGGCTGCGGTGAGCGCGTCGGGGGCGTACAGGGCCTCGGTGGCGAGCACGGTGCCCGGGGGCGGGGACGCCGGCCAGGCCCCGGGGGCGTCCCCGAGCCTGAACGCCCCGGCGATCGAGGTGCCCACCGAGAGCCCCGCGTCGAGCTGGGCCGGGGTGGTCGGGTGCTGCTGCGCCGGGGTCGGCTGGGCCTGCGGGGGGAAGTACTGGCCGTCCACCGTGACGGGCTGGAGGTAGTCGTACGGCTCCGGCTGGAGGTTGGTGAACTCGAACTTCCAGCACGAGGCGAGCACCGGGTCGAACTCCGCGTACCCGGCCGACAGGGTGAAGGTGCGCGGGACCTGCACCCAGTTGCAGGCCGCGAAGCTGGGGCCGGGGCCGCCGACGAAACCCCAGGGGGACACGGTGCCGAGAATCCACTGCGGGTGGAAGCGGGCGACGCAGTTCCCGCTGGACGGTGCTCCCGGCGGCGCGGTGCAGTAGGCGGCAGGGCCGGCGGCGAAGGCGGTGAAGTCGTCCGGGATGCCGCCGTCGAGGATGACCTGCTGCTGCTTGAGCAGGAAGCAGGTCAGCCGGTGCCTCCCCGGGAGCACGGCACTGGCCGGGTTGATCTGCTGGATGCCGCCGAACCGGATGAAGCGCGACTGCGGGGGCGTGGTGGCGGCCGACTGGCACAGGGTGCCGAGCGGGGTCCAGGCGAACAGGTGGCTGCCGTCGTACCCGCAGGTGAACTGGAGCCGGTCGCCGTGGCTGAAGGGGAACTGCCAGGTGCACAGCACTCCCCCGGACGGCTGGTTGGAGGGAGCGCCCGGGTCGGGGACCGTGACCTTCCAGGTGCCGGCCACGTAGGAGACCTGGAAGCAGCCGGCGTCCACGATCACGTAGGTGCCGCCGTCGTTGTGGTCGAAGTCAGGCATCACCTCGAACGCGGTCCACCAGGGGCTGGCCGAGTTCGTCCCGGCCGCCTGGTTGGACAGGTCGAGCCAGCCGGGGACGCTCCCGAAGGAGATCCCCTGCGCGGTGGCCGACGGGAGCTGGGACCCGCCGGGGGTCAGCAGCCCGGAGGAGATCGGGTCGTCCAGGGAGGTGAAGCTGGCCGAGGCGGGCGGCGGGTCAGCGGAGTAGTACAGGTTGTAGCGCACGCCGCTGGTGACCGGCTGGAGGTAGAAGGCGCTGACGAGCTGCGGGCTGCCGCCGGGATCGCGGCCGTCGATGTAGAGGTTGGCGACCGAGGACGCCGACGGCTGGGGGGCGCAGCGCCATGTCCCTCCCCTGAGCAGGTCGGCGGCCCGGTTCTCCCGGACCGCCACCTGCATCGGGGAGCCGTTCACGTCGGAGGAGGTCGTGAACGGCTGTCTCTGGGTGAGGGTCACCGGGTCGCGGAGGGTGCGCGGGACGTGCTCGCGGCGGGTGACGCGGCAGCCGAAGTCGAAGTTGCGGCACCCCAGCGGGTAGGGCACCGCTCGGCCGGTGTGGTCGCACGGGACCTGCTGGCCCTCGGCGATGGAGGGGCGCAGGCAGTGGATGAGGATCTTGCTGGTGACCACCGGGACGATCGGCTCGTCGTGCCTCACCCAGTGGCCGGCCCCGTAGTGGTGCGGGTTGACCCCCGCGCCGAGCGCGGCCGGGTTGTCTACCTGGGCGGGCACCGACCCGTCGGTGATGATCATGAGCTGCATGCCGCTGGGGGTGAGCAGGTACTGCCAGTCGTCGCCGTCCCACCACCAGAAGTACGCCGCGTGAGGGAAGTGGGGCAGCTCCATGGTCAGGTAGTTGACGAACCGGGGCTGGCCGAGGGAGATGACCAGCTCCTCGGCGGTGTCATCGCCTGCGTGGCGCGGCTGGGAGGACCAGAAGCGCTGCTCGCGGCGCGCTACCGAGGCTCCCCTGGTCACCAGCTCCGCCGGTATCCCGTCGATGTAGACCGGCGCGGCCGACGGGATGGAGAAGGTTCCCGGACCCCGGTTCCTGTTGAAGCTCATGACGCCCGGTTCACCGGGACGCGCGGCCCCGAGTAGGGGGCGCACCGGACGGCCACGCTGGAGGCGGCCCGTGCCGACTCGGCCCGGTGAGGGTGCATCATCGCCTGGTCGCCCCGGTAGAGGGTCCTCCGGCCGTCCGGGAAGGAGACGCCCTGCCAGTCCTGCCCGTCGGTGACCTCGGCGTCGCGCGGGTGGAAGCCGCGCACCGCCCGGCTGGAGCAGGAGGTGACCTCGCCCGCGTAGCTGTACTGCCCGTGGCAGGAGCGGGTCAGCGGCGGGCACGGCTGGACGTAGGACCCGGAGGGGAGCGCGGATGCGTTCACCCCCTGGTAGGAGCTTGTCACGGCGGCGTAGGCGGGGACTGAGGGGTTCGGCGGGGTGACGGTGTGGACCATCTCCCAGTTCTCGCTGTCGGACCAGGCCCCTGCGACCGGAAGGGCGATCATGGTGGACAGGCCGCCGGGCGCGAAGCTGACGACGGAGGCGGCAGGACGCAGCACCTCGGTGACCGCCAGGACGCCGAACATGTCCGACCCCTGCTGGGCGCGCCCGGCCTCGGTCGAGTCGTAGTTCTTGCGGGGCTCGATCACCACCGCCGACGGGATTCCGTTGACGTCGATGAACGGGACGTTCCCCTCCAGGGCGTTCCAGGTCTGCCCGGCGGTCGACGACCAGTGGGGGTAGGCCGTGGTTACCTGCACCCAGGTCTGGGTGGACGGGGACTCCGCCCCGGACCCCAGCCGCCACGCCTCCCACGCCTGGCAGGTGACCCCGGTGACGGCCTCGGCGAGGGCGATCATCCCGGGCATGGTGCCGCCGAGGGTGATAGCGCGGGCGAGCTGGATGACGCGCTCCCGGAACACGGCGTCGGCGGCCAGTACCTCGTCCCAGCCGTCCGGGGAGGCCAGGTCGGTGTAAGGGCTGACCGCCTGGCCGGTGGCCGGGTTCTGCGGCAGGGAGCCCGAGGGGCCGCGCTGCGCGCCGAACAGCGCCCCGTAGAAGCTGTCCAGGTCGTAGAAGTGCGTCGAGGTGATCGCCTGCTGGAGCCGGGAGATCATGCTCCGCCGCAGGAGCTGCCCCGTGCCGGCGTCGCCCAGGAGCGCCTGCATGAAGTGGTAGAGCATCGACGTCGGGGAGACGTCGTAGACGTTCGCCGGGAAGTTAGCGAGCTGGGACGCCACCTGGAGCGGCGGGCTGATCAGGTTGGCCGCTGCGGCGGTCCCGGCGGGCAGCGGCTGGGTCGAGGGGACCTGGAGCCCCAGGACGCTGGCCTGCTGCACGTTCGGGAAGCTGAACAGGTCGGTGCCGCCGTTGCTGATGACAGGGTTCACCGTGCTCGTCAGTACCTGTGGCATGCTGTCTCCTCCGCTGCTTCCGTGGAGCGGAGGCCGGTCGTCCAACCTGCGTTGGAGCCAGGACCCGTCGCTCCAACGGGGAGGGCAGCGGCATTGGAGCCGTCAGAAGAACGGACCCATGGTGTTGCCGGCCTTCGCCACGATCACCGCGCCGCCGAACGTGGGGAGCTGGGCCGCCCCGAGCGCGATGTCCACCGGGTTGCCGGCGCTGTCGACGTAGCTCTTCATGACGACGCCCTGGTACACCTGCTGGATGCCGACGTTGAAGTTGTTGGGGGTGGACGGGTTCCACGCGGGGTAGTCGGCCCCGACCAGGAAGCGGGACGCGGTGACTCCGGGAGTGGCCTCTACCGCCTGGATGACCGACGAGGGGTAGACGCGGCCGTTGAACCCGAGCTGGGAGAGGTACGCCTGGAGGGAGTTGCCGATCGCCGTCTGGGTGACCGACTGGGTGACGCCGACGTCGAAGATGACCGCGAGGCTGAACTGGAGCGCGACGGGGATCGCCTGGTGGGCGAGGACGTCCTGGCCGGCCAGTCGCCAGCTCTCCAGGACCGCCTGCACCGCCGCCGGGACGTCGTTGAACGTGTAGTCCTCGCTGATCGTCAGGGGAGCCCCGGCCGGAGGATGAGAGGACGCCAGCCACTCCAGGCCGAAGTCGGAGTAGGGCGACCAGCCAAAGGCCCCGGTGCGGTGGATGAGCTGGTAAGCGTAGGTGACGCCGCCGGAGACGGAGCCGAGCGGGAAGGTCTGCGTGGCCAGGCCGTACGTGACCCCGTTGACGACCAGGACCGGCGGCACGGTGAGGATCGGCCCCCACGGCAGCGGGATGAAGACGTTCCCGGCCGACGGGGCGGTCCCGTCGGGCCGGACGAAGCTCCCGGTGAACCAGTTCGACGACGACGAGGAGGAGAAGGTGATGGCACCTGAGTAGTTGACGGTGGTGGCCGCCGCAACCGGGCGCGTGCCGGCGCACCAGACGTCGACCCGGTTGAACAGCCCCTGAGTCGGGCTGTTGCGCGAGTAGGTGTCCATGTAGAGGAAGCTCAGGTCGACCAGCTCGCCGTTGGGGAAGTAGCTGCTGTCGATCACCGTGATGGACGGCGGGTTCGCCCCGGAGTTCCAGGTGTACTGGATGCCGGCCGCAGCGACGTCCCCGTTATCGATGTCCCTGCCCACCACCTGGCCGGACGGGTAGGTGTACTGGGCGTCGGACACGGTGGAGGACGCGCTTCCGCTGGAGATCTGGACCTGCTCGCGGAACCGGGTCGCGCCGTCCACCACGTTGGCTGCGGTGCAGTCGGGGTCGTTGGTGGCGATGCCGAGGAACATCTGCGACGTCCCCGCCATGTTCTTGAAGACGGTGCTCTTCCACCGGGCCTGGAGCTGGGTGTCGGTCTCCTGGTTGGCCCCGCCGGTCAGCGGGTTGATGTTGGTGGCGGCGGTGACCTCGGGGACCGGGCTCTGGATCTTGGTGAGGGTGTCGGTGGCCACGTTGCCCTGCGGCCCGGGGGTGACCACCTGGACGGGGGCCGTGGCGGTGAGCGCGGCCGGGTCGAGGATCGCCGGGGTGAGCGTCTGGGCGACCACGGAGCCGTCCTCGGACGCCACCTGGGTGCCGACGGGGACGGCCACGGTGTCGGTGGCCGTGCCGCGCGTGAAGCTGACGACGCCGACCGCCCGCGTGGCCGGGTAGCGGGACATCCCGAAGAGCTGGACGAAGGCGTCCAGCGCCGCTCCGGTCATCGAGTTGATGTCGTACTGGTAGGCGAGCATCTGCTGGTCGAGTGACGCCGCGCTGATAGAGCCGGCCACCGCGTCGATGATCTTGCGGGTGACCGACCCGACGCTGGTGTCCAGGTCCGGCTCGCTGGCGGCGAGGACCGAGATGATCTGGCTGGAGATGTCGCTCTGGCTTGGCATCAGGCGGTGACCGTCCTGGAGGCGACGACCTGCTGGCCGCCCATCGTGGTGAGGGTGACGGTGACCTGCACCGCGTCGGGCCTGGTCCCCTGGGCCGCCGTGACGCTGTTGACGACGGAGATCACGTCGGCGGAGTTGAGCTGGCTGCGGGTATTGGTCATGGCCGCCGACTTGAGCCTGAGCTGCTGCGCCGCCACCAGGGCGTTGAGCACGCGCTGCACCTCGGAGGCGACCATCGCCCGGGTGGAGGGACCCTGCGGCGCGCCGAGGTACCCGGTGAGCGCCGACCCCCAGGTCGGGTTGTACGGGTCGGACCCGTACGGCTCCGACAGGGCGCAGGCGACCCGCTGGCGGATGTAGTCCCCGCCGTCCACCAGGGCGAAGCCGCGCCCGGACGCGAGGAGGTCGCCGCCGACGAGCTGGAGGTCCTTCATACTGCTTCCGCGCCTCCTACAGCCCCGACAGCGGCATCGAGATGTCGAAGAAGATCTCCTTGTTGGCCGAGTTGATGCCGGTGATCTGGATATTGCCGGAGGTGTCGATGAACACCCAGGGCGGCTGCTGCGTCGAGGCGGTGTTGTTCCACGCGGCGGGGTGGTTCGAGCTTCTCGACGGGGCGTACCCGGACGGGAGGGTGAAGCAGGTGCTGTTGCCGGTCGCCGTCGTGTTGATGATGTCGCCGATGACCCTGACCTGGTTGTCGGAGGTCCGCTGGTAGACCAGGCCGCCGACCCCGCCGGAGCCGCCCCACCCGTTGATCAGGGAGGCGGTGTGCCACCCGTCGCCGGAGACGAACCCCTTCTGGGTGAGGGTGACCGCGATGGTCCCGCCGAACTCGAAGATGATGACGGGGTTCAGGGTGCCGTCGTTGCTCTCGGAGACGAGCTGGATGGCGGCGTCGGCGAGCCCGGTCTCCTTGCCGCTTTGCAGCACCAGCCATATCTGCTCGTTGGCAGCTCCGGGGTTCTGCGAGAACGAGAAGATCGTCGAGGGGACGTTCGCGTGGACCGACCCGGCGGGGGTAAGCGAGATCGCGGCGGAAGATCCGTCGTCTACGATCCCGACGGTCGACCCGGTGGGGCCGTAGACGAAGACGCCGGCCGGGTAGGTGTTCCCCAGGCCGTCTACTCCGCCCTGGCTGGTGATGTTGACGAACAGGTTCCCCAGGCCGGGCGTCGAGCTGTACCAGAACCCGCCGGCGCTGTTGAGGATGAAGTCGGTGCCCTCGAACACGGAGCCGATGAAGGTGGCGGCGTTGACGATCGTCCCGTCGATGATGCCGCCGTAAATGATCCCGGCCGCCATCTCGCTGGCCGTGACCGCCTCGGCCGCCAGGAGCTGGGTGGTCACCGACTTGGCGGAGATGGCCTGGGTGCCCCACTGGTACGCGGTCCAGATGGTGCCGGTCCACTGCTTGAGCTGGTAGCCGTTCGCCGCGTCATACCACAGGTCACCGAACGACGGGTTCGGCGGCTGGGTGGCGGAGATCGTGGTGGTGACTCCGCCGATGTCGGAGGCGGTGAAGTTCACCTGGCTGGCGGCGATGTTGGCGTCCTCGGCGAGCTGCTCCGAGGTGAGGCTCCCCGTCTGGATGGCGGTCGCGCCGAACTGCACCGGGAGCCACGCCGTGCCGTTCCACACGGTCAGCATGTTGGAGATCGCGGTGTTCACCCACAGCTCGCCGACGCTCGGGTTGCCCGGCGCGGTGGCCTGCGTGTAGACCCCGGAGCCCGGGTTGGCCGGCTGGAACTGGCCCGGGTTCTGGGCGACGATCGCGGCGAACGTCCACATCCCCAGGGCCTGGGTGACCATCCAGGTCTCGCCGACGGCCGGGAGCACCCCCTTGCTCTGCTGGATCAGCATCGGCACGCTGACCTGGGTGTTCTGCCGGTCGACGCAGACGGCGGTGGTCCCGTCGGGGGAGATCGACTGGACGGTGACCATCTTGGCGGTGAAGCCGACAGAGGTGCCCGCCGCGTTTACGGCCTGGCGCGGGGCGGCCATCAGGCGGTCCCGGCGGTGGCGGTGTTCGGGTTCGGGTTCGCCAGGTTGGTGACCGGGTTAGGCAGGTTGGTGCCGGACACCAGGCCGCCGGCGATCGGCAGGCCGATGAGCTGGCCGCCGGAGTTGTTGCCGCTGCCGGGCATCCGGGCCGGGGCGGCGATGTTCACCGTGGTGTTGAAGAACCCGCCCTTTCCCATCTGGAACGAGTGGGTCACCGTCGTCACGTACGCCTGGAACGAGTAGTCCGGGACCTGGATCAGCATCCCCGGCCACAGCTCCGGCATGAAGGTCATCGGCACGTCGGCGTCGTACTGGTAAGCCCAGCTCCGCATGAACAGGAACAGCGCGGCGAAGAACTCGCCCTGCGGCCCGACCAGGCCCGGGAGCTGCTCCAGGTCCGGCCGCGCCCCGAAGCGGTTGTAGACGTACTGGGTGAACGACTTCGCCGAGGCCGAGGTGGCGTCCAGGCCGAACAGGGCGCTCATGATCGCCGGGACGTCGATCGAGGCGATGCCCATGGTGGTCAGCGCGAACAGCAGGTCCTCGGGGATCGACTGGGTGCCGGACGGGGCGCTGATCGTGATTCCGCTGGCCACGCCGCTGCCCAGGTCGATCTGCTGGGCCGGGGCCGCCACCACGAACTGGTGGGTGACCAGGTTCTCGTCTGACCAGTAAACGGTGAAATCTTGCAGTTCGATGCTTTCTATCTGCATTACGGCCGCAGTGCCCCATATGCCGTAATAGTCCGGGAACCAGGCGATCAGGTCGCCGTTGGGGGCTGAGCAGTAGGAGCGCATGCAGGAGCCGAAGAGGTTCTTGATGTACGGCAGGATCGGGCTGTCGGCCATCAGGGCGCGCGGGCCGGTGAGGATCTCTGCGACGTTGGCCGCGTCGGCGTCGAACGTCGGCAGCCAGGGCGAGGAGCCGAACAGCGCGTCGAACGGGTCGGCCGGGTTGAACCAGGGCTGGGTGCTGGACGGGGTGACCTGGAGCGCGCCGTCGGCGAGCTGCGACTGCGGCAGCACCGACGTCCCGGCGCTGGCCGCCCCCGGAGACCCGGCCGCCATCGCCGCCCCGTTCCCCGGGACCGACTTGTAGGCGGCCGTCGTGCCGGGGGTGCCGGAGTAGTCGACGCCCGGCATCAGGCCGCCTGCGGTGTAGCCGAACCCGGTCACGTTCGTGACCCCGGCGACGGTGCCGGTGGTCATGGCCCCAACCTGGTCAGCGCCTGTCCCGGCGCTGATCTCCACGTGGGTGGCTGCCCCCGGGGGGCCGATGAACAGCAGCGCGCCCGGCGTGTTGAGGGCCTGCTGGAGCGAGATCGGGGTGGCCCAGGCGCTCTGCTGCTGGCTGGTGCGCGGGCACGCGGCCGACCCGGTGGCGTGGTAGTAGACCCACTGCACGAAGCTGGAGCAGTCCAGGAGGGTCGGGACGGCGCTGGTAAAAGGGGAGTCGCCTCCCTCCTGGTAGGGGATCGAGTGGTTGGCCACCAGGTTGAGCGCGACGCCGAGGACCTGGGTGCCGGCGGCCTTCCCGGTCTTGGTCGCCGCGTTCGAGGCCGTGGACGGGACGTTCGACAGGGACGAGGACCCGGCGGTGGTGAGCTGGCCGACGATGGTGGTGGCCAGGGACTGCCACTGGGCGTACGGAGATCCGTCGGCGAAGGCCGACCGCTGCACCGCCTGCGCCTGCTGGGCGTCGGTCATCGACGAGCGGTTGGACAGGCTGAGCAGCACCTTGCCGAACGCCTGGGTGGCCGTCGTCGGGTTGGCCGCCTGGGCGGCCGTCCCCCAGCCCATCGCCGGGTTCTGCTGGAAGACCCCGATGGCGCTGGGGCTGCTGCCGGTGTTGGCCCCGAGCCGGGACTCCTGGTAGGCGGTCATGATCGCGACGATCGCGTCGTTGGTGCTGCCGCCCATCTGGATGATGGTGTTGTAAATCAGCGTCGCCATCTGCGCCTGGGCGGCGGTCAGCGTCTGCCCGGCGTAGGTGCCCGCCCCGATGGCCCCGGACGGGACGGTGGTGCCGCCGCCGACCACCCCGCCGACGATGCCGCCGGCCCCGAGGCTGGCGTAGAACTGCTGAGCCAGCGCGTCGGCGGCGGCCGTGTCCGCCTTGATCGCCTGGGCGATCTGGTAGGCCCAGGTGGACCAGGCCTGCGGCATCCCGGCGATGTGGATGTTGGCGGCCGGCCAGCCGACGACGTTCTGGAGCACCGAGATCACCGCCGCCGCCGTCCCGCCGTCGTCGGGGTTGGCCGCGCTCGACATCGCCTGGGCGACCATGTTCTGCGACTGGGGGAGGCCCGGGTCCCAGAACCAGTACTGGAGGCGCTTCAGCGAGCAGGAGGCGGTGAGCTGGACGGTCGACGGCCACGCGGTGACCAGGGGCACCTGGTTGAGGTAGCCGGTGAAGGTGCGGACCCAGGAGACCCGCTTCATCATCACGATGATCCGGTCATTGGGGGTGAAAACGCCCGAGTACTTGCGGAAGGGGTTCTGGAGGCTGAAGGAGAAGGTGGAGATCCCGTCCGAGCGGCGCACCATCGTGCCCTGGGTGAGGTCGTCGGAGATGTCGATGATCCCGTTGTTCTGCGTCGAGACGTACGCCTTGATCCCCGGCGCGTAGAGGAAGACCGCCATGGCCTCAGCCCCCGGCGAGGCGGACGAAGATGCCGGTCGTCGGCAGGCCTCCCACGGGGACGGCGGCCCTGCCCGGCGGCGGGTAGGTCGCCAGCGTCGGGCCGGACACCACCACGGGACCCGTCGCGAGCGCCGCCTGCCCGGCGGGGGTGGAGAGGACCGGCGGGACGACGGGCGGGAGCACCACCGGGAGGGTCGAGACGGGCGGGATGACCTGGCCGTAGTCCTGCGGCACCTGGGACGCCTCAAGCTGCGTCGAGAACGGGTAGAAGTACTGGACGGCCGGGTCGGAGGCGTAGGCGCTGGCCGTCCCCGTCACCGAGCTGGTCACCACCTGGCTGGTGACCTGTCCCGGCGACTGGGCGGCCTCGAAGACGAAGACCGGGGAGAACGCCATCATTCCGGCGTGCGCCCCCCACTCGTACCCCGTCAGCGGGACCCCCTGCTGGACAAAGCTCCTGACCGGGACGGTGACCTGCATGAACGGGAAGACGGTGCGGACCACGTTCGGGTCGAGCATGGACTGGGCGTAGGCCATCATCCAGCTCATGAAGTCCGACCGCTCGTCCCAGTCCTTCAGCAGCACCTGGACGGAGAACTGCTGGTTGGCGGACCTGTGCGGGTAGAACGACCTGTTGATGCGCGCCTGGTCCTCGGCGTAGATCATGTCGGTCCCGTAGCCGAGCATCCCGGCGCGGAACTGGTAGGTCTGAGTCGCGCTCCCGTCGCTGTAGCTGAGCGTCCCGTTGAGCCCCTGGCGCGCCATCAGCCGCTGAACTTCCCGGTGGCGTCGATCCCGGCGTCGCCGGGGACCACCTTCCCGGTAGGGGAGGCCGGGGCGTAGACGGGGACCGCGAGGCGCTCGTAGTCGGTGCTGCTCAGGGAGTGCACCAGGCGGAACTGGGTCATCCCGAAGCCGAACATGTCCACCATCACCGGCTCGGAGGCCGGGACGGGCATCGAGATCGGCACGTCAGCGCCCCAGGCGGGGGGCGTGTTAAACGGCATCGCTGCACCTCCTCCGGTGCTTCCGGGGGCTGCGTCAAGCGCCGGGGGTCAGGGAGCCGGTGTAGATCCCGGTGTACTGGTTGGCCTTCCAGCCAACGCCGTCGGAGATCCGGGCCATGAACGCCGCAATCGCCTGCTGTGACTGCTGGGTCGTGCCGTTCACGGTTCCGGCCGGCACCAGGGCGGCCGACTCCAGCACCGGGAACAGCGTCAGCACGTACCGCTGGTTGGCCTTGCCCAGCTTGAGGATGACCGAGTTGCTCCCGTCGGGGTCGGTCAGCGACTTGACGTAGACGTTCCACCGCCAGCCCTTAGGCGGGTAGGTGAAGACGGCCGGCGGGTGCATGAGGGACTGCTGGTTGCTGTCGGCGCTCTGCCGCTCCATGATCTGGGTGACGGTCGTGAGGAAGGTCTCGGCCTGCTGCCAGCTCTCCCCCGACGCCGCGTTGGCGTGGTCCTGGCCGAGGCTCCCCTGGACGGTGAGGTCCTCCAGGCGCGCCCCGAGGACCTGGATGACCCGGCCGCCGATCGTCTCCACCACGTTGGTGATGACGCTCCACGTCCAGTCCATCGCGTCCGGGTCTACCCTGAAAGCGACCGAAGGCCCTCCGGGGTACCCGAGCGTCGCGGTGCCCATGCGCCACCTCCCGTACCTTCCGGGGCTAGCGCTCGATTATCAAGAAAAGCTATAATCTTGTCATGAGGATAAAGACGGCAGCAGGGATCGTGGCCACGGCAGGCGGCTTCTACGCGCTCGCCATGGCAGCCGACAACGGGCTGAGCTACAACGCATGGAGTAATCCCGGTGCCCTCAACCTGATGGTGCAGTGGGGCGCTGCGGCCGTGGCCTTCTTCATGATCCCGGCCGCCATGCTCGTCATCTGGTTCGCCCGCCTCGTCATCCGCGAGGTCTCCGCCAGCGGCCTTACCCCCGGGCAGGTGGCGGTCGGCGAGGCCGTCCTCATGGCAGGAGCGAGCTACGAGTGGCACAAGCACAACGAGCGCGTCTCGGAGCGCCTCACTGAGAGCGTGATGGGGCCGACGGAAAGACGTGACCCGTGGTAAGCATCGTGCGCGGCCGGCGCGGCGTCTCGATCAACGGCGTGTACCTCCACCTCAACCCGCGCGACTGGTGGATCGGGTACTACCGCAGTGACAACCATCACTACGTGTGCCCGCTGCCGTGCCTCGTCATCAAGTGGGAAAGGGGCGGCTGGCGACCGCTCGGACGTTAGTACCAGCCGTCTGCCTGCTCGTGAGCCCAGGCCCCGCACGGGCTGCCGTAGGTCGCGTCCACGTACCCGATTCCCCACCGGACCTGGGTGTCCGGGTTCGTGGCCCAGTCAGGCCCTGCTGAGGCCATCTTCGAGCCCGGCAGGGCCTGCGGTATCCCGTAGGCTCCCGAGCTAGGGTTCTGGGCGTAGGTGTTCCAGCCGCTCTCGCGGCTCCACAAGGGGTCCAGGCAGGCGAACTGGGACGCGCCCACCAGGGACTCGGCGTAGGCCCTCGGCGAGCCGGAGACGGCCACCACGGTCTGCCTGGGGGGCAGCGGCGTGTAGGACGGGTACGGGGTCCCAGCGGGCGCAGGAGGCGGCGGTGGCGGCGTGGGAGTGGGCTTCGGCGAGGGGATCAGGCGGGAGCCCGCCACGTCGTCGGTGATCGACACCGAGGGGGACGGCCGGTAGGTGGCGAGGGCCGGGGCCGCCGCCGTGACCGGGGCGGTCACGGGCCTCGCGAAGGCGGCTGCCGGGCCGGGCGGCGAGTGCAGGGTCATCCGGGGGAAGGGGGCGGCTACTGCTGCGGCGGAGAGCGCCAGGGAGAAGAACGCCCCGCGCGCCAGTGGCTGGTCCATCGGGCTCCAGACCTCGCGGTTCCGGCCTCGGGCCGGGCGTCCCCGCGAGCGGGGGCCGGGGGTCTAGCCGGCTGGTACGCGGAAACGTAACACGAGGGTCACGCGGTGCGCCCGGTTAACGCGGGAATCAGCGGCTTGCCTGGGATGCGTAGGTGTTGGCCGGGACAGTCGACGTGGCCGCCGCCTGGTCGTGGTTCCCCGGCAGCAGCTTGAGGAGCTGCTTGGCCTCCGGCGACAGGTCGAAGACGTTGGTGACCTGGCCGCCCGACTGGGGGTGGGCCTTCTGCCAGGCTGCCAGGGAGGTCCCGAGGGTCGAGCCCGCCTTCTGCTTCTGCTCGGCCGCCGTGCTCGCGCCCGTGTTCACCAGGCCGCCGGTCAGCGCGGCGGTGTTGCCGAGCGACTGCCCGTTCGCGCCGAAGAACTGCACGTTGCCGGCCTGAAGCTCGTCTGGGTAGTACTTCATCGCGTCGGCGATGGACATGACGCGGGTCCCGCTCGCGGTCTGCACCGCCACCTGGTCGCCCGAGTTCGAGTTCTGGATCAGCGCCTCCAGCACCGGGTTGCGCTTCCCGCTCTTCTGCTCGGCCGACAGGTACGGGCTCGCGGCGGCGGAGTCGGCCCCCTGGAGCACCTGCTGCCAGGACTGGCCCCGGTGCCCGAACAGGCCGCCGGTAAGCAAGCCGAGGAGGTTGCCCTGGTTGCCCTGGGCCAGGCCGAACTTTCCGGTGGGGGCGCTGCCAAGGCTGGCGGCGGAGACGCTGGCTCCCCGGTTCGCGGCGATCGACGGGTTGGCCGAGGCCTCGTTGATGCCGCCGCTCTGGGCGACGATCCACTGGAACGCCTGGTTGGCGTTCATCGGCACCCCGGTCAGGGAGCTGATCTCCTGCGCCCACAGGTTCTCGTTGATGTTTCCCTTCACCTGCCACTGGTTGAGGAACTGGTTGGCGATCTGCTGGGTGAGGTTCGGGTTCGACTGGAGCGCGGCGGTGCCGCCGGCCTTGGAGATCATCTGCCGCAGCGACGTCTGCATCTGCGGGGTCATCAGGCCGCCCATGTTGAGGAACTGCGTGTTCTGGCTGGCCTTGAGCTGGTTGTAGGCGGCCGGGTTGGTCCGCTGGAGGTACTGGAGCTGCGCCGGGGTCATGCCGCTCATGCCCGACAGCAGGTACTGGCTCTGCTGGGACAGCTCCCCGGAGAAGTTCACCCCGGCCATCGACTTGCCCATCATGGCCTGCATCTGGGAGACGCCCTGGGCGACCCCGACGGAGCCGGTCCCGCCTCCCTGCGACAGCGCGGTGTTGAAGTAGCTGTTGAACTGCTGCCGGGCGGTCTCGGCGTTGGTGCCCGCCTTTCCGGCCGAGTCCGACAGCGAGTTGAGGGCGTTGGAGACCTGGGTGAGGTTCACCGTGGCGTTCTGGCTGGCGGTCTGGAGCACCTGCACCGACTCGTTCACGTCCATGCCGGTTGCCGTGTAGTTGTGGTAGATGAAGTTGAGGGCTGACTGGCGGTTCTGAAGCTGGCCGCCCTCGTTGGCCGCGCGGCCGGTGTAGCCCATCTGGGTGACCGCCCCGAACGCCTGCGCGGCGGCCCCCGACGGCATCCGGCCGAACATGGACGCCTGGTAGGCGAGGGCGTGCAGCCGCTCGGTCTGCGCGCCGAGGTTGCTGCCGCCCTCGACGTTCTGGTACATCCTCCCTGCCTCGCGCTGGGTCAGGTAGGTGTTCGCCCCCCAGTTGGCCGCGTCGATCAGCATCCCGACGCCGGGGATCGAGCGCAGCGCGCTCGCCGCCGACCCCGGGCCGCCCCCGGACGCGGCGACCTGCGCGCCGAGGTTCTGGAGGACGAGCGCCCCGGCCTGCTGGCCCGGGGTCTGCGTCGCGTGCCGCCCGGTGCCGAACAGCCAGCCGGCCAGTCCGGACTGCGGGTTGGGGGCCTGCGGCCCGACGGGGGCGCTGGGGTTGCCCCCGCCCCCGCCGCTGCCTCCGCCGCCGCCTCCGCCGCCCTGGTTCCCGTACAGGGGGGTGCCGGCGATCCACTGGCCGATCCGCTGCGCCAGGAACGCCCGCGCGTTCTGCGCCGAGCTGGCCGCGCTGAGCACCGACTGCTGGTTCATCCCGGGGCCGCCCAGGTTCAGCCCGGCCGCCTGGGCGCTGGCGATCACCTGCTGGTTCATGGGGACGTTCGGGTTGCCGCCGTGCCCGCCGCCCGCCTGGTAACGGGACTGCGCGTTGAGGCTCCGCTGCATCATCTGCGTCTGGGTGCTGATCGCCTGCTGGAGCCCGGCGAGCTGCCGGGACACGGCGGTGAGCCCCTGGCTGAGCTGCACGCTCGGGTCGGGGGGTCCTACCTGCTGCTGCGGCTGCGGGCCTCCGGGCCAGGGGATCGTCATGCTCTGCCTCCGGTGCTTCCGGGGTCAGTCCTCGTACAGTCCCTCCATCCAGGCCACCGGGTCGGTCCCCATGCCGTCGGTGGGGATGCGCGCCTCACGCCGCCGCCAGAAGTCGTCACGGCGGCGGGAGAGGGGCTGGTACAGGCAAGCGCCTGGGCACTCGTCGTGGTCGCACTTCCTGATCTGTTCCATGTGAGCCTCCGCAGGTTTTAGTCCCTGCGGTCTTATATGTGTGAGGACCGCGCTTACCCCACGCTCCGGGGCAGTTTTTCTCAGGTCCACTCCAGGCTGGGCACGTACTCGTGCTCCGGCGTCACCGGGAGCCGGGGGGCGGGCTCGTGTATCACCACCGTCTGGCTGGCCGCCACCAGGGCGGCCATGTCGGCGGCGAACGACTCCGGGGTGGCCTCCTCCAGGCGGAACGCGCTCATGTCGGCGTCGGTGGACGGGAAGGCGCTCCTGTCCCCCTCGTCGGCCTCGGGGAAGTACTCCGGCCACGCCTGAACGGCGGTGATGGTCCCGGACGCGACGGCGGAGGCGAGGATCAGGTCGGTGCGGCGGCGCTGCTCGGCCTGGCCGTCCAGGAAGTAGAGGACGTCCAGGCAGGCCTCCTGGACGCGGGACAGGCGACGGCCGGACAGCAGGCCCCGGCGGTCGGCTAGGCGGATCTGGCGCTCAGCCCAGGGCTCGCATCGTCCCCCTGGGCCGATGATTTTCCCAGTGCCGTCATTACCTCGCGCTGCCTGACCTCCAGCCGGAGGTAGGCATCGAAGATCGCGTCGATCGTCGGCGGGTACCAGCGCCTCGCGTAGTTGAAGCGCTCCAGTGCCCACTTGTACGGCAGGTCGGGGTCCTCGCCGAGCGGCACCGGCATTGGACGGCGGTCGACCGCCTCCACCGCCAGGCCGCAGATGGCGGTGGCGTACGCCTTGGTCGCGCCGATGCTGCTCTCGAACTCGCGGGTGAGCTGCGCGACGAGCAGCTCCTCGTCGGTGGTGAGGGTGCGCAGCGAGATCCGGTGGCCGCACCAGTCGAACCAGCCGCGCAGCGCGCCGAGGCGAAGCAGCCCGGTGAAGTCCTCCCGCCAGGCTGCCTCGTCGTGCTTCTCGACGTGCAGCTCGGGCGCGGCGTCGACCGGGCTGTCCCCGGCAGGGGCGTCGGCGCGGGGGAACCCGGCCTCGTCCTGCGGGTCCCTGGAGAAGCCGTCGGTCATCCGGCCGGGTCCACGGCGGCAACGGACTCGGGGACCTCCAGGGTGAGGCTTCCCTCGTCCGAGGGGATCTCCAGGATGATCTCGTCGTCCTCGAACTTCACGAGCGCGTGCCGCCCGTCCACGTCCACGTCGACGTGGACCGAGGCGTCGGCGGCGACGGTGGCCCTGACGTCTACCTTCATGCCCGGTTCACTCCCCAGGTAGCCCTGCTGCGCCGCTGCATCGCGGCGTTCGGGTCCTCCACCGCTGCGGACGCGGCGGCGGTGCCCGGCACGTTGACGTCCACCGCCACCGACCCGGACGAGGTGGTCCCGTCCGAGCCGGTCACGGTGACGTCGATCTGGAGGATCACGCCGCCGGGGGCGTTCCGACCGTGCTGGTGAACACGGCGGTGCCGGCGTCGTTGCTGGTCTGGGTGTAGGTGTCGCCGAACGAGTCGGTGACGGAGACCGGGAGCGGGCTCGCCGGGGCAGCGCCTACCGTGACCTCGGCGGTGCCGGTGGCGGTGCTCCCGTCGCCGTTGGTGACCACGGCGGTGATCGTGAGGGTGGTGCCGGGGTTGGCCGGGTC
>Ga0207663_10000017_pt1:0-60000 | contig 145654 bp, 125 predicted proteins | sample LARL53metaG_FD_184346 | JGI IMG/M metagenome (GOLD analysis project Ga0207663, IMG submission 184346) | Corn, switchgrass and miscanthus rhizosphere microbial communities from Kellogg Biological Station, Michigan, USA - LAR L5-3 metaG... | ecosystem: Host-associated > Plants > Roots >...
GAACCGTATGTGCTTGGATGGGCAATTGGAAGTTCGTACAAGTATCCCTGGCTAAGGTTGTAAGAAAAGACTGAAGCGCCATTTGTAAAAACGAGATTTCCATTGCTGCCGAGCGCAAAGTCCAAAGGCGCGCTGCTTGTGAAATCGGATGAAACGCCCTTGATATCAATCGGTATGACATTGGTGTCGAGGACTGGCCTGGAACTGTCGTCAAGGCTCAGGTGAACGTAGGCGATCACATCAATCGGTGTGACTTCCCCGTTGCGCTCTTCGAACCGCGTACCGCGCACATACACATTACTGCTGACCGGATCAAAAACAATTTTTGAAGGAAAATAGACTGTCTTTGTTGTTCCCTGAGTGGTGTCCCAACTCGAAAGCTCCTTTGATAAAGCGGGGCTATTCGGTTTTTTCGTGTCAATGACATAAATGAATTTGTTGTCGAGCTTGGTGAGATCAAGATCTCCGTTATCCGCGACTCCAGCCGACGGCCAGAAAGGCGCCACCAATAGAAAACGATCGAAAGCAAGAACAGTGTTGTTCGCAACTCCAGTGAGACCGCCCAGGCTGACTGAGTACAACTGTATCGGCGTCGTAGCGGCTTGCGGTGAATAAATGAACCCGCCGTAGGCCAGAAGAAGCGCCAATAACACAACCGCGATTCGCGCACTTCGCATTTTCTTTAGCATTCCCGTTGTGCTCATGTTTACCTCGTTCCGCTAATGCCGAGCGCTTGAAGCTTCTCGCGACGCAAAGCGCAACTACCTCGGTTTCCTGCTAACCGATTCCAAACTTCCTGAACTTCGGTCGGACCCAATCAGATCCCCTGGCTGATGTCGATACACTTTTACCTGGATCCAGACAGCGATCATATTTTCAAACGAGCATCGTGTCAAGCTTTTTTGAACGTTTACAAGAGCTTGCGCTTTATTCCGACCCTCTATCCGCTACGTGCTAGCTTCCTTTCGAATGCCGAGTTGTATGAGCTTGAGTCTCAGTCCTCGACGAGACAGCCCTAAATCAATCGCGGTGCGCGATAGATTGTTTCGATTTCGGCCCAGCGATTCCTCTATAAGCTGACGCTCGAGTACTGCCGTCGCCTCCTTCAGCTTGAGACGCGAATTCCCTTCACCATTGTCGTTCAAACCGCGCGAAGCGCCGTTACTACCAGTTCTATCGTCGGCGATCGCTACGTTGGCCTGCTGCAGCCAAATGCCCCTGTCTGGTCTTAGCTGTTTGCGTGGGTGACTTACCTCTGGCGAAAGATCTTCAATAGATATGCGCGCGCCGTCCATCGCGTAGGCTACTACCCTCTCGATTTCATTTCTCAATTGTCGGACGTTGCCGGGCCAGTTATGTTCCGTCAGCGCATCAATTGCGTCCTGGGTCATCGTAAGCGGCTGCTTGCCCGCTCGCGAGGAAAAATGTTCCAGGAAGTGAGCTGCCAAGACAGGGATTTCTTCGCGCCTATCGCGAAGCGGAGGAACGTGTATGCGAATGATGTTCAGCCGGTGAAAGAGGTCTTCTCTGAAACGTCCGTCCTGAACGGCGCGCTCGAGTTCGGTGTTGGTCGCCGCAAGTATCCTGACGTCGACTCGAAGCGGTTTGGTCTCTCCCAATGGCTGGATTTCGCCTTCCTGAAGGAAGCGCATTAACTTAGGCTGTATCTCCAGGGCGAGGTCGCCGATTTCGTCAAGGAACAATGTCCCTCCGTCGGCTGCCTTGATTATCCCGGGATAATTCGTCGTCGCTCCGGTGAAGGCGCCGCGCCTGTGTCCGAACAACTGGCTATCAATAATTTCTTTTGGAGCAGCGGTGCAATTGAACGGAAGAAAGATCGCGCGCGGTCGAGCAGATTGGTTGTGTATGTATCTGGCAACCAACTCCTTGCCTGTTCCCGACTCTCCGGTTATCAGAACGGTGACATCGCTTGTTCTGATCTTATAGATCTTATCGATCATGTCGAACATCGAAGGGCTGGCTACGATAAAGCCCGGCATTATCGTCTGTATCCGCTGTTCCAGGCTTCTCGTCGTTCCTCCACGAGCTGCTACGCGAAGCGAACAAGTCTCGAGTCCCAGTTCCGCCTGACGCAGTAAAGGTTGAAGTCTATCGATTTCAAGCGAGCCGTTGCCGCGGATGTAAAGGACAATCGGAGGCCTGACGTTGTCGCCGAGTCTCACTAAGTAACCGTCCGTCAATCGGGTTATGCTCTCCTCGCTTGAGGTATCGATCGTTCCACAGAGCGATTCAGCTTCGTTGCGGCTAACACCCTTCGCCACCAACGTCTCAGCGCGACCAACGTCGTCTACTCGACAAATGACGACCGCGCCAGCTGGGAAATTCTCATAAATGACAGCGGCGAGTTCCTGTACGAGAAGCTCGCGCGACGCCGATGCTTCGATGAGCCTTTGCATCAACAAAACGTCGTTTGGCGCGGACACTCGCCAAGCCTGCGGAAGTTCCTCGGTCTTCAAATCAGACGCTAGAGCTCGCGTGGTTAGTTCGAGATCGGGGGCCGCTCCCAGCTTTTCAAAAATCGCCGCGGCCTGCTGGAGATTCGTTTCGGCGCTTTTCTTGTCCTGAGCTTTCCTGAGCAGGAGACCCATCTCGCAATAGCTTCGTGCCAATTCGTAAGGAATCTCTGTGGTCGTGAAGATTGATACGCTTTGCGCGATGTGTTGCTTGGCTTCGGCGAGTCGCCCGGAAGCAGCCTCAAGTTGACCGGTTAACCGTTGAATGAGACCAGAGACCGGCAGGTACATTTCTTCCTTAAGTCTTCCCTGTGCAAGCTCGAGGTATTCGCCAGCCTGTTCGTGATTTCCTTGAGAAATATGAAACTCTGCCAGGCCGACCATAGCGAGGGTCACACCGTGAAGATCGCGTATGGAGGTCGAGAGCTGCATCGTCTCGCGAAGAGTCTTAAGCGCAGGCTCAATGCGACCAGTGCCACGGTAAACAACGGCAAGTACTCGCAGCGCATTGCTCTCAAGCCATTTGTCTCCGCTTCCCTTTAGCAACTCGAGACTCTTATTCAAATGCACTTCGGCAGCAGAAAACTCTCCTCGAGCGCACAAGACTTCAGCAAGTGTTATTCGAGCGGTCGCCTCGTGACTCGGCTTTGTATATCGTTTCCCGATTTCTATGGCTTTGCTCAGAGTGGCGATAGCGGAATCCCACTCGCCGGAGTGGCGAAAAGTGTCCCCGAGGTTATTGTAAGCGCTCGCCAGATAGTCCTTGTGCCCGCCCTTTTCCAGGTAGCCGATGCCGCGCTCGAGATATCGTACCGAATCCTTTGCCTCGCCTGGGTGACCGTGAATGAGAGTTGTACCGAGATCGACTAGAACCGTCCCGATCACATTAGGATTCGCCGAGCCTTCGGCAAGCTCCAATGCCTTCAAGAAGTTTTCCTTCGCGCTCGTGAACACGCCTTCATAGAAGTCGACCGTGCCGAGGCGGCGATAGATTTGTGCAAGGAGCTCGCGATCCAGAGCGGTCTTCTGAAAGTTTGCCGCTGCCAGAAGGTGATCGCGCGCAATTCGGAACTCATTTATCTCGATGTAAGTACGACCCAGAGCATAGTGAGTCTCGCTTGTGCCGAGATCATCACCGAGTTCTATGAAAGCCCTTTTCGCCTCATTGAGAGACGCGATCGCCTCCGGGTGGTTCCTTAGCCGGCTCTTGACCCATCCCAGCCGCAGTTTGACGCGCGCTCGAGGGCGTGGCGTCAACTGGGTTACGATCTTCGGATCATCATACTTGCCAATAACAGTGTAGGCGTCTTCGTACTTACTCTGTTCTTCAAGCGCCTTACTTAGCAGCCCCCTGGTTATCGCCTCGTCCTCCGGCGTCTTTGCTTCTTCGGCCAGCGCAGCATAAAAGAATTCAGCGGCCGCTTCGTATCGCGATTGAGCTAGAGCTGTCTCGCCTAAATGGAAAGGACTCTGTTCAGTTATCCGACGGTTGGTGGATGGGGCGCCTGTCTTAGAGTCGCCCGCCCCGTTTTCTTGCCACCTCTTCAATATCTGTCTTACAGTCACGTGACTAATTCGCTCAACAATTCCGCGATCGATTGCAGCGGTAGCGAGCTTCTGAGGTGTCCACTCTTTGAATTCGTATCCCAAATCGCCTGGTCGTTCATGCGACAGGCTGAGCAATTCTTCGATTTGAGCGGCCGTGAAATTTGGTCTCGGGCCTCCTTGCGGTCCCCGCTTCTTGGGCGATATGCCAGGCAAGCCATCCGTGTTGAACTTCTTAATCCACTTCTTAATGTTTGCGGTGTGAGATCCGAAGAACTGGCTTATCTCGGCCGCCGTTTTTCCTTCGGCCGACAACAGGATAACGCCGGCCCGAACGGCCTGCTCCTTATTGGAAGCTTTGGAGTATTGTTTGAGCCCTTCGCGCTCGTCGCGCGTCAGGGGTCGCACAAACAAAGGCTGGAACATTTTTGCGCCTTGTACTAGCAGTCTGGGGCTGCCTGCAAAATGACGACTCGCTCAAAATCCCATCGGCCTCGCAGGCGACTTAGGGTGGGATTCCTTTATTTCAATCACAGTACCCATCTTTGTTCGATGAGGTTCCGAAAATACCAAAAAGCAGTGGCTGAGTCAACCACAATCTTTCCAGTTTCATTTCAGTTTGCTGTATACGATGGTGACGGAATTGAAATGTCGGCAACGTAGGGCTTTTCTGAAACGAGACGGCGAAAGTTCCTGAAGTTCACTGAGAATGAAGAAAGCGTTAACGTGTGAGATAGGAGCGAGGGTAAAACAACAAAGGTCGAAGCACGCCATGCTTCGACCTCAAACCGTTCCGCCGACCTTGAGGAAAAGTTGCTATCGCTTCTCGTAATACCTCATAACGAGTCCGTCGCGGCCGATCGCGTAACCACGGTTCTTTCGAAACGAAACCGCAAAGAGATCCGCGTTGGTATTGCTGTTCTGCTCGACCCAGTTCCGGCCGCCGTCATAGGTTCGAATGATCCGCCCCTTATACCCGACTACCCATCCAGTCTTGTTGTCGATGAAGCTCATGCCGAACAGCGGCTCGCGAACATTTAATGAGACACGCTCCCAGGTTGCACCCGCATTGTCTGTTCGCAGCAGGGTACCGTTATCTCCGGAGATCAATCCTATCTTGTCGGTAATCATGTAGACTCGATTAAGATCGTCGTTCCCGGCTGCACGTTGGGGATACCAATTCTTCCCGCCGTTGTCTGTATGCAAAATCACTCCACCGGTGCCAACAACCCACCCGCGATCACCTCGAAAGCTCAAGTGAAACAACTGGGCATCCGAACCGCTGTGCTGTTCGCGCCACGACGCGCCGCCGTCGGAAGAAACAAGAATCAGTCCTCGGTCCCCGACGACGTAGACGTGATCGTCGTCGGCAAATTGAACAGAATAGAGATCAAGATCACCGGATGCTCCGGGCGACCCGCGACGTGCCGAGCGCAGAATCTTTACGAAACTGCGGCCGCCGTCGGTGCTCCTCAAGATCGTGCCGGCATCACCGACTATGCAGATTTTATCCTTGCGCACCGATACGTCATTGAGCCCTGCATCGACGCCCTGGTTCATCTCTTGAAAGGTTTTGCCATCATCATGAGACTTCGAGATCATCCCGTGAGATCCGACCACCCATATGTCATCGCCATCATAGAACACCGAGTTGATCCCGGAATCGGCCGCGCTGCTCTTGATCGTCTGCAGCTTCGCCCATCCTTGTTGCGCAAATGCGATAATACTCAATATCGTAATCGTCAACGACAACGCGATCGCGCTGATAAGTTTGCTAGTGTTTGTCATCCGAACCTCCGACCGAATCATTGCGCGCTTCTCTCAGCTTGAACCGCTGAATCTTTCCAGTTGAAGTTCGAGGCATCTCTTCGATGAACTGGATGTGTGCCGGTACCTTGTGATGTGGAAGCCTCGAGCCTGCGAATTTGCGTAACTCATCTTTGAGCGCTTCTGGAACGTGCCCGCGCTCACCCCGTCGGATGACCACATAGGCCCGCGCGGTTGCCAAACCTCGCTCATCAATCGCGCTGACCACCGCGGCTTCAGAGACCGCTTCGTGGGAAACCAGCACCGATTCAACTTCAATCGGCGAAACCCAAAGCCCATGCACTTTGAAACAATCATCCGAACGCCCGATATGATAGTAGAACCCGGCTTCATCTCTACGGTAGACGTCTCCAGTGCGCACCCATCCATCAACAACTGTGTTCGCGGTCAGATCAGGACGATTCCAGTATCCCGTTGTTGCGCTTCCTCCGCTGACCCACAAATTGCCCGGTTCATTATTTTGCACCGCATCATTTTGCACCGCATCGCCCGAGTCATCTACTAATCGCGCCCGATAACCTTCAACAAGCATCCCGCTCGAACCGGCTCGTGAATTTCCTGCCCGGTTCGAGATGAAGATGTGCAGCATCTCGGTCGAACCGATGCCATCGAGAATTGTAAGCCCGACCTCGCGCTGCCAGTCTTCAAAGATCTTCGAAGGCAAAGCCTCGCCGGCGGATACGCACAAGCGGACGCTCGAGAAATCAACCCGTCCCCCGTTTGATCGATACTCCAGGAGCGACAAATAAACCGCCGGCACTCCGAAGAACACCGTCGGCTTTCGATGCTCGATGAACCTGGCAAGTCGCTCGGCGTTCATTCGTTCAGGTTCGAGCAGCACTGTAGCTCCAGCCGCCAGCGGAAACGACAGGCTGTTACCGAACCCGTAAGCAAAGAACATTCGTGATGATGAAAAGACGCGGTCGTCCTTTGTTAGCTTAAGAACACTGTTTGAATAGCTCTCGACGGTGAATGGTATCGAACCGTGACTATGCAGCACGCCTTTTGGCGTTCCAGTGCTCCCCGATGTGTAGAGTAGGAAGGCCGGACTCTCGCGAGTAGTTCGCTCTTGTTCGGCATCGTAGGGGCGGGCACTCACCTCCGCCTCAATATTGGACGCGTCACCAGTAAGACACCGCGTTCGGGTGTCTATGCTTAGGATCGCATCGGGATTCATTGTTTCATTGGTCGCTTTGTCTTGAAGCTCGCTTTCAACAATCAGCAGACGTACCCCCGAGTCCGCAAGTATGAACGCCACATCTTCCGCGCGGAGGAAGGTGTTGATGGGAACGCAGATGGCTCCCAGTGAAGCCACAGCAAGAAAGCACGCGATGAATTCAGGCGAGTCATAAAGCAAGAGCGCTACGCGATCGCCTTCGTTGACTCCGCGGTTCTCCAATCGTCGCGCCCATCGATCGACTTGTAAACGAAGCTCACCGTAAGTAAATCGGGTGTCTTCAAACTCGATAGCGGTGTTTTTGCCGAACTGACTCAGTCGATCGGTCCCGAGAAAGTAGTTGGTTAGATTGAACTGCGAGGGATCATCTGGCATTCGGCGGCGATTATATGCCCAGCACTCGGAAGCTATCAATACAGCGCTCAATGATGGAGGCTATAGGAGGCGGAAGGTCTCGCGCTCATCCTTCTTGGCTATAAAGAGCTTGCTATCCGCGACCGCGTAATCGAGATGGGCTACTGTCTCCGATAGCGCCAGAAAGCGGTGATAACCGTGGGCATTTGGGAACAGAAGCAGTGAAGCGTCCCACGCAGTTGCGCCGTTCTTTGGCAGCAATGACAGCAGCTTTGATTGACGCTCCTTCGTGAAGCGAAACAAACGATGAAAATGTTCGTCGTAGTCGGTCACGTCTTCTCCGTGACCGCCCTTCAGCATCGTTGGCGCGAGAGCGCGGATTCGAGCAAGCGATACAAGATATTCGCCCAGTGATTGAAACCGGCGAGTGCTGTCAATTGGGTCGGGACTCAACACCGGGTTAGGAGTGATAGTCTTCAACACAGTGTCCGAAGCGAACACCAGACGATTGCTCGTCCTTACCAAACATATCGACCCCGGTGTGTGTCCGGGTGTGTGAACTACGCTCAGGCTCTCGTGTTCGAACAGAATCTCATCTTCATCTTTAAGTTTTTCGACGCCCACAAGCGGATACGCGAAGCCTCGGAACTTTTCGTAACCCGCTTCCATTTGATCGATAGTTTCGCGAGGCACACCAGCTGAAGTCAGTAGCGCCCGGTAGGCTTGATAGTCCATGTCCGCCAAAACCCCGGGCGCGTCCCACTCGTGGATGTAAGCCGTGGCCCCCGACTCTTCGACTATCAATTGAGCGAGCCCATAATGATCCGCGTGTGCGTGAGAGATGATGATTCGTTTGATGTCGGAGAGCTTGTGACCTAATCGAGCGAGGCCAGACCTCAACGCTTCAAGTGAATTGTCATCTCGCGGACCCGCGTCGATCAACGTCAGAGGGTCTTCTTCAATCAGATAAACGTTGACGGGACCGACATAAAAAGGCGTCGGCACAATTATGCGATGAACTCTCATTAATGATGATTGATGAATGATGAACGATGAACGGCGGAACCATTCCTGATTCATCGTTCATCATTCATCGTTCATCGTTTCACAGGTTGTACTTCCCTGCCTCGATGATCGAGTCGGCGATGCGACGGCGAGCCGCAACCGTATTCGCCGGCGTGTACTTCATGTAGCGCCGAAGCACCGCAAGCATGGTTCGAAGCTCATCACCCTCGGACATTGCAGCCAACGCGTTCTTGGCGTGATGCTCGACTCGCTGAATTGAGTCGCTTACAAACACTCGAGTCGCATCGATATGATTCGCACACGCTGCTTCCCCTCGTCTCGCGACGAATTTTTCGGTACGGAGAATAGCGCTCTCCATGCCGTAGATCTCCATGATGATGTCCGAAGCCGCAGCTAGCACTTCCTGTTGCTCCTGGACCTTGTCTCTATACTTAAGCGCCGCGGATCCGAGCACGGCAACCGCTGCCTTCTTCGCATTCGCAAGCGCGACTCGCTCTTGAGCGAAGACTGCGTCGCCGGGCTCTTCAGGCAAGGACGGAGATAACATTTCTTCCTGAAGCTTCTTCGCCGCCGGGAACAACGCAAGCTCGCCCTTAGTCGCACGACGAAGAATCTGACCCGAAATGATCAGCCGGTTGATCTCGTTGGTGCCTTCGTAGATGCGGCTGATTCGAGCGTCGCGATAGGCTCGTTCGACCGGATAGTCCTTCGAGTAGCCGTTGCCGCCGAACACCTGAACCGCTTCGTCAGAAACATAATCAAGCGTTTCGCTGCCGACGACCTTGATGATCGAACACTCGACGGCGTAGTCCTCAATCGCCTTCAGCATCTGCCCGGGATTGTCGCGATCGATCGTCGCAAGCGCGTCTTCGATCATTCCCACGGTTCGGTAGGTCATGCAGTCCGCGACATACGTTCGTATCGCCATCTCGGCAATCTTGTGCTTGATCAATCCAAACGACGAGATGGGAACGCCGAACTGAAAACGCTGCTTCGCATAGTCAGTAGCGATCGTTGTCAGCCGCTTCGAGCCGGTAATCGTGCTTACACCAAGCTTCAACCTTCCGATGTTGAGTATATTGAAAGCTATCTTGTGGCCTTTGCCGATCTCGCCGAGCACGTTTTCCGCGGGCACCTCAGCCTGTTCGAGATTTACCGCACAAGTCGAAGAGCCCTGCAGCCCCATCTTGTGTTCTTCCTTGGCGATCGACACGCCCGGGAAACTCCGCTCCACGATGAAAGCTGTGAACTTCTCACCGTCGACTTTTGCGAATACGGTGAACACATCGCCGAAGCCCGCGTTCGTTATCCACATCTTCTGCCCGTTGAGCACATAATGCTTCCCGTCTGCAGATAGAACGGCTTTGGTCTTTGCTCCGAGCGCATCCGAGCCCGAGCCTGATTCGGTCAACGCATAGGCGCCAACCCATTCCGCCGTCGCAAGCTTTGGCAGATATTTCTTCTTTTGATCCTCAGTGCCGAAATACACGATCGGAAGCGTCCCGATCGTCGTGTGGGCGCCAACCGATCCGGAGAACGACGCCTGGCCCGACATCGCTTCAGAAGCTACCAGCGAGCTGAGAAGGTCGAGTCCCATTCCCCCGTACTTCTCCGGAATGTCGATCGACAAGAGACCCAACTCTCCCGCCTTTCTTAAAAGAGCTCGAGTGAGTTCGTAGTCTTTCGTTTCGATCTCGGCATCGAGCGGCATGACTTCTTTCTCGGTGAATTCGCGAGCGGTCTGCGCGATCATCAAGTGCTCGTCGCTGAGATCATCCGGGGTAAAAACTTCGCTGGGGTTGTGGTCTTCAAGAATGAAGCTGCCGCCTTTGATTACTTTCTTAGTCTCTACAGCGCTGGACATTTGTTGTTCTCCTGTACGGGCGGCTCTCCGTGGCCGCCCCTTCTATGAAGTTTAAGCTTTCTTGCAACAAGGGCCGGCCACGGAGGGCCGCCCGTACAACTTCAATTCATCATCTCAAAAATTCCTGCGGCGCCCATGCCGCCGCCTACACACATAGTCACCATTCCGTAACGTGAGCCCCGCCGCTGCATCTCGTGCAGCAAAGTAGCCGTGAGTTTGGCGCCGGTGCAGCCGAGCGGATGACCCATCGCAACCGCTCCGCCATTCACGTTCAACTTGTCCTGATTGATCCCAAGCTCTTTCACTACGGAGAGCGCTTGAGCGGCGAAGGCTTCGTTCAACTCGATCAAGTCGATGTCGTCGAGTTTCAATCCTGCGATCTTCAAAGCTTTCGGTATCGCCACTACCGGGCCGATGCCCATGTAATCCGGATCGACGCCGCCCGTTGCAAACGCTATGAGCCTGGCTATTGGTTTTGCTCCTATCTCCTTCGCGCGATCAGCGGACATCACGACCGCTGCTGCGGCGCCGTCGGACATCTGTGAAGAGTTCCCGGCAGTCACTGTGCCTCGCGCGTGAAACGCAGGTCTCAGTTTCGCGAGTCCTTCCAATGAAGTGTCGCGGCGCGGGCCTTCGTCCGTATCAAACACGCTTTCCCTAACCGCGCGTTTGCCCTTTGCGTCCAACTCGACAGTCTTCACCGACAGCGGAACGATCTCGTCTTTGAACCTGCCCTCGCTTATCGCCGCGAGAGCTTTCTGATGGCTTCGCAACGAAAACGAGTCGGCTTCTTCGCGTGAGATCGAATACTTCTTAGCGAGGTTCTCGGCGGTGAGTCCCATGCTCAGATAATAATCGGGCCAGTTTTCGACGAGCGTCGGGTTAGGCACAATCTTATGCCCGCCCATCGGAACGAGGCTCATCGTTTCGGTTCCGCCGGCGACTATGCAATCGGCCCAGCCGGCCATGATTCGTTCGGCTGCGAATGCGATGGCCTGAAGCCCTGACGAACAGAAGCGATTGATGGTGACCGCCGAAGCTTCTTTCGGAACTCCCGCGAGCCACGAAGCCTGCCGAGCGACGTTCATTCCCTGCTCTGCTTCAGGCATGGCGCATCCTAAGATGACGTCTTCGATCATCGCCGGTTCGAGCCCATGAGTGCGCTCGACTGCGGCTTTGATTACCGCGCCGGCCATGTCATCGGGCCTTGTGTCTTTCAGAGAGCCGCGCGGCGCCTTGCCGACCGCGGTGCGTAGTGATGTGACGATTACTGCTTCTTTCATTGGTGATTCTCCCGTTCTCACGCGTTATTGCCTCGCGTCCTATGTCCATCTGACTCTAGTTCGTTTCCCGTCTCGGGCAATCGAAACGACACCATGAAGATGCGAAACGAGTTGATTGATGCCTACTTGAAACAGGTCTCGATCAGTGGCGTCGTCAGGCGGTACCGCGAAAGCTTCCCTGTGCCATCGCAATGCTCGGCACCAGCCACTGATTTGTGCATCTGAGAAGTCGGCGTAGAGATCGTGTGCAAACCTATTCCGTATCTTGCCAACTAGGCGTAAGTCTGACTTGACGATCTCACCGATTAGCCCGAGACAATAACAAGCCGTTACGCGGCTTCCGTAAGTTCCAAGCGGACCCTCGGGCTGCAATAAGCGCTCGACTTCCCTTTCATCATCGACGAGGAAGTTGATAAGAACCTCTCTCAATAGTGTGTCCAAGAAGGCCGGGCCTACTATCGCTACAGCGCGATCGCTTGCTTCTTTGTAGTCGAATAGCCGCGAAAACTCACGCAACATTTCAAGTAAGCGAAAGTACTCGGTCTCCTTCTCAGACAGCAATCCGTCTCCGCTCGTCTCCGTGGTAGTGTGTGTCTCGGCTTTTCGCATCCGAACTTTCTCGGGCTTCCTTCCCCGCCTAAAGCGAGACCGCGAAACCGCTTTTACAACTCCACCTGGCAATCCCAACGGGATTGCATCTCACAGCCCAGGGTTGCTGTACTCAGCTACCCTGGGCCTCTCGCCCGCGATTGACACAACCCCAACGGGGTTGCGGCGATTTACGCGACTGCTTACTCACCCAAGGTAGCCGAGTACAGCAACCTTGGGCTGAGGGATGCAACTCCTTCGGAGTTGCGGATCGTGCTATTCTCCATTTTGATCTCGCGCTTTCATCACGTCAGCCTCAAGAAACAAATTGTCCATGTCCGCAAGCGGCCAAAACGCAAATCGTCCGAACAGATCACTGACGTGTTGCTTCACCAACTCGCGATCGACCAATCCCTCTTCTCTGAGTAACCACATCAGATCGATTTGATCCTTACCTCGACCGGCAAGGTATTTCAAAATCACCATCCATTCAGGTGTTATGATCGGCAGCCCGTTTTCAGTTGATGTCGCTCCAGCCAGGGCTGCGTCATACACTTCTTTCTTATCGTCATCGCGAACGATCCAGTCTACTTCAATCTCTTTTTGTTCGTCGGATTGTACGTTGTACGCTTCGCCACCCATCTCTAAGTCACGTGCTGCACGCAGGGGTAATCTGGCCGCAGCGATAAAGTCGACATCAACGGTCGCGCGAGTGAATCCGTAGACGTGCATCGCAAGCCCACCACAAAGGGCGCAGTTGACCCTATTCTCTTCAGCCGTCTTTACCATTTTGTTCGCGATATCCAAACCCTCTTCGGTCGATATCGATGATCTGGATGACGAAATGTACTGGCTTCGCTTATCCTTCACTAATCGATCAACACCAACGCCGGTATTCTGAGTCTTGTTACTAGACTTCATGCGACTGATATTACCCGGTTCCGAAATAGGCCGGCCCTGGATATAGAGGGTCTCATAGCTCAGATCAATTTCACCCAGCCACTCGATGGACCCGGCAACAACTCGAACTGCGTCGAAAAGCGAGCGATCGTTCAGTTGCGTGAAGACCCCGTGCGTCATATACGGCTTCACGTCGAACATCCGTCGCTCACCATTCTCGAAGGTAACTTCGAGCACGTAATTCTCCAACGGGAGCACGGACACAACGTGAGGAAGCGATGCTATTTCCTGTGGCGTTCTTTCTTTTCGGTGGACCATTCAATTTGCCTATTCATGCTTGCACGCTCAGATTCAACTCCTAACGGGGTTGGTCCGCCTCGCGCACCGTTGCGATAAACTTTCAACTCCTAACGGAGTTGTGACGACAGCATCGATTCATCCGTCGATCCTCGATCATCAATCCTCGATTCTCACTCTTCAGTTCCTCAGCGGCTTGCCTGTCTTCAGCATGTGCTGAATTCGCTCTTGAGTCTTCTTCTCTCCGCACAACGAAACAAATGCCTCGCGTTCGAGATCCAACAAGTGCTGCTCAGACACGAGCGTTTTATGCGACAGATCGCCGCCGGTGATTATGTAAGCCAGCTTCTTCGCTACGTGAGCGTCGTACTCGCTGATGAAGCCGCCTCGAACCATCATGTGAATCGCAAGCTTGATCGTCGCGAGCGCAGGTTCTCCAAGCACCGGAATATCAGTTCGCGGATGAGGCTGCTCGTAGCCCTCCCGCACCATCGCAAGCGCCGTCTGCTTTGCGTCTTCGATCAAACGATCGCGATTCATCGTTATGTGATCACTCTCACGCAGGAAGCCAAGCTCGCGAGCTTCAACCGCAGATGTCGAGACTCGAGCCATCGCGATTGTTTGAGAAACGTTCTTGATTCGCGGGAACAAGTCTTCGTCAGGCGACGTGTCTTCAACCGAGCGAAGCAACAACTCCTTCACTCCGCCGCCGCCGGGGATCAAGCCGACGCCGACTTCCACGAGTCCGATGTAAGATTCGGCTGCGGCGCGAGCCTTGTCACCGTGCATTGTAATCTCGCAGCCGCCGCCAAGCGCCATGCCTTGCGGAGCGACGACAACGGGTTTCGCCGAATAGCGCAAATTCATGTTCGCGTTTTGAAACTGCCGAACGGACATGCCGATCTCGTCCCACTCGCCTTCCTGAATCCCGAGCAACAGCATCATGATGTTCGCGCCGACCGAGAAGTTCTCGGATTGGTTTCCGATCACCAGCGCTTCGTAGTTCTCGCCGACTTCTTTCACCGAGTAGTTCATCATCGAGATCGTGTCGGCGCCGATCGCGTTCATCTTCGAATGAAACTCGAGACAGGCAACACCCTCTCCCAGATCGATCAAAGACGCCGAGGCATTCTTCTTGATGACTTTGTTCTGATCTTTGAGTGACTTCAGAATCGTCACGCCGGCTCGCGACGCAACCTGTTTGTAGTCACCTGAAGCGAAATCAAAATAAAAGGTTCGGCCGTCTCGACCTTCGTAAAAACTATTCTTGCCTGCATCGAGCAGCTTCTGAACAAGCGAAGGAATCTCTTGTCCGTCTTCCTTCATCTTCGCGACAGACTTCTCAACACCGATCACATCCCACAATTCGAACGTGCCCAGTTCATGGTTGAATCCCCACTTCACCGCGTTGTCGATGTTGACGATATCGTCGGCAATCTCGGGAATTCGATTTGCGGCGTAGATCAGATTCGCGCTGATGGTCTTCCACAGGAACTCACCTACTCGGTCTTTGCCATAGATCAGAGCTCGTATTCGATCGGCAGTGTCTTCGGTGGTCTTCGCAGCTTCGATCGATGGGAAGCGAATTCTCTCGGCGGGCTTGTACTCCAGAGTCTTGTAATCGAAGACCGCGTATTCCGTTTTGCCGCCCTCGCCGCGTTGCTTCTTGTAGAAGCCCTGACCGGCTTTGTTACCCGTCCAGCCGCGCTTCACCATCTCGCGCATGAAATCGGGTGGCACAAGCACATCACGACGCTCGTCGTTCGGCACTGCTTGATAGAGGTTCTCGGCGACTAACAGCGCAGTATCGAGGCCTACGATGTCGGTAGTTCGGAAAGAAGCTGACTTCGGTCTCCCGACGATCGGCCCGGTCATCGCGTCGACTTCTTCAATCGAGTAGCCGCCGTCCACCATCACTCGAACCGCATTCAGCGAGCTGAAGGTCGCAATGCGATTCGCGATGAAGTTAGGGGTGTCCTTGGCGAACACAATTCCCTTCCCGAGTTTTCGATCGCAAAAGTCCGCGATGAAATCGACGACATCGCTCGAGGTGTCCGCCGTAGGAATGATTTCGAGGAGCTTGAGATAACGGGGCGGATTGAAAAAGTGCGTGCCGAGAAAATGCCGGCGGAAATCGTCGGGCATTCCTTCGGCCATCGCTCTGATCGGAATCCCGGATGTGTTTGAGCTTACAATTGTGCCGGGCTTGCGAAACTTGTCGACTCGAGAAAACAGGTCGCGTTTGATCTCGAGCTTTTCAATGACTGCTTCGATAATCCAATCAACGCTCGATACTTTTTCGAGATCGTCATCGAAGTTCCCGGTGGTGATGAGGCTCGCGACCTTCGGTGAAAAGAACGCAGCAGGTTTGATCTTCTTTGCTGCATCGAGGCCCGCGTTGACGATTCGATTCCTGACCGCTCTGCTATCAAGCGTCAGCCCGCGAGCTTCCTCCCGCTTAGTCAGCTCTTTAGGGGCGATGTCCAAAAGCAATACGTCAAGTCCTGCATTTGCGCAGTGAGCCGCGATTTGCGCTCCCATCGTGCCCGAACCGAGTACTGCTACTTTATTAATCTTGTAACTCACTATCTGGCTCCTTGTGTCTGGGAGAGCAGGCGCCTTTGCCTGCTCTCTTCGTTTTCCGCGGAAGACGATACAGGGAGGATGCCTGCGCTCCCAGGTCAAACCGCCGCTACTCTTGAACTCTCTTCTTCATACAATTGGTCGATCACACTGGCGTATTGTTTTTCAATCACGCGCCGTCTAGGCTTGAGCGTCGGCGTAAGCTCTCCCGACTCAGTTGTGAGCTCGCGCTCGAGCAGCGCTACCTTCTTTACTTTCTCAAACCGAGCAAGCTCGGTCGTGTACTTATCGACCTGACGCTGAATCAGATCGACTATGCGTGGATTCGACAACAACTCGCTCTCATCGCGGTACTCAATTCCTTTGATTCGAGCGTAGCCGCGCAGTAATTCCCTATTCGGAACGATCAGCGCCGAAGCGAACTTGCGCGCGTTGCCAACCACCACGACTTGCGAAACAAAGCGGCTTGACTTGATCAAGCTCTCAAGACGCTGCGGCGCAATGTACTTTCCGCCGCTTGTCTTGAGAAGATCTTTCTTGCGATCGGTTATTACAAGAAACCCGTCAGCATCGATGTGCCCGATGTCTCCTGTTCTAAACCAACCGTCATCGGTGAATGCAGCCTCATTATCGGCGGCTCGGTAATAACCCTTCATCACAGTGTCACCCTTCACCAGGATTTCACCGTCCGAAGCGATGCGGACGCTAACTCCATCAATGACGGGACCGACCGTGCCAATTCGGTTGCGCGCTTCGGTGTTGCACGACACCGATGGCGAAGTCTCCGTCAGTCCGTATCCTTGAAAAATCGGCATACCCGCGGCGAGAAACTGATACGCGATTTCGGGTGCGAGCGGAGCGCCGCCTGATATCAACAATCGAATTCTTCCGCCCAGCGCTTCACGCCACTTTTTGAACACCAGTATATCGGCGACCTTGTGCGCCAAAGAAAGCAGCAAACCTATTCTCGCGCAAATATCCTTGCGTTCAGCCCATCGTCGTCCGATTGCCAGCGACCATAGAAAGATTTGACGCTTGGGAAATCCAGCCGAGAGCCCCCGCTCGACGATCTTTGTATAGATCTTTTCGAACATCCGCGGAACACTTGTCATCACCGTCGGATGAACTTCGGCGAGATTCACTGCTACAGTGTCGATACTCTCAGCATACGCGATCGTGATGCCCAGATGTGCGTAGAGATACCAAACGGCACGCTCGAAAATATGAGTGAACGGCAAGTACGTCAGTGCCAATTCGCGATGTGCATCAATGTTCAGCCAATTAGCGCTGTTCAGAACATTCGCCGTCAGATTTTTATGAGTGAGCATTACGCCCTTGGGCTCGCCAGTCGAACCTGATGTATAAAGAATCGTTGCCAGATCATCCGGCGTTGCGGTCCGCCACAGACCGTCATAAAGATCAGGTTGATCGCGGTAAACGGAGCGGCCCTTGTCGATGAGCTCTGCGATTGGAATTACAGTTTCGTCGCTGGCGTCAAACGAGATCACGAACTCGAGCTTTGATAGCCGGTCTTTGATGTCGAGCGCAGTTTCCAGGAAGGTCGATGACACGAAAAGGGCTCTGGCAGCCGAATCCGAGAGGATGTACTCGACTTGAGAGTGCGCCTGGGTTGCGTAAATTGGGACATCGACTGCTCCTACAGCTAGCGTTGCAAGGTCGGCAATATTCCATTCGGGGCGATTTTCGGACCAGATTGCTATATGGTCCGCGGCGACGATCCCCAGCGCGTGCAAACCGAGAGCGAGTTCTCGCACCCGCCGAGCTACTTCACCGAAGGTGAGCGAACTCCACTCGGCATCATCCTTGAACCGAAGAAACTCCGACTCTCGATGGCGTTCCACCGCAAGATTGATCACTTCGTTCAAAGTTGAGGGCGTTTTGATGGTTTCGTTCACGTATTAACTACTATCCTGCTTCACGATCGATTTGTGCGAGCGCGTTTCAAACCGTTCAGAAAAACGTCCAATACCGGCGCCGCCGTCGAGGCCAGGCTGTAACGCTTTCGGCTGAGGACCCAGTTCGTGGCCATCTCGTCCAAGGCGCCGAATAACACTTTTGAAACTATCTTGGGATTGAGCTCCGGGCGAAAAACACCTCGACGCTGCCCTTCTTCGATAACGCTGCGTATCATTTCGAGGTACTCAGCAACCTTCGTCGCCGAGAACTGTTCCATGAATTTTGTAGACGACCTCAATTCGACCTGGAACACTATTGCCAGATTCCGGTCGCGGCCCAATCGCTCGAGATGGGCGTGAACTATTCGACTGAGCTTCTCGATGGGATCGTCCGTCTCAGCTAGTCTCGCCCTGCCAGCCGCAAGCGCTTCTTCCATGTAGTAGTTGAAGATTGAAACGAGTATGTCGTCTTTGTTCTTGAAGTAAAGATAAACGGTTCCATCCGCCACTCCCGCTTCGCGCGCGACATCGGCAACCTTTGAGTTGAAGAACCCTCCGCCTGCAAACACCTTTATTGCCGCGCGAAGAATGGCCTCATATTTTCCATTAGCACGCTCTCTTGTAGCGGCTGTTCTGCGTGGTGTAGCCAATGCAACTCCATTACGAACTGAATGATGGTTCATTCACTTTTTACGACAAACCGGCGAGCTTTGCAAGGTTGGGAGACAATCCGGGAAGATTCCGGGCTGATGCAGAACTCAGGCTTGCTTTTAGTGAACGTCGTACCCGGTGGGATGCTGTTTCATCCAGATCCAGGCAGATCGGATTATTTCGCGAAGGTCCTGAAACTGTGGCCGCCAATGCAGTTCGTGCTTGATCTTATCGCTCGATGCGATCAGCGTCGCAGGATCACCGACTCTCCGCGCGCCCATTCGAATCGGGATATCTACGCCGGTCACTTCACCGGCCGCTTCGGCGACTTCACGAACCGTATAACCGTCGCCGCCGCAACCCAGGTTGTACACAGCGCTTCGCTTCTGAAGAACACTCAGAGCAAGAACGTGCGCGCGCGCCAGATCCACGACGTGAATGTAATCCCGCACACACGTGCCGTCGCGAGTCGGATAATCGTCCCCGTGAACGTTGATTTCGGGAATTGTTCCGAGCGCCGCCTGCAGCACCAGCGGTATCAAATGCGTTTCTGGATGATGGCATTCCCCGAAGCGACCGCTCGCACCTGCTGCGTTGAAGTACCTCAGCGAGACATAACGTAATCCGTAGGCGACCTCATACCATCGAAGAGCTTTCTCGAATGCGAGTTTCGACTCGCCGTAAGGATTCGTCGGATTGGTCGGGTCATTCTCTTTTATGGGTTGCTTCTCGGGTTCTCCGAAGACCGCAGCGGTCGAGGAAAAAACCAATCCATGGACGGAGCATTCGCGCATGGCCTCCAGCAATGTAAGTCCCGTCGCAACATTGTTCTGGTAATACTTCCCAGGGGCGACCATCGATTCACCGACGAGCGAATCGGCGGCCATATGAATGACGGCTTCTACGCGATATTCAAGAAGCGTTCTTCGGAGAGTGCTAATGTCCGATAGCTCCGCTTGGACAAATGCGGCGCCCTCGACGACTGCAGCGCGATGACCCTTATACAAACTGTCGTAAACGGCCACATCGTGTCCGTCGTTTACGAGCTCTTCGGTGACCACGCTTCCAATATATCCGGCGCCTCCGGTGACCAATATGCGCATTGAGTTAAGCTGTGACGTTATGAATGTCAGGAAGAGCTTCCTGCTCAAGCAGTCTCAGTAAATATTTCCCATACTCGTTGCCCTTCATCGATTGAGCGGATCGGGAAAGTGTGTCGGCATCAATGTAACCCATTCGATAGGCAATCTCTTCAACGCATGCGACCATTAAGCCCTGCCTCTCTTGAAGCGCCTGAATGAAGTTCGAGGCCTGAATGAGAGATTCGCACGTGCCAGTGTCCAACCAGGCGACTCCTCGTCCCAGGCGTTCGACTCGCAGCAATCCCGCGCGCAGGTATTCGATATTGACGTCGGTGATCTCGAGCTCACCCCGCGAGGACGGCTTTAAGTTTTTCGCTATTTCGAGAACATCATTGTCGTAAAAATATAATCCGGTTACTGCCCACGATGAGCGCGGATTCGCGGGCTTCTCCTCGAGAGAGATTGCTCCGCCGTCAGCTCCAAACTCGACGACTCCATAACGATCAGGATCTTTAACCTGATAACCAAACACAGTGGCGCCTTTTTTCTGCGCGGCAGCTCGTTGCAGGCTCTGGCTCATATGGTCGCCGTGATAGACGTTGTCTCCCAGAATGAGGGCAACGTTGTCCTGTCCAACAAATTCCCGACCGATGATGAACGCTTGCGCCAGCCCTTCCGGTTTTGGTTGCGCGGCATATTGAATTTCGAGCCCAAGTTGATCGCCCGTCCCCAGGAGGCGCTTGAACTGATCCTGCTCATGAGGTGTCGTAATAACCAGCACGCGACGAATACCCGACAACATCAACGTCGATAGCGGGTAGTAAATCATTGGCTTGTCATAGATCGGCAGTAGTTGCTTGCTCACGCCACGCGTCATCGGATACAGCCGGGAGCCGCTTCCGCCGGCCAATACAATACCCTTCAATGTTCTACCTCCGGGCTCACTGATTTACCTGCACATTGTCAGAGGCAAGACCGAGCCGCTGTCGTCCATATTTTCCTTCCTGGACCTTCGCACACCATTCGCGGTTCTCCAAATACCACCTTACGGTATTCACGATGCCCGTCTCAAAGTTGTGGTCCGGTTTCCAACCAAGCTCACTTCGGATCTTGTTAGCATCGATTGCATAGCGGCGGTCGTGACCCGGACGGTCTTCTACAAACGACTTGAGCTGGCTATAACTAGACAAGCCCGCGCTTTTCATCACGGGATTCGATGACGCCGCTACAAACTTATCCAGCGTCGCGCAAATACTATCCACAACTTCAAGGTTGGTCCTTTCGTTGGAACCACCAATGTTATATTTCTCACCGACTCGTCCCTGATTTAAGACAAGCATGATTCCGGCGCAATGGTCCTTCACATAAAGCCAATCTCGAACGTTACCTCCATCACCGTAAATAGGAAGAGGCTTCGCATCCAGGGCATTAAGCAGAGTCAGCGGGATGAGCTTTTCCGGAAACTGATAAGGCCCGTAGTTGTTCGAACAGTTTGTAATCATCGTCGGAAGTCGGTATGTCTCAAAGTAAGCGCGCACTAAATGGTCCGCGGCGGCCTTCGAAGCTGAATACGGAGAGTTGGGTGAGTAAGCCGTCGTTTCGCTAAAGGCGCCGTCTTCCCCAAGCGAGCCGTAAACCTCATCAGTCGATACATGAAGAAACCGGAAGCTTTCGCGAGCCGACGTATCAAGCTTCGCCAAATACTTCCGCGAGACTTCAAGAAGTTCGAAAGTGCCGCATACATTCGTATCGATGAATGGCTTTGGATTATCTATCGACCGATCTACGTGAGTCTCGGCAGCGAAGTTTACAAGCGAGTCCGGGTGGTATTCTTTGAACACCGCTTCGATCGCATCTCGATCGGCTATGTCACGATTGATGAAAGCAAAACGCGCATTTTGGCGTAGGTCTTCGAGACTGCAAAGATTTCCGGCGTAAGTAAGCTTGTCGATCACTACAATGCGATGGTCAGCGTGATCAAGTGCGTATCGGACAAAGTTTGTACCTATGAAGCCGGCACCGCCGGTGACTATCATCGTTCCCATTCACGCTCCCTATTGCGTCGAGGTAATCCCTGGTTTTGCATCGCTCTTCCATGAGAGCACAATGTTCATCGCAGTCGTCGCCTTCGAACGTCGGATTGTAGCACATTCAAACGAAGGATTAAGACCGATGTGGACGGTCAGATCATGAATCGCCATCCATTTAGCTGAAGACTTAAGAGTTTGATATTATGCTCTCTGCTATGGACGAGGTTCAGAAAGAAGTCAAGAAGCAGCTCAAGAAACACTTGAGGGGCGTCGGCGGGCCGACTATTGAGAGTCTTGTTCAAAAACTGGCAGGTTTATCATACGAACGGGTTCTCCTGGTAACCGACATCAGCATAAGTTTGACGTCGTCGAATCTCAGGGTCGCCGTCGAGATGCTCAGGTTTGCCCCCGACGTGTCGCGCTTGATTGAGACAAGCGATATGCGTGTTTGGGGAGAGGTGGGAAAGCGTTTGTCAGCTACAAGCGTTGACAGCGCGATTGCATTTTTTCAATCGAGTCCTTCTATCCTGGAATCCATTGTAGAGGACATGCGTTCGCCTGTACTGAGACTTGTGAACAAACAGGCCGCGCTTTCGGCGAACACCGCTATCGAGAGCTTCACCTCTGCGCCCAGGGTGATTAGTTCAATACAGGATCGGGAAATAGCTGCCCAAATTCTGACGATTTGTTTGGAGCTGGCTCGTCACTCAGTTAAACACAGTAACGATCTTTTCGTGAAGGCACCTGAAGTGATATCTCAGGTAGAAGCTCATGAATCACCTTCAAAGCGCGCTTTGATGAAAAGAGCGCTGGCGCTTACCTCATCTTTTGCATTCAGGTCAGGCGGTACTGCGGCGGAGTTCTTTGCGGAGCTCCCTGCAATAATCATTGGGGGCGAGGACGAGTCGGTCGAAACCCTGTTCGACATAACCGAGTCCTATCTCGATCGATCAGGCGGTGTGGCGCTGCAGTACTTTAAGGCTGCCAGTAGAGTGCTGAGCGCGGCTGGCAGAGAGTCTCTCGATCGATGGACCTCACTGGCCAAACGCGTAGCGCTGCAAGGCAATGCGGCAAGTTATCACTTCATGAAGCAAAGCCCGAACATCATAGCCGAACTTGTCGCGCGTGCCGGGCCTCAGCGTCGAAGCCATGTGGTCTCTTCCGTGCTGGAGATTATTGAACAAATCGCCGCTGTAAGCACGGTTGCCGCCGTCGAATGCTTCAAAGCAAGCCCTCTCGCCTTGCGCGCGGCATCGCTTGGTCAGTTTCGCGATTGGGCGAGACGGGGTCTTGAAAAAGCCTCGGAGAATACTCGCCGAATTCAGGCCTACTACTCGCTCGAGTCCAAGGCGAGTCAAGAGGCCCTTTTCAAAATCGAAGGGGGATTGACCCTGGATTCGGTTGCACACACATTGCGACTGTACTTGGAAGGTCTGACCGGACGTTCCCTGCAGATAGCTCCACTCACCTCAATTCCCGACGAGGCAAAGATCGGCGACGGCGCTACCGTTTATTTGCCCTCTGTGGTTGCCGAGTTTGAAGAAGAGAGTGAAAACTTCCGCTTGTTTAAGGTACTGGCGGCGCATGGAGCAGGACAGATCGAGTTCCAAACTTTCGGGCGGGATGACGCTGACATAATCGCTGCGGTTGAGGAAATCGATCGCGCATTCACCCAGCGATCTAAGGAGCGAACAACTTACGTCGACAATCGGATAACGGACCCTCGCAAGGCGCCGAACGGTGTGGATTTTCTGGTTGCGTTGTCATGCTTTCCGAACTCTGATCTCGCAACTCGGTTGTTTACAACCATCGAAAACGGACGCATAGACTTTCTTCTTCGAATCGTCTATCGAGGGATCAGGCGCGACTTGGATTTTGTGCGCGCCCGCTTAAACGAGCGCCGGCCGGACATTGAAGCGATTCCACTAGAGATACTTCCCTTCGAATTGCTATTTCAGTTAGCGATCTGTGGAGGTGCCACTCCTGACTCGCGTCGTGTTTATCCGTCAGTTGTGCGCGAGATTGAAGAAGTACTTTTGAGAAATATTTTCCGCGAAGGCTCGACGGTGGCGGACTCGTTGATCGCTACGTTGCGGATTTACAAGCTCTTCGTCGAGCAGCCGAGCGAGTCAGATACTCAAAGCGATCAAGCAGACGCAAGTGGTGAAGGAGCCGACGCCCGTGAGGGCGAGTCGTGCGATGTCGAGGCCAAAGGAGAGCCGCAAGATGAGCGCCGGCATATTCAGACTCGAGACGACCCGTTCAGCCTCTGGAACAAGGCATATCAGCAGGATGTAAATCCGGATCAGGATATCTTCAATCCTTCTCGAGCGCCCGAAAGCCCGGAGCAGGATCTGGATAAGGGCGATCGCGCCTTCTATTACGATGAATGGGATCGTGAGCTTGCCGACTACCGAACACGATGGTGCCGGATAATAGAACGAGCCGGGTCACGCGGATCCAGAGGTTTTGTCGAACTGGTCCGTAGCCGGTATTCAGGTGTGATCTCGTCGATTCGATATCAATTTCAGTTAATGAGGCCTGAGAATCTCAAGCGAATTCGGGGGGAGATAGACGGCGAAGACTACGACCTGCAAGCTGTGATTGACTACGCGCTCGACAAACGAAGCAGCGGGCGGATCGATGACAGGCTCTACACTCGCAAGCTGAGACGCGATCGCGATGTCGCGGTTTCATTTCTGCTTGATATGTCCAGTTCGACTGCCCGCACGATTAGCCGTTATCCTAATCATCCTTATACTCAGCCCGGCCAGCGCATAATCGACATCGAGAAAGAAGGATTGGTGTTGATGAGTGAAGCGCTTGAGGCAGTCGGGGACGCGTATTCTATGCAGGGCTTCACAAGCGAGGGGCGACGCAACGTGAAGTTCTACGTGATCAAGGACTTTTCTGAAGGTTATTCTGCCGAAGTAGAGCGCCGCATCGGCGGGATTTCTTATCAAAACAACACGCGGCTTGGCGCAGCGATCCGCCACGCGACGACGCGGCTTGCTCGACAAGACGCGCGCACGAAACTCTTGATCGTTTTGTCCGACGGCCGGCCATACGACCACGACTATGGCGATAGCCGTTACGCTCGCGAGGACACAAGAATGGCGCTTCGCCAGGCTCGAGTTGAAGGTATCACGCCTTTCTGTATCACCATCGATCGGGAGTCTGAAGACCAGTTACGCGATATGTACGGAGAAGTTGGATACACAATAATCGACGACGTTCTCAATCTTCCTGAGCGGCTCCCGGGGATCTACAGCCGGCTAACGACCTAAAGGTCGAATCTCCTCTAACCGGAACCGCAACACTGCCAAAACCAGCCTCAAGTACCACATTAACGAATAGCAATACGTATAGCATCAAGGCGGCCTCGCTTGACAGGATATCGACGCAATCTAGACGTACCGCAGATTTGTTCTCTTTGCTTAACCGCCGGCGTCCTTTGAGTGCGCTGTTACGGTTACTGCCTGTTCGTCGCAATATATTGTGGGTATCTCTGAAGGAAACACTAACTGCACAAAAACTGTGCAAACCCAAAAAAAATCGTGCGTATTCATCATTGACAACTCTTCGGCGTTTTGTACAATGGCGAACCTGCGCTTTTCTTACGAGAAGACATCATTTACTGAAAGAGTCTCGATCTGCAGTAGTACTGCGCTCGAGTGGGCGGAGTAACTGTTTGACGTACGAATTGAAACGGAGGTCCCCCTATGCGCTCAGACGAGAGTGAAGTGATTGGCTCACACCTAATAACCTTCGCCGACATTGAAGAAGCCAAAGGGGCAAAAATCAAAGTCATTGGAGTTGGTGGTGCGGGCGGCAATGCTGTGAACCGTCTAATCGAAGACGGAATGGAAGGCGTTGAGTTTATCGTCGCGAACACCGATCTTCAGGCGCTTAAGAACTCGCAGGCTTCGGTGAAGATACAGCTTGGTGAAGTCGTTGCCCGGGGTCTCGGCGCAGGCGGAAATCCCGACGTTGGAAAGCGAGCAGCGCTCGAAGACACCGACAAACTTGTCGATGTATTGGATGGCGCCGATATGATCTTCGTGACGGCGGGGCTTGGCGGTGGAACCGGCACTGGCGCCGCACCGATCATCGGAAGCCTCGCGACTGAATTGGGCGCTTTGACGGTCGGAGTTGTTACAAAACCGTTTGGGTTCGAAGGACGCCGTCGCGAGCAGTACGCCGAACAAGGCCTCGCAGAGCTGAGAGGTTGCGTAGACAGCGTCATCACGATTCCGAATGAACGCCTTCTGAGCTCAGTCACCAAGGCAATTCCCTTCAGCGATGCCTTCGGGCTCGCGGATGGAATACTGCGTCAGGCCGTCCGAGGAATTTCTGATATCGTCACGCTACCGGGGCTAATCAACGTCGATTTCGCGGACGTAAAAGCAATTATGGAAGGTCGGGGAGTTGCGTTGATGGGTACTGGAACTGCTTCAGGCGAGAACCGCGCGATCGAAGCCGTACAGCGCGCGATCTCCAGCCCGCTGCTCGAAGACACTTCCATCCAGGGGGCCAAGGCCCTGTTGGTGAACGTCACCGGCTGCCCGGATGTAAGTCTGTTTGAGATCAGTGAGGCGATGAACTTGATTCACGACTCGGCCGACCCGGAGGCCAACATCATCTTCGGCGCTGTGATCGACGAGCGCTTGACCGGAGCCATCAAGATAACCGTAATCGCAACCAACTTCACAGCGGTTGCTGCACAATCTGAATCAGGTGGAAAATCATTGCCGCTATGGGCGGCAGCGACGACCGCTGGAAAACAAGGCACGGGCGAAGCTTCGCAACAGCCGGATCTCAACATGCCTGCCTTTATGCGGAAGTCAGTGAACTAGCCTTGGACGAACGACTAAGAACCTGGTCGGCTGATTTCCGTCTTTACGCTTTTTAGCGAGGAGCGACTTCCCTCCCGCGCTCCAGTAGTCCATAACTCCGCCGGGATATATCGCTGATGACATTCAAACCATCATCTTTAATTCAATGTCTTAACTTGCAGCCAATACCTGACCGGCCCCGTTGTGTAGTATGATCGACAAGGGTCTTAGGAAGTACATGAGGTCTAAGGCTCGCCTGGAGTCTGATAATTATTTTTCTCTTCGTCACTTCGTCAATCCGTTCTTCGATGTTGGAGGATCAAATGAAGAGCTATGAATATCTCCTTGTTGAACCCACAGCGCCGGTTTCGATCATTACTATGAACCGGCCCGAACGGCGCAATGCCCTCTCGCTTGATCTGATGAGTGAATTGATCGACTGCTTTAGGTTTCTGGGACAGCAGTCTGAAATCCGCGTGATCGTACTAGCGGCTAATGGACCCGCATTTTCGGCGGGCCACGACTTGAGCGAACTCGTTGATCGCGGCTTGGGCGACTACCGTCACATTTTCGAAGTATGCACCGAATTGATGACTTTGATTCAAAGCATACCCCAACCGGTAATCGCGGAGGTTTCCGGTATCGCGACGGCTGCCGGATGTCAATTAGTCGCTTCCTGTGATTTGGCACTCGCATCGGAAAAGAGCCACTTCGCCACTCCCGGCGTGCGCATAGGGTTGTTCTGCACTACGCCGATGGTCGCCTTGACTCGCGCGATCGGCCGTAAGCGAGCGCTTGAGATGTTGTTGACCGGGACTCCGATCGACGCTCAAACTGCTTTTGAGTGGGGATTACTCAATCAGGTATTGCCAGCTGACCAGTTGCGCGAAGCCACTTACGCGTTAGCCCTGCGCATAGCAGAAGCGAGCCCTTTAACCGTCTCATTAGGAAAGCAAGCCTTCTATGCCCAAATCGATTTGGATCAACCCAAGGCCTACGGTTACGCAAAGGAAGTGATGAGCTTAAACGCGATGGCCGAAGACGCGCAGGAGGGTATGGCGGCATTTCTCAAGAAAAGAAAGCCACACTGGTCGGGACAATGATACGCGTTACTCGGCGAGGCTCGCAGCATCCGCCGTCACTCGATAAATCAATTCACGTTAATTCTCTTCCTTGGGTCGGGTTTTTCTCGCGGGATCGATTGAGCCTTAAGTGAGATTCGATATTCGTTAGTTCCTCCATTGCTGATTTCTCTCGAAACCGGTTGTGCCGCCTTCAATTCGCCAATCTTTGTTTGCCTGGCCATCCGTGTCGTTGAGGCATAGGCCGTATCTCAGATGGCAAAAGAACAACGACAGACAAAAAAGAAATTAATGCGGATTGAACTCAGCATTGCAAATCCGCTTCATTAGCATTTGCGTGATTGAGTCAGTCACTAATCGATCGTCATTCTAGTACACGGACTCGATTGAATCTATCAACCATTTTATTTCAAGTTCTATTTTTCGCCCGCGAGCTTGGCAATAATCGTAGCTACTCATGCTATACTGCGACACCGTTGCGGCCCCGTGACTTCTGAAAGGTGGTCACCTTCAATGAGCGAAAAGGAAATACACGTTCCGGATCGATGGGATCCTGAGCCGCGATGGCCTGCCTGGATTGCGGTGGTTGCGGTTGGCGGACTCTACAGTGCGCTCCCCTCGTATTTAATCCTGGGGCCGCGTTGGCTTTTTCTGGTGATCGTTCTTGTGCTGCTTTTGCCGATCATCATCTCGCATATTAGAGATCATCATAAGTTGAACAGGATTTTCGGTTTTGCAGTGACTGGAGTTGTGACTCTTGGATTGATAGCTTCGGTAGTGCTTCTTATTAGCGCTCTTCCCTCGCACAAGGAGAGTCCGACTGAGTTGTTGCTATCCGCCGCGTCGCTTTGGTTCACGAATATCCTGGTGTTTGCACTTTGGTATTGGCGGCTCGACGCTGGAGGACCACACGGACGCGAGCGAAGCTCAGGCCACGCGGACGGTGCATTCCTGTTTCCTCAAATGACCATGTCCCCTGAAGCCAGGGCCGCGGCCGATGAAGTTGAGTGGTCGCCAAACTTCATCGACTATCTCTTCCTCGCATTCAATACCAGCACCGCATTTTCGCCCACCGATGTGCCCGTCCTTACACGCTGGGCGAAAGTGTTGATGATGCTCCAGTCTCTGATTTCGCTTACGGTGATCGCTTTGTTGGCCGCGCGAGCCGTGAACATTCTTTGAAGTGCGATTTAGCGCGGCTTGTTGATTTTTTCAACAACTAAAGGCTGGGGCTCCATCTCGCGTCTATAGAAAACTCGCGGGCGTTGTAGATTTCGCTTGGTTGGTTCGGTTACTTTCTCGTCGCCTTGCGCGAAAACAATTTTCAAGCCGCGCGATCCGTGCAGCGCAGCAGCTTGCATCTCCGGGACTCGCGCGACTGCAAAGTCAACCCACTCGCGTATAAGAATCTTTCCATCCTTCGGCTCGCGGTCAGCCTCGCCCTTTTTCAAACCTTCTTCAACCAGTGCGTAGGTCAGAAATCCATGTCCAAGCTCCGAAGCCTCGAGTGCCGCCTGATAAGCTTGCGCCGCCGTCAGGATGTAGATCCCTTTTTCATAAGCGAGCTGCGCCAGTCCAACTGAATTCATCGGACCGCGGCGCTTCTCCTCTGACTCGAGCGCCTGCCCGCTGTTGCAAGCATCCAGAACCATCAGCAAATCGCCCGCGTCTATTGGCTCGAACGCTCGCTGGAGGTCCTGATCCGAAATGCTGTGTGCGAGAAGCGCATCCAGTCGCGTCTGATCCAAAGCGTCTCTCGGCCCGTCGTATCCGAGGTCGTAAGGTATCAAATAGAATCGAGCCTTTTGCGCTGTGCCGTGGCCTGCAAAAAATACTATCACTGCGTCTTCGGGTTCGGCGGGCTTGATGCGATTGAGCGCAGCCGGAGCATTTTGCGGCAATTCAAAGTCGCTTGTTGAAAGACGTCCGAGCGCTGCAAGAATGTTGGATTTGGTTGCATCCTGATTCGAAAGAGAAATCAATTCGAAGCGTCCAAAGTTCCCGAGTTTGCTCTGTTCTTGAAGGAGAACCTGCCCAAGCTCCTGAGCGTCCGCTCCAGCGTACCTCAAATTGTATTCAGGGTTAGCATATTCATTTACGCCTATCGCTAAGACATACAAAACGCCTTTGCGCTTGAGAGAGTCGCTGCCCGTAAGCGATAGGGTATAGTCCGCGCTCTTGATGTTGTCCTTGTTGAAGCAATAAGCCGTGAGCCTGTTCTCACCGGCGACCAGCGAAATTGTTTGTTCGAGCACGACGTTTGGCTTCGAGTTGAGCACATCACCGCGCCAGACTTTTATCATCTCCCCGTTTCTGAATAGCCGCACATCGCGAGCGCCGCCTCCAACCGGATGCTCAGTGTCGGCGGGCGCTTCATCGATTTGAACCTTCACCGTAATCTTTCGAGATGCGATTGCCTTGCTGCCGATCAACTGACTATCGGAAAGCTCGAGCTTGATCGTTGGTTGTCTTCGATCGACAGCAGCAATGCTTTGAACCGTTGCTATTTTTTTTCCAGCTAAAATATCCGCCAGCAGCCCGGGGTAATAAAACTCATTGAAGAACGCTTCAACCGGGGCGACGTCGAATGTGTTGCTCGCGAAGCGCCAAAGTATCGCGTTCCATCCTTGAGGCGATCCATCAAATAGTCCTTCCTGAGTCACGGCCAGCCAGTCACCGCCATCGTCGAAACTTACAAGATTGCAGAGAGGCTGAAAGTTATCAGGGTTCCAAATCTTCACCGAAGCGTCCTCGCTTCCCGAAGCGATGAACTTTCCATCCGGGCTGAACGAGAGAGCAACCACGGGCCCTGAATGTCCCTCGAGTGTTCGAACCAGTTGCCCGCTCGCGGGGTTCCAAAGCCTGATCGCTTTATCGTAGCCAGCTGATGCGAGCACCTTTCCGTCCGGGCTGAACGAAACGGCAAATACATCGGATGCACTTCCTTCAAGCGTACGAAGCGCTTGACCGGTCGATGGATCCCAGACCCTTGCCGTCTTATCGCGACTGCACGAAACCAGCATCGTGCCGTCCGGGCTGAACGAGACTCCAGTAACTTCCGATTCGTGTCCGGTTAACGTAAAGGTTGCAGAACCGCTCGAGACATCCCAGATTTTGATCGAATTGTCGTAGCTGCCTGATGCGATGGTCTTGCCACTCGGGGCAAAAGCAACTGCGCTGATCAAACTTACGTGGCCTTCGAGGGTCTTGATCAACTGCCCGCTGTGCACATCCCACAACTTGACGGTCTTATCAATGCTGCCTGAAGCTAGGAGGTTTCCGTCTGCGCTAAAAGCGATCGCAGAAATACTCGAGATGTGTCCCGTGAAATTCCTTATTGCCTTGTTGGTCGAGACGTCCCACAGTTTGATGGTCAAATCAGAGCTTGCTGATGCGAGCAAGTTGGCAACAGGACTAAAGGCCAACGCGTTGACCTGAGATGAATGACCCGCGAGCGTACCTGCTAACCCGCCGGAGCTGCAGTCCCACAGTTTGATCTTGCTTCCGGTCGCCGAGGCTAGAGTTCTTCCATCTGAGCTGAATGCGACCGCGTGAATGCCCGACAGTCGAGCTTCGAGAGTGCGCAGTCGATTACCGGTTACGCTGTTTCGTAGATCAACGCTCGTCCAGTTGCCGACCAAAAGGCTGGTATCGTCGGGGCTCAAACCGATCGCGAGTATGGGCGAGCTCGCAGCTTCAAACGTCCGAATATTTTTGCCGCTCTCAACATCCCAGACCTTGACTGATTTGTCGTGGCTGCCTGAAAAAAGCAGCTTGCCGTCCTTGTTGAAGAGTATTGAAGTAACGATACCTGCATGGCCTTTCAGAACTCGATTAACAAGTCCCCTCTCGACGCTCCAGATTCTGATCAGGTAATCGTCGCCTGCTGAAGCAACGGTTCGACCGTCGGGGCTAAAAGCGATCGTGCGTATCGGCGACGAATCGCCCGAACACGCGCGAATCAAGTGACCATCGCTCGCGCGCCAAAGCCGCACGATCTTGTCGGCGCTTCCCGAGGCCAGCATCGTGCCGTCTGGGCTGAAGGCAACGTCGCGAATGTCGGAACCCGTAGCATCGATGGTCCAGATGATTTCACCAGTGCCTGCGTCAAAGAGGTTGATGGTTTCATCCAGGCTCCCGGACGCGATTGACTTTCCGTCCGGGCTGAAAGCTATCGAGTTAACTTGTTCACTGTGATTCTGCAGCGAGCGAATCAATCGCCCGCTCTTGATGTCGCATAAACCGATCGTCTTATCGAGACTCGCAGATGCGATTGTTTTTCCATCGGGACTGAAAGCAATCGACGTGACATTATCGCGATGATGATCAAACATGCGCAGCATCTTTCCGCTGCTTGCTTCCCATAATCTAACGGTCTTATCCGTGCTCGCAGAAGCGACGAGCTTTCCGTCGGGGCTGAATGCGACTGCCCGAACTGTATCCGAGTGTCCGTTCTGAATCACCAACTCGGGCTTCTTAATCGGCTGCGGCTTCTGCGTCGCTTCCGCAGTGGTCGGTTTCTTCTTTCGAGTAGGCTTTGGACGCTGAGTCTTTTGCGCGCTCAGGATGTTGCCGGACAAAAGTAGACACGCAACGACGACCAGCGCGAAAAGGGCTCTTATCGAAACACGAGGGAACATTGTCTTACCGTGGCCTCAACACTATAGAGTATTTGAATTCGGAACCCAACCGGCTCCAGCTGCAACGATGCGGTCAGCGCAGACAGATCCGGCTCGTTGACACTTGAGGCGATGGACAATAAGATCACCGCCCGTTGAGTGAAATCCTGTTCATCATCAATCCTGCATCAGCCGGCGGAAAGACTTCAAGAATGTGGAGCGGCGCTCGCCGAGAGCTACTCGATGAAGGTCTCTTTTTTCGCGAGCACTTCACGACGAAATCCGGAGAAGCTATTGAAATAACTCGAAGTGCGGTTAGCGAAGGTGACTGCATCGTCATCGCAGTTGGCGGCGACGGGACTCTCAGCGAAGTGATCCACGGCTATCTCGACCAGAACGGACGCGCGATTAATTCACAAGCCGCCGTTGGACTCCTGCCGAGCGGAACCGGCTCGGACTTTTCAAAATCGCTTCAGGCCGCTGCGGGTATGAGCTTCGCAAGCATGCTTACTCAAAAGACGACGCGAATGATCGATGCGGCGCTGGCTTGTTACGTTAACCCGCAAGGCCGTCCCGAGTCGCGTTGCTACATCAACCTCGCATCGTTTGGGTTGGGCGGTGAGGTAGTTGGATTCGTGAACGATTGGCGTTCGAAGTTTCCGAATTGGGTGGGAGGCCGAACGCGATTTGTGATTGGCGCTCTGCGTGCGCTCGCGGATTATCGAATGAAACAAGTCGAAGTAGTGCTCGACGGAACTCGTCGAATAACAATTCAAAGCAATCTGATCGTTGTTGCAAACGGCAAGTTCGCGGGCGGAGGAATGATGCTCGCGCCGCAAGCTGAGATCGACGACGGCTTACTTGACGTCACCCTCACAGATGCCGCAGGAAGACTTGACGTTATCAAAGAGTTCCCGCGCATCGGTCGCGGCGGATTGCTCAAGAACCCCAAGGTCAGCCAGGCTCGCACGAAAGAAGTAAAGATCACCAGCGAAGAGCCGCTGGCTATCGACGTAGACGGTGAATTGGTAGGTTACACTCCGGCAACGATAAAGGTGCTGCCGGGCGCGGTCCGATTCTTGTGTCCGCTTCAAGAGGTTCGATAAGCGCCAGATGGTTTATGCGGTTTTGCGTATAATTCATGTTCGGTAGCTAATCGCAGTGGAGGAGAAATGACCAAGGCAGAATTCAAGAAACAAATCCTGGCGCTGTTGGCCGCCTCGGTTGATAGTCTCTCGGACGATGAGAAACCAGCGCTCGTGAGACGGGTGGTAACTGAATTTGAGAAAAGCCAAACGTGGGACCAATCAAATACGCGTGCGACTTGGTCAGACGACGAACTTCGCATTGTCCTCAGTCACGCCCCGACCCACGAGAACACATTGCGCTTGGCCAAAGCATTCAAGCGCGGTTACGGCAGCATTGAGCAGATATTTCGATGGGCGGGCCAAAGCGAGAGGCGAATCGCTGACGCCAGAGCTGAGGACGCTTTTATACAACGTATCAAGCGCATTCGAAAGGAACTTGGCTGGCGCTCAGTTGGTGGGGATAGGTGAGGCAGGCTATCTGGTCGCACCGCTGCCGAACAATACGTTGCAGCGGAGGCCGCGCAGCAAGTTTCTCATCATGCTTTGAGTTCCTCACGCGGCCCCGCTGAACGCGGGCGTTAGGCTTCCGCCGCTATGGCACGAGTACCTCCTCAAGTCTCAGCCTTGCTCGAAGAGCTTAGCACTCACTTGCCAATCTTGCTGGGCAAGAACCTCTTCGGTATTTACGTCTACGGATCACTCACGCAAAAGGCATTCGATCCCCGAAGAAGCGATGTCGATTGCATCACAGTCCTGCGTCGAGACTTGAGCCGCGCGGAAGCCACAGCGCTGCGAACGCATCTTGAGAAGTACTCGGAATCAAACGCGTGGACCCGACGTCTTCAGTTGTTGATTCTACTGAAGCACGAACTCTTGAAGATGGATGGCGTGGGATGGCTCTATCAGTTCGGACGACTCAGTCGATTAGGTTCCGATGGGAATCCGATCATCTGGATGAATGTGCTGGATACCGGTAAAGTGCTGTTCGGACCACAACCGAAAACCTTCATTCCCAGAATCACCCGCTCGATGCTCAACCAGGCGTTGTCACGCGAGGTTGGGTACTTGCACGAGGAGCTTGTCGATAAGCCGCAAAGTAAATGGCGCGACGTGCCGTTCTATCGAGCTTATAGCGTCCTAACCTTGTGCAGGATTTTGTATTCGTTGAACAAGGGTATGGTTGTGTCGAAGCCACGTGCAGCGAGATGGGCATTGCGCTCCGTACCTGCTTCTTATCACGGCATCATTCGCCAAGCGCTGCAGGACAAGGAGCCGCGCCACAGGATTCCGTTGCGTCAGATTCGTTCCCTCCTCCAATATGCGAAGGTTATTATTGAATCGGAACCGAGCTCCTGAATAGATAACAAGCGCGGCGCGCTGTGCGTTTGTCCCAGCGTGCTAGAATCTCCGTGCGCGCAGCGGCGGCTTATGCGCGGCCGTTAGAGGTCGTGGTTAACTAGAAGGTTTGAGTTATGTGGTGAAACGCAGCGTTGGGCGTCAATTCGGTAGATACTGAAACCAAGCGAGAGGGAAGTATGCAAAGAAAGGTTCTCCTTGAAATGCTTGCTCAGAACAAAACTACTTGTTCATTCGCTTTTGAGAGCATTACAGACGAAAACTCTGGCCGTCGAGTGAACGATCAATCAGCTTCGGTTGGATTCATCTACCGACACATCGGAGAGCAAATGAATCTATTTGGTCTCTTCTTCGGAATCCCTTCAGATATCCAAAACACGACGATGGGTCAACAGGATGCGGGGCAACACTTTGAACTCACAACAAGTCGTATATTAGTTGAGCGAGGGTATGACATGCTTAAGAGACTCATCGAGGACACTCCTGATCAAGCGTGGCTCGACACAATTGAAACGCCGTTTTTTGGGACGGTTACAAGAGCAAGACTTTTCTCTCACGTCTTGTTTCATAACTCACATCATGCAGGACAAATTTCTTTGACCTTATCAAGAGCGCAACCCAAAAACCCATGAGCTTCATAATTACATTGCGAACTGAAACGCCCTACAAGCAGCGGCGGCAGAGCGCTGTTAGCGCATGAAGAGTATGGAGAATACAATTACTGATTACGAAGTTGCGATTCGCGCCGCGAAGTTGTGGCCCAACAGACAACACGAATCGAACGGCGTGTTCGGGCTACTTTGTCGTATGGGGCTACACCGCTGGCGTCGGTTAGACCTTTCAAAGCTGATGCCGGACAAGGAGATTGATCATTGCTTCTGGTGCTCAAAGGTCAAGGTTGATGGAGTCGTCTACGACATATAGCTTTGACCAACTCTGGACTTCTTCGAGGGATTGCTTCCCATTCGCATTCGGTTATACAGTACCGCAGTAATCGAGAGATCCTCTCCCAATCAAGCGCCCTGCCTAACTTCTGTGCGGTTGAAAACCGGAGACTACGGAGCTCCTAATAAACAGCTCACGTCTCTCTCGGCAAAGACAACACAATCAATATCACACCCGCCCCACAATCATGTTGGAGAATTCTTGGTGGCCAGGGACGGAATCGAACCGCCGACACGCGGATTTTCAGTCCGCTGCTCTACCAGCTGAGCTACCTGGCCGTTACGGTTGGCTTTCTGCTCAATGAGCCAAGCCCTGATCTTAATCAATCGTTCTTGAGGCTGTCAAACTTTCACTCAGTCCTGGCTCTTCCGCACATAAAGAAAGTAAAACAATGCCCACCCAATAAAGCCCACAACGCATACGATGCTTACAAACAGGAACAATTTGCCGCCGCTACGAAAGTAGTTGTACAAGTTGAAGCCGGCCAACAATCCGATCAACAACCAGAACTCCAAAAATATTCTTAGTGCTCGCTTTCCTTCCTCGCTCATTTCCACACTCACAATCTTTGTTCGGATCAAGCCGGCCACTTTCATTGACACGACAATTGTAGCTCGCTACTATCACTCGCCCGCTGATTAATCGAAGAGAGGAAGAGTGAACTAAAGCATGTCCATTCTGCAAGCGATAATTCTCGGTCTCATACAGGGTCTCACCGAATTCATCCCAGTCAGCAGCACCGCTCACCTAACGCTCGCCGGAAAGTTGATGCACCTGATCGATCCTCAACATCCGGATCAATGGACTGCTTTCATCGCGGTCATTCAGCTCGGTACGTTGATCGCCGTCATTCTCTATTTCTGGACCGATGTAGTAGCGATCACCATAGGATTCATCACCGCAAATTGGGCGAGGCTCAGAGGGCAGGACGCGGACGAATCGGCAAACGAGCATGCGAAACTCGGCTGGCTCATCATCATTGGCACACTCCCGGTCGCGATCGTAGGGCTGCTCTTCAGACATCAGATCGAGGGCGTGCTGACTAAGGACTTGCGAATCATCGCGGGCAGTTTGATCGGATTAGCGATGTTACTCACGATCGCCGAACTTGTCGGAAAGCAGCTACGAGATATGCACGAGCTGAGAATTGCAGACGCGGTCGTGGTTGGCTGCTCTCAAGTGCTCGCGCTTGTGCCCGGTTCGTCGCGATCTGGAAGCACGATAATGGGAGGCTTGTTCTCGGGCTTGAAGCGCGAAACCGCCGCGCGATTCTCATTCCTGCTTTCAATCCCGGCGGTTGCGGCCAGCGGGTTGCTCGAGCTTCCAAAAGCGCTTCATTCGATCAGCGCCGGCTGGCTTGAAATCGCAATCGCAACAATCGTCTCTGGAGTCGCGGGCCACTTGTCGATCGCTTTTCTGTTGAGATATCTTCAGCGCCACACCACCTACGTGTTCGTCGTCTATCGAATAGCGCTCGGGATAATTCTGATCTGGCTGCTTGTGTCCGGACGGGTGCTTCCGATTTGAGAGCCGCTACCAAAACTTCCAGCGGTGCAACCACGCCATCAACGTTTGAGCGAAGCTTCGCTTCGGAACAACCATCTTGATCCGCTCGCCGAGCCGCTCGACTCGTCTGACCCGCCCCAAAATCCTATGTAGAGGAACGGGCACGTCATTGTGCGAAGCTGCATCGCCTCGCGTGACAATGCATCGTTCGGAGGACGATCGTTCCAGCCTAATCACTCGATGGATAACAGCAGTGTCGAAGCGGCTGTGATAGAGCACTATATCACCCTGCTTAACGGGATCCTCGGCTACAGGCTCCACGGTAATCACGTCGCCATCTTCGATGGCGGGGCTCATGCTGCTCCCGCTCATTCGAAGCTCAATGGACAAGCTGCGGGACAGTAGTTGACGTGCTTGTTCGAGAAAGTCGGGCGTCTCTAAAGTGACCTCGCGCCCTCGCTCCGCCTTAATTTCATAGGCGCGCATTATGATTCTCCCAATCTGCAATCCAGAGCTGGCTGCTCCCGGTTACTCGACTAACCCCGTGAAGAGGTGTTCGACGGCTAGCCAAATCATAGCGCAATCGAGAATGCTCGAAAAGTGGAAAACAAAAATCAGAAGAAAGTTATTACAGTCGGTGAGTGGGAGCACAGCGCGCCGGGGATAGAGGCAGCAATCAAGAAGTTGCGTTGACACCACGTGTGACGAAGACTGCCCTTCGCTCCCAATAGGCGATGAGCGAGGCGTAACGAAACTCTGTGATATCATACGCAAGGTTCTGAACCAGTTATGGAGCACTCTGCAGATTTTCAAGAGATACTTTCTTCGCCGACCGCAGCGTACGACGAAGGATTGAGATTCTTTATGGGAAAGGGCCTTTTGAACAACGCGCTTCGACGCGTGGCCACTGACCTCGAAGAGCACGGAATCGATTACAGCGTGATCGGAGCGATTGCATTAAACCAGCACGGATATCGCAGGTTCACCGAAGACATCGATCTGCTGCTCACAAAAGAAGGGCTCGAAACGTTTCGCGAGGAGCTGGTGGGCCTTGGTTATCGGCCTGCATTCGAAGGGTCGACCAAAAAGTTTCGCACGTCACAGGAGAACGTTCCGATTGAAATCATTATATCGGGTGAATATCCCGGCGACGGACTCCCAAAACCGGTCAAGTTTCCAGACCCAAGCGAAAGCTCCGTTGTGATAGACGGAGTAAAGACGATCACGCTTGAGAAGCTGATTGAATTGAAGCTCGCATCAGGAATGACCGCGCCCGACCGTTTGAAAGACCTCGCGGATGTGCAAGAGTTGATCAAGGCCAAGTCGCTTGATGAGTCTTTCGCTGAGAGACTTGATTCGTCTGTGGGAGACAGATTTCTGGACTTGTGGACAGCAATTCAGGGGTCCAGCGAGCGGTAACTAGAGCAGGAAATTGCAATACCTCCGCCTGACCCCGAACGAACCTCAATTGAAGACGATGGTCTGTCCATAACCGTGCTGGTATTATGACGATATGAATATTGCCGTTGGCGAGCGAAAGATGACTGTTGATTACTGGTACTGTGGGATGTGCGGAGTCCAGCTTATGACGTCGGACCAAACGAACGACGGGCGGTTTCCGGCTGTACGTCGGTTTGAGGATGAGAGAAATCAGAGGGGCCTAATCGCTGTCCGGTGTGCTATGTGCGCCAACATTCCCTATCTGCTTGAAGAGGGACAACCGTCTAGGGTTGACCTGATAGGCGAGACTGACATTCCCATTCTTACTTCCTGCAATAGTGAGTACAACTACTACCCGCTCGGACTTGGGCACGTGTTAGAGGTGTATATGCCACGCCCTTCGGATGAGTTGATTGAGCAACTGAGAAGTGAGGAGATAGAGATCGGTCTCTTTGTCGAGGAGAACGTGAACCTCATCGTCGTTGCCTACCGGCACGGTGAGTGGAAGTTCAACATAACGCCGTACTCGTGGCATGCACAAAACGAATGGTTCCGCGCGGTTTCACCTCCCTTGGAGCTTAGGTCTGAGGATGAGCGCAATTTCACAGTAGCTTTTGTGGACACCAAAGGCGGGAAGTATAGAGCGGTCCGACGAATGAGAATGACGCCTGAGTTCGCCCAAGAGTTTCACAGAGCGATTCAGGAGCACATAGAACGGGGAGCGCCGGATTGGGAAAAATACAGGTGGCGGGTCGAGGCTTTGGGGAGTCTCTTGTATGAGAACAAGGCAGAGTCCTTGCTTGTCGCGCGCGGCCTACTTGTGCCAGCTACCGAATGAGCCCGAGATTTTACTAGCTTACTTGCTGTGGTTGTTTGCTAAGAATTGGTACGTCGGTTTCGTCCTTCTGCGGGTGATCTCGCTTATAGCACTGATGAGTTTTGGCGATGGGTACGATTTGCTGTAGCACTTTTGTAAGGTTGGCATTGCGGTTGAATAGCAGAATTGCCGTCTTGGTATCCCGCCAGGAAAGATAAGAAAGTAACTGGTCTATAGCGTCGGTAAGAGACTTCGCACCCTTCCAGAACTTGCACTCCACAATAAAGACGTTCTTTCCCTGTGATCGCAGTAGTATGTCTGTCTTACCTTGATAGTTAAATGTCTCGGCAGTGGCCTTGCCTTCATACTGCGCGTTGAGTTGGACTAAGAATTGTGTACGTAGGTGCTCCTCATTCATCTGTTCAAAAGCGCTAGGGCTTTGCTCCATTACGCTCACCATATTCTTCATAATCGAGAGTATGTGTTCATATTCGTCTAGGTCCAATATCGGTTCGGGTGGAAAGGCGGTACTGGTGGCACGCGGGAGTTCGATCTTTGGTTTGCGGCGAGATAATGGAATTGCGTATGTAGTCGGTGCTCCGTCTCGTCTCTTGATAGGCAAGCCCAGAGAAGCAACCATTTCAGAACCGGCAATAATCTTTTTCTTTCTCTGTGAAACCTGCTCGCGGATTGACGCTTGAAGTTGATTATTGAACTGGTTCTCAATGAATCCGCGCAAAATGTCAAGGTACTGTTTTATCTCGGCTACGGTTCTCTTATAATTCGTTTCAATTTCTGTTGAATCTTCTCCTGCGGTCGTATAGACAAAATGTATCTCGTTGTCGACAATCGTCCCGCCAGGATAACTATTTGAATAGAGATTAGGTCGGACTCGGAACAATTGCGGATTTCCTTCAAACGGTATCGCGATAGTTAGTGTTGTTCCTGAAACGTAAAACGGTCTGCTTCTATCTGTGATACCTCGATAAGGGTCCCTGCTTACATCTACCTGAGTTTCGCTGTGGTCTGCGATATGGATCGCGTCATCAATGATAGTAGGAACATCAAGACGAAACTGGTCAACCAACGCCGCAACAAGTTCTTCCTCATTGACGTTGAGCAAATAGTCTTGTTCGAGGGATCGGATCTGACTAGAAACCAATGACTTGCGATTCTCGATAAACTCAAAGACATTATATTCTGAGAAAAAGTACCTGCTACTCACACGCACATGTTAATTAGTTCTCTTGTGTCGGGGCAACCTCGTAAGATCAATCTAAGGCACTGTTCATTGAGTCAGTCACGCAGAAACATCGGGGAGAGTAGCGCTTGAGATTTTCTCCGGTAGTTGCGCACGGCCACCTGAACTCTGATGGTCACAGACCTAGTCGCCGACGTATGAGTGCATCCTCGGAATAATGACGCTCACTCCAAGCGAGGTGCAGATTACAGGGGCAAGTCCCAGCGCACGAATTAAGGGCTTCTTCTGCCGCGCCAGCTACGGGTGATTCATTTCAGCTAATCGGCTCACGACGAGCTATTCCATTCTTCAACCGTAACCGAACGGCCAAGGATGTGTTCCACCTCTCGAATCATCATTCTTAACTGCGGCACCGAATACTCGTCGTTGGATGGAATCGTAAGGCGGTGCTGCTGAAGAACCATGAACTGATGGTGCGTGCCGGAATATGGGCCGTCAAATCCCAGCTTGCGTAGACGCCGGATAAAGTCACTCCGCTTACACGGCGTCCACCGGCTCATATTGGGGCTCCGCGTTTAAATCGATGTCGTTGATGACTGGGATGCTGTGCCCCAGCTTGAAACCTACCAGAAGCCAGTCCTCTAGTGTTGAGCGAAGTTCAATTTCGCATTCGTGCAAGGTCGATCCAAACGCGATCACGCCCTTGCACGAAGGTATTCGGCCTGAGAATGAGCCATCGTCCAGTTTGTCGTATTCTGCCTGCGCCATCGCGCTCTCTATGTACGCGCTTATGATGAAGTCCGCCGACATAGATGCTTTCTCAGATTTTCTGAGGCAAGTGAGATAACGCGCGACTCGTCTGTTACACACCGGCGTAAGAGTGAAGCCCCGGAATAATGAAGCTCACTCCCAGCCACGTGAATATCACCAGAGCAAATCCAAGCAGCGCGAAGTAAGCACTCCTTCTTCCGCGCCAGCCGTGAGCGATCCGTGTGTGCAAGAAGCCTGCGTAAGCCATCCACGCGACAAGCGCGCCAACTTCCTTCGAGTCCCATCCCCAATAACGGCCCCACGACTCGTTTGCCCACACTGCTCCCGTGATGAGCAGCAGGGATAACAGTGGGAAGGCCACACCGACGGTTCTATACAAAAGCGAATCGATTGTCTTCAGCGACGGCAGCGCTGAGACTACGGCGTCACGCTTCAGCGAGAACAACGCGACAAGGAACAACGCTACAGTGAGCCCAATCAATCCGCCGAACTCTACCGGGTTCGAATTCATGCTGAGTTTCAACAGGGACGAATTCTGCTGCACCCACCTCTGAGCATTCTCGGGCGTAACAGGTTCCTGTGACTGCTCCGACATCCAAACGCCAAAAGCGGGATACTGACTTGGGTTGATCCGTGCGGTCGGATTGTCGACAGTTCTAATTTGCACGAACAAAAATACCAGTACTATTGCCTGCAAAACGGTCGCGCCGTAGAAAACTTTCCAACCCCATTTGCGAGCGTTCTCATCCTTGTTGAAGTGGTCGAGTGCAAACAACACAACAGCCGCGACCAGCAATAGAAGAGTAATCGTCATCAGTGGTCCAACCATCGGCAACTCGGTTCGAAGCGGAAGCGAGCTCTTGTCCATCGCAAGGTTTACGGAGTATTGACCGCGAAAGATTTCAAAAGCGTCAACGGTTCCAAAGCCGAGCATCACGAAAGCGAGCAATCCGTAGAGCGCGGTCCACAACGCGATGCCCTCGAAGCGAATGCCGTCCTTTAACAGGTACGCGAACGCAAGACCGAAGCTAAACAGGCACACACCGTATGCAAGCGTCGCTATCGAAACGTGTATCGGCCGCCAGTAGCTATCGAGGATTGGCGGCAATGTTGCGATTCCGCTGCCGAGCATCATACCAAGCGAGAGCACGACTACCAGGATTGGCATTGAGAGAGCGCCGAGCGCGCGATACTTCCGTTTGCGAATCACTACCAGAGTCGTCAGACCCGCTCCGGCGCAAAAGCCCAACGTCAGCGCGTATAAATTGTCGAGTGGAAAATATCGCCAGACTCCATTGATTCCGGCTTTCCAGCCTTCTTTGTCTCCGGCTTCCACCCAACGAATCATCCAGCCCGAAAGGTTAAAGCAATAACCCATCGCGGTGGTGATCAGCCCGAGCCTGTTCAATACATTCTCTTTGACGAACAGGTTGGTTACCAGAAGAACGGCGGCGCAGATATAGCTGATGAGCGCGAGCATGATGAGCGCATCGCTGTACAGAAAGCCGACGGGACGGCCCGCTTGAATGCGAGCAAGTATGAATAAGATCGCCACCACGATCGGGGCCACGACCGGTAGCAAGCCGACTACCTTCTTTGGCAGACTCAGCTCGATCTCGGGCACCATTGCTTCTTCAGGATTGATCGCTCTACTCATCTCTTGAACCTCCCGTTACAGACTGCACCAGCAAATTGAACCGGCCTTCGAAGGCAGGCTTGTTCCTGTTCGTGTTTCCGCCGAAATGAATCTTCGAGCCTTTGCCGTTTGGCTCAATCACCGCCCAGACTCTCTGATGAGAAAAGAAAAACACTCCGCACAAAGCCATGACCAGGAGCGTGAATCCGAGATACACGGGAGTTCGGCCCGGGTCGTATTGAATCGTAAGCGTGTGAGTGAGTGATACTTTTTCAAAGTCTCGCAAGATTATCTTGTTGCCGCTTACCAGCAGCGGGTTCTCGCCATCTTTGCCAACTTTGTCGTTGGCTTTTTTCAAGTACTGATCGGCAAGAGCCGGATTGAACGCGAATGCCATCGTTCGTTTGCCGTCAGGCGCCGTGATTTCAAGCTGCGCCGCCGGGTTGTTGTAGTCGCGCGACAGCGTCGTTGGCCCGGATTGATCGACGTCGAAATCGGGGAAAAAGTCCACATAGCGGACCGTGCCAACACCCGGCACATCCGCTGAGCCGTTTCGTTTGATGGTGACCGGTCCCGAAGTAACACCAGTGCCGTTCACCGGCTCAAAAGTAATTGTAATCTCACGAGCATTGCCCAGCGGCATAAACGAGTTTTGGAAGAATCTATAGCCGCGATAGTCACCGACGTTGTTCAGATGAACCAGCATGTTTTGCTGAAAGTTCTTATCTTTGTCGATGATCCGAATGTAGCTCAACCAGTCGATCGTATTGGTCGCGTCCAGGCTACCTTCCGGCCGGATTAACTTCTGCTGCAAGTCGGTGCATTCAATTTGAAACGGAAGAAACGCCTGCGACTCTTTCATTCCATCGAGTGAGATCTCGCTGGTGGTGAATGCATTCGATGTTCTGCCCGGCTTTATCTCCATCGCCCCGCCGACCCCGTAACGGCTCGTCAAAAAGCCGCCGGTGAAAATGGTTAGAAGCGCGACGTGGACGACATACGCGCCCAGACGATTCCATTTATTTCGCTGGGCGAACACGGTCACTCGATTGTTGTCTGTGTTGACGCGAGCGCGAAATCCGTTTTTGCGCCACGTCTTCTTGATCTTCTCGGCGGTGGTTGCCGGATCGACGTGCTCGAGCGCCTCGGCGTTGAACGACTGAGCTGCGATGAATTTCGGCGAAGCGGTAAGCTTCGGCTTTCGTATGTATTGCCATGCCGCAGGAAATCGATCGATCGAGGCGAGAATGATGTTCAGTCCGGTGATCGCCAGAAGCAACGTGAAGTACCGGGAGCGATAGATGTCGAACAACCCCAGCGATCCATAAATCAGCTTCTGGGCTGGCTTGAGGTGCGAATAATACTTTTGAAAGCCCTCGACGTTGACCTGCATCACAAGCATGCCAAGCATGCAGCAAGTCAACAGAATGCTCAGCATCACGATGCCAAAGCGAACCGAGCTCAACAATCGCAGCACCTTGTCGAGAATCGAATCGGTTTTTTTGGTGATTTTTACTGCGGGAGCTGCTGCAAGCGGAGCTTCCGTCTTTGCCGTTAATTCAGTTTCAGTTGTTGCCATACTTGAGCCCGAGTAGGTTAGCTAATGCGTGTTACAACCATCGCGAATTCTAACAAGCGCCGTTTTCGCGTGTCAACGCAACGCATTTCTAACTTCAAATACGATCGAAGATAAAAATGCGCAGTCGGTTGCTACAAACTTCCACTTGAAGCGATCTGCAAGCGTCGTACCGACAACACAACGCGAATTTTTTCGCTTCAGTACGTCCGGGCTTGACTTACCCATCGTTCGGTCTTTTGCGCGCGGCGGAGTTTCTCGCAATTTATGGGGAACTTTTCCATGTCAGCTCGTCAATCACTTCTTAGGCTCCGATGGTCTTAGTTCAATGCGGCTGGGCAGCGCTCGAGGGTCCATCTCAAGAAGATCGATCACAACTGCGGCCACGTCTCCCGGCAGCAGCTTCCAGGTTGTCGCAGGATCTTGTCCACCGCCTCGCCCGAAGCCGGTGTTGACGGAGCCCGGCATTATGCAACTCACACGAATGTGGTCATATCTCACTTCCTGCATTAATGCTTCAGAGAAACCAAGCAGTCCAAACTTCGATGCGTTGTAAGCCGCTGAACCCGGATGTGCGTACTTGCCCGCAAGACTTGCGATGTTGATGATGTAGCCGCCTCGATCCTTCATCAAAGGAATCGCTGCGTGGCAGCAGTGAAAAACACCGGTAAGATTAGTCTCAATCGTAGCATTCCATTCTTCGATTGTCGTTTGCTCGACATAACTGCGCGAGCCGACTCCGGCGTTGTTCACCAGGATATCAAGCCCGCCAAAGATCTCCTTCGCGCGACCCAATAGATCGCTTACACTCTCGTAGTTTCTCACATCGCAAGCCGCACCGTGGATTTCTCGGCCCGGCTCATTCTTTAGCGCTGCAACGCTTTTCCGAACTTCGTCCTCGTTCCGAGAGCATATGAAGACTCTGCATCCGCGTTCGAGCAGAGCCTCTGCAATCGCGAAACCAATCCCACGAGATCCACCTGTAACCATTGCCGATCTGCCTTCGATTCTGTTCATCAGCATGGGCACCTATTTCAAGAGCGAGTAACCGAGTCCGCGAGCCAACCGATACACCAGTGGAAGCGGCAGGCCTACCACGTTATAGTAGTTGCCGGCGATCTCTTCGACCAGCACTCCTCCGAATCCTTGAATACCGTATGCACCCGCCTTATCCATCGGCTCGCCGGTTTTGAGATACCATTCTATTTCACGGTCGTTGAGTTGAGCGAACTTGACCAGCGTCTTGTCGAAGTCTGCGACCTCCTGGCGAGTCGCCACATCATAGAGCGCGACGCCGGTCATCACAGCGTGCCATTTCCCGGACAATTGTCGGAGCATATTTCGCGCAGCGTTCTCATCTTCAGGCTTGCCCAGCATCCGACCGTCGATGACAACAATGGTGTCAGCCCCAATTACAAGTCCCGAATCCCGTTTGCGCGCTATGGCAATAACTTTAGCCCTTGCAATACGTGTGATATAATCGGGCGGTGCCTCATCAGGATGAGGCCGTTCTTGAATCTGACCAGGTGCAAGCTCGAAATCGACTCCGATTTGCCTGAGCAACTGTGCGCGTCGGGGCGATGCTGAAGCTAGTATGATTCGTGGCTCTGTCTCTGACATACTTTTGATTCACAACAGGCCGGGAGCTAAGCGGTCAATGATCGGCTTGCTGCCTGACTCGAAAAGAATTCGTTAACCCTGGAGGTTGCTGCTTTGCGTCGAAAACTCTCGATGCTGGTCATTATCATAATGGTCGCTACGTTCGCCGTGTTGAACTTCGGATGCTCTCGCTCGGGAGGCATGGATTCGGACGATCGGGACGACAGCATTAGTTTCGATATCAACGATCCGAAAATCAAAGAACGCCTTGGCGACGACGATGGCTACGCTTTCGCAATTATGTACGGAGCCGATATACACGGCAGTCTTGAAACGTGTGGCTGACCGAGCCACCCAATGGGTGGGCTGGCACGGAGTGTCAGCTATATCAAGGCTTTCAAGCAAAGGTCGAACACGGAAGTTCCCACGCTCGTCGTTGATGCCGGCAATTTGTTTACGGATGATCGCTTCAGCGCGGATCAGTTGCCCGCTGAGGTTATGACAAAAAACAAATGGGTCGTCAAGGGATACGGCGATTTCCATCACGACGCGGCTAACATCAGTTACAACGATTTGCCATATCTGACCGAACTCTTCAAGAAGGACGGTTACGACAAGCGTCTCAGCGATTACCCTTTCATGGATCGACTGATCTCGGCGAACGTTCAGCCGACCGATGATCAGCACCGCACACCCATTCCTTATGTTATTCGCGAGATCACCCTTAAGCGCGGCAATCCCGGCCAGAGGCTGAGAATTGGTATTGTTGGGCTCACCGAAGGCAAACCGACAAGTCCGACAGAATCTCAGGACGTTTACGCCGGCTACCGCGTGAGTGATCCATTCGAAGCGGCCAGGAAAGTGTTGCCCGAGCTCAAGCAAAAATCCGACTTCATCATAGCGCTGGCATACATGCCTCTCGACAAGGCTCAACGGCTTGCAACTGAGAACTCCGAGATTGATACGATTATCGGAGCCCGGCAAACCAGCAACATGGACGAGCCGCAGCACTTCAGTCGCGCGACGATTACCTACGCTTTCAATCAGACAAAGTACCTTGGAGAGCTTCGGGTTTACGTTAAAGGTGACGGAACAATCGAGAATCAGCTGAATCGATACGTGGCGCTCGACTCAGTGATACCCGATGACAATGGTGCAGAAGAGGTGGTAACCTCGGCCCATACGGAATTCACGAACGAACAGAACCAGGCCGCTCAGGCGAGTCAGGAGGCTCGTCCGATTAACCCTTCTCCGATTCTCGGCGGAGACTCTCCGTACGTGGGCGTCGATACCTGCGCTGGATGTCATCAGAAAGAGCATGACATCTGGGTGACCACAAGACATTCGCACGCAATGGCAACGCTTGAAAAGAAGAGCGAGCAGTTTGATAACGAGTGCGTGCGTTGTCACGTGGTCGGTTATCAACGAGGCGGATTTCAGACGTTGTACACGACGCCTCAATTCGCGAACGTTCAGTGCGAAGAGTGTCACGGACCGGGCCGTCAACACGCGAGCAATCCAGGCAAGGGCTACGGCTTCGTAGCGACGCCGGTCGGTTGTATGCAGTGTCATAAGGAACCCAACGACCCGGATTTCAATTTTGCTGTTTACTGGCCAAAGATCAAGCACTAAAGAAGTATGGGAACGGTATACAAAGTGAAGTGCATATGCGGCCACGAGACTGGTGTGGAGATAGGTGATAGCCGCTGGTTATGTCGTCAGAAAAAGTATATGTACCCAGTTTTGTGCCGAGACTGTGGGAAGATTGGCTCATCTGTTTTTTCCCAAGGCACCAGTACCCCGAACGAACTTGGGGTTTCTGAGCCTGTTTGTTGCCACTGTCAAAGCACCAACGTAACACGTTACGACCATCCGAGTTTGAGAAAGGTGATCGAAGATGATCTGCCTACCGCCGGCTTCGCGGACCCCAGAAAAAACACAGAGCTAACTAACGGGCTTTATTTTTGTCCTGTTTGCAAAAATTTCAGCTTGAGTTTTGAGGACACCGGACCGGTGTGGTGTTAATAGAATTTGGCAATGGCCAGCCACGAACTCGGCTGACTGACTGTCGATGTTAACCGACCTGCTAATGCTGGTACCCAAGATGCTGCGACACGCCGGCGATTCCGACGAGGCGCGCGAGCAAGCAGTGTGTGCTGCCTGGCTGATCGCAGTGGGCGGCCCGATTCGCAAGGCGACGATGCCGATTCGGCTCGAAAGAAAAACGTTGATCGTCGCAGTGCCCGATGCTAACTGGCGAACTCAGTTGATGAGTATGCGGGAACCAGCCGTATTCAAGCTGAATTCCCTGCTGGGCTCGCCGTTGGTTACGAACATCGAATTCGTAATCAATCCAGACCTCGTGGTTAAAGAGCAATCGTCCCCCCAGGAAATCACATTCTCAGCCCCGGAAGAGCAGGCTGCCTTGCTGCGCGAACAAGCCGATCGCATTCCCGATCCTGAAATCCGCGAAACATTCTTGCGCGCCGCGGGGAAGTGCCTCGAAAGAACAACCAAATGACTGCCCACGGATCTTTCGAAGCAGTAGTTGAGATTACTGACCTCACCAAAGACTACGAAGTTGGCTTTCTTCTAAGCAAGCGGGTGCGAGCGCTCGATCATTTGAATCTCGAGGTGCATCGTGGCGAGATCTTCGGATTTCTCGGTCCTAACGGCGCCGGCAAGACAACTACATTGAAGCTGCTAATGCGGCTCATCTATCCAACCGAGGGTACCGCGCGAATTCTGGGCAATCCGATTGATGATGTCGCGACTCGCGCTCGAATCGGCTACCTGCCAGAGAACCCATACTTCTACGATCATCTTTCAGGTCGAGAGTTGCTTCAGTATACCGGAGCGTTGTTTGGGATTTCCCCGGCCAAGGCCGCAGAGAAAGGAGCCGAGTTGCTCAACCTGGTTGGACTCGATTCGGATCGCGCAGACCGCCAGCTCAGAAAATATTCGAAAGGCATGCTTCAGCGAATTGGAATCGCGCAAGCGCTGGTCAACGACCCTGAAGTCGTTTTCATGGACGAACCCATGTCAGGACTCGATCCAATCGGCAGGCGCGAAGTGCGCGACTTGCTTTTGTCGCTTCGCGCTCAAGGCAAGACTGTTTTCTTCTCTTCTCACATTCTCTCCGATGTTGAAGCCCTTTGTGATCGCGCAGCAATCCTGAGTCACGGCAAGCTGCTTCGATGCGGCACTGTGCAAGAATTGACCGGCTCTCAGGATTCGGCCGTTGAAATCGTCGCTGTAGGTATAGATGCGTCGCATCTTCAAAAATTCTCAACGGAACTGTCATCACTTAAATCGTCGACGACTACTCCCAGCGGCGTTCATCTTATTCTGAATGACGAAACAGAAGTCGATAAGGCGCTGATCTTGATCAGAGAATGCGAAGGAAAGCTCGTATCGATCAACCCACGCAGGGTTTCTCTCGAAGATATCTTCGATAAAGCCGGCGCCGCAAAAGAACTATGATCCCTTTAACGAAGAAGTTTGCAACCGGCAGGCGCCGCTGGTTCGCGGTGAGTCTATTCGCCATCTTTGGGTTGCTGCCTATTCAAGCGTCGGGCCTGAACACTGCGCAGCAAGCCGCGGATCTGAACTCGATAATCGATGGGTTGCAACGCAAGTACTCTCGCATGCAGGGATTGGAAGCGAGTTTCTCACAGGCTTACTACGGCGCCGATGGCCGAACCATTCACGAGTCCGGCCGTTTACTGCTCAAGCGACCCGGCAAGGCGAGATGGGAATACGAATCGCCCGAGCGCAAGCTCTTCGTATCCGATGGTAAGAACGTATACTTTTACGTTTACGGCGAAAAGAACGCCACGCGCTCCGCGATCAAAGAGACCGCTGATCCTCAAATCCCATTTCTGTTTCTGCTTGGAAGAGGAAATTTACGGAGGGATTTTTCTCGAATTGAAATCGCGACGAACGAGTCTGCGCTTGTAGCCGGCGATCAAGTTCTCAGGTTGTTCCCAAAGCGAGCGCCCGAAGAATTCAAAGAGCTCCTCGTAGAAGTATCTCCGGCGACTTTCGAGGTGAGACGAATGGTGATCTTCGAACGGAGCGGCGCGCGGATGGATTTCTTGTTGTCAAACGTACGAGAGAACTACATCGCTCCCGACAGCCAGTTTCAATTCACACCGCCTGCAGGGGTCACTATTAAACGAGCGGAATAGCTCACTTGAGCTCCAAACCATAAAGCTCGAGCGTCATATCAGAAATCTCAGACGGGTCAGGGACGTGCTCGATCGAAACGTCTACGTTCACCGTTTGATTTGGACCGAGCGTATCTCGACTGTTCGGCACCAGCGTTATGATTTTATCTTTGATCAACTGGCCTCCCATGCCAATGACTGCCGCCCTCAGTTGAAGCCCCACCAGTACGCCGTCGCCGATGTTTTGCGCTGTGGAAAGAATGCGCGCGTAGCGTATATTGAGCCGCTCTCCGCTGCGCTTGTCGAGATTGCCGAGCTTGATGTTCGCCGCGTATGAATCGAATTCCGCCGAGCCTGCGTGGGACATCTCGGTATGAGAGGGCCGTCTCGCGAACGAAGTCACGATGATTATCAGAGCAATCACGACCAGTACGGCGAGACCACTCAGTATCATGATCGTTTGCGACCGATCCTTCTCTGTCTTCACTGTGTTTTGCTCGAACATGGCGCCTGAATCCTAAATCAAAATCCCCTTCAAGCTCCTATCGTCATTTTTCCGATCAACAACGTCGGCGATACGACGCTTCCTCTGAAATCAAGATCGTTGCCGATCATCTCGACTGAGTTTAGCATTTCCTTCAGGTTTCCGGCGATTGTTACGCCTTGAACTGGAAATGCAAACTCTCCGTTCTCAATCCACATCCCCGATGCCGACCTTGAATAATCGCCAGTCACGATGTTGACTCCGAAGCCAAGCAGCTCGGTAATAAACAATCCTTTCGCCACTGACTTGATTATTTCTTCCGGCGAATAAGGTCCGGGTTCGATGTACAAATTCCCAGCTTCAACGCCGGGCGCGCCCGTCAACGCGCGCCCTGCATTAGCAGTAGATTTGAGATTGAGCTTCCGGGATGTGTAAGTGTTCAGCAGGTAACTCTCAAGAACTCCTTCACGGATCACGACAGTCTGACGAGTGGGCAGTCCCTCCGCATCGAACGGCCGCGAGCCGAGCCTTCCAGGAATCGTGCCGTCATCAATAACAGTCAGCCTCGGGTTAGCAATCTTTTCACCGAGCTGTCCGACCAAAAAGCTCGCCTTGCGGAAAATCAATTCCCCCGAAACAGCATTGAATATGTCGCCAAGCAGATCGCGCGCCATCAAAGGCTCCAACACCACGGGAACGGCTTGAGTGGGCACCGATCTCCCGCCGAGCTTTCGAAGCGTTCGTTGTGCCGCAATTCTGCCGATCTCTTCAGGGCTATCGAGCTCTGAGAATTTCCGACGAACATCGTACCAATAGTCGCGTTGCATATTGCCGTTCTCTGCCGCCACCGGCACTGCCGCAAGCGAACACGACGTGCTCCGATACTCGCCGGCGAAGCCAAGAGAGTTCGCCAGAATAAGTGATCCTCGAGCCGAATCGAAGCCGCCTCCATCAAAGTTGATTATCTGATCGCTGTAGGCTCGAGCGGCGCGCTCGGCTCTCAACGCCATCTCAATTTGCTCTTCTGTCGAAAGAGTTTCGATTGCCTCGTCGTAAAGATCCAGATCCGGAATCGTCTTCGCCAATTCGTCGTGATCCGGCAGTCCGGCTGTGTCATCGGGTGAGGTAAGCCGAGCCAATTCCACCGCTTCTTCGATGAGCGAGCTAACGGAATCAGCGCTGAAGTCCGATCCCGAGACAGAAGCCTGCTTTCCGTCCATCAGGACTCTCAGCCCAAGCCCGCAATCAGTCGATTCTTTGAGTGTCTCTATTTCACCGACCCTGACACCGACTGAAAACTCTGTGCGCTGCCGGATTATGACCTCGGCAGCCGTTGCGCCTCGTTTCACGGCGCGATCGGCAATGTCGCTTGCGAATTCTTTGGTGAGAGCGGATTTCATCGAGCAAGATGGTAGTAGTTAGTCATAAACGAAAGAGATTTGCAGCGAACAGTTGAGGAATGGCCGGCGATGATTTCATTTTTGCGTGCCGCCAACGGTCATCTCGCTAATCTTGATAGTTGGAATGCCGACGCCGACCGGAACGCTTTGACCTTCCTTGCCGCAAACTCCTACGCCTGGATCGAGCGCCAGATCGTTTCCAACGGCAGTTACATGTTTAAGAGCCTGCGGACCATTGCCGCGCAAGGTCGCGCCTTTTACAGGAGCGGTCACTCTTCCGTCTTCGATCAGATACGCTTCGGACGCACTGAACGCGAATTCGCCGTTGGTGATATCGACCTGCCCGCCTCCAAACTGCACCGCATAGAGTCCACGCTTCACTGAACGTATGATGTCCTCTTTATCGTCGGATCCGGCCAGCATAAAGGTGTTGGTCATTCGCGGTATCGGCATGTGTTTGTAGCTCTGCCTGCGGCCATTGCCGGTTCGAATAGAGCGCGTCAGCCCGGCGTTAAGATAGTCGCTCATGTAAGTTCGCAGGATGCCATTCTCGATGAGCACTGTTCTGCTCGTCGGTTCGCCTTCGTCGTCAATGTTGAGCGATCCACGTCGATCCGGAAGCGTGCCGTCGTCGACTACTGTGCAAAGCTCGGACGCGACCGGCTGCCCAATCAGTCCGCAGAAGGCCGAGGTCTGTTTTCGGTTGAAATCTGATTCCAACCCGTGTCCTACCGCTTCGTGAAGCAATATACCCGGCCAGCCTGGACCAAGCACCACTTCCATAGTGCCTGCCGGCGCGGCAACCGCTTCCAGTTGTGTGATCGCCTGCTTGGCTGCTTCATCGGCGAACTGTTCGGGCGGCATTTGTGTTTCAAAGAAATCGATGCCGACGCGGCCGCCGCCTCCCGACCGGCCCACTTGAAGGTTGCCATCATCATCGGCAATGCACGAAATCCCAAATCGGGCGAGCGGCTGCACGTCACCCACAAGCCGGCCAGTAGACGTAGCAATCATCACGTACTTCATCTCATCGCTTATTGAAGACTGCACCTCGCGTATCCGTCTATCGTAAGCTCGAGCCGCTTTATCGGCTTGCTTGATCAATTCGATTTTCCTGGACAGTTCAATTGAGGACAATGGAACTTCTACCGGATAGAGGTTCAAGGCATTTAGTGTCGCGTTTACCCCTTGAATCTGATTGCTCCCTCCAGTGCGGGCTATATGGCTCGCGGTTTCCGCGGCTCGACGGATGGCATCGAAGGCTATCTCGTCGGTGTAGGCATAGCCGGTCTTCTCGCCTATAACCACACGTACTCCGACGCCTTGTACTATCGACTTGGCGGCTTGTTTGATGATCTGCTCTTCGATGTTGACACTGTTGGCGACTCGATACTCAAAATACAGATCCGCGTAGTCACCTCCTCGAGCGAGGGCTTCCGCAAGCAATTTATCTATCTCGCCGATCGTGAGCCCATAACGATCAAAGAAGAACTTCACCGCATCTGTGGTCATATTATCCTTTTCGGGGAGGCGATGATTGCGCCGGTTTGATCCTGCTGCGGCGCGGCTGCAATCGACTTACTTATCGCCGAGGTGTAAACAGGCAACGCCACCAAAGAGATTGTAGTATTCCACATTGGAAAAACCAACTGATCGCATCATTGCTGCGAAGTTCTCCTGGTCGGGAAATGTTTGAACGGAATTCGGCAAATACTGATAAGCGAACGTCGAACCCGATATGGCCGCGCCGATTCGAGGAAGCAAACGTGTGAAATAGAACCTGAACATCGAGCAAAAAATCGGAAGGCGCGGGTGAGAAAACTCCAGAACCGCAGCGCGCCCTCCAGGTTTGAGCAGGCGGAGGATTTCGCCTAGACCCGCCTCGATGCCATCAACGTTTCTCAATCCGAAGGCCACGCTCACGACATCGAACCTCGAATCCGCAAACGGCACGCGTAGCGCGTCCCCTTCGATGAGCTCTATTGGAAGCGACTTTCGCCTCGCCTTCTCGATTCCGAGCTTGAGCATCGGATGGCAGAAGTCAACGCCGACAGTCGGCGCCAATGAACCCAATTCCATCGAAAGATCAGCAGTGCCGCAGCAAAGATCCAGCGCGACAGCCCCTGGGCGCTTCAAGCAACCGGCTACTTTTCTCACAACGAAACGCCGCCAGCGCTTGTCGACGTAGAAGGAAAGCAGATGATTTAGGAAATCATAACGCGGCGCGATCTCGGCGAACATCGCGCGCACCTGTGCCGCGTGATTGCTCTGTGCCAACCTTCCAAGTTCGACTTGTTCTTGCACCAGATTTGTCGACAGGGTTACTTCTCCATAGTGACGTTGCCAAGTTTTTTAAGAGCGCTTTCAAAGCTGTTAGCCGGACCGGCGACAGCTATCGTCACCGTCTCAGGCTTCAGATAGGTTTGAGCGGCGTGCAAGACGTCTGCGGGAGCGATCGCATTTACGCGCTCAGCGAAGTGAACAACATAGTCACGGCCAAGTCCGTACGTTTCGATATCGAGTATCACGTTCGCCGCGCCCTCTGTAGTCTTGAGTCGCTCAGCCATTCCGCTGATCAATCTCGCCTTCGCTGCCTCTACCTTCTCGACCGTTGGCGCATTCTTGCGAGCGTTCGACAGCACATCGAGAATCGCGTTCACAGTAGTAGTCAGATCCGTCGGCGACGATGTGATTTCCACGACAATTGGCCCTGCGAGCGTGTTGCCTTCAAATTCAACTTTGATTGCCGATTCGTGAGCCGCAGCACTGGAGAACTCCTGTCCGATGAGGTCTAGCATGACGACAGCTGCCAGGTAGTCGTCGGCGCGCCTGGAAAATCCCATTTGCGCTATCGCTGCCCGCGACGGCTGATCTTCGCTGCGATCCTTTACGAATATGCGACGAGATGACGGGGTCTCCGTCGATCGAAATGTCGCCGGGACCTTTTCAGATTTCTTCCAGGCACCGAGCTTCGATCGCGCCAGTCGAGTAATCTGGTCCGCAGTGGCTTCTCCGGCGACAACTAGTTCAGAGTTATTTGCCAGATAAAAGCGTGTGTGAAAGTAGAGCAGATCCTGACGGCTGATTTGAGCAAGGGATTCAGTAGTTCCACGCGCGGGACGGCCGAATGGGTAAGGCCCATATAGGAGCTCCAGGGACTTCCGGCGGACGACAGCAGAAGGGACTCGCTGTTGCTCGGCCAACGCCGCGATCCGCTCCGCTTTTAACGAGTCAAGTTCCTTTTGATCGAAGGAAGGCGTGATCAGGAGTTTTCCAAACAGATCAAAGATCGTTTCGATTGAATCAGAAGGTCCATTGATTGTGATATCTGTCGAGTCCCATCCCACAGAAACATTCACATTGAGCCCCGCTTGTTCAACGGTCGTGGCGATGCTCTTCGCATTCAAACCTCCGCCGCCTCTTAATAACATCCCGGCAGTAACGTCTGCCAATCCGCCTTTCCCGGCAAGATCAAATAGAGCACCGCTGTTTATTCGCAAGTGAGTTGACACGACGCCGGTGCCCGGTTGTTCGAGTGTTATCAATTGAAGACCGTTCAAAAGCGAATCACGTTTTACGATTGGCAGTACAAAAGGCGAGTTCTGAAACGGAGTTTCTGAATGACTCAGAGCCAAACCGTTAGTGCAACAAATGAGGAGCAACAATAGTGTCAAACCTGTGACGCCAGCTCGATTCAACCCTTCCAAAGATTCCTCCGCGCATTGAGACTTCAATCGAGTCTAGCGAGAGAGTCTGGAGACCGTCAACCAGCTATGTTATACTGCGCGCGTTGCCCCTTCCACTGTAGCGCTTCAAGCATTAGTGATCGATTTTATTTGCCTCCGAGTCGCTAATTAAACGGATAGTATCGGAGCGTACTTAATTGTACTGTCCTACCTGCTCGACACATTCCAGCGACGGCGCAAAGTTCTGCAAAGCCTGCGGCATGAACTTAAGCGTCATCACACAGGCGCTCACCGGCGGGGTCGTCATTTCCGATCCGGCTCGTGATCGCGAGTTCAAGCGCACGAGGAAACAGATTAGCGATGGTATTCAGGGCTCAGCCATAGGATTGGCTTTATTGATCGCGGCGACACTGGCTTACTTTCTGATAAATCGAACTCCATGGATTTATACCACTTCATTGGTGCTGGCTTTGGGCGGAATTATCAAACTCTTTCGAGGCGTTGGCAGCATCGCTGATGCGAAGCTTGGTACCAAACTCATCGACCCGGCGCTTCAACCCCGTGGGACTGGGAGCTTGGCCGGCTCGCAGAACGTGGTAAACGGAGTTCGGGCGAGCCAGCGGCTCAATGAATCAGGAAAAACGAGTCAACCTACGCACACAAAACCGTTATCGCTCGATGGCGAACTGCCGTCGCAGGAAGCGCCATTTGAGAGTCTGCTGCGACCGGGAACGGGACGGATCAACCGTGAACACTCGAGCCCACTGAGGGCCTTTGACAAAGATGACGACTTGATGTCGAAACTCAGAAATTAAGATTCATTGAGCGCACTGGCCAGTCTTTCTTACTTCGATTTGATCTCGGTCCACAATCGATCATACAGACTTATAGTCGGACCAATCTCTTTGATGAATTCACAGCGTTCGATGGCATCTCGCGGCGGATAACCGGCTTCGTTTGATAGTAGCTCGGGTCGGATCAACGGCCGCGCGGCGTTGTTAACTGAAGAGTATCCCGTACCGTTCGCGATATCCCCGGCAGACTTCGCCTCGAGTACGTAGTTGATAAATTCCAATGCCAGGTCTCTGTGGGGAGCGTTTGATGGAATGCAGAGATTGTCCACGAATATTGTGCAGCCTTCTTTGGGAATCACATAAGCGATCGAAGGATTCTCGGCTATCGCTTTTGCGATCTGACCGCTATACGCCTGCGCTATCCACGCGTCGCCAGACAACAACATCTGGTCGAAGCCGCCGCTGTCATAAGCCTTAACCAGGGGCTTTTGTTCAGCCAGCAATGACGCCGCCGCGCGGATTTCCTGCTGGTCGGTGCTGTTCTCAGAAACGCCCATGAATTTCAAAGCCGCGCCGAAAGTCTCTCGGACGTCGTCGAGCATTGCAATGCGATCTTTGTAATGTGGATCCCAGAGCGACGCCCAACTATCGATCGGTGAGTCGACTTTGTCTTTTCTGTAAGCGATTCCGGTCGTGCCCCACATATATGGGATCGAATACTGGTTCGTAGAATCGAACGGCAATCCCACAAACTGAGGGTCGAGGTTGGAAAAATTAGTGAGTGTATTCCGATCTAGCTCCTGGAGCAGGCCTTGTTCCCGAAGAACCGTAACCATGTAATCGCTGGGCACGATTATGTCGTAGTTCGCACCGCCCGATTTGATCTTTGCCAGGAGCGCCTCGTTCGAGTCGTACAATTCTATATTGATCTTCGCCTGATATCGGCTTTCAAAATCGGCAATCACGTTGTCGGGAAGGTAGTTGGACCAGATAAACACATTGAGTTCTCCGCCGCGAGCCACGTGAGTGTGTCCGCCCAATGCGAATACTAAAAGCAGCGCCAATCCGCAGGCAGCGGTTGCCAGATTCCAACGCGAGCGCGTTCCTCTCGCCAATCGATCCGATACAAGCACGAGCAGCACGGTTACCGCTAAGAGCACTGTCGAAATCGCGTTGATCTCCGGGGTAACACCGGTTTTGAGCATCGAGTAAATCTTCAATGGCAGAGTGGCGCTCCCAGGGCCGGCAACGAAACTCGTGATGACGTAGTCATCAAGAGAAAGCGTGAATACGAGAAGAGCAGCCGAGACGATGGCTGGAGATATCAACGGCAGGGTCACGCGCCCAAACGACTGCCAACTCGTCGCACCGAGATCCAATGCCGCTTCGTCAAGCGATGGATCCAGATTCGCGAGCTTCGCGCGGACGATGAAGACGACGTATGAAATCGAAAAGGCAACGTGAGCGGCAATAATCGTGCGCAGACCGAAAGCAATCGCGAGCGCTCCGAAGAGACCTGCAGTCGCAAAGCCAATAACAATTTCCGGAATGATGACCGGGAGGAAAATCAAACCCTCTGCCGCCCGTCGCAGTTTGATCCGCTGCCGAGCAAGCGCGACTGCAGCGCTTGTGCCGATTATGGTCGCCAGGATGGTAGTCGCAAATCCGACGATCAGACTGGTTCTTAGAGAAGCAATCAACTCAGCATCGCGCCAGGCAACGACATACCATTGCCAGGTGAAGCCCTTCCAGATAGTGCTGAAGCGCGAAGCGTTGAACGAGAGGGTGACCAATATAACGATCGGAGTATAAAGAAAGAGGTATATGAGAGCGGTAACGACACTGAGCGGTGAAGCAAACGGTTTAGTTCTCACCGGCATTCCGAGCAATATGTTTGAGGCTGAGGCTCGTCGTCAAGGAATCGCGTTGGTCTGGAGTGATAAGGTACAAACACAAAACCCCTCCCTTTTCGAGGAGGGGTTTTGAGGATTAATCCCGGCGGCGTCCTACTCTCCCACACAGTTGCCCATGCAGTACAATTGGCTCCGTAGGGCTTAACTTCCGTGTTCGGGATGGGAACGGGTGTGACCCCTACGACATAGCCACCGGAAAAATTTAAAGAGCAAGTGCTCTCGGATAATCGAAAGGCAAAACTCTACGAAAGAAGTCTGGAGTGCTGACCGGACTTGCAGCGAGCAAATCTTATGGTCAAGCCGATGGGTCTAATTAGTACTGGTAAGCTAAACACGTTACCGTGCTTACACATCCAGCCTATCAACCTGGTAGTCTTCCAGGGACCTCATAGGGAGAACTCATCTTCGGTCGGGCTTCACACTTAGATGCATTCAGCGTTTATCCCTGCCCGACATAGCTACACGGCGCTACCGTTGGCACGATAACCGTTACACTAGAGGTCGGTCCAACCCGGTCCTCTCGTACTAGGGTCAGATTCCGTCAATTCTCCTACGCCCACGCCAGATAGGGACCGAACTGTCTCACGACGTTCTAAACCCAGCTCACGTACCACTTTAATCGGCGAACAGCCGAACCCTTGGGAGCTTCTGCACCCCCAGGATGTGATGAGCCGACATCGAGGTGCCAAACCCTGCCGTCGCTGTGGACGCTTGGGCAGGATCAGCCTGTTATCCCCGGGGTACCTTTTATCCGTTGAGCGACGGCCCTTCCATATGGAACCGCCGGATCACTAAGGCCGACTTTCGTCTCTGCTCGACTTGTTTGTCTCACAGTCAGGCTGGCTTATGCCTTTGCACTCTACAGGTGATTTCCAAACACCCTGAGCCAACCATCGCGCGCCTCCGTTACATTTTAGGAGGCGACCGCCCCAGTCAAACTACCCGCCTGATAATGTCCCTCTCCCGGATGACGGGAGTAGGTTAGAATCCAAACGCAGGAAGGGTGGTATTTCACCGTTGGCTCCCCCGAGCCCGAGAGCCCGAGTTCAAAGCCTCCCACCTATCCTACGCATCCAACGCCCGGATTCACTATCAAGTTATAGTAAAGGTCCACGGGGTCTTTCCGTCTAGACGCGGGTATCCGGCATCTTCACCGGAACTACAAATTCGCTGCGCTGCTCGTTAAGACAGTCGTCAGATCGTTACGCCATTCGTGCAGGTCGGAACTTACCCGACAAGGAATTTCGCTACCTTAGGACCGTTATAGTTACGGCCGCCATTCACTGGGGCTTCAATTCAAAGCTTCGCGCCCTCTTACGAAGACGCTGACCTCTCCTTTTAACCTTCCAGCATTGGGCAGGCGTCAGCCCCCATACGTCGTCTTCACGACTTTGCGGAGACCTGTGTTTTTAGTAAACAGTCGCCTGACGCTGTTCATTGCAACCGCCTCGGGCTTTCACCCTACCGCGGCACCCCTTCTCCCGAA
>Ga0207663_10000017_pt1:65000-145654 | contig 145654 bp, 125 predicted proteins | sample LARL53metaG_FD_184346 | JGI IMG/M metagenome (GOLD analysis project Ga0207663, IMG submission 184346) | Corn, switchgrass and miscanthus rhizosphere microbial communities from Kellogg Biological Station, Michigan, USA - LAR L5-3 metaG... | ecosystem: Host-associated > Plants >...
ATATTCTTGAAGGCTGGAATGACGACTATCATTATTATAGTAATGACGATGATCGAAATGATAATCACCGCTATTGGGTAGACGAGAGCGCTCTTCACATCACCCTTCAGCTTAACCATCTTCTCGAGGTATGTAGAAAGGCGCTGCAGAATCAAATCCAGAATACCGCCGGTCTCTCCGGCTGCGACCATATTCGTATACAGCAGTTCGAAAACTCGAGGGTGCTTTGCCATTGCGTCGGCCAGAGTCATTCCCGATTCGACATCAGCGCGAGTTTGAAAAATGACTTTCTGAAAGAACTTGTTGTCCTGCTGCTGTCCAAGGATCTCGAGACACTGAACCAGCGGCAGACCCGCATCCAACATCACTGAAAATTGTCGCGTGAACAGAGCAAGCTCTTTGCTTTTGATCTTTTCTCGACCGATCTTAGGCAAGCTGATTTCGCGCCCTTTTTCACGTGCATTGGTAAGAATGACCTGCTCGCGACGGAGCATCGATTCGAGTGAAGCACGGTCCGCTGCAACTCGTTCACCAACCACAATCTCGTTCAAGCGGTTGCGCCCTTTAAAAACATATGTAGGCATTTCTATCTCCCAGTTCGACTGAACAACTCGTACTCATCTCGGGGGCACGTAACCAGCCAACAATCTGCGACTGACACCTGATCATTCGCTGTCAGTCTGGCTCATCTACCGACTCTTCCGAGCGGCGCTTGAGGCCGGGTGCCTTGAGCCGGATAACCGGATACGCGCGGCTGCGCACTTTGCAGCGCGGCAGCGCCTCTGTTGATCAGGTCCTGTAGCTCGTCCTGATTCGATGACCGCGCAAGCGCCATCTCAAGTGTGATCTGCTTCTTGAAGTAAAGACTAGCGAGAGACTGATTGAACGTTTGCATCCCAAACTTGTCTTGCCCGGTCTGCATCATTGAATAGATCTGATGGATCTTGTCTTCGCGAATCAGATTTCGAATGGCCGAGTTGGGAACCAATACTTCCATCGCAAGTGCTCTACCCTGTCCGTTTGCTTTCGGCAGCAGCGCTTGAGTCACAATTCCCTCCAGGACCATTGATAGCTGTGTTCGTATCTGCGCTTGCTGCCCAGAAGGAAAGATGTCGATTATGCGGTTGATCGACGACGCTGCCGAATTCGTGTGCAATGTCGCAAAAGTCAAATGACCGGTTTCGGCGATTCTTAAAGCGGTTTCCGTCGTCTCGAGATCGCGCATTTCACCGATGAGGACGACGTCCGGGTCCTGGCGCAGTGCTGCACGGAGCGCGTTCGCAAACGTGTGGGTGTCCGCGTGTACTTCACGTTGATTCACAATGCAGTTCTTGTGGCCGTGAAGGTACTCGATTGGATCTTCAACTGTGATGATATGCTCGTGGCGATCTCGATTGACCTTATCGATCATCGCCGCGAGCGTGGTCGATTTGCCCGACCCGGTAGGTCCAGTTACGAGAATAAGTCCGCGAGGCTTCTCGCAGAGCTTATCGATTACGGGCGGCAAACTGAGCTCTTCAAACGTTCTGATTTCGTATGGAATCGATCTGAAGACCGCGCCAACCGCTCCTCGCTGGTTGAATATGTTTGCACGGAACCGTGAGAGTCCTTTGATGCCGAACGAGAAGTCGAGCTCGAGCGTCTCCTCGAAGCGATGCTTCTGCGCATCGGTCAGCACCGAGTATGCGAGCTGTTTTGTCTCGGCGGCCGAAAGTTCCGGATATTCAAGCGACCTCAATACACCGTGCACCCGGACCATCGGCGCCGCATTGGTCGTTATGTGGAGATCGGATCCACCTTGTTCAATCATTTTTCGCAGCAGCTCGCTGAGTGCAACTTCAGGCATAGTCCCTCCGAGTTATTTCACCGTTTCTCTAACCACTTCCTCGAGCGTCGTCATTCCCAGTCTGATCTTTTCCAGCCCACTCTGCCTTAACGTAAGCATTCCCTCTTCAATTGCTTTTCGTCGCAGCTCCAATCCGGAGGCCCCCACTAATATCAGCTCTCGCACTTCTTCGGTAATTTCCATCACCTCATACAACCCGACCCGGCTCTTGTAACCGGTGCCGTTGCAATTAGCGCACCCGGCGCCCTTGTAGGTCTTCAGCTCCTTCAACTCGCTCGCCGGAAACCCAACGTCTATCAAAGCTTCGTCCGGATGACGCACTTCGATCTTGCACTCCTTGCAGATTCGTCGCACCAACCGCTGGGCTTGAATCAAATTCACAGAAGTCGCCACCAGGAAGGGCTCAATTCCCATGTTCATCAGGCGGCTTATAGTCGAAGGGGCATCGTTGGTGTGCAGAGTAGATAGCACCAGGTGTCCCGTTAGCGCTGCTTTCACCGCGATCTCAGCGGTCTCGAAGTCTCGAATCTCACCGACGAGAATTATGTTCGGATCTTGTCGAAGAAAGGATCGGAGCGCTGCGGCGAAGTTCAACCCGATCGATTCCTTCATCTGCACCTGATTGACGCCCATCAGGTTGAACTCGACGGGGTCTTCTGCGGTCATTATGTTTGTCTCGGGAGTGTTCAAACTTTGAAGCGCCGAGTAAAGCGTAGAGGTCTTTCCTGACCCCGTTGGTCCGGTCACCAAAACCATTCCATATGGTTTCGAGACATTGCGCTTGAATCTTTCGAGACCTTCGGGCTCAAAGCCCAGTTGAGTCATGTCGAGCCGCAGGTTCTCTTTGTCGAGCAACCGTAAAACCATCTTCTCGCCGAAGATCGTCGGCAGCGTTGACACACGAAAGTCGAGTTCTCTTGAACGGTTCTCTAGCCTCACTCGAATCTTTATTCGCCCGTCTTGCGGCAACCGCTTCTCGGCGATATCGAGTCTCGCCATGATTTTCAGTCGAGAAGTCAGCGCATCTCGCATCTTCATCGGCGGCGTCATAATATTGTAAAGCACGCCGTCCATTCTGAAGCGCACACGGAATTCTTTTTCATAGGGCTCGATGTGAATATCAGAAGCGCCGCGCCGCAATGCATCGACCAGAATCACGTTGACCAGTTTTACGACTGGAGCGTCTTCCGACATCCGCTCCAGATTCTCGAGATCAATCTCCTCGTCGGGATTTTCCAGCTCCAGTTGATCGAGTTCATCGCCGAAGTCGGGCAGGCTGCTCTCCGCGACCAGGTCCTCCATCACTTTCGCGAGCTCCAGCTCGCGCGAGCTGCCGTAGTGTTTTGCGATTGCCGTGTTGAGCGCAGTTTCGCTCACAACCACCGGCTCCACGGACAAGCCGGTCATGAACTTTATGTCGTCAATGGCGAATACGTTGGTGGGATCAACCATCGCCAGAGTTATCGTCGAGCCTACTCGCGACAGGGGCAGCACGCAGTAACGCTCGGCTGTTTCCTGTGGGACCAGAGCAACCGCTGCGGGATCTACTTCAAAGAGATCGAGATTGACTGAGGGTACGCCGTATTGCCGGCTAAGCACGGCGGTGACTTCCTCATCGGAAAGCATACAAAGCTTGACGAGCGTCGATGCGAGCCGCCCGCCGTTTATGCGTTGGTAGTCGAGCGCTTCCTTGAGCTGCTGCGGAGTTATGAGGTTGTCCTTGAGAAGCGATTCACCCAGTTTCGCCGACATAGTTAGCAACCAGTCCTTCCTCCGATCGCTCGAAGGTTGTTGCTCGCGTGTAACTGCCGCGCTCAAAACGGAGCCGTTGACTCCGACTACTCTCATCACGCCATCGCGCTAGCAGCCTACACACTCTTCGGGGGTGATTTAGGGCAAGTACTCTGAGAGAAGACCAAGCCAGTCGTTGTGAACCGAAGCGAAACTGATTTACTCAAGGGGCAAGCAGCTTGTAACCACGCTCCAACTGACGTAATTCAATAATTCAACTGACCTTACAAACGATAACCTTGTAACATCGAGGCAAAATGAAGTCAATAATTAATTCCACAAGACTCGGTCGCGCGAGTAGAGCAATTACTTGTTTTTGACGATCACCGCTTCGAGCGCTTCAGCTACGTCTTTGCATCGGTCAATCGAATTCTCGAGCTCTTCGTAGATCGACATCCATTTGATTACTTCGAGCGGATCCTTCTCTTCTCTAAACAGCCTTCTGACCGCGTCGCTGTAAAGCGAGTCGGCGCGCTTCTCGAGCTCCGAAATGTTGCGTGTGTGCTCGCCCAGTCCCTCGTGACGTTCGAACAGCACGAATGCGTTTTCGATTTCGCCCGTAGCCTTGCTCAATAAACTCGCAATCTCCGAGGCGTCGGGCCTGGGAACGGTTACGCTGTAAATATCCATCCGGCGAGCGAGATCATTTATCATGTCGATCACGTCATCGAGCTCGGTCACCAGCAAGTAGATGTCTTCGCGATCGATCGGGGTGATAAAAGTAGAGTTTAGTTTCTGCGTGATCCTCGCACCGAGCTCGTCGCAGGAAACTTCAATACCTTTGATCTGCTCGCCGTAGCGAGCGTGATTCTGATAGTCCTGAAAGATCTTTACAAAAAGCTCGCCGCCCTGCCGCACCTGGCCGGCAAGCTGATTGAGCATATTGAAATACTTGTCTTCTCGTGGAAGTAAACCCACTCTGTGGCCTCCGATGCGTTGTAGTGTAGTTATTTGATCGAGTTGATTGTATGTGCCGTCATTTTCAGCGTCAACTTAAGTCTGGCAATGTCGTCAGCTCTAAGTCTCCTAAAAAAAACGACCGCGCAATTCGCGCGGCCGCACTTGATGATCTGCTTTCCGTGAACATTCAGCTCGGCTTAGAGGATTACACGACTTGGAACAACTCGAAACTTGATTGTAGGAATACTGAGCTTCGGCAAGTCGATTTTAACTGGAGCAATATCAAGCATCGGAATGTCAAACTTCATCGGAGCGATGTCGATATCAACCGAAGGTATCGCGACTGGAGCGATCTTTACTTTCGGCACCGCGATGGTCATCGGAGCGATGCTTATTCTGGGAACGCTCACAGCGACAGGAGCGACGCTTATCGCTGGAATGTTGATGTCCATTGGAATCAAATCGGCGAGGACATCGCCGGTCTCATCAGAATCGGTAAGCCAGGAATGAGTTCCCTTCTCGACCTTGACGGTCAACGTCTGCTCGCGCTTGTCGCGAAGTATCTTGATTTCAAATGAGCCCTCCGATTTCGCCGACAGTATTCGCCGCAGGTCCATCGGGTTTTCGATGTTTTCGCCCGCCATGGAAAGAATCACATCGCCGGCTTTCAGTCCGGCCTTGGCCGCCGGTGAATCGGCAAAAACAAAAACCACCAGCGCGCCGGTTCGCTTCGAGAGACCGAAGTATTCCGCGAGCTGCTCAGTCATGCTCTGCAGCTCGACGCCAAGATGTCCTCTTTGAAGCACACGTTCCCGCGCCGCTTCAGGTCGTACTCGAACTCGTGCGACGGGCGTTGCGCGACTGACCCTGACGCTGCTCGCCAGAGCGGTGCGCTCGCCCATTTTGACGTTGATCTCCATTTCGCGACCATCGCGAATAACACCCAGTCGTACCGTGCGGCCGGCTGGAGTCTCACAAATGTGACGCGACAGCTCGCGAGCGCTTTCGATCGGCGCGCCGTCCCACTTCACTACAACATCGTTCTTTTGAAGACCTGCTGAAGCAGCGCTGCTGCCCGATGTGACACCTTCGATCAATGCTCCGCGCTCCTCGCGCAGCTTTAATCTTTGGGCCACCTCGGAGTTGATCTCGCCAAGCTCCACTCCTAAGAAGCCGCTCGTCGAGACTTGTACACGACGCTGCCGGTCGGTCTTTTCCTGATCAATGTCGCCCCGAACGCCGGCCATCGCCGCGGCGCTGCAAGCCAGGAGCGCGCATAAACCCAATACAAAGCCTTGCTTCATCTGACCACCCTCCTTGAGTTAGGAAGACTTCCAAAGATTTGTCGCCTCAATGTGCACTGCCAGTTTTCAGTCGAGTGCTTTCTTGCGTTACCGTAGTTCGTAGCACACAAACGCAAAGGTTTCAGATCGACCTTGGGACATCTGTCGCAAGTCGATTTCAGATTTTAGCCTGGAGCTCCAGTGCGGGCGAGCCTGACGTGCCCGTTGACTCCGCTGACCTTGATCGGTGAACCGCCCGACCCGATCTTCGCGTGAAAGTTTTGACGATCGACCTTGCCGAATACGGTGACGTTGGCGACGTCGGCGTTGACGCTCCCGTTGATGCCCGTCACATCAAGATCGGCATTTAAGTCCTCGGAGAAGAAGAGCTCGACACCGCCGTTGACTCCGCTCACGTGAATGCCCTGATCGCCGAGCCGCGAGATGGTTACCTTGACTCGCCCATTGATGCCCGAAATGTTCGAATACCCAACCGCCTGCGCGACCTCGACTCTGCCGTTGATCCCGCTAAGCCGCGCCGGACCTTCGATCTCGCCGACTCCAACTCTACCGTTGACGCCGCTCACCCCGAGATCGATCAGCCGAGGCAATGAGAGTACGACACGCTGGCGAACGTTGTGATGTCCCGAATCCGTTGTGTTCTTCTCGCCGTGGATCGAAAGGCTGCTCGCTGTTTGCTCGACGATTACCTTGTGAAACTGAAGATCGTCAGCGATGCGAGCCGAGCGAAATATGTTGACCTCTGCGGTGCTGCCGGGCGCCGTCGCGATCTCGACCGAACCGTTGATGCCGTTCACATCAACGTGCGCTCCCGCCGCCAGTTGATAGGTTTGGTGAAACTCATCCTTTTGAGTAAAGTCCGAGTCCTGATCTGAACTGTCGTTGACCGCGGCCGCTGCGTGACGACGCTCACGCTGTTGCGATTGCGAAGCGGATGACTGCGTCGCGTATGCCAACGCGATTGAAGCGACCAACAGTACCGCAAGCAAGTATTTTTTCATTGTCTCTCCTCCATTAGAACTACAAGTTTTTTCGAGTGCCGCAGGTGAGTGGCAATCACACGAGCGAGGTTTCAAGTATCTTCGCGAGTCGGTGAAACCTCATTCGCATTGTTTCAAGTCGGCAGTCGTGCCCTTTAGGATCTTGACCTCGCCGTTGAATGAATCCAGCGCGATCTTTGCTTCTCCCTTTCCATAGCGTCCTGTTATTCGCCGATTTATTGGGCCCTGAAGCGGCGAATCGACTTTCAACGGAAAGTCCGTATCGATCTTTCCGCTGTAGGTCGTCAGCGTAGCGGAGAAGCCAGGCACATCGGGTTGAATCGTCATCGACACGTCACCCGATAGCGACTTAAGCCGGTAAGTCCCTCCGCGAATCGCTCCCTTGAAAATAACATCGCCGCTCGCTGTCGATGCTTCGGCATCCCCGGCCACTCCGATCAAAGTAATTGACCCGCTCGCGCTGCTTACTTCTGCTCTGCCCTTCGCGCATCGAACTTCGATTTCCCCAGTAGCTGAGTTGGCGCGCACATCTCCGCCGGCGTTTCTTACTCTCAGGTCACCATTCGCGGCCGCCACGTCGACTGAACCGTGGACGTTTTCGGCAAAGATGGAGCCATTAAAGCTGCGACCGGTGAGATCGCCTTTGGCCTCGCGTACGGTGATGTCTCCGCGGCGCCGCGCGACTTTGATCGAGGTGACACGCGCTGCCTTGACATCGCCATCGCCCGCCCCGATCAAAGTTGAGCCCTCGATGTCAGCGATTTCCACCTCTCCATGCGAGCCTTCAAGCGTCTCCACATCCGCATAGCGAGGGACCTTCAAGTCGATGCTGATGTTTCTTCCGTAGCGGTGAGGAGAAGTCGTCACCAGTAGTCGAGGACGCGTCGGATCGCCGGTGGTTTCAGTCACAAGCGGCGCCGCACCGTTCTCACCGGTAGCGCTTGCCTGAACGATGTCGCGATCCCATCCGCTGACGACGATTCGGCCTGAGCGATTGCTGATTGCGACTTTCCCGCCGCGTATCAGCTTGACACTGATCGGTTCAACGTGAGCCTGTTCGATCTTTTGAGCACGCGCCTCAGGAGTGGCTCCGGGAGCCACTTCTGGCCTTGCAGGGCTCGGCGGTCGCGGCGTTTGTACACGTGCCGGAGGAGCCGTTTCCTGGCAAAAGACGGGGCAACCAAGCAACAGAATAATTAAAGTGCTTATCAATGTTTCATTGCGCATAAAAGTGTTTGGCTCACGTCTTTGCATCCGATGAGTTTCTCTCGATGGCTCCTTTGGTTCATTGAACGCTAGTCTGTGGACGCAGTCATCTCTCTTAGAACATCAACCTTCTTTGAATAGGCCGCAAGCAAATATTGTAAAGCGATAGGGTCTTCCGGATTCTCTCGTGCGACGCGGCGCGTGTCCTTGATTGTCTTATCGATGTCGGTGAGCGCGGCGTCAAATCTCGCCAGCAACATCGGATCGAGTTGCGAGCGACGCTTGTCCACGTCTCTAGAGAGCATCGCTATCGCAGTGACGTACTTCTGCTCCGCTTCGCGAACGAGTTGCGCGGGAGTTGGCGTAGCAGTCGAAGCTGCATTCCTGCGCGGTACCGCAAGTTTCACCTTAGTCGGCCTGGACTCCTCCGGAGCGGGTGCGACGAACTGCTTTGCGTCGGGAGTCTTCTCAGGAACGCCCGGAGCAGGCACGGGCTGCACCGCACCGCGATTCTTGTCAGGGTCGTTAGTAGCGACAGTGGCAACGCGGCTCGGTGAATTCAAATAGCTCATGACGGCCACTGTCACGCCGATCGCGATCACTACAAGCGCCGCAGCGAACGCCGGACTGAATCGGGGCGCGGCTATTAGTCCGGATAGCCGCTCGCGCATTCGCGAGATCGTCCCTGAAGCTCGAGTCGCTCGATCCTGTTTGATTCTCGCTTCGATCGAAGACCACAACGCGGTACTCACTTCCAGGCCGCGGTCGTACCGCCAATAAAGCTGCTGCTCGCGAACAAGCTCTTCGCGGAATCGCGCGCACGCAGCGCAAGAATTCATATGGGTCGTCATATCACGAACGCTTTTTTGATCAAGCGCACCGTCAATGTAATCTTCGATCAGTGACTGGCAGTTCTCACAATTCATAGCCAACTCCGAGGTAAGGGCTTATTCTGCGGCGCATCTCCGCCCTAGCCCTGTGCAGGTCTGTCTTAAGCTTTGGTATCGATGAGCCGGTTATCTCAGCGATTTCTTCGTAGCTGCGTTGTTGAAAAACCTTCAGCGTGAATACCAATCGCTTATCGTGATCCAGCGTGCCGAGCGCGTGTTGAATCACGCCACTAAGTTCCTTGTCGAGGAGCGCGCGATCGGGCGGCAGCTTTCCATCGCTCAGCTCGATTACGCGATCATCATCAATTCCGATCTTATCCGTCTCGCGATGCTTGTAGCGCAGCGATTCACGAGCGACGTTCTTCGCGATTCCAAACAACCAGGTCGAGAGCTTCGAGTCATCTCTGAGCGCTTTCAAGTTTTTATAGGCGCGCACGAACGTTTCCTGAGTCAGCTCTTCGGCGAGGTCCCTTTGGCCAATCATATCGTAAATGAAGCTGATGATGGGTCTGGCGTAACGATCGAAGATCAGGCGGAAAGCTTCATCCTCGCCGCGTCGGGCGCGCGCTATGAGTTCTTCCGAACTATTCATCAAAGTCCCGGCGCGTGCGCTCGACTGGCCCACCAGGCTGACTGCCTCCATCATACCGGCTTCACCTAAGTTCAACCAGTTAGTGCGCCCCGCGACGAAAAGGTTTCAGTTAAGCCCGCCTCGGCAATTGGTTCACAGTATCTTATCAGTCGGCTCAAAGTTGGACTAACGCACGGCAGGTCACTGGCGTTTCATTCTGGGAGCGCAGGCGTCCCGCCTGCTCCGGTTACTTGTCTTGATAGGTGCAGTTGATGGCACGCATAATCGGCACGTTAACGATGCGGACAAGAGAGCGCTAGACGCGAGGCATCCAATGGGTCTGATCTATGCAGACATACAATTGGCGAATCCAAAGAATGGCTCACTCAAGTCTATGACCGTCAAGGCGCTGGTCGACCCTGGCGCGATGACGCTCTGCATCCCAGAGCACATCGCGATTCAGTTGCAGTTGGAGGAAATCGACAAGCGCGAGGTCACTACAGCGGACGAACGTCGTCACGTCGTGCCTTATGTCGGCCCGGTTCAGATCAGCTTTGCGAATCGCACGTGCTTCACCGGCGCTCTGGTGATCGGCGAGTCGGTGCTAATGGGTGCAGTTCCGATGGAAGACATGGATCTGGTTATCTCTCCTTCCGGTCAGACTATTACTGTGAATCCCAATAGTCCGAATATTCCGTCAGCGGTTGTGAAGTAGTCCGGCAAGGAATTGATGATTCATAGCGGAGGTGACAGCTATGTCAGACAAAGAAGTTTAGGACTACGCCGATCGAGTTAAGAAGTTTTATTGCCGCCGTGCTTTTCTGATCGAGCAAATGTGTGAGGAGACGTCTGCGGGTTGCAAGCTAAGACTAAATTTCGACACTAGCCCAGAAGAACTACCTCCCGCGAGCTACGAGCCACTTAGCAGGCTTTACGAAGACTCGCACGTGCTAGCCTGTGCTGCTTTGGACGGGCTGTCTTTCTGGTGGTAAATACTTCAGGGCGGTCCGGTGTTGAAACTTAAGAGTGAGCAAAGATACACCCAATTCCTCTTGGAGCTGAATTCGCCTAAGGAACTGAGGCTAGTCAGCATCCCTTTCTTGTATTTCTCCCTTGAGAAGCAGGGTATAGAAAAGCCGTTTCGCGAGTTGATTCTACAGAAGTGGGGCGATGGGTGTGATGATCCTAACATCGCTCAAGTCTCTATTGAAGGACCAACCGTAGATGAATTGAAACTTGAGTACGAGAAAGTGTCAGTCCGCGAAATAGAGAACATCGATCAAACACTTCCAAGGTTCACGTACAGCGGATTGATCTATAAATACTATCGCTGTTCATTTGTTCACCAATATAGGGGGTCAGGAAACACCGGTAGCTTCGCACGTGGAGAGGAAATGATGGTTTACTTTGAGACCGGCCTGCAGCGGATTGAGGTGGATGAATCAGGTACCGTTTCTTTAGTTGAAGAGGTATACCCCGAGCGCATTCCAAAGCTTGACATCGGTCTCGGAGTTCTAACCAAGGCAATCAGAGACGGGGCTGATTTTGTACACCGCTTGATTATTAAGAACAATCGTCGAGAGACGCCCAAGACGTCAACACCAATCAGAATAGTGTCAAGACACTAGGAACGCGAAAAATGTTTGAACACATTATCGATCCCGACTATGATTCCGCTATGAGTAGCCCGGTCATCATCGAAGAATTGCCATACGATCCCGAGTTCGAGCGAGCGTTCGCGAGAACCGAACGCAACCGCGTGTGGTTCATTGAGCACGCGAAGGAGCTTGGCGTGTTCGAAAAATATCGGGGCCGTTATGTTGCGGCGGCGGGCGGCGAATTGTTTATCGCTGATACCGCCGAAGAGATCGACCGTCTGGTGAGCGACAGATTCCCCGACGAAGTACCGCACGTGCGCTACATCCCGCTCAAAAAGTGCGATCGAATCTATGCGTATCAACGGAGAGTGGCTGGAATGTGACGACGGAGTGGTCAGGCCGAGTGTAAAGGGCATGGTCCGCCTCGCTGATGGGCAATGGGTTGAAGTCATTTTCCTACTCGACGCGGGCGCCGATCGGACAGTTTTCAGCGCGCGGTTTCTTGACCTCCTCAAACCCCTCGCACTAAGCGAGGCCGAACAAGGTCGTCTAGCCGGTGTCGGCGGAGAGGTCGACTCGATTACGATCAAAAGCACCGTCGGTTTCAACACGGACGATGGGCACCCGATAAGCGTGAGTGGTACGTTTCACCTGTTTACCGAGAGCGAAAACTCCGACCTTTCCGTGTTAAGGCCGCGACGTGACCAACAACTTTGGCATCATCTACGATTATCCGAATCAAACCATAGCGCTACTTTCGCCACCGCACTATTACGAGATCCGAAAAGCATCTTGAACTGCCAAGGTCCCTTCGACGACGGCATATGCTTAGCGGCCTATCCGTGCCGCTGCTTAAGATTCCGACCTAACCCGGATGAAACCTTTATCCCTCTTCCGCCACTCACCGTCGTGCCCTGAGTCTATCGCCGCATCAGGCGCTTGACTCAACTTTATCTGCACCCGGAGCACAGTCCGGGAACGTTTTCAAAGCAAAGGCTGAAGGCCTGCGGTGACGTGAACCCAGGATCGATAGCGGGAACAATTTAGTCTTTGCCTCAACTAACTCGGAGGAAATAGAAAGATGAGTTCATCCGACCAACCGCTTCTCAGGCTCGAAGGAGTCACAAAAGTTTTTCTCACCGACGAAGTCGAGACTCATGCGCTGTCAGGAGTACATCTCGAGATCGAGCGAGGCGAGTTCGTATCAATCAACGGTCCTTCGGGGTGCGGCAAATCAACATTGCTCTCGATCCTTGGGTTGTTGGACTCACCCAGCGACGGCAACTACGAGCTCGGCGGAAAATCGGTCGCCGACCTCCCGCTCGCTGAGAGAGCCCGCATTCGAAACCGCGAAGTCGGGTTCATTTTTCAGAGCTTCAATTTGATCGGCGACCTTAACGTGTTCGAAAACGTAGAACTACCTCTCACCTATCGCGGTTTGCGATCCGCAGAACGAAAGAAGCGCGTCATGGATGCGCTGGAGCGAGTGGGAATGGCCCATCGAGGCAAACATCTTCCAAGCCAACTCTCAGGCGGACAACAGCAACGCATCGCGGTAGCCAGAGCCGTCGCCGGAGACCCGCTTATTCTGCTGGCGGACGAGCCGACCGGCAATCTTGACTCGACTAACGGCGAAGCAGTGATGGATTTGTTGCGCGAACTTCATCAGCAAGGCGCAACTATTTGTATGGTGACTCACGATCAGCGTTATGCTGCGCACGCCGACCGAAGCATCCATCTGTTTGACGGCCAGGTCATTCAAGAAGAAGAATCGAGAGACAAAGCTCTCGCAATGCACTGACAGACTACGAGGATGGAGGATCGAAGATCGAGGATCGAACTAACCTGTGCGGTCTTCTATTCTCAATTCTCGATCCTCAATGATCAACATCAGAAGCCGCCAAACTGAGAGGTCGCGATGGAAACCCTGATTCAAGACATTCGCTACAGCCTGCGCATGCTTCGCAAGAGCCCTGGCTTCACTGTAGTCGCCGTGATAGCCATCGCTTTGGGCATTGGCGCAACCAGCGCAATCTTCAGTGTGGTACAAGCTGTTCTGCTCAGGCCCTTGCCTTTTAAAGAACCTGCGCGCCTCGTAAGAATCTGGGGAAAGTTTGATTCGTACGGTATCCCGAAGAATTGGATCTCGGCGCCGGAGCTTCTAGATCTGAAAGAACAGAATCAGGTCTTCGACGACATTGCGGCTTATCAGTCGAGCGGCGCGAATTTAACGGGCACCGGAGACCCGGTGCGAGTCAACACCTCGCTGGTTAACGCGAGCTTTTTTTCTATCCTCGGCGTCGAGCCACGTCAGGGCCGAACCTTCACCGAAGACGGCGATCAGCCCGGTCGCGACAAGGTCGTTCTCGTCAGCGACGCGTTATGGCGGAGCCGCTTTGCCGCTGATCCCGGCATTGTTGGTCAGACGCTTGGACTCAACGGTGAGAGTTACACAGTCATTGGAACAATGCCCGCAGGTTTTCACTTCCCCGATCAAGGTGATCTGTGGATTCCACTGGCCATCGATAAAGCCAATCCGGGAAGTCGCGGCAGTCACGGGCTTGAAGTGGTAGCGAGGCTCAAGCCCGGAATCACTCCCCAACAAGCTCAAACAGATCTGACTAACATCAGCTCTACTCTGGAGCAGCGATATCCGATTAACTATGCGAACGGCGGTTTTGGGTTTTACCAGGTCTCAATGCTCGACGAAATTGTTGGCAATGTTCGACCGGCGCTTTTCATTCTCTTGGGCGCGGTCGGCTTCGTCCTTTTGATCGCGTGCGCCAACGTTGCGAATCTGCTTCTGGCGCGAGCGGCGGCTAGAGAAAAGGAAGTTGCCGTGCGAGCCGCGCTTGGCGCGCGCCGTGGGAGATTGATTCGCCAGTTGCTGACCGAGAGCGTGGTGCTTGCGGCAATTGGAACCGCGTTCGGACTGGCGCTGGCTTATCTCGGCGTCAAGCTCTTCGCACTGCTCGGACCTCGTGACATTCCTCGGATCGAAGAGATCGCTCTCGACGCGAGAGTAGTAGGGTTCAGCGTTTTGATGGCGGTCCTAACTGGAATCGCATTCGGGCTGGCCCCGGCTCTACAGATTTCAAATCCCAGCCTCCACGATTCACTCAAAGAAGGCGCGCGCGGTTCGACTGGCGGAAGACAGCGTCTTCGCGCCGGGCTGGTTGTCTCAGAAGTTGCAATCGCGCTGGTGCTGTTGATCGGCGCGGGCTTGATGATCAGGAGCTTTCAACGATTGCTGCAGATAAACATGGGTTTTCGGACCGAACGAACACTCACCATGCGCCTCACGCTGCCATCGACCAAGTACAAAGACAATCCCCAGGTCGTCTCGTTTTATCGCCAGTTGCTCGACAAGATCAAAGTTCTCCCTGGAGTTGAATCAGCTGGAGCGATATCGCAACTGCCGTTGAGCGGCGCATACTCATCGGGAACAACCGGCGTCGAGAGAGCTGACAGCGACGAGGGCTTGAAGACCTTCAAAGGCCTTCCGTTTATCGAGGCCGACATCCGCGTCGTTTCACCAGACTACTTCAAGACTCTTGGAATACCGCTCAGGAGTGGTCGACTGATTACTGAAGCGGACAGCGAGACCTCGCCGCCAGTCGCTGTGGTTGATGAAGCATTCGAGAAACGCTTCTGGCCGGAGACCGGCGCCGTGGGCAAGCGCTTCGTGTACAGGTTCACCGACGGCAGTCCGATTCAGTGGGGACAAGTCATCGGCGTAGTGTCTCACGTGAGGCACTACGGCATAGATGAAGTCAAACGATACGGGCTGGCACAGGAGGGCCGTGAAGAAATCTATTATCCTTACACGCAGCGTCCTTCGAATCGAATGTTTCTCGCCATCAGGACGACGGTAGACCCGATCAGCTTGACCAACTCGGTGCGCAATGAAGTGCTTTCGCTCGATCCAAGCGAGCCTGTTTACGAAGTGAAGACGATGGATCAACTCGCTTCCACATCGCTGGCGCAACGCCAGCTCAACATGGTTTTGTTTGCGATCTTCTCGGGGATCGCACTCGTCCTGGCCGCAGTGGGGATCTACGGGGTGATGTCGTATTCCGTCACTCAGCGAACGCATGAGATTGGGATTCGAATGGCACTTGGCGCCGGACAGCGCAATGTTCTGTCGTTGGTTGTCAGGCAAGGAATGACGCTAGCCGTAACCGGCGTAGTGGTCGGCCTCGGAGCGTCAATCGCACTGACGCGACTGATGTCGAGTTTGTTATTCGGCGTGAGCACAACTGATCCGCTGACTTTTGTTTCTATTTCAGTAATCCTGACAGGAGTGGCTCTGGGAGCCTGTTTCGTGCCAGCTCGCCGTGCCACGCGAGTCGACCCGATGATAGCGTTGAGATACGAATAAGTTCCGGGTTCCGGGTTCATCGTTCAGCGCGGAACCCGGAACCCGTAACTCGGAACCCGCAACTCGGAACTCGGAACCCGGAACGCTGAACCTAAGGTTTTATGGAAACTCTCCTACACGATGCCCGCTATGCCATTCGCACGATGCTCAAGAGTCCGGGTTTCACCGCCGTCGCCGTCATCGCGTTAGCTCTTGGTATCGGGGCCAACACTGCGATCTTCAGCGTAGTCAACGCGGTGTTGCTGCGGCCGCTTCCTTACAAGGAGCCGGAGCGGCTCGTGCACGTGCATCGAATGCAGCCTCCTATCCAGCACGCGCCAATTTCACGGCCTGATTATTTTGAGTGGGAAAACCAGCAACAGGTGTTTCAAGGCATCGCGGCTTTCTTCTATCGCACCTACAACCTGACTGGAGTCGACGAGGCTGAAAAGCTCGCGGGCGCGCGAGTAACAGGCAGCTTCTTCGCGCTGTTCGGTGTCGCTCCGGTCGCCGGGCGTTTCTTTGACGAGTCCGACGATCAGCCAGGCGCATCTCGAATCGCAGTGATCAGCTACGGGCTATGGCAGCGACGTCTCGGCGGCAGTTCGGACGTTATTGGAAGCACGATCAACCTCAACGGCGACAGCTATGCCGTAGTCGGCGTAGCACCATCCTTTCAGTTTCCTCGTAGTGTGGATATTTGGACGCCGGCTGACCTGGCCGAGGAGAAGACCCAGCGCGGATCAAATTATCTGAAAGTCATCGCGCGGCTGAAAGATGGAGTTTCGCGAACGCAGGCTCAAGCTCAGATGAATCAAATTGCAGCCGCGGTCGCGGAAAAGTATCCCGCCAACGACACGAGCCTGACCGTAGCAATCGTGCCTATGCTCGAAAACCAGGTCGGCGAGATTCGACCGGTATTGTGGATTATGCTTGGAGCAGTCGCCTTCGTCTTGATGATCGCGTGCGCTAACGTCGCAAACCTTCTTCTCGCTCGCGCGACTGCGAGACAAAAAGAATTTGCGATACGCAGCGCATTAGGCGCTGGTCGATGGCGCATCGCTCGACAACTTCTCACTGAAAGCGTGCTGCTGGCGCTCGCCGGCGGAGCAATCGGCACGCTGTTGTCGGTGTGGGGAATCCGAGTGCTTGTTGCCGCGGCCCCGGCCAACATTCCACGAGTGAAAGAAATCTCGTTGGATGGCTGGGTTCTCGCGTTCACTCTGCTGATATCGATCGCCACCGGAATTATTTTCGGCCTTGCGCCATCGTTCCAGCTATCGACGACCGAACTGAACGAAACTTTGAAAGAAGGCGGACGCGGAAACGCAGGTATGAACCCGCATCGCGCGCTTCTTCGACGTGCTCTCGTCATCGCTGAGATCGCATTGTCATTGGTGTTGCTCGTCAGCGCCGGACTGTTGATCGAAAGCATCAATCACCTGGCTCAGGTCAGTCCCGGGTTCGATCCTCGCGGCGTACTCGCGGCCGATGTTTCGTTTCCAAGGCAACCGTCAACTCAAAAGGAAGACGATCAAACTCCAGCGAGGTTTCTCTCTGCTGTCGAACAACGGATAGCCGCTCTTCCCGGCGTTGTAGCTGTAGGAACGATCAACGATCTGCCTGTCACTGGCTGGAGCACGATAAATGGAGACTTCAACGTCGAGGGCCGGCCTCGCTACAATCCCGGCGAAGAACCGGTTGCTGAGTTTCGACTGGTAACGCCAAACTATTTTCGCGCGATTGGAATCCCGGTGCTGAATGGTCGAGAATTGACCGAGCACGACGATCAGAATGCTCCAAAAACAATAATGATCAATCAAGCGATTGCGGATCGAATCTTTCCAGACGAGAACCCGATCGGAAAGCGACTCATCGCGCTTGACGACAAGCCTCACGAGATTGTCGGCATAGTCGGCAACGCTCGACAGTGGGGGTTGGAGCGGCCGTCCGATCCCGAGATTTATTTTCCATTCACTCAGATGAACTTCACTTCTGAATCAACGCTTGTCGTTCGCACCTCCGTCGATCCGGCTGCCTTGATAGACGGCGTTCGTAGCGCCGCTCGAGAAGTCAACAACGATGCGCCGGTTTTTAGAGTGAGACCAATGACAGACGTCATGGCAAACTCAACGGCGCAACAACGCTTCAACACGGTGTTGATGAGTGTATTCGCAGTGGTCGCGCTTGTGATGGCAGCGATAGGCCTGTACGGTGTGATCGCATATTCGGTGACTCAACGAACGCACGAGCTTGGAATCAGGATGGCGCTCGGCGCAAGCTCCGGAGATGTAATCAAGCTTGTAGTCGGGCAAGGAATGCTCCTGGCTTCGACCGGAGTCGTGATTGGTTTGGGAGCAGCGTTCGCGCTGACTCGTTTGTTGTCGAGCTTGCTGTTCGGCGTAAGTCCTAGGGATCCAGTGACGTTCGCTGCGATCGCACTCATTCTGACAGGAGTGGCTCTGGGAGCCTGTTTCGTGCCAGCTCGCCGTGCCACGCGAGTCGACCCCATGATAGCGTTGAGATACGAATAAGTTCAGGGTTCCGGGTTCGTCGTTCAGGGTTCGAACAACCCGGAACTCAGAACTTGGAACTCGGAACTCTGAACCGGAGTCTTTATGGAAACAATCATTCAAGACATACGATACGGCCTTCGAACGATGCTCAAGAGCCCAGGCTTCACCGCCGTCGCAGTGATCGCGCTTGCGCTTGGAATCGGAGCTAACACCGCAATTTTCAGTGTGGTAAACGCGCTGCTTCTCAAGCCGCTGCCGTTTAAGAACGCCGATCGCCTGGTTTTGATTTGGCACACTTATCCTCAATTGAAGCTCGATCAGGCTTCGGTATCTGCGCCCAGCTACATCGAGTATCGCGATATGACCAGTTCGTTTGAGGAGGTTGCGACGGCGACCGTGTGGAGCGTGAATCTCACGGGCGTGGGCGAGCCCGAGCGGCTTCAGGGCGCGCGTGTGTCCTACAACTTATTCTCCACGCTCGAAGTGCAGCCTTTCATCGGACGCAGTTTCCTCGCCGAGGAAGATCAACCGGGGAAGAACCGGGTAGTCGTCTTAAGCTATGGGCTGTGGCAGCGGCGGTTCGGCGGTGATGGCGGCATCGTAGGACAAACAATCACTCTCGACGGAAACAGCTATGACGTAGTGGGTGTCATGCCCAAAGGTTTTGTCTTCATGATCGATGTCGACTTGTTTACACCCATTGCATTTAAACCCGAGGATCTTGCCGCGACAAATCATGGGTTTGAATATCTGGTATGTGTCGCGCGAATGAAACCGGATGTTGCATTCGGGCAAGCCGTGGCGGATATGAACACGCTCGCCGATCAATTGCGGCCTCAGTTCTACGGACCAAACTGGGGCATCACCGTTGTGCCGCTCAGAGAGCAGCTCGTTGGAAGCTTTCGAACTCCGCTCTACATATTACTCGGAGCAGTTGGCTGCGTGTTACTGATTGCCTGCGCGAATGTCGCTAATCTTCTGCTCGCGCGAGCCTCCGCGCGCTACAAAGAGATCGCGGTTCGAACCGCGCTTGGCGCGAGCCGCTCGAGAATAGTCCGGCAGTTGCTCACTGAGAGTGTCCTGCTTGCAACGTTGGGAGGCGTTTTCGGATTGCTGCTGGCGTATGTTGGAATCCGACTCCTCTTACTCGGCGTGCCGGAGGACATCACCGGTTTCATTTCCGGATGGAAGGACATCGGCTTGAACGGTCCCGTGTTGGGGTTCACCTTCGGCGTATCGATGCTGACCGGAATCGTGTTCGGAATCGCGCCCGCTCTTCACGCATCGAAGCCGGATCTCAACGAGTCGCTCAAAGAAGGCGGTCGTGGAGGCACGGAGGGTCGTCAACGTAATCTTGTTCGCGCCTCGCTTGTCGTCGCTGAAGTAGCGATTGCGCTTGTGTTGCTGGTCGGAGCGGGTCTTCTGATTCGCAGCTTCATGCGTTTGCAGCAAGTGAGCCCGGGTTTCGATCCCTCGAACGTTGTAACGATGCAGCTTTCGCTGCCGCGTTCAAAATATGCTGAGAAGCCGCAGGTCGCAGCTTTCTTCGATCAGCTCGTTCAGCGCGTAGCCGCGCTACCGGGCGTGCAATCCGCCGCGGTTGGAAACAACCTTCCGATGAGCAACAACAATTGGAACGCCTCATTTGCCGTCGAGAATTTGCAGGTCGCGCAAGGCGAACCAAGCCCGCACGGCGACCCGCATATGATTTCTCCCGATTACTTCTCGACCATGGGCGTACCGCTGTTGCGAGGACGCTTTTTCACCGATGCCGATTCGAAAGATTCGCTTCCCGTTGCGATCGTCGATCAAACGCTCGCCGATCAGTACTGGCCCGACCAGGATCCCATCGGCAAGCGCATAGCTGCTGGCTTTGACGGCCCAAGAGGCAAGCCGCATTGGCGCGAGATCGTTGGAGTAGTCGGCCACGTTAAGCAGTATGGCCTGGACGGAAAAACAAAAGTTCAATACTACTTCCCCCAAACTCAAAGTCCGCAGAACGAGATGTTCTTACTCGTGCGGACACCTTCAGAACAGAAAGGAATGATCGCAGCGATCCGCAACACACTCGATTCAGTAGACAAGGATCAACCTATTTACAAGGTGACGACGCTGGAGCAAATGGTTTCGAATTCGACTTCGCAGAAGCGGCTGTCGATGCTGTTGCTTGGCATCTTCGCCGCGGTGGCATTGCTGCTAGCAGCGGTCGGAATCTACGGCGTGATGTCTTACGCGGTGACGCAGCGCACACACGAGGTTGGCATAAGAATGGCTCTGGGAGCCCAACAGAAGGATGTGCTCGCGCTGGTGGTGCGTCAGGGAATGCTTATGACATTGACTGGAGTGGGCATCGGACTTGTTGGAGCGTTCGCCGCGACCCGAGTGCTTGCAAGCTTGCTGTTTGGCGTCGGCACTCACGATCCATTGACCTTCATAGGAATCTCTGTGCTGCTGGCCGGAGTCGCGTTACTGGCGAGCTTCATACCCGCGCGCCGCGCAACTAAGGTCGATCCGATGATTGCGCTAAGGTATGAGTGATTCGTTATGCGTGAAACGTGAAGCGTGATTCGTGAACCGTGATGCGTGAAACGTGATTCGAGAAACGTGACTGCTTGATTCTGCGACAACCATCAGCATCACGGTTCACGCATCACGCCTCACGCTTCGCGAATCACGTTTCACGCATCACGTTTCATTGTTCCAGCATCCTTCATTTATAATCCCCGGCATGACTACTGCCCTGGTCTATGATCCGGCTTTCCTTAATCACGACACTCGACATCACCCAGAGAATCCGGACCGGTTGAGAGTAATACTGTCGGCCCTCAAACAAGACGAAGCCCTTTGGGCTAAACTGAAGCATTTCTCACCGAGACCAGTCTCCGACGAAGACATCATGCGTTGTCACAGTCATCGTCTGATCGACCAGGTGCGAGACTTGTGCGAGCGCGGCATCCCATTTGTCGATCTGGACACCGCCATCTGCCCGAAGTCATTCGACGTTGCGAGGCTCGCCGCCGGCGCAGCCGTAGTCGCGATCGATCAGGTGTTCAACGGCGAAGCTGATAACGCGATCGCGCTTGTCAGGCCGCCGGGTCATCACGCTACTTCCAGTCGAGCGATGGGCTTTTGCCTGTTCAACAACGTCGCGATAGCGGCTCGGTACGCACAAGTCCATTACGGCGCGGACCGCGTTTTGATAATTGACTGGGACGTTCATCACGGAAACGGCACTCAGGAGATCTTCTATCGCGACCCATCCGTTTATTATTTCTCGACTCATCAATATCCTTATTATCCGGGCACAGGAGCGGCCAACGAGCGAGGGTTGGACAAGGGCGAAGGCACGACTCTCAACATTCCACTTGCTGAAGGGACGTCGCGCAGCGTTCACGGCGAAGCATTCATCGACGGACTCAGGTCAATCGAGAAAGCTTTTCCACCTGACTTGATAATCATCTCAGCGGGATTTGACTCGCGGCGCGGTGATCCATTAGGCGGGCTGTTGCTCGAAGACGAGGACTTCGCTGAGATGACCAAAAGAGTAATGGACATCGCAGCGCGCGATGGATCAGGACGAGTGATTTCAGTGTTGGAAGGCGGCTACAATCTGGACACACTGGGGGAGACAGTGAGAACGCATGTTGAGGCATTGTCTTCGTGAGATCCAGGTTAAGCACTGCTTCGTTTCGCGCCAAGGCGCAAAGTCCAGCAAAGACGTCAAGTGAAACCCAATTTAACAGAGAACGCCCTTCGAGTGCTGGAGAAGCGCATCCTGGCACGCGATCATGGTGGCAACATCGTCGAAACTCCCGAAGAGATGTTTCGTCGAGTTGCACGAAGCGTCTCTCAAGCCGAACTCGAATACGGCTCACCCACCGATGCCGCCGCGGCCGAGGAATCTTTCTTCGAGATCATGAGCAATCTCGAGTTCCTGCCCAACTCACCCACTCTAATGAACGCCGGAAGGAACCTCGCTCAGCTTTCGGCCTGCTTTGTTTTGCCAGTCGAAGACTCGATGGAGTCAATCTTCGATACGCTTCGAGACACCGCGCTGATTCAGAAGAGCGGCGGTGGAACCGGGTTCTCATTCTCGCGGCTTCGCCCGAAGGAAGACACCATCGAATCGACGCACGGAGTTTCCAGCGGCCCGGTCTCGTTCATGCGTCTTTATAACTTTGCGACTGAAGTCACAAAGCTCGGCGGCAAACGAGCCGGCGCGAACATGGCGATCCTTCGCATCGATCATCCAGACATCGAAGAATTCATAGCCGCTAAGACTAACCCTCTCGAGCTCAATACGTTCAACATCTCCGTTGCAGTGACGGATCAATTCATGAAATCCGTTGAAGCCGGCGAGCAGTACGACTTGATCAATCCTCGCACTCGCGAAGTCGTAAGTCAGTTGGACGCTCGTGAGGTTTTGGATTATATAGTCGAATCGGCGTGGCGCAACGGCGAGCCCGGCGTGATCTTCATCGATCGGATCAATCGCGATAATCCGACGCCCGACCTTGGGCAAATCGAGAGCACTAACCCGTGCGGTGAACAACCCCTGCTGCCTTATGAATCGTGCGTTCTTGGTTCGGTCAACCTGGCGAAGTTTCATCGCGAAGGCGCCGTTGATTACGATCGGCTTAAGGAGGTCGTCAGGCTCGGCGTTCATTTCCTCGACAACATAATCGACGTAAGCGAATATCCGATACCGGCAATCGCCCACGTAACGAAGCTGAATAGAAAGATCGGGCTCGGCGTGATGGGCTGGGCCGACCTCCTCATCCTGCTCGAGATTCCGTATGACTCAGAAGACGCGATACGGCTCGCCGAAGAGGTGATGAGTTTTATCTCGCGAGAGGCGTTGGGCGCTTCGGTTGAGTTGGCAAAAAAGAGAGGTCCTTTCCCGAGATGGTTTCAGGAGAGCGCTTATCGCGAGAGCAGGGATCAGCAGGCTGGAAGCCTGCGCTCCCAGGTACGCGCCCAGGAAATGCGCTTCCAGGAACGCCGCAATGCTACGGTGACTACGGTCGCGCCAACAGGAACAATCAGCCTGATTGCAAATTGTTCGAGCGGCATCGAGCCCATTTATTCGATCGCATACCGACGTCTTTCCTTTGAGTCGGAGCAGATGACTTTCGTGCATCCCTTGTTCGAAGACTATGCGCGAAAGCGCGGCTTTTACAACGAAACTCTCATCAAGCGCATTGCTGAAAGAGGTTCGGTCCGCAATATCAGCGAAGTGCCTCCTGAATCGCGGCGTGTATTCGCTACCACACACGAGATTGATCCTGACTGGCACGTTCGAATGCAAGCCGCGTTTCAAAAACATATCGACGCCGCGGTCTCAAAGACGATCAATTTTCCGGCGAACGCTACGATTGACGATGTCAAGCGCGCTTACCTGTTAGCTCACGAGCTTGGTTGCAAAGGCATCACCGTCTATCGAGACGGCTCGCGAGAGAAACAGGTGCTGAGCACTGAAGTGGAAGATATGACTGAGCCTTTGACTCTAGCGTCGGCGGGTCACGCTGAAATGGAGCGGCCGGAGAATCAACTATTGGCTAGAAACATATGTCCCGAGTGCGGGCAAGCTCTGCGGCACAACGGCGGGTGCCTCTATTGCGATTGCGGGTTTTCTGTTTGCGTCCAGAGTTAGCACTCTCAGCACCCCTGAGCTTGATACCACGCCGCCGTCCTGCGAAGTCCTTCATCAAAGCCAACCTTCACTCGATAGCCCAACGCACGCTCGGCGGCTTCGATTGAAGCCTGCGAGTCTTTAACATCACCGGCGCGCGGAGCTTCGTGAACTGGCTCGATCTCGCTTCCAAGTATCTCCGTAAGCTTTGCCAGCAAGTCCAACAACGTGTAACGTCCGCCACACGCGACATTGAAAGCTTTTCCGGCTGCGCCCATTGCTTCAGACGCGAGCAAGTTCGCTTCGACGACGTTATCCACATAAGTGAAGTCGCGCGATTGAAGACCGTCGCCGTAAACGACAGGCGGCTTCCCTTCCAACAGGGCGGTGATGAATCGCGGAATCACCGCCGCGTATTGAGACTCGGGGTCCTGTCGGGGCCCGAAGATGTTGAAATACCGGAGGGCAGCAACCTCGAAGCCATAAACGTGTTTGAAAACGCTCGCATAGTGCTCGCCCACAAGCTTCGACAACGCATAAGGCGAGAGCGGTTGCGGCGTCATGCCTTCCTTCTTCGGGAGCACGGGTGTCTCTCCATAAACAGACGAACTCGACGCGTAGACCACTCGCTTGACGCCGGCATCGCGCGCAGCGAGCAAAACGTTGAGAGTGCCGGTCATGTTCACTTCGTGAGTTGTGAGCGGGTCAGCAACCGAGCGCGGAACAGAGCCGAGCGCTGCTTCATGAAAAACGATGTCGACGCCTCTCGTCGCTGCGTTGACGATTGCGGCGTCACGGATGTCGCCTCTCACGACATCGATTTCAGACCGGAAAGATTCGATATTCGATTCCTTGCCTGAGCTGAAGTCGTCAAGCACACGAACACGATGACCGTCGCGAACGAGTCGTTCCGCGAGATGGCTTCCGATAAAACCGGCGCCGCCCGTTACTAGATAAGTTTGTTTCGACATTCTTCGGTGGTCTGCAACCTCCCGTCGTTGCGTTTCTACTTCTTTATAAGGAAATTGCCAATGGCCAAACAATCGATCCCCGAGCAGTAAAAACCTCGAACCGCTTCGCGCGGAGTTGAAACGACGGGCTCTCCGAATAGATTGAATGAAGTGTTCAGGAGAACCGGCACTCCGCTGGCCTCGCCAAACTTCGTAAGCAGTTTCCAGAACGACCCGTTCGTCTTGCGGCTGACGCTGTGAACTCGCACGAGTCCGTCGCCAAATACAGCGGCGGGTATCAATTGCTGCTTGCCCGGTTTGATTCGGCTCACGCCCTGAAGAAAGTTGTTCAGCGCGCTCGCTTCAAAAAACTCTTCGGTGCGCTCTTCGGGTACGGCCGCGCAGAAGGGCCGGAACTCTTCGCGATGCTTTATGAAAGTGTTCAGGTTGTCACGCATCATTTCGGTAGTCGGCGAAGCCAGGATGCTGCGAGCGCCGAGACTGCGAGGGCCAAACTCCATCGCTCCCCTGAACCAGCCAACGATCTGCCCCTGAGCAAGCTGACGTGCGACTTCGGCGGTCAGCTTGTCTTCAGTGAGAAAGTAGTCATATGCAAGCTTGCAGTTGTCGAGCACCTCTTTGACCGCGTCGTCGCTGAACTGCGGCCCAAGAAAAGCGTGCTCCATTTGATAAAGCCGTTCTCGATTGCCCATCACCTGATGCCAAACATAAAGCGCGGCTCCCACCGAACAGCCGGCGTTGCCTGCTGCCGGTTGAACGAAGAGCCGCTTGAAACCAGCGCGTCTTTCAACCGCAGAGTTGGCGAAACTGTTGAGCGCAACGCCGCCGGCAAGACACAGGTTCTCTTCGCCTGTTCGCTCGCGATGGTGTACCGCAATCTGACTTAAGACTTCCTCGATTCTTTTCTGAGCGCTAGCGGCAAGGTCGCGATGATGTTGCGTAATCGGTTCGTCCTTGCGCCTCGGGCAAACTTCAGCGCGTTCGAAGAAGTGCGCTGACAGCGCGGGCGGTCCGCCAAAAAGAAGATCGAGATAATCGGTGTTCACGACTGGCAGACCGGCCCCATCAACACGCAAGAGATCGCCAAAGAGTTTCAGAAACTCCGGCTTGCCTGTGGGAGACAGCCACATCGTCTTATGCCAGTCGCCGTCGGCGTCAAAACCCAGCGCCGCGGTGACTGCGCTATAAACCAACCCGATCGAATTCGGGAACTGCGCTTCCGCATCGACGCACAGCCGCTCACCCGCGCCGGTCATAAGCGCCGCCGATGTCATATCACCTTTGTTGTCAGCCGAAATTATCGCGGCGCGGTCGAAGCCCGACGAGAAAAACGCGCTTGCCCCGTGCGCTAGTTGGTGAGGAACTTCGACAAACCTGCCATCCGCGCAAAGCCGCTCTTCAGCCATCCGTTTTGTTTTTAGCCGCTGTTTGAGATCGTTCAGGCTCTCGACAAAGTAAGGCGGAAACTCTTCAATCGATCCGCTCTGCCCGGCTCGAATAGCTCGCGAAGAATTGAAAGCAATCTCGCGATGAAATCGCTTGTGAGGCTCGAGGTAATAGGCAATGCAATCGACTCTGTCGAAGCCGATGCGTGCGCGGTCGAGGCAAAACTCAATCGCGCGAAAGGGCAAGCCGCCGGCGTAGTTCATGCCGATGTGCCGAATACGAGCGAGCTTCTCTTCTTCAATGGCGGCGACTACGCGCCCGTCCTGAATCAGCGCCGCCGCCGCATCGCGCTCTTGCCCGGAGATGCCGAGGATGTTCATAGATTGTTTTGATTCGAGCTCTCGAATCGGATGATACCATTAACATCCGATTAAGGGCTTTTCAAGCTGGGGATTCGGTAACACTGTCAACAAAGTTTGTTTGAGTCGATATGTTGACGCTCGCACTTGAGCCCTCTATTGTTCACGAGTGAAAGTTCGCGACGTATTGAGGCTTCTCAGGAATGATGGTTGGTATCTAGTTGCGACAGAGGGAAGTCATCGTCAGTACAAGCACGCGACAAAACCGGGGCGTGTAACCGTACCTGGAAAGCCGAAGGATGATTTGCCGACCGGAACGCTCAACAGCATAATGAGGCAAGCTGGATTGAAGAAATAGGGAGAAGTAATGATGCGCTATGCGATAGTTATTGAAAAGGCTGAGAACAACTTTGCAGCATACGTCCCCGACCTGCCGGGCTGTGTAGCTACAGGGAAAACAGTAGAAGAAACCGAGCAACAAATAAGGGAGGCCATTGAGTTTCACATCCGGGGTATGCGCGAGGACGGGTTGCCAATTCCAGATCCGTCGAGCCAGGTAGACTACGTCGAGATTGCTGCTTAACGTAAACCGGTGAGTGGTGTCATGACGAACCAATATCAGACGAACAGCATTTTGTTGGTGTGGTGAAGCGCCATTAAGGCAATCCACGGAAGCCAAATCGCAACTGTCCGCCCCAAATAAATCGCCGCGCCGAATTCACAAATCCGGCGCGGCAACTGACCTTAAGCACGGTAGTAGTTATTACTGACAAGCAGGCAAGCTTCCTGCTGAACCCGGTTTGTCGGCGTAAGCTCCGTTCAATTGAATGTTGTCCAAAGTGTATGTGCCCTGATCGTCGACGATCAGGACCACGCTTTGAAGCGTCGAGCCTGCCGGAATCGGCGGAAACGCTTGCAATGGACTGCACGGGTCAATCGTCACCCTCGTCCATCCGTTTCCGAGCGGGATCTTTGTCGCGTTTGCGCAACCGCCCAGAAAACTAAAGCCCGATGTACCGGCCGGAGTGATGTACGAAACATTGAAACGAGGAGAGCCCGCTTCGCACGCACTTCCGTCTTTGATGTCATAGCCGAATGTCGGGCCACACTGAACAGTTGTTCCTTTCACACCATTGAGAACGGCACCCGCCGATGCGTTGGTGCTGGTCGCGCAGTTCTTCGCCAGCGAGAGGCCGAAGTTTGTCCGGCAGTTGCTGTCGATTTCACCGGTACCCTTGTTCCATGAAGCACTAACGCACCCGGTGTGATCGGGATCAAACTCGAAGGTTCGAGATGCATTGAAGTTGCCGTCGTCCGCAAAGACAACACTGGAGATGGCGAGCGCCGCCACCGCGAACAACGAAATTGCTACACGTTTCTTCATCGTAAGAATTTCCCCTTTCCTTGGAAGTTGACATTTGTTGGGTCGATTGAAGCCGATTCATCGCCTCGCCCTCGACGCCTTTGATTGCAATAAGAATGTACAGACCCCTCTTCGGGAACTCACAACAGATGCAAAATGAATTCCACCAGTCGTGAAGCGACGCTCACTGATCGAACTTGATTCTTAGCAAACAAAAACTCGATCTCAAAGACTCGTTCTTCCAAAGCAAATGCCTCAATTGAGAAGCGAAGGCGAGGTTGAGAGGAAGTTTGATCCGAACCGACGACATGATATGTTCCTTCGAAACAACGACCGGAAATCTTACGAGCGTTGTACCAACTTCGACATTCGCGGTTTTTCGGCGTCAACAATGCCTTGTGTCGCCTTGTGTCCCGCTTCCAAACCGGGTATTTCTTTAGCTCCGTTGACTTGATTGCCGATGCCAATCAAAGGCGGCGTCCGAGCGTCCAATTCAGAGTCGCGAGTATGACTGACGACATCGACAGCGCAACCGCCGAGTTCCAGATTGCAGAGGAGCGCGTCGAAAAGCAGAGCGCCGTCTTTAAGAAAGAACTCGGCCTGACAGATCTCGCCCTCACCCAAATACTGTTCATAGTCGGACTGCCGTGGATAGGCGTGGCAGCCAAACAAGGCCCTTCGCACGTTGTCTTGTGGCTGGCGGCAATGGCTCTCTTTTACATTCCGTCCGCGATCGTTGTGATTTACCTCAATCGAATAATGCCGCTCGAAGGAGGCCTGTATCAATGGGCGAAGCTTGGCTTCAATGAGCTTGTTGGTTTTCTTGTCGCCTGGAACCTTTGGCTGTTCGCGATCTTAAATACATCTGAGATTGGACTCCAGATCACCCAATATCTTCGCTACATCGTCGGGCCCGGCGGGGAATGGCTTACAAACAGCAAATTGTTTAATGCTGGAATTAGCCTTGCGGCTATTGGAGGACTCGTTTGGCTGACTACAGTAGGTCTCGGCGTGGGTAAGTGGGTTCATAAAGCCGGCGGCGTATTGATGCTGATCACTTTTGCAGCAGTTCTGATTCTTCCATTGCTCAACCGGGCCAAAGGCTCGCTGGCGGAATATCATCCACTACAAACAGAGATGCCGGTCTTGTCATTGATGACTCTGAACCTGCTTGGCAAGATGGGATTCGGGGCGCTCGGAGGGTTCGAATACGTAGCCATCCACGCCGGCGAATGCCGCGACCCGGTGCGATCGATCAGCCGCTCGGTCGTCGTAGCGGCTCCAGTGATTGCAGCAATGTTCATACTCGGCACCAGCTCCGTGCTCGCGTTGATCGGAAAAGACGGAGTCGATTTGATCGCTCCGATTCCCCAGGTGTTAAGCGAAGGCTTTCGTCCACTTGGCATCGTCGCCGCTATCGCGCCGCTGACGATCGTCGCCCTGCTCTGCATACGCGTAGCTCAGTCAAGCGTGATGTTTGCCGGAAACACAAGACTGCCGATGGTTGCGGGATGGGATCAGCTGCTGCCTGGTTGGTTCACGAGACTCCACGCGCGACACAAGACCCCTGTTAATTCAATATTGTTCGTAGGAGCTGCAACGATTTTGATGTCGCTCGCAGGGCTGGTGGGCGTTGGGAAACAGGAAGCTTTTCAGTTGTTGTGGAACGCTTCGGCTGTGTTCTACGCGCTAACCTATCTTGTGATGTTTGCGGTGCCGATCATTGGATTGAGAGCGATGAATCATCGCCCGCCGCTGTGGTTGAAGGTTGCAGCTCTGTCGGGGTTCTTGATGACGCTTCTCGACGTCGCACTCTCCATCGTTCCGATAATTGAGGTCGAAAGCCGGTTGATGTTCGCGGTGAAAATCGGTGGACTGATAGTGATCACGAATCTGATTGGTCTTACGATGTTCCTAGTGATCGGAAGAAGGCGTCGAGCAATGCAAGCAGAACCGGTGAGTCTTTCAGCGGATTGAACGTGGGGGAAGACTTAGACGAAGATCTGAGTATCAAAAGGGATTGTTCTCAGTACAAAAGATCGGATATCCATGCGGACGAGGTAGACTTTCGCCAGGTTAGCCATTGCAACCAGAGCAGAGTGGTTAGCTAACATGCTTCGTTGTATAATCGGCGTCGAACCGATTACAAAGAGGTGCTCAATGGGAAAGAACGCGCGTGCAAAACTGTTGGGGCGATATATCGTCGCTGACCCTAAGATCTGTCATGGCAAGCCCACCTTTCGCGGCACGCGCATAATGGTCTGGCAAGTGCTGGAGATGCTCGCTGACGGGCTCGCCTGGGAAACGATCATCGAGCAATGTCACAACAGCATCACCAAAGACGCCATTGCTGAGGCGATTAAGCTATCGAGCGAGGCCTTTCTCAAGCACGCGGATGAGTTCGTGCTGGAGCCAACCGCTGCGTGAACATTCTGGACGAGAACGTCCTCGAGGACCAACGGCAGTTGCTGCTTAACTGGCGTGTACCGCTTCGGCAGATTGGTTACGAGGCGGGATGGAAGGGGATGCAGGACGAAGAAATCATCTCCTTACTGCTCGGGATGCGTCGACCCACCTTGTTTACGCTTGATCGTGATTTCTATAAGCGCGGTCTGTGTCATGCCCGATACAGTTTGGTTTATATGGATGTTAAACAATCGGAGGCAGCGATTTTTGTGCGGCGCGTACTACGCCATCCTGAGCTGAACATCTATCTTGACTGGGTGGACTGAGGCTAGACCGATCACGGAAAATTTGAATGAGCACTTTGGTATCTGAAGTTCGCGTTGTCAAAGTTTGGTTTGATGACGATAAGATTTGGCTCGGCCTTGAGGACGGACGTCGCGTTTCAGCGCCGGTAGCCTTTTATCCGCGACTTCTGAATGCAACGAAAGAACAGCGAGAGAATTGCGAACTCATCGGTCCCAGGATAGGCATTCATTGGGAAGACATTGATGAAGATCTAAGCGTCGAAGGAATTGTTCTGGGCAGAAAAGATCGGACCTCTAGGCGGACGATTTAGATTTGCTTTGAAGGTCAGCCGATGGTGTGCGGCCCAAGCCGCCGGTGCCGAGTCAATTCCTTCAGCCCTCGAAGCCCAACAGGTGAAGAGCCCATATCCGAAGACGATTCGCAGCTACTTGGAAGCGAACTTAACCAAAGTTGAAGAGTAATGATGACTGATTCGTTAAAGTTATCAACGTCGATGACCTTGACCCAATTCGACAACGGCTATTGGTACGCAACCGAACTGAAAAAATTCGCGGAGACGATCGGGATACCATCAGCGAATAAGCTGCGCAAAGATGAGCTCGAGAAAGCGATCAAGCTCTTTCTTCAAACCGGAGAGATCGCCAGCCCCACGCGGCGAAGCCTTTCAAGGTCAGGAATGAAGGATGTCGAAAGAGGGCTCAAGCTAGACCTGCCTGTAGTCCTCTACACAAACGACAAGGAGACCAAGAGTTTTATCGAACGCGAAGCGCAGAAACTCGCGCCGGGCTTGAAGCGGAAATCCGGCGCGCGCTACAGGCACAATCGTTGGCGTGAGGAACAATTGACCAACGGCGTCAAGCTCACCTATGGAGACGTGGTCAAGGAGTACGTTCGACTGTGTCAGACCGAGAAGCCTTTCACCAAGATTCCTCAAGTGAGGTACATCAACTTCATGAGCGACTTCCTGGCTTCCGAGAAAGGCGCCACCAGAGAGCAGGCGATTGCGGCCTGGAAGGAAGTTAAAAAACTCGATGCGCCAAAGACCTATCGTTCGTGGGTCAAAGCGCAGGCTTCGAAATCACGATAGCATCACTCGCCCGTCATCATTGCTCTGTTCGAAATCATCGCGCGAAAGCTGATTGGAGCGCGATGACAAGATGAACTTGTCACCGCACTCGAATGTCTTATTCGCGAAGCCGGTGGCTAGTCTGGTACGATGCGGTCGCCTTTGAGTTGGCCCGGCGCGTCAGGCGCAAGCGGATTTCCCATCAGATCGCGGAGCTGAAGAATGAACGTCCCGGTGAAGCTGTTGCCGCTTGGATCGAGAGTGATGTTTTCAAGAATCGTTGCTCGACCAATGACTGTGGTATTAGTCGCATCGTAGATCCAGGACGGATGCTTGAGCTTGATTGACCGCTTTCCGGTTTTTACGTAAATGCCAAGACATACGCTGCCGGCGGCCGGAGGCGGAGTGTCATTCAGAACCTCTGTGCCATCGCTGTGATACTGGTCGAATCCTTCATCGACAACCTGACCATCGACCAGAAACTGAACATCCCACAGTCCGACGATTGATGATGCGTCGGCGGCGCTTTCAATGGACTCTTTCTGCTCGGTTGCACGATCCTCCTTCCCCTGGATGCTGAAAGCGAGAGCCGGCTGTTTGCTTTTGAGCTGCGGTCCACATTGTGCGCTCGCACTGGAGGCAAGCGCGCCACAAAATCCGATAACCAATCCGAACATCAAAATTAATTTCGTTGACTTCATTGTAATCTCCTCTCAATGCAGTTGTTGTATTCGAGCAGCAGATTAAGCAGCCGTTCAAAGCCAGTGACGACTCGTCATTGCTCCGGCTTCAAGTTTCAACTGCCCCCATTCATTAGCGCGACATTTGAGGTGATAACATCTCAAGAAATTTTTTAAGACATTGACTTGCCGTGTTCAGCAGCTTAATCTCGCGGTACATCCTGACCGTCACTCTCGAAGATATGAGCAAGGCTGCGGGCGCACACGACATAACACAGATGCTGCAGCAATGGTGCGACGGCAAGAAAGAAGTGCTCGACGAACTTCTCCCTCTCGTTTATTCCGAGCTACGGCGTCAAGCCGCGCGCCACTTGCGTCGCGAGCGTAAGGACCACACGCTGCAAACGACCGCCCTGATTCATGAGACTTACCTGAAATTGATCGACCAGAGGAATGTGAAGTGGGAAAGCCGCACTCATTTCTTTGCCATCGCTTCGCAGGCCATGCGACGTATTCTGGTTGACTACGCGCGCACGCGGACACGGGTAAAACGCGGCGGCGATGACATAAAGCTTTCTTTGGAGGCAGCCGAGCCGCTCGCAAGCAACGAAAAATCGGTGGATCTGATCGCGCTCGATGAAGCGCTAACAAGGTTGGCGGCGATTGATGAACAGCAGTCGCGTGTTGTGGAGCTGCGGTACTTCAGCGGCTTGAGTTTGGAGGAGACGGCAGCGATTCTACATATCTCACGCGCTACGGCGGCTCGCGAATGGAACATGGCCAAGGCCTGGCTTCATCGCGAGCTCACGAGATAAACCCACTCATGAGCCCCGATCGTTGGCAAGAAGTTAAATCAGTATTCGACGTTGCTTTGAAACTCCGCCCCGATAAGCGAGCGGACTATTTGGCCAATGTATGCAACGGTGACGATGACTTGCGCCGCGAAGTCGAGTCACTGCTCGATTCATTCGAAGACGCTCAGACTTTTATGGAGCAACCGGCGGCCGGCGAAGTCGCCGATCAGATCATCGCCAGCCAGGTTCGAAAGTTTTCCAATGGCCAGCGCGTCGCGCACTATCAAATCCTCTCCGAACTAGGCAGCGGTGGCCAGGGCACCGTTTATAAAGCCAGTGACACCAAGCTTGAGCGCACCGTGGCGATCAAGCTTCTGCCGCCGGAACTCACTTCAGTCGACGACACCAGCCGAAAGCGATTTCAACGCGAAGCTCAGCTCGCTTCTTCATTGGATCATCCGAACATCTGCATCGTGCATGACTTGTTGGAGGTCGACGGAGCGGTCTTCATCGTCATGCAGTTTGTCGAAGGCCGCAATATCCGGCAACTGGTCAAGAGCCGCCCCCTTGAAATCAGAAGCGCACTAAAGATTGCAATTCAAGTCTGCGATGCGCTCGCGGCCGCGCATTCAAAAGGGATCATTCATCGCGACATCAAAGCTCACAACATAATCGTTTCCGAAGCCTGGCAAGCCAAGATTTTGGATTTCGGTCTTGCGAAACTGATTATCGAAAGAAGCGATGGGCGGGACCAGACCGAACTGACCGAGTTGGGTTCGCCTTACGGAACGCCGACTTATGCTGCGCCCGAACAGTCGCGGGGAGAGAAAGTCGATCATCGCGCCGACATTTTTTCAACAGGCGTTTTGCTTTACGAACTGCTGGCGGGGACGCGGCCGTTTCACGGCAAGACCGCGATCGACGTGCGCCACTCGGTTCTTTATGACGAGCCGAAATCGATCAGCGAAAAGCGAGGAAGCGCGATACCGCCAAAGCTTGAAGTAATAGTCAATCGGGCGCTTTCGAAAGATCCGGCAAACCGTTATCAGCAAATGTCGCAGATGCGCGATGAGCTGATAGAAGTCTTGCGCGAGTTACCGGAGGGTAAAGAAAGCAGCACAGAGACTTTTTTGGAAGGTTTCAAGCCTGCTCCGTTGAGTTATCTGCCTCGTCTGCACGGGGAAACTTTTGCTGCTGCACTCGCAGTTCTCTTCATCATCGCTGCGATTGCGGCTTATGCTTTCTACTTCAGACCGCGCGCGTTTCCGTTGACCAGCAAAGACACAATCCTGATCACCGACTTTACGAACACGACCGGTGATTCCGTGTTTGACGAAACGCTCAAGCAAGGCCTGGCCATGCAATTGCAACAGTCGCAGTTTCTCAATATCTTTCCGGTCAGCCGAGTGCGCGAAACACTTCGCCAAATGGAGCGAGCACCCGACGAGCGGGTAACCGTGGAAATCGGGCGTGAGATCTGTCAGCGCAACGAGCTTAAGGCCTTGATCGCCAGCTCCATTGCCGCGTTCGGCAGTCACTACGTCATCAATCTCGAAGCGATCAACGCAAGAAACGGTGAATCGATCGCGCATCAACAGACGGAAGCGCAGAGCAAAGAAGAGGTCTTGAAGTCGCTCTCATCCGCCGCAAGCGGCATTCGAGAGAAGCTCGGCGAGAGTCTCAGCTCGATTCAGGCGTCGGACATTCCGTTATATCAGCTCACCACTCCATCGCTCGAAGCGCTGCAGTCTTTCGCGCTCGGCTTCGACCGATCAAACAAGGGCGAGTACTCTGAATCGATCCCGTTATTCAGACGCGCGACAGAACTCGATCCAAATTTGGCGTACGGCTATTCCCTGCTCGCCGGCAACTACACAATTATCAACGAGCCCGGCCGCGCGGCAGAAAACGCCGCGAAAGCGTTTGCTCTCAAGGACCGCGTCTCTGAACGTGAGAAGCTTTACATTACAAGCGTCTATTACGCTTATACGCTTGGCGATTTGGACAAGGCGATCGAGATGCTCGGCGTCTATCGGCAGTCTTACCCGAATGATTTTCGACCCTCCGGCAATCTGTCCCTGGTGTATCTATTGCTTGGCCAATTCGATAAGACCATTGATGCGGCGCGCGATTCTTTGCGGCTCAACCCAAATATTTCAGCATGGCACGTTACGCTTGGAAGGGCCCTTCTGCGGTTGAATCGTTACGATGAATCGAAACAGGTTTTTACAAATGCAATTCAGCACGGCCTCGACGACATCAGATTTCACGCTGGTCTGTTCGCGATCGCGGCGATAAGCGATGACGCTACGGAAATGAACAATCAAGTCGCTTGGGCTCGAGGAACACCCAATGAATATGCCGCACTCGACTGGCAAGCAGAAGCGACTGCTTTTGCCGAAAAATGGCGCGAGGCGCACGCACTCTCGCAACGCTCGATCGACGTCGCGTTGCGCAGAGATGTCAAAGGAGTGGCCGCCAGTTTCGCTGCAATGCAAGCGTTGCGTGCTGCAAGCATCGGTCGCAAAGACGCGGCTATCGCGTTAGCCGAACAATCGCTCAAACTGGAACACAATCAAGTCTCGCTGCCCCAGGCTACCCTTGCTCTTGCGCTGTGCGGTCAATCATCCCAAGTGCAGGCGCTTGTCGATGAGATGACGAAGCAGCATGATCGCAACACGCTGATCAACGGGCTTTGGCTGCCGACGATACGCGCGGCACTCGATCTTACTCGGCAGAATCCAGCAGGCGCGATCGAAAAACTGCAAGCGGTAGAACGCTATGAGAGTGCTGGAGAGTTTTGGCCTGAATACCTTCGCGGGCTGGCTTATCTCCAAACGAAAAAGGGTGCGGAAGCCGCCGCTGAGTTTCAAAAGATTCTCGATCACCGCGGAAGGGCGCCGCTTTCAATCTTGCATTCGCTCGCGTACCGAGGCTTAGCCGAGGCCGCCTCAATCGGCGGCGACAAGACAACGGCGCTGAAGCTTTACGAAGATTTCTTTACTCATTGGAAAGACGCCGACAGTGATTTGCCGGTAGTGCTCGAGGCACGAAAACGCTTCGCCGATCTGAAATTGCGTTGAGAATTCTCGCAATGCTTCAATTATGCTTCAGGTGCAGGACATGCTTACTTCACAAGAGCGTCTAAGCAAGCTCGCTCGACTTGAGTCCCGACTTTACCGCGATCGCTAGCAGTATCAATACGGCAGCGGTCAGAATCAGCGACAACGCAGAGCCGAATGGTTGATTCAGCTGCGCGAACTGATTCTGGATGAGATTGCCGATCATTACTGACTTGGCTCCACCCAACAAATCCGGCGTTATGAATGCGCCAAGCGATGGAATGAAAACGAGTGCAGTGCCTGCGATCAAGCCGGGCCGCGAAAGCGGAAGTGTTACTCGTAAGAAAGTCCAAAAACGATTCGCGCCTAAATCCTGCGCGGCCTCAAGCAAGCGAATGTCCAATCGGTCGAGCGCAACATAGATCGGCAGAATCATGAACGGCAATTCTCCATAGACCTGACCGATCAGCACCGCGACGTCCGAATACAAAAGCTTGAGCGGCGAGCCGACTATTCCGCTGCCGATCAGCGCCGAGTTGATTACCCCTTCGCTTCGCAACAAGAGTATCCACGCGTATGTCCGAATCAGGAAGCTCGTCCAAAATGGAATCACAGTCAGCACAAGCAGCATGCGCTTCCATCGTTCGGGCGCGCGCAATGCAAGATAGTACGCAACCGGATAGCTCGCGATGGCGCAAAGCACGGTCGTTGCAGTCGCAATCCAGATAGTTCTCCAGTACGCGCGAAGATAGAGCGGATCAAACGCGCGACTAAAATTGACAAACGAGAAACCATAGATCGTTTTGCCGTACGGTCCCCGACTCGCGAGGCTTACAACGACCACAATCACCAGCGGGGCTATCACGAAGAGCACAAGCCACAACATGGCAGGAGCGATCAAAAAATGGTTGCGGTTCTTGTTTGTCACGTTTTCAATTGAACTAACGATTCTTCCAGGCTTGAAAGAGTATGACTTTCTGCGCCGCCGCATCTGCTTCGACTACATTGCCGATGCGAAAGCCACGATTTGCCAGGCTTGCTTGAGGCGGTGGTCCTGTCTCAGATCGGTACCAAATCAAAGCCTCCCAAAAATGATCATCGGCGACCGAGTCGAACTCATTTACAAAAGAAACCTGAAACCGCGTCTCTCCGGCTTGATCGAGATAGTATTGAATAGTATTGCCGACGTTGGCATCCGTCACATAAACATTCGCACTCGGCTGGTCTTCGAGCCTCATCATCCGTTCGACAAGTGGCTGCCACGCTATCTGATCACGATGTGAAATCTCCGCGAAGCCGCTGAGCGATGACCAGCAGACGATGAGCGCAACTGTTGCCAGCCGGACGTGTGCATGCTTTAGCCGGTAAGCTCCTTGAGCCAGTAACAACAGGTACGCGGGCGCCGCGATAATCAAATATCGAAAAGCCCAAACCGGTTGAGGGAGTATGTGACTCGCAACGAAGGACAAGAGCGCGGGACCAAACCCAAACAATACGAGCCAATAGAAAGTCATCGTCGATCTCTTACTTTCACGCTTGCGGCCGAGGCTCCAACCCCATTTGATAATCGGAAACAAGAACAGAATCATCACGGCAGTCGTCCCGAACACTCTCCATCGATAGCTCAGCGCTCCGTTGAGATTTCCATAGAAGCCTATTAACTCAGACACAGGCGGCGGCTGATTCCAGATGAAATTAATTCGACTCGGATTGACAAGCGCCGCCTGCCGAACTGCATAAATCCACGGCAGGAAACAAACAGCAATTACCGCCGCCGCGATTGAGAACGATCTCAAGCGCGTTCTTTTCCAGATCAACAGAAATAAGAATTCCAGTCCGACGACTACCCATCCGTAATAGTGCGTGAAGACCAGCAGTAGATTCACTGCAAGTAACTGAAATTGAATCAAGGCGATCCCGGTTGTTCGATTGATGAGCCTCGCGAAGAGCCAAAGCGACGAAACCGAAAGCAATAGAAGCAGACTATACATTCGCAGCTCCTGACTGTGGTTTATCAAAAAGCCGTTCACTGCAGCTAGCCACAAAGCCAGGTTCATCGACCGCGCTTCCAGGTTCAACTCACGACACAGGAGGTAAAAAGGAATCAGTGAGCCTACGGAAAAAAGCAGCGGCAACAGCTTCATCCATAGCAGAGAGTGGCCTCCGATTCCGATCCACACTTTGAGGAGCACGTAAAAAAGCGGCGGATGAACAACGTCGCCGACCACTGATGTGAACAGGCTGGCCCAGCCCTGTTCGGCAGTCCATATTGTGAAGACCTCATCTCCGAACACGCCGTAAGAAGTCAGGCGCCATAGCCTCGATGCGACGAACACGAGACAGATGCAAATGAACGCTGCTCCACTTCTTCCGCTAACAGGATCAAGTCGCGGTTCGATATGTGGTTTTGATCGCTCGTCTAATGTCGATTTCCGCGAACTGTCAGCAATCGCTGAAGGATTGATCACCATCACAATGTTAGTCGGAACCTTTTGCGCGATTAGCCTTCCAGCATTACTGCGCTCTCAGGCTCCCACGCGAGGAATACAGTTTCACCGATGCGGCTCTCGACAGGGCGAAAGGCTTGCTTGTTTTGTTCTAGCACCGTGATGGTTTGTTCGCCATCGATTGCGACCCGCCATTGAGTGCTCTCACCAAGATAGACCGCCGATTCGATTACGCCGCTGACTCTTTCTTCCGACCCTTCACTCGAGATGCTGATCTTCTCCGGTCTTATTAACAGGCGGACGCGTTGACCGGTCGCAAGGCCGTCTGACGTCGCGGCGATTTGCGCATCGCCAATTCTGATAATTGAAGTGCGATTGGAAGAATGAACAACGCCTTCGATGATGTTTGAAACTCCGATGAAGCCGGCAACAAACTCAGTCAACGGCCTTTCATAAATCTCTTCCGCTCGCCCGATCTGCTCTACTCGACCAGCGTTCATCACGACGATGCGATCACTCATCGTAAGCGCCTCTTCCTGATCGTGAGTGACGTATATGAAACTTATGCCCAGCCGCCGCTGCAAACTCTTCAACTCGAGCTGCATCTGCTTTCTCAGTTTTAGATCGAGCGCGGCGAGCGGTTCATCCAGCAACAGCACTCTGGGCTCGAGCACAATCGCGCGAGCGAGCGCGATTCTTTGCTGCTGCCCGCCCGAAAGCTCACTCGGCTGTCGTTTATCGACGCCGGTCAGTCGCACCATTTCCAGCGCTTCCGCGACTCGGTGCTTGATCTCGTCAGCCGCGATGCGTCTTCGTTCGAGTCCAAAGGCTACATTCTCGAACACATTCATGTGCGGGAATAACGCGTAGTGCTGAAAGACGGTCGTCACGTCGCGACGGAAAGGAGGGAGTTCAGTGACATCCTGATCCTTTAGAAAGATGCGGCCGGCGTCGGGCGACTCGAATCCGGCGATCATTCTAAGAAGCGTGGTCTTGCCGCAGCCCGAAGGACCAAGCAAGGTAAGGAACTCGCCGTGTGGAACAGAAAGCGACACCGCCTCGACCGCGGAAACGTCGCCGAAGCGCTTTGTTACACATTGTAGTTCGACTTCGTACACGACGTGCATCGTGGCCGGCAAGCTCCTGTGTTTTCCGCGCCGCGCGGCGATTATATCACACGATAATCGCGGCTCAGCGATTGCCTTAGCGTAACGACAAGCTCTTTGAGCGGTGGTCGGTGAATCGGAATCGAGCGGAGATTTTTTGAATCAAAGTCGTTGTGACTTGCGTCTTATTAATTGAGAGGCGTTCCCAGCGTAAAACGAAGATTTGAGAGGCGATGATGTCTAAGATTATTGCGTTCCTGCGAAACCACACACACTACTGGGGTATTCCCCATCAGCGAAGCGGGGACGCGAAGATGATTCAGACTTGTTACGAATGCGGAGCCGAGCGCGAAGTGAAAATCGAACTCCGGCCATCGCTCGATGAATTTCTCGCGCCGATTCACGATGATCACCTCGCGGCGTGATGCATCATCAAACCGATTCGCTGACCGTCCCGTGCTCTTTCAGATATTTTGTTCCGCACGCGGTGCAGGCAGTCTCCTCTCTCAAAGTTCCGCCGAGGGATATGTTGAGCTTCACTCCGCACTGACACATCCAGCCGGTAACCCTTCCGGGATTTCCGACGACAATGGCGTAATCGGGCACATCCCGCGTTACTACGGCTCCCGCGCCAATGAAAGCATTACGACCAATCGTGTGACCGCACACTACGGTCGCATTCGCTCCTATCGAAGCGCCTTGCTTCACCAATGTCTTGCGAAACTCATCCTTGCGGGAGACGTGACTTCTCGGGTTCGTCACATTAGTGAAGACCATTGACGGTCCGCAAAAGACGTCGTCTTCGAGCTCGACTCCAGTGTAGACCGAGACGTTGTTTTGAATTTTGACGTTGTCGCCGATCGCAACTCCAGGCGAGACCACCACGTTCTGACCGATGTTGCAGCGACGACCGATTTTCGAGCCGGCCATTATGTGAGAGAAGTGCCAGATCTTTGTGCCCTCGCCGATTTCGCAGGGCTCATCGACGTAGCTTGACTCGTGAAGGAAGTAGTTTTTCTCCATAAAGAGTCCGGACTCGATCGCGTTTTTCGGTCGTTCATACGGCAACCGGCGCGCCACCTCCAGCAAGCGAACGCTCGGCCGCGTCAAGAAGCTTCAACACTCGCAGGCCGCTTTCTCCGTCGGTAAGCGGCGACCGGCGTGTTTGAATGCAGTCGAGGAACTCCAGGCACTGCCGCCGAAGTGGCTCAGAAGCTTCGATCTGTTCGGCAACACCGTCGCTTTTCCGAGCGATCGGCTCGCCGTTAACGAACTCGACTCCTTGATCGTAGACTACAAGCTTGCTGTCTCTTCGAACATCGTCGAACACAGCCATTTTTTTTGATCCAACCACAACCAACCGCTGTTCCTTGTATGGATGAAGCCAGCTCACAAAGATGTGCGCACGAACGCCGGTCGGGAATTCAATGTTCGTCACTGTAACATCGGCAATGCTGGGCTGAAGATAAGCGCCGCCGGTTGCTGTGACGAGACTTGGCCACTCGTCGACGAGTCTCAAAATGATCGCAATATCATGCGGCGCGAAACTCCACAGAATGTTTTCTTCCCTTCTTACTTTACCGAGATTCAATCGATTCGAATAAATGTATTGAAGCTCTCCGATCTCGCCGGAACTAATCAGCTCACGAAGGCGGAGCACTGCCGGATGATATTCGAGAAGATGACCGACCATCAAAATCGCGCCGCGCTCAGCCGCAAGCTTAACGAGTCGCTCTCCTTCGAACACCTCCAGCGTCAGAGGCTTCTCGACGAGGACGTCCTTACCAGCCTCAATCGCCGCAGCGGCCATCCGATAGTGCGTTTCCGCTGGAGTGGCGATCACGACGCCGCGAACATTCACGTCGTCGAGCGCACTTGTGAAATCGCTTTCAATTCGAACGCCGGGAAACTTTGACGCGATTTTCTCCGCGGATGTTCTGCTCGAATCGCAAACCAGTTCGAGCTCGCCAAGCTCGTAGAAGTTTCGGACATGATTCACGCCCCAGTAGCCCGCGCCAATCACGGCTACTCGGCCAGCAGTACTGTGATCCCGTTCGTTATTCATCTAAACCGGAACATTCGCTCCGCATCGTGGACAGAACTGCGCGGTCGCAGGCAGGGGCGTTTGACAGTTGGAACACACGGGCGGTTGCGGCACGGGCGCCGGCGCATAAGTGATCGGAGGCACCGCGTAGCCTGATTCTGGCGACGGCGCTGGTTGTAAGAAGCTGCGCGCTCCTTCAAGGCCGAAACAGTCGCGATACGCGACTGCGGTAATCGTGAACATCAAGGGCCAGGTGGCAAGAAGTCCGATATAACAAGCATACGCTCCCACCGAAGCGATTATTTGAACGACGAACGCGAACAGCGTGAACATCAGCAGATTGCGCTGAGTGAGATCGCGACTGGCTCGCATCGCTTCGAAAACGCCAAGGTTGCGTTCGACTACCAACGGCAGGGTGAAGAACAACATCCCGGCCACGATAAAAGCGGGTATAACGCAAACCAACGCGCCAAGAAAGATCAATATCGAATGAATGATTGTCGCCCCGAGCAGCCGCCAGTAGCAGTCTTTCGCAGAGAAGAGGTCGCTGAACTGGACGCGGCCTCCACGAAGTTGCTTAAACGCCGCCCGGTAAGCTCCTCCCATGAAAAACACCGTCACCGGCAGCGTTACAACAGCAATTCCGAAAAACCCCAGATAGAAAACCAGCAGCGTCTCAATAGGCATTTGCGGCGGAGCGCCTTGCGGATGCGGCGCGCTCAACAGACTGGTAATCATCACGAAATACATCACGACCATGAAAATGACCGGCACAATCATCAGCGCGAGAAGCCCAAGCGAAAGCGTCACCCACGACTTCCACTGCTCGGTGAACATCTTCCATCCTTCGCTTATCCAATCGCCGAAGCGCACTTCAATTTTTTCTTGATCGCTCATAAGCAGAAATCGATTTGTTCTTTATTAGTAATTGGTCGCAGCGCTTGTTGATCTCTTCAGTGAAGCGTGCGATTGGGATCGTCGATGTCAAAGATGTCTCGATAAGCAACCGCGCTGGCCGAGATCATCCAGGGCAACGTCACAAGCACTCCGATTCCGCACGCTATCGTGCCGCCAAAAGAGATAGCCGAAAAAACCAGACCGGTCACCCACCACATCAACGCATCGCGCGAGAAGATCACTCGACCAACGTCGTTTATTGCTCGAGCGACGTCGAGACCTCGCTCGAGTATAGAAGACATCGTTAAGCCCAGCATCACTGTCAGCAACGGAGTAACAACCAGACTCAACAACCCATGCACCGAGTTGTTGCCAAGTCCTGTCAGGCCCAAATGCACAAGAGCGAAAATAAGAAACGTGACAAACGCCTGAAGGAATCGCCCTTGCCAATTGAACAGGTCGCTCATGTTGGGGCGCTCACCGCGCATAGTCTTGAACGCCATCTGCATCATACCCATCAAAAGCGGGCCCGCAAGGATTCCAACGCTGGCTATACTGAGAACTGCCCCGAACAATGTCGCCAGCGACATCAACGACCAATTCTCTTTGTAGACTTGCCATCCGCCGGCAAGCCAGTCGCCAAGCGCAATGTGAGAATGGACGGCCGGTTGAGGCGGTTGATATTGAGTCGGATAAGGAGGTGGATGATACGGCGTCGGGTTCGGCGTCACGTAGCCGGCCTGGGGCGGCGAGCTTGTAGGCGCCGTCGGGCCGGGTTGAACGGGCGCAGTATCGCGATCGGGTTCCGGCCGCGGACCCAACATCCAGGTCGTCGCTTCCTCGCCCGCCAGGTGTTGAGGCATGCCGCATTGACGGCAAAATTTCTCGTCGTCTTCGACGTTTCGTCCGCAGTTGGGACACCAACTCGGCATATCGCTCAGTCTCCTCAGCCGTGAATGCTATTGCATCGGGGTCGAATCATTCAACTATCATAACGTCACGCGAGCCTCCAACGATTCGCCCAATTTCGTAATGCGCTTCGCCGAGTCGGTCGAAGTGAGACTTCACGCGAGCCGCTTCTTCGGAGCTCACGATCACCACCATTCCAATTCCCATGTTGAAAGTCCGGTACATATCGCTCATCGGAACATTTCCAATTCGCGCAAGCAGATCAAACATAGGAAGCACAGGCCACGAGCCGCGATCTATTTGCGCCGACACGCCTTCAGGCAAAATGCGTGGGATGTTTTCGAGCAAACCACCGCCGGTAATGTGCGCAAGTCCTTTGATCGACCCCGAGTCGAGCAATCCTTCGAGCACACGCAGATAGCTGCGGTGCGGCTTCAGCAACTCTTCGGCAGCCGTGCATCCGAGCTCCGCGACTTTTGTGTCCGCTTTGTAACCTGCGACTTCGAAAAATAACTTTCGTGCAAGGCTGTATCCGTTTGTGTGGAGGCCTAAAGACGGTAGTCCTATCAAGACATCTCCGCGTGCAATGCTAGAGCCGTCGACGATCAGGTGGCGATCTACAACTCCAACGATGAACCCCGCGACGTCGTACTCGCCATCGTGATAGAAGCCGGGCATCTCCGCAGTTTCGCCGCCGATCAACACGCAACCCGCTTCTTTGCATGCTCGGGCGAGGCCTTCAATCACCGATGCGATAGTTTCGGGAATGAGCTTTCCCGACGCAATGTAGTCGAGGAAAAAGAGCGGCTTCGCACCCTGAACAAGAATGTCATTGACGCAGTGACTCACAAGGTCATACCCGACCGTGTTGTGAATCCCCGTCATGAATGCGACGCGAAGCTTCGTGCCTACTCCGTCAGCCGATGAAACGAGCACCGGCTCTTTCATCCGCGAGAAGTCCGCCCGAAACATCCCGCCGAATGAGCCGATCTCCGTCAGCACGTTCGACGTAAACGTCTCGCGCGCAAGCCGCCTGATCTTCGCTTTCGCTATATTCGCGGCATCGATGTCAACACCCGCATCTCGATAGGTGAACTGCTCAGTCATTGGAAATCTCTTAACGGTTCTTCAATTCCTTCAACAGGTCATCAACACGACGCCGCTCTTTGTCACGACTTTCCTCTTCCTGGTCGAAGCTCATTTGCAGGTGATCGCCTTCTCTTGCGCCGCGCGGTAAATAGCGAATCGGCAAGTTGAACTTCACCCGGTCGTCATCATAGAGCGCGAGCACCGCGAGGTCGCCTTCTATTCGATCGATCACAACTCTGGTTGAGGAATTCGATTTCATCGCGCTCCTCTGCCGCCGCGGCTATGCCGGCTCGACTTGCTTCCTCCGTCGCCGGCAACCGTACCGGCCACTTCATCGCCAGTCAAGTAAAGCCGGTCTTGCGCAACCCGGCGATCTGAACTCATCTCGATATCGTTGCCATCGCAGCTAGCGGTAATCGTTCCTTCCAGATCGGTGCGATAAAGTTTTATCCGGTTTTGATCCTGTTCGAGCATGCGCATCACTCGCGGATGCGGGTGGTGATAGTCATTTCCCGCAGCGCAACTGATCGTCATTATCGCGGGCTTTACCGCGTCAAGAACCTCGCGAGTCGTGCCATTGGAACTCCCGTGGTGCGCGGCCTTCAATAAATCCGCTCGAAGCTTATCCGGTTCGTCGTTCAACATCTGCTGCCACGCCGATGGCTTGGCCGCGGTTTCGTACATCTCGGCATCGCCGGCGAACAGAAATTTTTTCTGTCCGAAGCTCAGCCGAACGACGATCGATGCATTGTTGGGATTGTCGTCAGCCAGATCGTTGGACGGATTCAGCACTTCAATCAACACCGGGCCAAACGTTCGTGTTTCACCGCGCTTCGGCGTCGAGAATTTGATTCCTTCGTCTTTGATCTCCTGAAGCATGTCGCCATACGTCCGAGTCGAATGATTGAAACCGGAATCCCAGAACTCGCGAACTTTGAACGCACGCATCACATCCCTCATCTCGCCGATGTGATCCGAGTGCGGATGAGTCGCGATGACCAGATCGATCTGAGTCACACCATATTTTCTCAGCAGATCAACGGTCAGCGCGCCGCGATCACCGGAGTCGATCAGCATCGTTTGCCCTTCGGGCAACTGAATCAATTCCGAGTCGCCTTGCCCGACGTCCAAAAAATGAATGAGCAGCTTACCCGAGGCTGGACCGGGTTGCGGCTCATCATGTCGATGCCGGACAACCAGAAAGAGCGCCACAATCGCCGCAGCCAGCAGCGCGATCACAACGATCGATCTGAGATTCTTGCTCATCAAGGAGGCGGGCTAAGTGCGAGGCCAGACTTCATCGCGCATCAGTGAACCTTCTTCCCTTTCCGTCTTCGTTCGCGCGGCTGAAGTCACCGGTATCGGATAGTTATTTGTGTAACATGCAGTGCAGTGACGATTGCCAAATGGATCCGCGCACGCTCGAAGCATTCCTTCGAGGCTCAAGTAGCCGAGGCTGTCGGCATCTATGTGTCGCGCGATATCCTCGATGCTCAAGTTCGCGCCGATCAGCTCGTCGCGAGTCGGAGTATCGACGCCGTAAAAACAGGGCGCGATAGTCGGCGGACAACTGATGCGGACGTGAACCTCTCGCGCGCCGGCTTGTCTGACCATCTGAACTATCTTCTTAGAAGTCGTTCCGCGCACGATCGAATCGTCGATAAGAACGACACGCAAGCCTTCGATCAAATCGCGCACCGGATTCAGCTTCACCTTCACGCCGAAGTGCCTTATCGACTGCTTAGGCTCGATGAACGTGCGGCCGACGTAGTGATTTCGCACCAGGCCGAATCGAAACCGAAGTCCGGATTCGGAAGCGTAGCCAATCGCCGCCGACACGCCTGAGTCGGGCACCGGCACGACGATATCGGCGTCCGCGGGATGCTCGCGCGCGAGCTGTTGCCCCATTTTGTGACGGCTCTTGTTCACCGAGCGGCCAAACACAATCGAGTCGGGCCGTGAGAAATAAACGTGCTCGAATATGCAGTGAGCCGCCTGAAGCTTCGGAAACGGAAACGAAGAGTGAAGCCCATCGCGATCGATGATCAGAATCTCGCCCGGCTGCACGTCTCGCAGATAGGTCGCGTCGATCAAATCGAACGCGCACGTTTCCGAAGCGACAACGTACGCGCCGTTAAGCTGCCCGAGGCACAACGGCCGGAACCCCCGAGGGTCGCGCACCGCTATCAACCGATCGCTGGTCAAGAACACCATCGAGTAAGCGCCATCGATTTCAGTGAACGTGTCTACGATTGCGCCGGCGAGGTCAGCGGCTCGCGAACGAGCGATCTTGTGAAGCACGACTTCGGTATCTGAGGTTGAAGAGAAAATCGCCCCGTCAAGCTCGAGTTCTTTTCGAACCTGATTGGCGTAAGGCAGGTTCCCGTTGTGGCAAAGCGCGAGTTGTCCGCGATAACCGTCAACCAGAAACGGCTGCGCTTCACGAAGCGAGACGCTTCCGGCCGTCGAGTAGCGCACGTGGCCGATGCAGGAGCGGCCGGGCAGATACGAGAGCTCTTCCTGTCGAAATATTTCGCTGACATAACCCATCCCGCGATAGGCGTACAGGCGATCGCCATCGGACGAAACCATGCCGGCCGATTCCTGACCTCGATGCTGCAACGCGTACAGCCCGAGGTAGGTCAATCGGGCCGCGTCTTCATGATTGAAGATACCAAATACGCCGCACTCATCTTTGAACTTGTCCAGCATCTTGTGGTCTTCGAACAGAGAAAGATAATATTAGCCGGAACGCTAGGGACTAGCAATCGAGTAACTGACTGGTTTTTTCATTCGCTCTGAAATGTCTTCACGCGCAAAGAGCCGACTGAAGATTACTTCCGCCTATTGAGTTAATCATTGCTTTGTCCGATAATGGCGCTTTGTTGACTCTTGAAATACCTGAATAGTTTTTTTGAGGCTCCTTAATGCCTAAACTTCTCGCTTCGCAAGTACAAATCACTTTCTATGGCTTGTTTTCCCAGCCAATGTTTTCAGTGTGGGGCCAAGGTGAAAAGATACTAGGAGGCCTATTCAACGCATTCAAGGACTACAATGTGACCGCAGGGGACATGAGATATGAAACTACTTCACCCAATGTTACCGACTCGGTAATATCTGTCAGTCTCTTCAACTCTTCAGCGAATTACAAGTACAAGGTCGATCGCGTAGAAGCAGTCTTTAACGATTTTACTGAAGAACAATCGCAGAGAATTCCCGAAGTATTGCAGCATGGCGATTCTTGGTTGCGCTCTCTTGGACTTGACTTCTCGTTCAAGAGCCAGTTACTCCTTCACACAAGTCACAACCAATTGTCTGAAGGTACATCAGAAGAGTTTCTGAAAGCATTATCTAGTCCTGATGTCCCAGACATTGGCAATAGTAAAGGTAACGGTATCACGTTTCACTGGGATATCCCGGAACGCGACTGGGACTTGTCGATGGCAGTCGATCATTCGGCGTATGTCACCAATGGACTGTTCGTTCAATTTCTACTTAAGACTACTCACGACAAACTGGATTACGTAGATACCTTTCAAGCCGCCATTAGCTTGGGGCGTACTGCTCTCGCTAAACTTGGTTTGAGTGTTCAGCTTTAGGGCAGAAAAATCGCTATGCAGTTCGATCTTAATCGTCTTTCACTTGAGGCCAATGCTTTGGCCCGGATCTCCCGATCAGGCTCTTCTGAGAGCCAGGTTTCTGTTGACATTTTCCCCAGCAATCAAGTTCTTGCTCATTCCGTTCCTGTCACTGATATGGTTCATGAAGTTCAAAACAGGGAAACGACAAATCTTTCTAATGAACCAAACGTTTCGTTTTCCCTTCTTGGAAGTTATCGAAGAGCAATTCATATCCGAACGTTGCCCTTTGAGATGGACATTCTTACCAATGTCCCTCTCGAGCCTTCACACGTTGCTACCTGGAAGGTAGGTTCTACCCGTGACCCTTGGGATGTCATTGAAGGGCTGATAGGCACAATCGATGGTCCCTCAGACTGGTCCGACCAACACGATCACTATTTATATGGCACTCCAAAAAGCTAGAGTGACAAGAAATGTCCAACGAGCGCTTACTAATGGACACTGCATTCGTTCTTGCTCTTCTTGATCGAAACGATCAATACCACAGCAAAGCAAAAGAACTTTTCCCCCGCGCTCGTAATGCGCGGGAGTTATGGACTACCGAAGCAATTCTAATAGAGATTGGCAACGGTTCCAGCCGTGTTCCCCGCAACCGAAGAGCTGCTTTTACTTTTATCAAGCAGTGCTATGCTGCCTCTAATACACGAATAATGAACGTAAGCACTGAACTGTTAGACCGTGCTCTATACTTCTATGACTCTCGTCAAGACAAGACTTGGGGTCTTACAGATTGTATTTCTTTCATTGTGATGCGCGATCAAAATCTTACCGCGGCACTAACGGGCGACCAGCACTTCCAGCAAGCGGGCTTTCGAGCACTAATGCGCGACGACCACCCTTAAGCTTCACTACTTATCTCTAGCGGCATATAACAATGCCAAGTTCATTCGGAAACGTCTCTTATCATAAAGGGTCCTGCACGATGCTACCCGCTGGCCTCTACATCTTCACCGCGAAAAACATCACTGATATGAAGGACAAACAGGAGGTCGATCCCACTAAGATTCGACGTTACCGCTCCGAGTAAAGTAGGTGCGATGGGTTTCGGCTTGATGATGTGTTCTTAGCGCTCACGGTTCCGCGAGTTGAACTACTTCCGCGCGTTGACGAGCCGCGCTCAACCAGCGATCGAGCTCGGTATCGATCTTCTGTTGTTTGAGCAGCTCGCTGATCTTGTCTCGAACTTGATCGATAGGCGGCGGCACGGCTCCTCGCTTGCGAATCTCAGGTACCAGATTTTCGTCGTAGTATCGCTGGATCTCCTGTTCGGTCGCAAGAACGAACGAACGGAACCGGAAATCTATAAATCGATCCATCAAGACCCGCTGTCTGAGCAACTCATCTATCTTCTGAGGCGTGAGCCCGACGGAGCCGACTCGTTGTCGAAACTCCGCTTCAGATTTGAACCTCGCGATCAATTCGGCGCGCTTTCGATCGACCTCTTCCTGAGTGATATCAGCCGTCGGGATGCGCCCGGCCTCCTGGGCTACAAGACGCTCGTCAATCATCACGTCTAGTTTTTGTCGAAGAAGGTCCGACCCGACCGGACCGACGGGGCTCGGAGCTTTCGGATCTATCGCAATGCTCCAAAGCAAATCGATGCGAGTGATGATGTCATCATTGACCAGCGTCAATATCTGATCGACGGTCTGTTGAGAGCTGGCGTTCTGCGCGAGCAGCAAAGCTACAGAGAGCGCCGATACGCTGAGCACCGTCCTGAGTTGTATTGTCGATCTGGCCAACATAATCAGAATGTTTGACCTATCGTGAAATGTCCATGAGTGGTCGCCACATTTGGCGGCCTGTTCAAAACCAGGAAGCCCAAATCAAACCTCACAGGCCCGACCGGAGTCTTGAGCCTCAGACCGATTCCAATTGTTTCGGTGATGTTCGAAGGTTTGATATCGCGGACCCGTTGGAACAGATTGCCTGTGTCGGAAAAAACCGCGCCTCCGATAGGCCCCCACAAGGGAAATCTCAGCTCGTTGTTTATGACCAGCACAGCGTTTCCGCCAAGCGGGCTGTTGATCAGAATCGGGGTTCCGTCCGAATGCTTCACGATGTTCCCATTCGAATCGCGTTGGGGCACGAGAATCTGCGGACCCGCTTCTTCAAACCCAAAACCACGAAGGTCCCGCGCGCCTCCAGCGAAAAACCGCTCTGAAATCGGAATCGAATTCTTTCCGCCAAACGGAGCCGCAAGACCCAGCTTCGCAGAAAATGAAAACACCGTGTCACGAAATTTCGTGATTGGATAGAAGCGGTCGTGCTCGATATTGAACTTGACGAACTGCTCGGTGCCGCCCAGCGCCGTAGCAGCTATGAAGAAGCTCCCAAGAGTTTGATTCCCGGAGGTCGGATCGAACTTATTGTCCCGCTTGTCTCGCAGGAAGCTTGGTCCGATTCTACCAAGCCTGATCGGTTGTGAGTCGCGCTGAATCTCCTCGAGCGTCAGCCCCTGGCAATCCGCGCTGGGTGTGGTGCAAGGCAGATCGAATATGCTGATTCGCTCGAAGTAGTAGCTGAAGTACACGATGAAATCGAGAGAATATCGTTTCTCGAGCTGGAAGTTCATTGTGTAGCGATCAGTACGAAAACTCACTTCCCCAAGCCTACGCGCGAACAACGAAACCAGTACCGGAAGGTTGATACCGAACGGGCGTGGATTCTGAAACGAGATTTGCCCGAATAGTTCGTTTTGTGAAGCGCGAATCTGCGTGCTTGCGGTATAAAGCTCGCCGAAGAGATTGTAATAAGTCAGCTGCGTCAGCCCTCGCAGGCCATGGAGAAAGTTGAGCCCCGGTACCGTTTTCGTATTCGCGGTGTTTGTTTGGTAACCAAGACCATAAACTACATCGCGGCGCTTTGCTTCCAGCACATTGACTGTTACTTCGCGTTCTTCTATGCCGTTCACCGTCTGCCCGACCGCCGCGGAACTGATGGTGACCGAGTTGAACGCGTTGGTCTCGTAGAGTTGCCGCTCGGTTTCCTGTAGTTGATCGGTGCGAAGCCACTCTCCAGGTTTGAAGAGATAGAAATCTCGCGCGAGCCGCGATTTGCTGGTGACCGCTGCGCCGCGAGTGGTCACGCCGCGAATTCGCACTCGGTTTCCTTCGCTGACGTTGAAGATCAGCCGCACGCGGTCCTGTCCGTCCACATTACCGATATCGACCACGTCGAAGGCAACTTCCGCGCTGGCAAATCCCTGTCCGGTGTAAGCGGCCAGCAATTGATCCGAGTCGTTTGTTACCACATTCTCAACCAGAGGATCGCCGGCCTTGATGACCAGGCGCTTGCTCAGCTCGTCAGAGGTCAGAATTTCATTCCCTCGCATGGCTATGTCTTCGACATAAGTGCGAGGGCCTTGATCGACTTCGAAGGTGACTATCAGTTTATCGCCCGCGAGCGACACGCCGCGGCGAACGTCCACGTGAGTCCTGCGATAGCCAAGGGCGCGCAATCGCTTTGAGATGAGATTCGCGTCTTGCCGAAGCATGTCATCGCTGGTAATGCCGCGACCTCCGAAGAACGGAAGCGGCGACGACATCTTGGACTTCATCTGATCTTCGAGCGTTTTATGCGGTATCGCGTCGATGCCATGAATCTCGATATCGCTGAGCTTGTATCGACGGCCGGGGTCAACGGTGTAAGTCAGGCTTACGGACGGCTGCGAAAGATCAGGAACCTCCGGGCGTGTTACCGCGGCAAAAAAGTAGCCTTGCCGCTGCGCATAGTCGAGAAGACTGCGTCGCCCTTCCTCGAGTGTGAACTCGTCGATACCGCCCTGCTTGTAGAACGGCAAGGCTTTGACTTTTTGGTTGGGACTTACGTCGAGGCCCGCGACCTTTACGTCGATTACCGGGCCCGGCACAACGTTGATCGCAACTGCGACTTTGTTTGTATTCGGATCGGGCTCAGTAGTGTTCGTCACTCGCACGGCGAGATAGTTCTGTTTCAGGTATGCGTCTCGAATGTGGTCCATCCGATCCTGAACCAGCGCCTGATTGAAGGGCTGTCCTTCAACAATGGCGGGCGTGACTTTCGATAGATCGATCTGCGCGCCGCGCACATCGAGCTTGTAGCTGGCTATTCGAGCTTGTTCGCCCGGCGTTATGTTGTAAGCGACCACCGCGCGAGTGCTCGACGGATCGAGCCGCAGCTCGTAAGCAATCTTTGCCTGATAGTATCCGCGAGCCGAATAGTATGCCGTCAAATCACCGAGCCCTCTTGTGACCGCGCCGATCGATACGCGGTCTCCCGGATCGAGTGAATTCAGTCTCGCCCTGAGTTCGGCCGCGGGAAAAATCGGCGTGCCCTCGAAGATCACGCTCTCAATATGCGCCTGAGGCTTCAGCACGAATCGGAGCGCAACGCCGTTCGTGCCGTCGGTGGAGCCTTCGACTTTTGCGCCCGAAATAAGTCCAGATTTATAAAGTCTGAGCAGTGAATCGTGAATGCGAACAGGCGAGTAATCCTGATTGGCCGCGACGTCAAGCAGCGACCTCATCTCGGTGACATTGGCATTGGGGGCGCCTTCAATGACGACATCGACTCTTGTCACGCGCTTGCCAAGAAAATCTCCAACGTCGCTTGCGACCGCAGAAGACAGGAGAAAACAGGACAAGACTAATAACGACGCGGAGACGCGGAGACACGGAGACGCGGCGATTTGTTTCTCAATTCCTCTCAAAACTTTTTCCTGAACCGAACATCGAAGCCGAGTTCGCCGCGCTCGTTGCGAATTCCAACCACCGAAAAGCGATTGCTCAATCGGTATTCGACGAGCACGACGCGATCGATTCCCGAAACGCCTGATGTGAGGTTCTGTGAATACGTGACCGTCAGATCTTTTGTGATTCGTTGCCCGAGCGTAATCCTCGCCGTCGGGTCGTTGCCTCGTCCGATCAGCAATGGATCGATTGAGAAGCGGCTCAAGCCGAACAATCTTTGAGTTCCACGTTCGAGTTGTTCGGACAACGAAGCAGACAAAATCGATTGAGCGAGACCCAATCCAGTTTGTCCGAGTGAGGCGATCGTCGACGGATCGCCCGACACGCTGCCAGTCAGAATGAGAGAAATGATATCGGTCTCGGGCAGTTCCGGGTCGGACTTGACCGTGGTCTGAAGCTTCGCGATTGGGCCGTTGAACTGAACTGAGATGTGATAACCGCGAATATCAGCCTCGGCTTCGAAATCGATTGACGGATCAACTCCTCGCCGCCCAGGTATCGTTATCAATCCACGCGTCAAATCATAACGCCCGTTTCTGAAATTCAAAGTTCCGCGACTCAGCAGAATGCGGCCCGAAGCTTGAGGATTGTCGATCGAGCCGCGCAGGTTCAAGTAGGCGCTTCCGACAGCATCCGCGAGATTGTTTTTTACGATCAGCGTGTTGTCAGCAGTCACGTGAAGATCGAGCACCGTCGGCAAACCGGATGGGCCGCCCGAACCTCCGGGTCCAGCTTCGAGGAAGTCGGGCTGAAACGGACCGCCAGTGGTGATCAACTCTTCAATGGTAATGTCTCGCGTGTAGGAAGCTCTTCGAACCTGAGCATTGCCGCTCAGCACCTGAAGCTTGCGATTGCCTTCAAGCGTGAGCTGCGCGTCCATCACCGTCTGCGTGTCTTTCGGATACTCGCCTCCGATTTGATCCGCCTTCGCTTCAAGCCGCCACTGAGCAGGAACGAGACCCGACAACGCCGCGCCTCCATCGATCGTTATGCTTCCGCCTCCAGCGGTCGCGCCGACGAAGTTTTCTATCAGGGCCTGATTGGAGGTGAATCTGATCTGTCCATTCCCGCGAGCGAGCGAGATCGGAAAATCGAGTACGCGAACGCCAACGTCGCGAAGATTCGCAACTCCCAACAACTGTGGCGAATCAAGCTTGCCGACTATCGAAGCCTGGACTTGCGCAATTCCCGTCGCGAAGATCGTAGGCGTGAAAGATGACAGAAGCTTCAGGTTGATCTCGCCGTTCACCGTGAGGTTCGACTTTGCCGCATCGCGCGACAAAGCTCCTTCAAGCGTGACGCTCGTTCCTTCACCGGTAAACATCACTCGATCGAGTCTGACCTCGCGAGGAGTTGCGGTAAGAATCACATCGCCCTGATTGACGATCTTGTAGGTCTGCCGTTCCGAAATTGCGCCGCCGATTTCGAGCTTGGTAAACGTCGCGACTGCCTGAATGCGATCTGTATCCTGCAGCGGTCCGGAGAGTTTGATCGTGCCTGTAGCCTTCCCGCTCACACCGGACAACTCGGGCGCGATCAAGCTGAGATACGGACCGATGTCGGTATCAGTGAATTCAATTCCGGCGTTGATCGGATAGTGTTCTCGATCGCGCAGATCGATCGTCGCTTCAAGCGTGCGCTGTTGATCCAGCAATCTTCCGGACGCGTCCACTTTCAGGATGCCGTTCTCAGTCAGCGCGACTACCTTCGCGTCGCCGAAATCTCGTCCGGCAATTGTGACGTTGTGACCTTGAATGGTCGCATCCAACTTCACGCCCGACCAGTCTTCGGCTTTGCCCCATCGTCCCTGACCGACAATGTTGATGTCGGCTTTGCCCGTGAGCTGCACCGTGTCTGCGGCTTCCGACACCTGGGCGAGGTCGACGTTCTGGCCGCTGGCGTTGATCGAGTAATCATAAGTATCCAGGTTGTAGGTTCCCTGCCCCGTGATGTCGCTGTCGCCCACTCGCATTCGAAGGTTCTGAACGCTGATCACGCTCTTTGATAGCGTGATGTCTCCGGCGAACTCGGGGACTGAGATCTTCCTGGCTTCCTGACCTTCTTCCTGGCGATTGAACTCGGCGGCGGCAAGGGTCAGCTTCGCAGTTCCTTCGATCGTGCGAGGTCCGGGCAAGCCCCTCAGGTCGAGCGTTCCATTCACGACGCCCCGACTGACAATGTCCTTTAGTCCGGGTGAAAGCACTCGCACAATAGCGGCGAGATCAAAGTTCTGCACGTTGGCTTTGACTTCGATGTTGTCTTTAGCGGGAATCGGCACGTTGACGCTGAAGTCAGCTCGCGAACCATCGGGTCGCACAAGCGCAGCGTTATCGATTCGAACTTCCGCCGGCGAATAAGCAATATCACCTTCGAATGAACCGGTCTCTTCGTCGTGCGACTTGATGCTTGCAAGTTTCAGGTGGCCCGACACGCGCGGCGCTGATAGCTTTCCTTCCACTCGTCCGTTGAAGTCCCCTTCATCTGCCAGCGCAATTCCATACTGATCCTTGACATCATCAGGGATAAATCCAAACGCATCGACTACTCGCTGCACTTCCGACATGTCTTGAGACTTGAAATTGACATTGAGCGCAGCGTTGCCGTCCCAACCAACCGAGCCGGTCACAGTGAGATCGCTCTGGTTCGAGCGAATGAATGCGCGTTCGATGTTGAAGCCGCGGCCGGTCGCGACCAGGCTGATTTCTCCTTTGCCCGGAGCGCCCTCGCCCTCTTTTTGCGAAGGCGAAACCGCCGCGTCGAATGTAGCATCGATCCTTCCGGTAGCCGCTTTGTAATCGAGTCTTGGAAAAGTAAGCTTCGCGGTTCCGTTCGCCGTGCCGCGAACCTTCACGTCTTTTGCTGCTGCGAGCGTGGCGGCTTGATCGAGATCAATCGATTTGAACTCGAGATCGACTCGCGAGGTCCCGCCGCCGTAAGCAACCGTAGCAGAGCCTGACACTTGTCCGCCCAATGCCGTCGCAGTAAATCGAGAGAGCGTTGCCTTATTACGATCGAGGGAGACTGCCGCCTTCACCGCATTGATAGTTACGTCTCCGCTTTTGAGCGACGCAAGGTTCAAACCTCCGGTGACGTCAAAGTCCAGATTCTTTCCCTTCACCGTCGCATCGCCGAAGGTTATCGAGTTGATTGTGAAACCTCGGCCGCTGACTTGAGATGAAGCGAGGCTCGCTTTGCCCGCGTAGTCTGAATCGTGACCGGAGATCGTCGACTTAATTCGGATCCCAGCGATGCGAAGACCTTCAGCGGTAACCGCATCCGATTCGATTGCGCCCTCCGCGTGATAGTCGAGCCCGGTTCCCTGAACCTTCCCGATAAAGCCGACCTTGCCGCTCATTTTCTTTTCGGGCGCAAAGACTCGCGCTACCTGATCCAGCAGCGCGCTCGCATGCACATCGCTGAGGTTGTACTTGAGCGGCTCGAAGCTTTCGACGCGACCGTTGACCTTGACCTCTCCCATATCCGATGTGAGCTTGAATTGCGGGTCGCCATTCAACGAAAGAATATCAACGCTTTGTTCAGTGACCTGCGCCAGAATATTCGCGGTGATGTTGTGAATGTCCCGGCCGTCGACGGTTGCAGTTGCCCCGGTGAATCCAAATTCGAGCCTGTGATTGAGCTTGTCTTCGATCGACTCCGGCTCGAGCGGAACAAGATGCGCGACGATCTCGCTGGCCTGACCAGTGATGTTTCGCTCTCGATCGACGAAAGTCACTTCACCGTGACTCATTTCGAAATTGGAAGTGAGAAAGACAACGCTTTTCTCTTTGACTTCCTCCTTGCTTGGAGGCGAGTGCAGCGATGCGAGATTGAATTTGCCCTGTTCATCGATCTCGAGCCACGCGTGCGGGTGAACGATTTCGATTTGAGTGATTTTGATTTTCCGATGAAGGTAGGAGAGCACAGAAAACTGCGCGGTTAGCTCATCGATAGCACCGAACGGCTTCTGTCCATCGCCTGCGTACAATTCAATATTATCCAGAGTGACTCGCGAGCCGCGAATATCCAAATGCGCGGCGCCAATCTTTGCTTTGATTCCCACATCGGCGAGCGCTTCGACGACCTGCTTTTGCAAATACAAGTCGAGTTGTCCGCTGCGGACGTAAACAAAAACGGCGATCAGTAAAAGGAAGATCAGGCTCAGGAGGGAGATCGCGCCGATCAACAATTTTCTGCGCATAGACGATGACCCAGGATAGAAACGCGGTAGTCAGCAGTCAGTAGTCAGTGGTCAGAGTCCAGAATATTCGGCAGCTCACAACGGGCTCCTGGAGCCGCTTTCAAGGCAATGCCTCTCCGACTTCGAACATCGGACTTCGAACTTCTGACATTTGTGCTACACCTTGGTTAGCAGATGCCCGAGCTTCTCCTTTCTCGCGCGCAGTACTTTTTCGTTCGATTCGCTTGGCTCTATTTCGATCGGAATGCGGTCGGTGATCTCGAGTCCGAAGCCTTCGATGGCCGCCCGCTTCACCGGATGATTGGTGATCAGTCGCATTCTTCGAACGCCCAGATCGTGAAGGATCTGGGCGCCGATGCCGTAGTCACGCGGGTCCATCTTATGAAGCCCAACCACGGCAGCGTCAGCTTCAACCGTATCCTTATTCTGCTCGTCCATGAGCCGATACGCCTTGAGCTGATTGACCAGGCCAACGCCGCGTCCTTCCTGCTTCAGATAAAGCAGCACTCCGCGGCCCTCAGCGGCTATCAACTCGAGCGAACGGTGAAGCTGCCAACCGGTATCGTCACGCAATGAGCCAAACACGTCGCCAAGTACACACTGCGAATGCACACGCACGGGCATGCTGTCGTCCGGATCTATCTCGCCCATCACAAGCGCCAGGTGAGTGTCCTGATTGATGTCGTTGGTGTAAACAATGGCTCGAAACTCTCCGTAAACGGTCGGCACTCGAGCTTCTCCCGCCGAGTGCACGAGGACTTCGTTCGCCATTCGATAGCTGACCAAATCCGCAACAGAAATAATCTTCAGATGATGCTGCAGTGCGAACTCGCGAAGGTGCGGCAAGCGCGACATCGTTCCGTCGTCGTTCATAACTTCGCAGATCACGCCTGCAGGAATCAGCCCGGAGATGCGAGCCAGGTCGACCACCGCTTCGGTTTGGCCGGGCCGCACCAGCACTCCGCCGTCTCGAGCGCGCAGCGGAAAAATATGTCCGGGCCGCGCAAGATCTGACGGCTTAGCTCGCGGATCGACGGCAACCTGAATCGTGGTCGCTCGGTCGGCAGCCGATATTCCTGTTGTCACTCCGCGCCTCGCCTCGATAGAGACGCAGAAGGCCGTGCCTCGAGTTGCCGTGTTGTCGGACTCCGACACCTGCAAAGGTATCTGAAGCTCGTCGAGCCGCTCCTCAGTCAGCGACAAACAAATGAGCCCGCGGCCGTACCGCGCCATGAAGTTGATAATTTCCGGCGTAACTTTTTCGGCTGGGCATGCGAGATCGCCCTCGTTCTCGCGATCCTCGTCGTCGACGATTATCACGATTCGTCCTGCTCGGAATTCTTCGATGGCTTCATTGACTGTTGCGAAAGGCATAGAACCTCATTGTGAAGCGTGATGCGTGAAACGTGATCCGTGAAAAGGTGAATCGCAAATGCTGACCCTGAGTCACGTTTCACGGATCACGTTTCACGTTTCACGGATCACGTTTCACGGATCACTCTTAGTACCCTCTTTCGACCAGGTACTCCATGGTCAGCTTGCCTTCGGGCGGCAATGACTCGTGTTGCATCAATCGCTCGACATACTTCGCTAACACGTCGACCTCGAGATTCACTCGGTCTCCCGCTTTGAGACTTCCAAGCGTTGTCTCGCGCCACGTGTGTGGAATGATCGCCACTTCAAACCAATCGTCGCCAAGCCCCGCCACAGTCAAGCTGATTCCATCAACCGCGATCGATCCCTTCATTGCAATGTAGCGGCCCAGCTCGCTCGCGAATCTGAACCGCATACGATATGCGTTGCCCTCGGGAGTCACCGACATCAACTCACCCGTTCCGTCGACGTGACCCTGAACCATGTGGCCGCCCAATCGCTCACCAACCGCAAGCGCGCGCTCGAGATTTACACGACTGCCACTGCGAAGCTCGCCGAGCGTCGAGCGATGAAGAGTTTCGAGCGAAACATCGGCACTGAACGAATCATCGCTCATCTCGATCACGGTCAGATCTACTCCATTGATGGAGATAGAATCTCCGATACGTGTTCCCTCCAAAACTTTCTTCGCTTCGAAATGAATAAACGCTCCGTCGGCTCGCCGCCTGATCTGACGAACGCGCCCGACTTCAATTATCAATCCGGTGAAGATTCCCATCGCTGGTTCAGGCTGTGAGGCGAGCATTGAATCGGTCAACCCGAGAATCGCGATCGAGCAAGCTCTGATTTCGGGTTGGAGCGCCGGCGAGCGTTACTTTCAAAATCTCTCCGCTGCGAGATGCGATATCAACTTAGGAGTCCCAAGGCGTCCGCGACACGCGATAAAGTCTAGCTTCGCGTTCTCACAATTTCAAGCACGTGCTCAATTACGGCATCCAGCTGCATCTCGGAGGTGTCGATAAGCACCGCATCATCCGCCCTCACCAGCGGAGTTGCCGCGCGCTGGCGATCCCGGCGGTCGCGCGCTTCCAGTTCTGCTTTGATCTCCGCGACGCCTACTTGACGGCCGCGGCCGCGTTCTTCATCGCAACGTCTTCGGGCGCGCACATCGATTGAGGCGTCGAGAAAGATCTTCACTTGGGCGTTTGGAAAGACCTTCGTGCCAATGTCGCGCCCGTCCATCACAACACCGCCGGCTCGCGCCAGCTCGCGGAGTTTTTCTACCACGACCGCGCGAACCGCGGGGATCGTGGCAACAACCGATGATGCGTGGCTCGCATCAGGCAAACGAATGTCGCTGCTCACGTCGCGGCCGTCAGCTAAGATGCGCAGATGGTCCGGATTACCTTCGAGTTTGATCATTGTTTGGCGCGCAAGTTTCTCAATCGCCCGGGAATCCTCGAGCGGTGTGTTGGTCTCGATTGCCCGAAGGCCGATCACCCGATAGACCGCGCCCGAATCGATGTACAGATAACTCAGCCGGCGCGCAATCGCTTTCCCGACCGCGCTCTTGCCGGAACCAGAAGGACCGTCGATTGCTATGACATTCTTTTCCATAAGAGCGGGATCTGCGAATGCGTCTGCGGGCACATTCACGCCAGTAACTCAGAAATGGCTCCCAGAGCCTCTTTGCAGTCGTCAGCCGAAACGTCTTTGTGCGTGACCATTCGCATCTCTCGAGCGCTGATTCCATTCGCTAGCACACCGCGTTGTTTGATCTTCGCTGAAAACTCGACCGTTGTCTGGCCGCTGTCTTCGATATCGAAGACCACGATGTTGGTCTGCACTCTCTCAGGATCAACCTTAATGCCTTGAATCTCCGCGAGACCTTTAGCCAGCAACCGCGCATTTGCGTGGTCCTCTTCAAGACGCGCAGGCATCTTCTCCAAGGCTACCAGGCCCGCAGCGGCAAGCACACCGACCTGTCTCATCCCTCCGCCGAGCATTCTGCGAACCGGCAACGCGCGATCGATAAACTCCCTTGAGCCGGCGATCATAGAACCGACAGGTGCACATAGTCCCTTCGACAAGCAAAACATCACCGAGTCAAAAAGCGAAGCGATGTCAGCTACATCACGTTTGAGAACAATGGCCGCGTTGAAAATTCTTGCGCCGTCCAGGTGGGTCGGCATTCCTCTCTCGTGAGTTTGTTCGGCAATCTCTTTCATGCGATCGAACGACATTACAATGCCGCCCGCATGGTTATGTGTGTTCTCGAGCGCAATCAGACCGGTCTGAGCAAAGTAAGAACTCTTTGGCCGAATGGCCCTCTCGATCGAATCCCAGTCCATCATCCCGTCCTGACATCGAATCGGATGTGCGAGCGCGCCGCTGATAACCGCCATCCCCGCCATCTCCATGTTGAACATGTGACTGCGCTCTTCGATGATGACTTCCTGGCCGGGCTGCGTGTGAAGCCTCACGGCAATCTGATTTCCCATGGTTCCGGATGGGACGAAGAGCGCGGCTTCCTTTCCCAGAATCTCTGCTGCTCGCTCCTGCAAGCGGATCGCGGTTGGGTCTTCGCCGTAGACATCATCGCCTACTTCCGCGCGAGCCATGGCTTCACGCATCTCATCAGTTGGCGTGGTGACGGTGTCGCTTCTAAGATCGATGTAGTCCACTTACGAAATTCTCTCTTCAGAACCTCGACTTGTCAGTCGAGAGGATAAGCGATCCCTGACTGACTCCTCAAGCAGCGCGACTCGCCGCGACAAAAACCGTTATCAGTTGCAATGGACGTTTCGCGTGTAGATAATCTGCCTGCCCGAACATCTTCAAACGAGATCATCGAGAAGCAGAATGATCAATCTGTCTCCTGAAGACTTCCGCGAAGCAAGGACCCGAGTCGCGCCGCACGTTTATCACACGCCACTGTTGACCTCGCGGTTGTTGAGTGAAGCGAGTGGCTTCGACATTCGTCTGAAGGCCGAAATCTTTCAACGAACGGGCTCCTACAAGATTCGCGGACCGCTGAACAAGTTCGCGCATCTCAGCGATGAGGAGCGCAACCGTGGAGTCATTTGCTCGTCAGCCGGCAACCACGCACAAGGCGTCGCACTGGCCGCCAAGCTGAACGGCATGCGAGCGGTCGTTGTGATGGCCGAGAACGCAACCCCATCGAAGATCGAAGCTACTCGCGCGTACGGCGCTGAAGTTGTTCTGCACGGAATGATCTGGGATGAGGCGAATGAAAAGGCGAAGCAGCTTTGCGAGGAACGCGGCCTCACCTATATTCACCCGTTCGATGATTCGCACTTGATAGCCGGCCAGGGGACACTCGGCCTGGAGATCTACGAAGACTTTCCCGAAGCTGAAGTAGTGGTCGTTCCAATTGGCGGCGGCGGTTTGATCTCAGGAATAGCGATGGCGCTCAAGGGATTGAATCCGCGAATAAGAATCATCGGCGTTGAATCATCAGGCGCGCCCGCAATGAAATTGAGCGTCGAGCGCGGCCATCTTGTAACGCTCGACGAAGTCGACTGCATAATCGACGGGCTTCGAGTGAAGCGCGTCGGTGAGCACACCTTCGATGCGGTTCGGCGGTTTGTAGACGAGATCGTCGCTCTTCCCGACTCGCAAATCTTCGAAGCTCTGATCTGGATCATGCATCACTGCAAGCTGGTCGTCGAAGGCGCGGCCGCTGCATCGGTCGCCGCGGTGTTGAACGGACTTGTCAAAGCGCCGCGCGGTTCGAAGGTCGTTTGTATCTTGAGCGGCGGCAACGTAAACCTGCAACAACTCAAGGGACTGAAGTGGAATTGATAACTACATCGCAGTATCGCTTACATTGAAATACTCAACTTCTTTCAACCGTAGTCGATCGCGCAAATCACTCGAAGATCGCGAGCCGCCTCTATGACCCAGCCCGCGAAGTTCGTCGTTCTTCACCCCAAGGTCATCATCGCCGTCACTCTTGCGATCTCGCTCGCCTTTCTCGCCGTCATTCTGATTCGAGGCATCGGCTTCAATGGATCGCCCGAGACGCTTGCTCGAAATGACGAGACCTATCGCTTCTATAACGAGACTCGCAAGAGGTTCGGAGACGATCGCGTGATCATTGTCGGAATCACGACAACCGACGTTTTCACCAAAGCTTTTCTTGGCAGACTCGATCGTCTGACAAACGAGCTGGCCGCGCTTCAGGGCGTCGATCAGACGATGAGCCTCACGAACGTCAAAGCGATCAAGCGTGACGCTGACGGTATAAGCATCGGACGATTGATCGATCCGCGCGAGCTCGACGCATCTGACGTCGACGCGCTTGCGAAGCTCAAGGAACAAGTCACGAGCGATCCACTGTACGTTCGAAATTACGTCTCGGTCGATGGCACAACCGCGTCGATCGATGTCTTTCTCAAATCTCTCGGCGAATCTGAAGCTCGTGCGACCGCTGAACAAGTGGAGCGGATTGCGAGATCCGAAGCCGCCGGCGACGAGGTGTTCTTGTCGGGCGTTCCGATAGTCGATGCCCGAGGGATAGAAAGCATGTTGAGAGATATGCTGGTCCTCTCGCCGATCGGTGCGCTGCTTTGCTTTGGCGTTTTTCTCTTAGCGTTTCGATCGTGGTGGGGAGCCGTGCTTCCGATGTTCGCGCTGGTTATCGGACTCGTATGGACAATCGGACTGATGAGCCTGCTTGGACGGCCGATAACTCTCGCGACGCTCACGCTGCCCACAGCGTTGATGGCAATTGGCAGCTCGTACATCTTCCACGTGTTGAATCAGTTTCGCATCTCGATGGCAACGCTTGCTCAACATTCGCGAGCACGAAGCAAACGCAAGGCGTGGCTCGCCGGCATGAATTTTATAAGCCCTGCGGTGATTGTCTCTGCTACAGCAACGATGGCCGGCTTTGGCGCTCTTGCTTCAAGCGCGGTTCCAACGGCGCGCGATATGGGACTGTTTGAGACTTTCGGAGTGTTTGCACTCCTGGTTGTGACGGTAGCTTTTATTCCAGCCGCGCTTGCGCTCCTTCCGCGCGACGCCTTAGGCAGAGTCAAATCAGCGAAGAGCGATTCTGCGACTGGATTTCCGGCGTACGCGACCTGGCTCAACCGATCGCTTGTTCAAATCACCGCACTGATTCTCCATCGCAGACGAGCCGTGCTCATCACAACTCTTGCGATCACGGCCGTGATCGGAAGTGGCGCGGCGTGGCTGCAAGTCAACACGGATTACTTGCACATCTTCCCGCGCGCGAGCGAACCCGTTCGCGATGCCCAAAAATTCCACGAACGCCTTGCGGGTGCGGCAACCGTTGAGCTGGTCGTCGCTCGAGGGCCCGGCTCAACCACCGAGGCAGATTTCATGCGAGCGGCGTCGGCACTCGAGCAGTTCGCGCTCAAGCAGCCGGGAGTCGACGCCGGAATTTCAGTTGTGGATATTATTAGACGCATCAACGACGTATTGCCGCGCCGGGTCGTGGACATACCAGAAGCAACGGAGGACATCCCCCGCGATGACGATCGGATCTCTTCAATATTCCGCGACTATCTCTCGCAAGATGAATCGCTGACTCGTCTCTTCAGCTCTGACCGTTCTCAACTGGTGATCATCCTCAGAGTGAATCTATTCAGCTCGAACGAGCTCAGCGCGTTGATTCGAAGTCTTGATGAATGGTCAGTGGTGAATCTTCCGTCGGGGACCACGCAACGAGCTACCGGTTCAATCATTCTTCTCAACGACGCTTCCGATGCGGTCGCGGCTTCGCAAGCGTCGAGTCTGGCGATTGCACTCGTTACGATTTACCTGATGATGGTAGTTTTATTTCGCTCGTTCGCTACCGGTCTGCTGGCTTTGATCCCGAATTTGCTTCCCATCATTTGCTACTTCGGGTTTCTCGGTTGGACTGGAACGCCTCTCGACATAACTACAAGCCTTGTAGCGAGCGCCGTACTCGGACTGGCCGTCGACAACGCGGTGCACATGATTCGCCGTTATCGACAATGCGTCGCCGAACGCGATCAACAATTGACTAATGATTCTCCGAATGATGAAGGCTGGGTGATGTGGTTGACGATGATCAGAACCGGCAAACCCATGGTGCTTGCAAACGTGATGTTGATCGCGGCCTTTCTTGTTTTCGTGTTATCTTCGTTTGTGCCGGTTCGAATAGCGGGGCTGCTGTGGGCGTCAACCATTGCCGCATGCCTCGCGGCTGATCTTGTTTTCTTGCCGGTACTGATGAAGTCTCGCCCGTTTATACGCGCAGCATTGGGAAAAGAGCTTCCAGCAAGCGGCACGACACCTGTCGACTAAAATGAAAGACCTACATCCGACTCTTAAATTCGTCACGGCGAAGGCTTGTGCTACTCGACTCGCAAGACCGGTTCTGCTGGTACTCATGTTCTCGATTGTCGTTTCTTTTGCCGGCTGCGAGAAGAAGGCCGGGCCCACATCGAACACAAATCGGAATACGGACAACAACCCTACAAGCGGTCAGGGCGCGGCCGAGATCATCGATCGATATCGCAAGCTCGACAGTAGCCGCGATTCGGTAACCAGGCTCCGCGCTCACATCAGCGGTCAGTCGGAAGAAATGAATGCGGCTCACGAGCTTCAACTGACGATCTATCGCAAACGCGAAGCTGACGGACGACTGTTGATGCTGATCGACTTCACTGCACCCGCCGAAGAACGCGATCGTGACGGGTTGGTGACCGTGTATCCTGACGGCCGCATTGAAGGCGTTCGCTACGTTCAAAGCAGCGGCAGTTTCATCGACACAAAGGACGCTTCAAGCGAGGACTCGCTGTTCGGGCTGACGCTTCAGGAGCTTGCCGATGGGCAGCCTGATAAGTACGACTTCACGCTCGCAGGCGAGGACACCGTGAACGCGACTCCGGTTTATAGACTCGACGGAAAATTGAAGAGCGGCGCCGAGTCGAAATTCCCGCGGGTCGTACTGCTGATCTCAAAGCAGGAGTTCGCGGTCGTTCAAGCCGAGTTCTACGACAATCACAATGAGATCGCGCGACGGCTCTCGGTGAACAAGTTCGATAACATCGGCGGTCACTGGAGTCGAATCAAGTGGTCGATCGATAACGTAGCTCGCCAAAAGAAAATTGCCTTCGAAGCGACCGACGTCAAGTACGATCAGAACCTGAGCGAGTCGCTCTTCACGCGAGACCACTTGAAGCAGATCGCATCACGATGAGGGAAGCACTGTGAGTAGCAGAGGAGAAGAGGTGCAGAGGAGAAGAGGTGCAGAGGCTCCTCAACTCCTCAGCACCTCCGCTCCTCCTCCGTTACTTAGCCAACAAAGAAACCATGCCTACCGACGAGCTGCTCGCCATGATCGGCCGCGCTGACGAGCTTTATTCTCAGCGGGCGAGATCGGGCACTGTAAGAGAATCGGTAATGGTGCTCTCAGGCGCGAGGGGCGGCGCCGATCGATACGAAGTGCAATGGCGGCTCGCTCGCGCGCTGTTTTTTTTGGGACAGGAAGCGGGCTCGCGAGACTCTAGCAAACAACTCTACGCCGCCGGAATCGGCGCCGGCGAGAGGGCTGTTGCTCTCAACTCCTCGCGAGTCGAGGGTCACTTCTGGGTCGGCGTGAATCTCGCGCTGTTCGCCGAAGTCAACTCGGGCATCAGGGCACTCAGGGCGCTTCGCTGGGCGAAGCTCGAGTTGAAGCGAGCTGCCACGATCAGTGACCGTTATCACGACGGGGGACCGCTGAGAGTGCTCGCGCGGCTGCATCACAAAGCGCCGAAGCTTCTCGGCGGAAATCTCAAACGAAGCCGCGAGCTCTTCGATCGTGCGCTCGAGATCGCGCCTTCAAACAGCGTGACGTTGATCTACGCCGCGGAGCTCGCCCTGGACAGTGGCGAACCCGATCGAGCGACGACTCTGCTGCGACAGCTTCTCGAATCATCGATCGACGCAGACTGGGAATTCGAAAACACTCGCGATCGAGAACTGGCTCGCTCAATGCTCGGTCGTATCGCTTGATATTGAACACGCGTGGCTAAGACCGCAGTCGTGTCGTACAATTGGCCAACACGAAGGCTCTGTCGAAACATCCACAAACTGAGAGGAGCAGTTCATGAGTTTAAGGCGCGTAGTCGTAACCGGCATGGGAGCCGTCAGTCCCAACGGCATAGGCCGAGAGGCTTATTGGCGTGCTACGTCGAGTGGAGTGAGCGGAACCGGGCCGATCACGTTGTTTGACGCCTCGAAACTTTCCTGCAGAGTCGCCGCTGAAGTGAAAGACTTCGACTTCGACCGATACGTTTCAAAGAAAGACAAAGATCGCGTGCAGCGTGCTGTGCCGATGGCCTTTTTCGCAACCGATGAAGCAGCCCAGGATGCCGGTTTGAATTTCGAATCGCTCACCGAGATCGAACGTGAAAACATCGGAGTCATCATCGGAACCGGCGCCGGAGGCATCGAGTTCGCCGAGAGACAATACAAGCAATATTACGATCGGGGAGATCACGACGCCGCATATCGCCGCGTCAGTCCTTATTCGATTGTCGCTTCGTTCGTGGGCATGCTCTCGAGCGAGATCAACATGAACTACCGGCTTCACGGGATGAGTCACGTAGTCTCGACCGGGTGCACCAGCTCGACGGATGCAATGGGCTACGCATGGAACGCGATTCGGCTCGGCCAAATCGACACCATAGTCTCAGGCGGTGTTGAAGCATGCATCACGTTTGGATTGATGACTGCGTTCTGCCGGATGGGAACAGTCACGACAAAATGGAACGACGATCCTTCGCGCGCGTCGCGTCCATTCAACGCCGATCGCGATGGGTTCGTGCTCGGCGAAGGCGCATGGATTGTGATCCTGGAAGAACTCGAGCATGCGCAACGACGCAATGCGCCCATCTATGCCGAGCTTGTTGGATACGCTTCGACTTGTGACGCTTATCATCGGGTGCAGATCGCGCCCACCGGTCACGACGCCGCGCGAGCTATGCGAATGGCAGTCGAAGGCGCCGGGCTCACCATTGATGATATTGACTATCTGAATCTGCACGGAACGGCTACTAAGATAAATGATCGAACCGAATCAGCCGCGGTGCGAATGGCGTTCGGCGACCGCGCTCGAGAGATTCCCGCGAGTTCAACCAAATCGATGATCGGCCATCCGCAAGGCGCGTCCGGCGCGGCAAGCGTGGTGGCTACATTGATGGCGATGAAGCACAACTACGCGCCTCCAACGATCAACGTTCAGACTTCTGACCCGGAGTGTGATCTCGATTATGTGCCGAACACCGGGCGAGAGTTTCGGATCGACGCGGCGCTCTGCAACTGCATAGCTTTTGGATCTAAGAACTCGGCTTTGGTGTTCAAGAAGCTTGGATAGGATAGAAGCTGAGCTTCGAATTTCAGGGCCAGACAACGATGGATCATTTGTCTTTGGGCGGACCGGATTATACAGAAAGCATCTTCTAGCCATAACCTGTAAAGTGATTTATAGGTCTTGCGGGGCAACCGTTGACCGAACAGATAATGAGACGGCTTGATCGCTGCCCTGTATTAGCCAGAAGGAATGTGTTGGATTAAAAGGATTATCCAGTTTCCTAGCATTTCATGTTAGACCGTCTGAAATTGTTCGCAATCAATTTATGGAGTAACTATGAGCAAGACAGTTGAGCGCTCGCTTTTCGAAGGAAAGACTTTAGCATATAGAAGATTTATTTATAGAACTCATTGGAATAAACAGCTGTTAAGAGTTGGACTTCTTGGTTTAAAACAAGAAATCAAAGTCATAGATCAAGTTGTAGAGAAACTAAAACCAGCTAAAGGAATCCCTGGCCCAAGGCCCAAGAAGTATGAGCTCATGAAAAAAGCTCTTGAATTTGGTAAAGGAAAATATGAGGAATTGAAGTATCATTTGAACGCGATTCTAGCAGTGGATTTATGGGGCGCATTTGAGACTTACAACACGATGCTATTTGAAGAATTGTTTCTGAAGAAACCAGAACTTCTAATTTCTGATGAAAAAATTAGCGTTGCTGAAGCTGTCAAAAACCGAGATGAGTTAATTCAATACCTAATAGAGCGCCAGGTTGATAATATCGGTCATTTTTCAGTGATCGATTTAATTAAATTTAATGAAAGGAAATTGAAATTCAAGTACACGTCTTCACAGGTTTCAAAATTGACAGATATGTATTTGGTTAGGAATATCGTTGCACATAATACGGGTTTAGTAAGACCTTCGTATATCACGCAATTGCCTCCAACGATAAAAGCAATCAAGAACGAGATCCGCTTAACAGATGCATATTTAAGGTATATAGCGAAGAACATAGAAGCGTGTGTCATACGAGTTGAAAAACATGTAATCAAGAAGTTCTACAACTGAGGCGGTCTAACAAGCGCATGCAGCGGAGGCCGCGAAGCGAGTCTCACATCAATCCGTCAATGCCGTTCGCGGCCCCGCTCAGCTTGCAGCCGACGGTATCATCTTGTAAATGATCTGAGGAATGAGCACGCCGCTGAAGCTGGGCGTTGCGGCGGCTTACTCGACGACGGTAGAACTCGAATTCCTGAAGACTGTTCCATCAAATCTGCGTGAAGAAAAAAATATCACTCAGCGTCGCGGTCGTGATCGTCATCGGGATATCGCTCGTCCTGGTCGGTGTCACCGCAATTGTCGCACCGATGTTCGCCTCAGCGATGTACGGGGTTGCTGTGACGGAGCGGACTGCTCAAACATACGTGTGGGCTGCGGGTATTCGCGACATAGCGATTGGCTGCTGGCTGCTGGCGCTTGCCGCGCTCAGCGCAGGTCTTCGAGTTTTGGGTATATCAGTGATGGCTGCCGCTCTAATACCGGCAGGAGACACAATCATCGTATGGGCAGCCGCGGGGAAGCACAGTGCTTTCGCGCTTGCGCTTCACGGTTCATCGGCCATCGTCTTCGTTGCGCTTGGTTCCTGGCTTCTGCGCTCGGCGCACGAACCTTAAACGCTAAGAGCTTTCCAGCGGAAGACAGGTAATACCGGAGTGGACAAGGCGACAGCTATCATTCCACCAGTTACGTCCAATTCGCAAAGTCAAGGATGACTGATCTGCACTCGTGTCTTACGGACACTGCTGAAGTAATATGAACACGTGGATAACTTCTTTCTATCTGCGTTGGTGCGAGAGATCTCGCCGGAAGTCACAGGTCGCTCCGTCGCTAGAGTGTCCGTCGCCGGCTCTAAGCTTTTATTGGACCTCAGACTGAACGACGACCGCCGCTTGCTCATTTCGCTCGACCGCGCGAGCCCTGCGCTTTATCTCTCCAGCCGAACGAGCATTCGATCAAACAGAGAACGCGAACGGGAGCCCGCCTTTCTGTCGCTGCTCCGCAAGCATATCGGCGATGCGAGACTCGTGCGTATCTCCAAAGAGTTCGTCGACCGAATCGTTGAAATCGACTTCGAGAAGACCGATGCGGTCGGCAATCCGAGCGCGACGAAACTAGTCGTGATGTTGACGGGTCGTTCGGCGAACGCAGGTCTCTTCAATGCTGAGGGAGTTGCGCTCGGCCAATTCTCCAAGCAAGGTGAAGTGCAAATAATCTCTTCTGCGAGTCCTGATCACAGTGATCCCGGGATGGAAGGTTTGTTAATTGATTTGAGCGACTCACTCGCTCAAGCGGAAGTACTCGAGCGAATCTCAACGACGAAGGTCTTCGCGCCGCAACTCAAGAATGAGTTTCTCGCTCGTTGTCGCGAGCGAAGCCCCGCCGACGCTCTCCGCTCTCTGATCGACGATCTCACGACCTCGCGTCCGGTGCCGCTCGTTTACTCGAGGCTGCCGCTCGATGAAATAGACGAGCATGTTGTCTCGCCAAAAAGCGATCTTCTCTTGTCGCATATCGAATTGAATCAGGCTCGCGGAATGAACCGATATAAATTCGAGTCGCTGTCAGAAGCAGCTGATGAATACTACTTCGCCAGGCAGCGTGCGATGGAGCTGCTCAGCAAGTACACGGCTGTGAAGCACGAGCTTATGAGAGAAATCGCGCGACGCGAGAACGCGATCAAGGCGATCGAATCTGATCGCGCGCGCTTTGAGAATCCTGAGAAGTTCAAGCGATTTGGTGATTTGATCCTCGCTAATCTGGCTACCGCTCGAACACACGATTCTACCGTAGTGGTCGTCGATTACTACGATCAGGAGCAGCGCGAGATTCAAATCGACATACCGGAAGGCTCAACTCTGCAGGAAGCAGCATCGTCGTACTTCTCGCATTATCAGAAGGCGCGTCGCGCGCTTGAAGCACTCGCCTCGCGAGAACGAAGCGTCTCGAAAAATATCGAACCGCTGAAACAACTCTCGCGCCGGTTGGAACAGGAACCGACTCGCGATTGCATTGACGAAGTAATTGCCGAGATGGATCAACTCCTGGAGCGATCTTCCAATCGTCGAAGTAACAAGAAGAAGGGCTCTGACAAAGGCTCGGCGTTCGGGCGAAGATTCAGATCGACCGACGGCTATGAAATTGTCGTAGGTCGAAACGACAAGGAGAATGACGCTTTGACGTTTCGCGTAGCCAAACCTTATGACGTGTGGCTTCACGCGGCCGACTATCCCGGCTCACACGTAGTAGTTCGCAACCCAACTCGCCAGCCCCCACCTCACCGCACGATCATTGAGGCGGCCGAGATTGCCGCCTTCTACTCACAGGCTAAACGCGATGGCAAAGCAGCGGTTCACTACACGCAGAGGAAGTTCGTTTCAAAACCGCCACGCTCCAAGCCCGGCCTCGTACGACTCTCCTCTTTCAAGACGGTGATAGTTGAACCTCGCTGCATCGCTGAGAGGATTGAGTCTTGAGTGCGTTCCGCGCGTCAATTCATTCGGATGCGAGAGGTGCGAGCGCTGTGCTACACTGCTCTCGTTGATTTGATCGGAACGGTATTGGCCTCGCCAGCATGAAAGTACAATTGGAGGAATGCTGAAGTTGTTGAAGAAGTCAGGCTCGAGGAGCCTTACACCCATCGGTTTCACTTTGAGTTCAACTCGCGGGGTCGCAATCGTCGCGCTGACGGTTGCGTTGATTGTTGTGTCTTACGCCGCGGTCCTCGCGGCGCCGCAAAGGACTAACAGAACACCGGCAGGAGAACCCGAGCGCAAGGACGACTCGAAAGTTCCGGATGCGAAAGCGCTGGAGAAGGCGAAAAAACAAGAATCGGCTGCTCAGGTCAAGCTTACACAAGCGGAAGGAATCGTCGAACTCGCGCTGATCGCTTACGGCGGTCGTAAGCAACTTGAAACGGTGCGCGCGGCCATTCAGGAATCAGGATCGATCAGGTTGGCAACCGATCAGGGCGACTTGAGCGGCAATTACGTCCTGCGTTCGCTCAGGAAAGAAAAATCCTGGCAAGACTTACTCCGCGTGGATCTTGAGTTGTCCGCTCCAGAGGCCGCACAAACTCCAAATGCGGCTCCAATAAAGTATGTGATCGGTTTCAATGGGGCAAGCGTGTGGTCGGCTCAAAACGGGCAATACGTCAATCCGCGAAGCGGAGCCGACGTTGCCTTCCGCGCCCAGCTCACGCACGAATACATGGCCCTGCTTCGCTACAGGGAAGACGGCTCGAAGCTCGACTACATCGGGCCCGAGACCGTTGTCGGCGTCGACACAAATGTAATCGAACTAACCACGCAGGGCGGTGACAAGACCCGGTTTTGGCTGAGCTCCAAGACCTATCGCGTTCTTCATTGCGAGTACGAGCTTAAGCTTGTCGAGGGTCAACCGCCAACAAAGTACAGAATTGATTATTACTACACTCCGAACAGCGCGGCCGTCGTTCAAAATACTCTGGTGCCGGTGCGCCGCGAGATGAAACAGGACGGGAAGTTCGTTCAGGAAATAAAGCTCACCAACATAACCTACTCTGCCAAGCTCGATCCTGAAGTCTTCCAGCACCTGCAGGAGCAGTAGTTCATAATGAGACCAACATTATTCTGAACCGAGATAGTCGTTGAGCGGGATTCCAACTCTTGTGAAGAACTGCGCGGCGAGAGACGGTATATCGTCGATCGATTCATCCAAAGAGACGCGCTCGACTCTCCACATAGGCAGGAACGTCTGAGTCAATCCGATGTTTCGCTCGCCGCGAATCACCATTTGGACCCAATCGTCGAAGGTGTTGAGATCGATCCCTTGAATGAACACCCCCGCCGTATTCAGCTCGCGAAGAACGCCCCACATTTTTTCGCGAGGGCTGTGTAGATAAACGACTACTGGCGAGCCTGCAACTATCCCTGAGCTTGCGGTCTGTTGATTGTTCCCCATTTGCGAAAACGGCTGGCTCAAGAATTAACGCTGGATGATCATCGCAATTCCCTGCCCTCCTCCGATGCACAAGGCTGCGAGCCCGCGTCTCACGTCGCGCCTGCGCATTTCGTAAAGCAGGGTGACTAGAATGCGAGCGCCGCTCGCGCCGATTGGATGACCGAGCGCAATCGCGCCGCCGTTGACGTTGACGCGAGTCGAGTCCAACCCAAGGTTGCGGATTACCGCGATACTCTGCGCGGCGAATGCTTCATTCAACTCGAACAGGTCAATGTCTTTCAACGTGAGGCCTGCCTTCTCGAGCGCGCGTTCGATAGCGGGCACCGGGCCCAGACCCATGTAACGCGGATCGACTCCGGCGCTGGCATAAGAAACAATGGTCGCCATCGGCGCGAGCTCCATCAACCGCGCGCGTTCTTCGCTTGCAATAATCAGCGCCGCAGCTCCATCGTTGATCCCCGACGAGTTGCCGGCGGTAACTGTCCCGTCCTTTTGAAATGCCGGCTTCAGTTTCGCGAGACTCTCCTTTTTTGTTTCGGGCCGCGGATGCTCATCAATCTTGAACGCGAGCGATTCTCCTTTTTTCCGCGCGACCATCACTGGAACGATTTCTTCATCGAAGCGGCCGGATGAAATCGCGGCAGCAGCCCGTTGCTGACTCTCAGCTGCAAATTCATCTTGAGCTCCGCGCGAAACGTCGCAGCCCGAGGCAACATTCTCGGCTGTCACTCCCATATGACAGCTCGCCATCGCGCAGGTCAGACCTTCGCTCAAAACTGAATCGATGATTTGCTCGTTTCCAAGCCGATAACCCCACCGAGCCTTCTTCAACAAGTAAGGAGCACCGCTCATCGATTCCATACCGCCCGCAACGATCAATTCACCATCGCCTGCGGCAATGGACTGCGCCGCAAGCGCCGCCGCTTTCAGACCCGAGCCGCAAACTTTATTGACGGTGAAGGATGGTACGAATTCAGGAATGCCCGCTGCGATTGCGGACTGACGCGCGGAATTCATGCCGGCGCCGGCTTGCAGCACGTTTCCCATTATCGCTTCGTCGATATCGGCTTTGTCGATTCCGGCGCGCTCGATCGCGCTTTCGATGGTCACGCGTCCGAGTACCGTCACAGGGACGTCTCTAAGCGCGCCGCCCAGTGAGCCAATCGCAGTCCTGGCTCCGCTGATGATGAGCGCTTTATTCATGACTGTTGATGCTCTTCGCGCACTACCTGGCGACTATCTTCACATCATCGAAGGCTTGCCCTTTCTGCGCGTAGCAGAACAAGCCGATCTTGCCTCGCGAATAAGATTTGTCTATCACCTCGCACAAGAACGTTCCATTCACTGAAGCTTTGATTGACGCTCCGTCGACTTCGACCTCGATTTGCGTCTCATCGCCGGGGCGATAGCCTTTCCCGTTCGACCAAAGCTCAGTGTAATCAGCGCCATCACGCCTGTCCAATCTCGTGAATGGGCCGCCGCTCATTCCATCCTGCAAAAAAAGTAGCCTGTAAAAGTGTTCGGGATCCTGATAGCGAAACACGACTCCGAAGCCATCATCGTCTTCCGGTTTCGCCTTCAGCGACAGCACGTAGTTCTTCCAGTTTTCATCACCGGCAATCAGATACGTACCGAACCAGCGCCCGATGAAATCGCCCCGCCTCCCCCAGATGTTGCTGCGTTGATGAAGCCAGCCGTCTGCTTCGACGCGCCAATCAGATGGGCCTTCAATCGTGTCCGGATCATCGACGATCGTCCAGTTAATCAACCGCGTATCGTGAAAGCGTTCGTCGAGTAAGACTTCGTTCGAGCACGCGAAGAGCAAAACGAGAGACGCAGACATGAAGCCGCTTACAATGCAAGAGAATAACCGGCCGAACAGCGCGCGCTTCTTCGAACCCGATTTCATCATCGACAAGTCACGGAGCTACTCGAGCGGAAGAGGCGGCCGGCTTTCGACGTCTGAGCCGTTCGACTTCGGTGACGCCTGAAGGATAGGACTGGTAGACGGTGAAGTTCTCAACTTCGATGCAGGACAGCGGGCTTTCATCCTCGCCGCTGGTGTCGATTCCGACGCAGCCGTTGTGAATGTAAATGCCCCATCGGCGCGTGCGGCCCTCGCGCGGAAGAAACGCCGTTGGCGTATGACCGAAAAAGCAAAGTTTTCCGTCGTAGCCTTTGAAGAAATCCAGATCGCGCGTCCAAACCAGAACATCGGTGTCGGTTTCAGACGGATGCTTGCCGGGAATCAAACCGGCGTGAACGTAGATCGCCTGATCGTCTTCGTGAAAGAAGGGCAAGCTTCTGAAAAACTCGACGTGCTGCCTGGGAATCTTTATGTCCGATACGTCGCGCAGGTTTTCAAGCTCATAACCGTAGGCCGATAATGTAGCTAATCCTCCATTCTCCGGTATCAGCCATTGCAGATCGCCGTAGTCCAAACAGTCGAGCAACATCTGTTCGTGATTTCCTCGAAGAACGACGATGGTCGGATTGTTTTTCATGAGCTCGATCAAGCGATCGACTACGCCCGGCGCGTCGCTTCCTCGATCCACAAGGTCACCAAGAAAAACGATCTTGTCGCGTTCCAAATCCCAGGGAACGTTTTCGATTAGCAGATCGAGCAGTTTCGCCCGTCCGTGAATGTCTCCCACAACGTAAGTCGGCATCGGTTATTCGACTCGCGGTCCCCGGTCAGCTCTGGTGCCTTCTGACCTCGTGAAAACGGCGCGTCGCCTCTCCTGCGGCGGCAAATATTTCGCTGACGCTTGAATAATCTCCGATTGAAAGGGCAACACGAACAGCTTCTATCTGCGCAATCATTTCGTCAAGTGCAGTCGAAATCTCATCGGCATTGGTCCGGCAAATATCCTCCCAAACCGACCACTTGCTCTGTGAAAGCCGAGTCATCTCGGCGAATCCGCTGGCCGCGAGCGCCAGAGCTTCGGCCCCGCCTTCTCGTGTGACCGCCAGCGACAATGCGCTCGCAAGAATTTGAGGCAAGTGACTCACACGGGCTACGAGGTAATCGTGCTGCTCTGCGGTCAGCACTATTGGATAGGCTCCAAGGGCGCGAACAGAATCAGCAAGCGACTGCAAGGCTTCTTTATGACCTTCTCTTACCAACACGTAAGCGACGTCGCGAAACAAGTCCGGATCAGAAAACTCGACGCCGGTCTTCTCACTGCCGGTCATCGGGTGGCCGCCGACGAAAGTAACATCACTCCGAAGCGCCTCTCGCGCTGCGCGGCAGATCTCGCGCTTTGTACTTCCCGCGTCAGTCACTATCGTTCCAGCTTTCAATAAGCTCCCTCGAGTTCGCAAAAATTTCACGATAGCTCCGACGGGAGCAGCCAGATAAACGAGGTCGGCTTCGCAGACAAGCCCGTCGCCAAATGAGCTTTCAACATCGTCAATCACGCCTAGTGCGCGAGCTCGATCAAGGACGTCGTCGCTGTCCCAACCCGTTATGCGTTCAGCGATGCCGGCTCGACGCGCGGCGAGCGCAAACGAGCCGCCTATCAAACCAACTCCAACAATAGCGATGTGCTTGAAGTGCATGATCTCGAACGCAACGAGAATTGAGGATCGAGGATGGACGATGGAAGATAGAAGATAGAAGATCGACGGCATTAGACCGATCCGCAATCTTCAACCTTCCATCGTCGATCCTCGATCCTCCATCCTCTATCCTTTCACCGCTGCTTCCTCAACTCCCGGCGCTATCTCTCGATCGACCGCTGCCGCAATCAAGCGCAGCCGCCGCATCAACGTCTCAAATTGATCGGGTAACAATGATTGCGCGCCGTCACACAAAGCGTTCTCCGGGTCGTTGTGAACTTCTATCAATAACGCGTCGGCGCCCGCGGCGACTGCAGCTTGAGCGACCGGCGGCACTTTGTCGCGACGCCCGGTCGCGTGACTCGGGTCGGCAACAACCGGAAGGTGCGACAGCTTCTTGAAAACCGGAATCGCTGAAATGTCGAAGGTGTTTCGCAAGTACGGTTCGAACGTGCGAATCCCGCGCTCGCAGATGATGACTTCGTGATTGCCGCCCGACATGATGTACTCAGCCGCAAGCAGCGTCTCTTCGATTGTAGCCGCCGGGCCTCGCTTGAGCAGCACCGGTTTATTGATTCGCCCAACCTCACGCAGCAGATTGAAGTTCTGCATGTTTCTCGCGCCAATCTGAAGTATATCGACGTAACGAATGAACAACGGAATCTGCGAAGGCTCCATCACTTCCGAGACGACCAGCAAGTCATATCGGTCGGCCGCCTGTCTCATGTATTTCAAGCCGTCTTCGCCGAGACCTTGAAATGAGTAAGGGGACGTTCGCGGTTTGAAAGCGCCACCGCGAAGTACCTTCGCTCCGTTGCGCGAGACTATTTCGGCAATCACCATTACCTGATCGCGGCTTTCGACTGTGCAGGGCCCGGCCATCATCACAACTTCTTTGCCGCCGATCGTCACGTCGCCAATTCTGATTTGCGTTGGCTCGGCTTTGAAGGCGTGACTGGCCAGCTTGTACGGCGCGGTGATGCGAAGCACTTCCTTAACGCCGTCCAGCAATTCAATGTCTCGCCAGTCGATATCATGCTCGCCAACCGCTCCGAGCACCGTGTGCCTCACGCCGGTCGAGCGATGAATGTCGAATCCAAGACGAACCAGTTTGTCTATGACACCGGAGATCTGCTCCTCAGTGGCAGTCTCCTCCATGACTATTACCATGCTTTAAACTGTCTCCTTGTTCAGCGCTTCTTCGCGACCTTCGCGGCTCTACCGGACTTTCGCGACGCAGCGCCCGATTCCTTCGCTTCTTTCTGAACGGTCACTCGTTCGATTCTTCGAGACTCGTCGATGATCCTCTCGAACAATCGCCGCATCGCGTCGCGATCGAGCGGCCCGCTGTTCAATCCCGTGACGTTCGAGATCACTTCCCTTTCGCGTTCGGGTGAATAGATTGCAAGACCCTGCTCCCGCTTTAGTCTTCCCAGCTCGATTGCACACTGCGACCGGGCGTTCAGCAGTTTAACCAACTGCTTATCAAGTCGATCGATTTCGTCTCGCCAGTTTTCGATGGTCAAATCGCTCACCTGCCCGGAAGTCTAGTTTATTCGCGTGAGGCAGAAGGGGCAATGATAATGCGTCTTCAGTCGGTTCAACTGAACACGGCTTTGCGGACAATTCAGCGGGCTTGATGAGTCTTAAGACTCTCGGGGATTGGGAATCGCCGTCGCGGCGGCAATAAGGATACCGATGAGCACGTAGCCAAGCGTGTGATGGCTTTTGCTTGCTATGAACGCCGCTACGCCGAACCCGATGTAGGCTAGCGCTATTATTAGGAGTGGACATCTTTCGACGATCGGCGAGCGCAGTGACTTGATTGCTGCCGCAAGAACAACAAAGGTAAGTGCGAACATCGCCATGGTGCCGAAGTGCAATCCTAACATCACAGCGCCAAGAAGAGTGGATCTCACATTGATCTCTTCCATGTCCTCGCGAAGATGCGGCACGGAGATGATTGCATTCACAATCGCCGAGAAGCCCATAAACAGCGTTGCCACAAAAAGAAGTATTGTTCGAAGTGTTTGTCTCATTATTATCCGCCGCATTAGTTGCGATGATTAAAACAATGACTCAGCTCGAAGTCCTCCCGTGATGGGCCAATCGAAATTCAAGATGCCGTTTTATGTCTGGCCACTCATTGACCAGGATACTGTACATCACCGAGTCGCGCACCGTGCCGTCGCGACGAGCCCAGTGATGCCGAATGACGCCATCCTTCTTTGCCCCCAGAGCTTCAATCGCTCGCTGTGAAGCGAAGTTGAAATTGTCGGTGCGCAATCCGACTACTTTGCAGCCGAGAGCGTCGAATGCATGAGCTAGCAATAACAGCTTGCACGCGGTGTTGACGTGGCTCCGCTGCCAGCTCTTCGAATACCACGTGTAACCGATCTCGACTCGATCGATATCGGCGACGATATCGTGATAACGAGTGCTTCCGATGATCTCGCCCGTAGTCAGCTCGCGCACAACCCAAGGCAGCATATGTCCGGCTTGCTGACCCGCGAGCGCCGCCGCGATGTAAGCTCGAGTCTGCTCCGGCTCTGGAACGCTGGTGAACCAAAGCTCCCAGAGTTTGCCGTCGGCTGCAGCCGGCACAAGTCCATCGTGATGCTCATCAGACAACGGCTCCAATCGCACGCCGTAACCTTCGAGTGTCGCTGGTTGGATAGTGATCATACTTGTCTAGAGTTCATCGAGAACGATGCTGGGGATAAACACTTCAGCCGCATTTGGCAAGATTCGCTTGAACCACTTCTCCTTTGGTAAAGAGCGCAATTACGATATTGATGTCGAGAAGGAATCTACCGGTCATCGGAGTTGACGTGTTCGCAATTTCGTTCGATAGCTTGGGTCATCAAGCTAAGATCGTCTATGTTTATGGCTCCCGCAAAATACAACAGGTCTTTGCCCTGCCTTCCTTTTGGCTTAGTCAAAGTGCGGGCGAAGTCGAGTACTTGTGCTTGCTGTTCAACGGGTAGCTTATCGAGCTGACTTAGGATTGCTTCTTGAATTGATTGGTTTACCATCTCGCCTCGCCTCCCCTCCCAGATCAGAGAAAATGTAGCCAAGATGCCAACCGCATCTGCGACAGTAATATGAACGTCTTTAATCTTTTAGTTACATCATCCACAGAGCATAATACCTCCCCCTATCTTTAGGCGATTTCATTTTTGAAATTTATATCCAGTCCGCAGGCCGTCGGCCGTTGTACACATCTTCGATAATCTGGCGGCGCTCCAACTGCGAATGACCCGCTCCCGCAGGAGCCAAATTAATAGCGGTCATTGATGCAACGAGCGCTTCTTTCACTCCTGGCGCTTGTTCTTTTTCATAGCGTTCTCTGAGATCATCAAGCGTTTTCTCATCGCCTATTTGTCCGAGAGCGTATGCAGCGTCCTTTCTAATCATCGTACTTGGTAAACCTTCTTCATGATTCAAAGCGCGAAGAAGATTCCCTATGACTTGCCCAGGCTCGGTCTCAAGAAGTTCAGCAAGTGGAACCTTATCTCCGAAAATAGTGCTTGTAGCTACTCGTAAATAATCTCTTGGCATAGCTGCGTCCTTTACTGTATTTTGAGTTTCGGCCTCTCCGGGCTGTTGCTCGCTAAGGGGAGGTAGTGACCTTGTATCACGCCAGTCAATTAGTCTGTTACGATTACTTAAGCCGAAGCCAATGAATTTTTCTCGCTTGATGAAGAAACGTATCGTTGGGTGTGAGATGAGGAGCAAATCATAAACACGGCTCAAAGCCTTAGTCATCAATTCATCATTCTCAAAGGCGTCTTTTGCTTTGATACCAACCTTTTCTTTGAGCAGCGTCTTTATCTTTGGGATGTGCTCTTCGATCATCTCTTCACTCTTGTCTCTGGTCTTGTTCTTCAGTTTGGAAAACATGGTTAGCTCCGTTCTCGCTCCGCTAGAGCGCTCTGTGGGTTGCTTGTGAAGATATGTTTGCCCACAGATTACTGTTGATCGCAGCGAGGCGACAGTAGTCGCCCTGACTACTTTTTGTCAAGAACCCACTGTAGACTTCCTTACAACTCACAATCGTCAACATTACAGGGTTCTTTGCCTGGTTTCGCCTCCGCCGAGTATTGGAATCAGGTCGAGAACTATGCTCCAACTGCGAACAAGAATGATCGGGATCTCTTCGGCTCCGAGAAGCTCAGAGCCTATCCCCAACGTCACGTGAGAAAGATTCCGAAACCATACCCGTTGACTCATCTAAAAAAGTGCCCGAACACCCATTCGTTGACTCACGTAAGAAAGTGCCCGAAATCATTCGTTGCAAAACCGCCAGAATGTTCATTAGAGTCTCGATCAGTTG